>Ga0180438_10001226_pt1 | contig 45863 bp, 100 predicted proteins | sample SS_ome_12_FD_132455 | JGI IMG/M metagenome (GOLD analysis project Ga0180438, IMG submission 132455) | Hypersaline lake sediment archaeal communities from the Salton Sea, California, USA - SS_3_D_2 metaG | ecosystem: Environmental > Aquatic > Non-marine Saline and Alkaline > Hypersaline >...
TAGCGCACCGTTTGCGACGCGCGGCGCCCTCTGACCTGCGACGCGTCGGCTACTTCTCAGATTGACCCGCCAGTGTCGAAAGGGCATGGCGAGGATATAACCCCTACCACCGGTATAACCCGCACAATTAGACCCACCCCACTTACCCACACAACCACACCTACCCTCCAGCTCGACCCCACCGCTCCATCCATCATCACCCGCACAACCATCACCCGCACCACGGCATATCCGATCATTCCAATCATACCGACTTGGAGGCTTGCACACGTGGTGCGGGTTATCCTGAGTTGGAGAGTGAGACGGGTGGTGGTGATTATCCTGAGCTGGAGGGTGGCGCCACCCGCACCACGTGTGCTGGTTATCATGGGTGGCAGGGGTTGGAGGATTGGTGGGGTTGGGCTGAGTTGGGGATGTGGATGGGTGGTGCGGAGTGGTGTGGTGGGGTGGATTGTAGAATGTGTGAGCGCCTGGTGGGGTTCTCTCGCCTGTAGGCATTTTCCAGATTCTTAGGAACTTTCCGGTTGTGACGGCGCGGCTCCACACCCCTCCACGCGTCCAATTATGCAGGTTGGGCAGGTTGTAGGGTGTAGTCAGAATGACGACAGAAGTGTATCATTTTAATACACACCACCCATTGGAGGGGTAAGCCAGAAGTGTATCATTTTAATACACTCCACCCGTTGGAGGGGTACAGTTGGTGGGATCGAAGCGGTTTCACGAGTCGATCGCATGGTGATGGCGGACCCATGACCCGGTGCGGATATGCACGTATACAGGGGTCAAATCGACTTTTACGAGTAAACGATGAGGTGATTACATTACCTGTATGTTTTATTTTAATTATTCATATTGAAAGTCAGGCGCTAAAATACAAATATATACACTAAAGTACCGAACCTATTCAACGCCTCAATACCTCACAGCCCGCACAAACATCACAAGCCAGCCAAGCCCGGCACCCAGCATAGCCAGTGAACCCGTGACATGTGACAGAACATCCGCATCCGTCGTGAGCGATTCAAACATTGCAATTCCCCTGAGCTAGCTGCAATACTGTCGTGAGCAGACGTTTGTGGTGTAGTGCCAGCAGAATCCGATGAATCCACCCAAAGCGACTACAAGCAAGTCAAGCGGCGCGTTGGCGAGTGTCTCGATCATTGTGTTTCCCCTGTTTGCGTGTTGCCTTGAACTATTCAAGTCTACGTCGCACCGCAAGCAAGTCAAATGGATTCTTGGAAATGAGGAAATAAAGTCGACAATTCCCCGCGCCAGAAGTCGGCCTCACCGATGTCACCCTTCAAATCGTTATGAACGATTGTTTCGAGTATGTCGCGCAGCGTGCGCGAGCCTTCGCAATACTCGTTGTCGATATCCGATCGGCTGCCGAAGCGGTTTTCAATTAGGCGTTTTGCGGTTCTCATCGTGTTTCCCCTGTTTGCGTCGCGTTCCTGAACTATTAAAGGATACGTCGCACCGCAAGCAAGTCAAGGATTATTTCTCGGATTCCAAAACTTTGAATGCGGCGCGAGTAGCTCGACGCGCATCCCGTGGCGGATTCCACATATCATAGCCGTAGGTGTCGCCCCCATAGTGGATTGGCCAATCGGTGTTGAATCCGTTTGGATGGTCGAGTCGGACCCGAAGCCCCGTATCTGTTTGCACAATGTGCGATTCCCAAGCGCCCCGTTTGAAACTCCTAAGAATCGTCATTTCCCAAATCTCCGCATGAAGCGGCGCGACCGGTGCAAAGCATACCACCGTCGTCGCGCCTCATTGCTTGAATGGCGGCGCTTGCGTTTTCCATCCGCCATTGGTCAATATCCCGCATTCCGTAGCGCGTCGACTTGTGCGCGGACGTCGCGAAGGTTAGGTGCGACAAGCACTACCGAACCTCCTACGTCGATTGCAAGCTTGTCACCATCCACCCAAGCGTCGAACCCGTTCTGGCGGACAAAGTTGATAAGACTGGTCATTTTGTTTCCCCTGTTTGCGTTTCGTTCCTGAACTACTCAAATGTAGCCCGCACCGGTGCTAGGTCAAGTCAAAATACCCGAATTCCGGAACAAGCATTCTTTCCCGATGTGGTTATGCGGACTGCGCCAGCTTTGTTGATTTTGAGGAACCCCCGATCGGCAAGCGAGTCCAGTTCCGGACCGACAACGTTCATCGCATCCAATGCCGACTTGCGATACTGCCCTCCTTTGGTCGAGCGGATGGTTGCCAGAATGCGCTTTTCCCGTTCCGACAAGTCAACAGGCGATGGAAGCAACGCAGGCGCATTGGCCACGCCAACGATTATTGTGGCATAGTTTCGGTATCCAGCCGATCCCTTAATCACCAACGCATTGGCTGGAATCGGATAATCCGCACTATCAAGATCGACTCGATTTGCCGGGTTGAACATGTTCGCGCCGCCCCACGACCCGTTAAACTCGCGCACAACCGCGCCGCTTTCCAAGTCGATAATGTCACAATACCCGCGTTGTCCATCCGACCCACAATCGAGAGGGCAAACGGTTTCGGCTACTTCAATCGCGACGTCGCGTTTGTTGTAACCACGGGCGCGGAGTCGACTTTGGACGGATGACGGAAGGCTTTTGGTTTCGATGTGCATTGCGTTTCCCCTGTTTGCGTGCGTGTTGCCTTGAACTATTCAAGTTTACGTCGCACCGCAATCAAGTCAAGTAGATAATGAATTCATACCGACCGCTTGGCATACGAAACCACGTACAAAACGCACAAGTGTCAATCTCGACACCATCGTGAGAAAGCAACCAAGTCGCACGACCCTCATCACCCTGACAATTCGCCCATGTTTCAAGTTGTAATCCGTGCGCGTCGAGAACCTCCGTTAGTGCGTTGATAAAGGCCCCTTTGGTTTCGTAATAGCGCCCGGACGATAGCTTGGCCACGTCATCCCGCAATTGACAACTCGACCGAACCCGTTCTTTGTTCGTTGTTAGCATCGTGTTTCCCCTGTCGTGCGCGTTGAACTATTGAAAGCTTAGTTCACACCACAAGCAAGTCAAGGGAAATAATTCCGGTTTGACAAAACGGTTCTACGTGGTAGGCTTCATATGAGCCCCACCACACGTGGTTGGGTTCTTCCGGTTCTCCGGATTCTCCGGGTTCTTCCGGTTCTCCGGATTCTTCCGACTGGCGGAACCGGGCGAGCGGGGGAAACTCGCGTCGCCGACGAACACGCTAACTTAGGCGGACACGCCGCCGCCCGCCCCGTGGAGATAAGCGCTACTAATTAACAATAGCGCTACAATCAATTCAACCATCAAAACGGCACGTCATCAGGCCAAGCCTGTCGTTCGAGATACGCCGCATGGAACGCGGCTTCCTCATCGTTCGCCAATTGCTCACAGTAGTCACAACCGCCAACGTTGCCATGGTCGCACGGACCGTCACCCTCAACATCAGCCGCAGGGTCGCCACAATCCCAACCGTCGAACCGATCGAACTGGGCGTTAAACTCATGCTCATAATGATCCCGCTCGGGATCGCCAAAGATGGCATACTCGTTGCAATAGTCTTCATAGCTGGACATGGTGAATTCCCGATCGGGTGCGTGTTGTGTTGGAACTACTCAAGTCTACGCCGCCCCGCCTAGTTGTCCAGTGAAAAGATTGCATTTTCCACGAGGAGTTGAATATCCTCGCCGTCACAATCGGCAAGATGCACAGTGATGAGCCAATCCACCCACTCGTCATCAAACGTTTCATCCGAATGAAGATGAACGGCAAAGTCAGACGGAAGCAAGTCATCTTTGACGCTTGTCATGGTCGTGCGGGGTGTTCGTGTCATGCCGGTCCTCCCAGAAACGCCAGCGCGCTTTTCATTCCTGATTCTGGTTATGGCGCCTAGGGCTAGGCTCAAATAGACCCACCCCTATGACCCGCACCAGCTCACCAAAGGGCTCATCACGAAGGGCCCAATCCGCCCAAGGCTCCCAATCCGTAATACAGCTCATCGCCAGCTGCTCGAATACGTCTGGATTCAGCACATCCCGCAAAGGCGTCATAATCCCAACCACACTTTCATGTTTGACACCACTCCCGATTGGTGGTACAATGAAGGTTTTACACTAGGAGAATCAAACTATGCTTCCAAACCTCAAAACCCTCTCAGATGGTCGTTATCGTGTTAAAATGGAAATCCCGCTCAGTCGGAACATCCAAAACCAAATCATCCCTTTCATCGGCAAAGCCGGACACATGTATTGCTACGGCCCCGGGCGAATCGGTGTTTCAATCGACATAAAGGGACCCCGCCGCAAAGCCCTTCTAGCTCTCCCAGGCGCCAGAATCGAGCAGGATGGCGACGACGGGATGAACATTTCCCTCCCAACCGACACATTCGATTCAGTCGCTGCAATCATGAAACCCTACCGAATTCCTAATCTGTCGCCCGAAGAACGTCAACGTCGACGGGATAGAATATCGTTCATCCGGTAAAAAAGGCACCTCTTACGAGCGCCAGCGAGCGCAAAGCCCTCCAAAGGTAGTTGGAGCCCCCTAGCCCTGTTTGCGCTCGTCTACGCTCAATTTAGCCATATTCCGCCGTCCGGCACCTATCCACACCGCCACCCGCACCTCTTGGACCAGATTTGACGATAATCCGACTGGTATCGGTGTTGACAGTATTGACAGCTGAAACGCATCACGCACCACTCGACGGTGGAAGCTAATCCGCACCACCGGAGCAACCTGCTCATTCAGCATCTTTGTCACGGGTAGTGGATTCATTGTCGCGATTCCTATACCTTTTGCGACCTTTAATGGTCACACAGGCGTGATTACTGTCGAAGTCAACCTATGTCGTGCGACTGTTTTAACCGATGTCATCGTCCAGCTCCAGCAGAATCCATATAATCTCGTCCACCTCTCCGACCAGCAGCTCAGCGCCAATCAGTGGCGCCTCCCCATACGTTATGACTTGATCAAGTCGCGCACGTGTTTCATGCCAGAGAATCGCGGCCAGTGGTGTCATCCCGTATCTTCCCCCAAACCAGTCTCACCAGCGCACGTGGTAGGTCCCTGTCATTCGGTAACACGAGTTGAAGCCGACCAGGCCACACAGCACACATGAACCCTCGAAACTGAGTAGTCATGATATACCTATTTCTCGGCATTTCCCTTATTTCCGGCACAGGCGTCATTCGTCGCCCTCTTCCTCATAGTCAATGTAATCGTAGAAAGGCTTCCAGACCATAACAGCCACCGAATCGTCATAACCCTCCCGCAGGTCGGTCTGGACGGTTTCCTTGACATATTCGGCACCAGCGCTGGTAAGGTCATTACCGAGAAAGCAGCCATACTTGAAACCGTCGGGAGTTTGCTCACAGTTGACACAGTCCTCATGATTACCACAATGCTGAGGACAGTCACTTTCCTCATCATCGCTACACCACTTCGGATACTCATCACTGTCATACGTGCGCTCATCCATCCCACGCAGATAGTCGTTCAGCGCCTTGCAGGACGCAAACTCGGAAACACGCTCACCATCCGGCGTAACGGAAAGAGCCCGATCATGCCACATGACGTCAGCAATGGAGTCTTTGGCTTGGTCGATACAATCGTCACAATAGATGTCAGCACGGTAAATCCCTGCCATCGTTTCAACCCTCCAAATCGCTTAGAGTCAACGCTTTCCGTTCAAGCGACGCAACAGCTACATGCCAACCGAGTGACATAATCGACCTAAGCAGCGAATGCACACTTTCGTCATGAACGAATTCTTTCACCGCATTGCACGTATCATGCGTAACCTGTTTGTCTTGCGCAAGCTGATCAACCACTATTTCCTGCATTTGATCAGCCATCGCCAATTTGTAGATTGCAGAACGTTCAAGCGTTTTCATCGTTACAAGCCTCCATATCCCAAGGATACTCGAAGAACACAAAACCGTCACGAGAGACATAGGCGAGCATGCCCGGACGATCGGTCCAGCAGTCGAACCTGGCACAACGGGCGCCAAGCATACACGTGCGCCAGCTGAACTCAATCATCACACCACCTATGAAGGTCACCACTCGTACATTCGGCAACGGTGATGTTACAGTCAAGAGCCTTACGACCGGTAAACTTGGCAACAGCGTCGCCATAGACACCGTACGGATTACCGTCAGCGTACCCCTCAATCGTCACAATCGGACTAATCATCGATTCGCCCATCGGCGTCTCTGCAACCATCACAATCCGGAAAGGCTTCTGATTCGTCTTAGGCTCCCGCACGTACTCACGTATTACAATCACGTTCATCGGTCAACCCCTCTTCTCATCGTTACTCGTATCATCCAACCAAACGTCAGTGTGCGAACAATCATCGCCCTTCGTACAGGCTGTAGAAGCGGCTCAGGTATCATAGCGCCCGTATTGATTGTGACTCTCCGGACCGCCTTATACACTTCGTTCCGCACCGGCGTCATGATCGTTACAGCCCGCAGCGTTGCAAGAATCGTCCGCGATCGAAACCAACCTCATATCTGGCACAAGCTTCCGCGACCCGCTCAGCCGTTAGGACCAGCATGGTGCGCTTGTCCAGGTTATCCGCTTCCGCCGCCAGATTCCGAATCTCTTGTGCAATCGCTTCAATCATCACAGCCCCTTTCAAGCGTAGTTTTCCACAATTCTCAGATACTCCCTGACCGACTGCAATTCTCGTGCAATCGTCAAACGTGCTTCGGGTGACTTTGCCCGACCTAGCCCCGCGTTCAGCCGCGCGACTTTGTGTTGCAAGTTGCGAATCAGCGTTCTCATCGGTACGGCTCCGCGTTGCGTGTTCTGTTCCTGAACTATTAAAGGATACCTTGTGGCGCGCGGAAGTCAAGCAGAATTCAGAAATAAAACGAGCCGCGCCGTCCGTCGCCAAACAATCGGCACGACCCGTCCAGGGGTTACAGGACGCCGAAGTGCGCCATACACTTCACGATGACCCAACCGATAAAACCGAGACAGACGACCGAGCCCGTCAGGCTGGCAATACCGAGATAGAGCCCACGACGTTGAATAGCCCGAAACGTTGCATCAATCTCGCGACGCCGTTGTTCGAACTGGTTGTCAAAATCGTCAAAGCTAGGAGAACTGTTCAAATCACCACGAAACATAGAATTACTCCAATCGTTAAAGAACTCAAACACACAACTCTTCCTCAATTTCCTTGTAACAGCCACGATGCTCAGAATCGATACCATCGTTAACGTTGCCAATAACCGGAGCATCCGGACAACCGCACTGTCGGACACTACCATCCGGACTGACGTGGTAATCGTCACAAGCGCAATTGCCGTACTCTTTCGGTTCAATCTTCAGGACCGTCAAAGCCCGACCAACCGCGAAAGGCTCCCGACGCCCACCCTGCGATACATCCCGGACCATCCCTTCAAACGCATCGACAACGTCATAATCGATTTCATCGTGCCATTCGTCACGTGACAGCTCAGCCATCACAACCTGTTTCTTCGACAACTTCGCCAGCAACAGAGCATGCCGCTTGACCGAACCATTCGTTGCAATGAACGGAGGTATGTCATCCCCTATATCCGCTGCAATCGCGTCCATTAGGAATTCCCGAAACAACGGGTGCAAAGTCGGCTCCCCGCCGCCTAGGGTGATACAACTCCCCCACTCCTCACAAAGATCAATAGCGGCACGGAAGGTTTCTCGCGACATATCGTCACCCTGCGCATTACAGGCAAAACAACAATGTTCGCACGACATGTTACAACGTGTGGTCAGCTGCAAATACATCACAATCCCCCAATCAGGCACCAATATAAGGACCGTCATCTTCGCTGCGAGCCTCACAAGCCAGCTCAAGCAGCACAGCCGCTTCAAACCATTTCCCCTGCGCCGCCCGACCCATCGCTTCCGCCTGAATATCCTCTTTAGACTCGGCGAGCCATGCGTTTCGGATACTCATTCGAAGGTTCCTATCCAGAGCGGTCAGTTCAAGCTGCCCAATCCTCACAATCCGTTCGCCATACTGGTCTTTTGACATCGTTTCGACTCCGCGTTGCGTGTTGCGTTTCGTTCCTGAACTATTAAAGGATACGTCGCACCGGGTGGAAGTCAAACGGTATTTGATAAACTTCCGCGCGGAAGTATCATCGCCACCTAACAATATCGTCATATTCGTCACGAGTCAACGTTGCGTTGGCCCACGGGTGGATTGGTGGGTTTATGCGGTTTAGCATATCTTCCGGGGTCTCAACACCTAAGTAGTATCGCGCGGCGATGACACATACACGTCTTGACCACTCTGGATGACCTTCAACGAGTGTCCGAAATAGTTCGTTGAATCGGATCATTCTAGCGCCCAGTCGTCACTAAGCACACGATTGATGTCATGTGAGGAAGCCTCACAACCGTACTGTTCGACCATCTTGTCAAAGTTGGCCTGCGCACTACAAAGCACCTCGTAGGCACCAGCCAAACGACCGGCATTTCCGGGCTCCGCCAACCAAGCGTCACGTTCCGCAATACGCTCCGCAGCGGCGTCACCGTAACAACGGTTGTTAGCCACAAAGTAGTCAACATCGACACAATCCTGACAACCGAGCGCGAACTGGATGCGCTTGTTCATGTCGATACCATCGCCCCAAACCTGAATATAGGTACCCATGACATGACCGCCGTATTGGTCACGCTTGTAATAAAGGGTATGATCGGGCAAAGCCTTTTGGACGGCGTTGGCCACCCGCTTCGTCAGTTTCTTACCATGCAGCGTTTCCACTACAGCCAGTATCTTCGTGTAAAGCGCATGATTCCGTTTATCCACGTCGTTCGAGTCACGCACTACAGCCAGCATTGATCGCACATACGGATTCATCATTTCAACCTTTCTGACTGATAAGATCGTACCCCAAGTCGGCCGCGAGCGCGAAGAGCAACTTCTCGGCAGGGCTGTCACCATCATCAACACGCTCATCATTCAGACGAACCGGATCATCGTCATAAGCGCCAAACTCAAGAGAAACGCCACAATCTTCCGCGTCGTCATGACGAGCATAGTTGCGCTGATCGAACGCGACGGAAACATTGCCAAAGGTGGCATAAACGTTATAGACGGGCTTGTCCGGGAAGCGTAACTCAAAACCCTTACCACCAGCACAAACGTTAACTTCCGGCCTCTTCAGAAGAATTGACAGTTCCATGGTAACCCCTTCGCGTTGCGTGTTGCGTTTCGTTCCTGAACTATTAAAGGATACGCCGCGACGCGTGGAAGTCAAGCTATTCTTTGTAGATCAAGCGCGCTTTCGCTTTCCAATGATCCCTAGAAACCAACCAAACAGCAGAACAGGACTCATCGGTCAAAAGCACGTACCCGTTCCCGACCAGCAACATCAACACAACCAGCGGCAACCCGGTCAACTCGCACACCCATTGCACGTGTTCCACCCAGCCCCAACCGCTGTATTCCTTCATACCCTTGTGAATCAGCGTATCGAACGGACCGATCTTATCGGCACGAGACTCCCGAAGCACCTCAAGCTCTTTGAACGATTTAGCCATTACTATTCGCCTTTCTACACAAGTCGACAATAGCGTTAGCCACCAACTCACGCATACGTTCGGCAGGAACGACATAATGCCATTGTCCTCCGGGCAAAGTATAAACCTCAAAGCACGTATGGTCGCTGTCGTATGGGTTGTAAGACTTGCGCCCGACGACCTCAAAACGACCGGTCTTTTCGTTCTTTTCCCTACGAGGATTACGATTGATACAGAAGTCATGATCCAACTCATCGAGAACATCGTCAAGACGCCCCTGATTGTGCAACTCCTGCAATTCGTCAAAACAGGAAATGTCTACCTGTTCCTCATGTTCGCCAATGTCGATTGAGTCCAAACAAAGCCCATCGCCGGAGTAGGCGGCATATTCGTTTGGATCGTACTCGACCTCACAATCGAAGTCACCGCTCAGTCCCTCACAAATCAACTCGACCACCTTATCGATCGAATCGTCAAACTGACCGTGACCCATACGATCGTGGTAAGTGTCAACAATCCACTCTTTCACACGTCCGGACCAGCCGTGCGAACACTCATTAACGATGTAAGCGTAACCGGTGGCGTAGTCCTCATTCTCGGTGCAATAGGCATCAGCGCCCTCACATACCGCCGTCAACACTTCCCGCACAATCTCTACGTCCGCGTTTTGCCGTTCACCCGAGAGCGCGTGCGCACCACCCCTACAATCCTCAAAGATGTCATCCTCGTGGCGGAACGTACCATTGGAACATTCAACATAATCAGGTAGCATGGTCTAACCCTCTCGTCAGTTAACGCACAACCAATTGATGTTAGCCTTAGTAGCCAACTCACAGACAAGATCGCCAATATCCTTACATTTGGCATCGGTGACAGGCTCGTCAAAACCCGCGTAGACGGTCTCGTAAGTTGTAAACGGTGCAACCGTCAGCTGCGCCTTAACCCTCATGACGCCTTTTGAGACCCGCCTCATCCCTATGTCCCATACAATTGGCATGGTCACCCTCCAATCTTAGAAACGATGTGTTCCAACTTCTCGCGCAACTCGTTGCAAGCCTCAAGCTTCAGGTCTTCGTAATAACAGGAGTTTGCCTTAAAGTCACCCGGACCATAATAGACGCAACAACCCAGATAAGCGTCACCTTCGATGTCATCGATACCTTCGTAAGTTGCAACAACGCGAACCAACGCCCACGCCCAAACGTCACCATTGTCAAGACGATCAATAACCTCATCTTCCGCTCGTTTGTCACACTCGTCACAACCGGAAGCAAGCACATTGCCGCGCACATCCTGATCGTCCTGCGAAACCTCAAGGTGGTACTTGACCTTCGATTCGTCAAACATTGTTTCGACTCCGCGTTGTTGTGTTTCGTTCCTGAACTATTAAAGGATACGTCGCACCGCGCGGAAGTCAAGAATAAAAGACAGCGCGACAAGGGAAACGCAAAACCCTTGCCGCGCTGATTGATACAGGTCGGATGACCAGTCCAGACCTGCCAGGGGTTATTTCCGGCACAAGGCGATACCAAGTAGCGCCACAACGCCAATGATACACCATATCACAAGCGTACTTGGTTCGGGCACCGATGACGTCAGCACGCGTACTTGGTCGATCCCCACGCCATCATTCTGTAATGCGTCAAAATGGATGACTTTCGGATTGACGATTGACCACATATCGGGCGGGTCGGAGGAATCATCCGAGTCGCGATAATAAACACCGGTCGGATAGATTGTTCCGGGATTGCCGAATAGTTGGTCTGTGTCGTCTAGTCCATCTTCCGTGAATAGCACGCCTACGATAGGGGCTTTGAAGTTATAAACCCCCGAAGCCGTACGATTGGTGTCATCGGCACCCGGCTTATCGAAATGGAATAGCCAACTCTGTACAACCGTCCCAGCTGGCAAGACCCCACCAGGTCCCATAATCGTATCGACCAGACCGTCGACCAGCAAGTCGTCCGGTAATGTCACTTGGCGCTCTTGAATCAGAAAGATCGAAAGGTTGTTTTTATCCGGACTTTCCGTTGCGCCCGTGCGAAGGTCGAGCGGTGGTGAAATCGGCACAACCGATGCGTCGGCGATAGCCACACAAAACGTCAGAAGTAGAATTGCAATTAGAATCCGAGTCATTTGTCAAGCCCTCTCAAGTCGAGTTGTGGGACTGAACGATTCAATCCCTAAAGATGTGCGTTCCCTCATCGCCGTCATACGTGGAGTAATCCATGCCCCACTCCCGAGCCACACTTTCGTAATCAATGTGACTAGTGAGGAAATCGGGAACATCGTAATTCTCGTCAAGCTCGTGCTTAACGTACGCCTCCATCGATTCCCAACAACCGCAATAACTGTCCATGTTGGCGTTGTCGTTAATGTCGGCGTAACGCAGAACGTAGCCTTCGCCGTGCTTCTCGCAAGCTTCGACATAATCGGAATAGGCGGAGTAACCGTCGAAGTCGTTCGGATCGGCAAAGTCGCCATCCCAGTCAATAATCTCTTCGCCCTTACAATCCCAATCATCGCCAAGCCCCTCAAGAGTCTCAGCAACGTACTCGTTGACAGAATCTTCAAGACAGCAATCAACGTCAAATTCCTCATCCCTGATAACTTCGTCGTCGCCATTTCCAAACGTGAATTGAATTATAATCGTTGTCATCGTTCAACCCCTCACTAGCCGGTTAACCCAAGCTTCCGCCATCTTCGCGTGAATAAGCGTCAGCCACAAATGTGGAAACTCTACTTCGTCCCACGGAATGAAACCATCAGGCCATTTCCCGGTTGTCGTCAGAATCTTGAAAGCCATCATATGGTTGGGATCGAGAATGTCGAGCCAATCGACAATACTCACCTTGTCGCCAATATCGTCATCAAACGGATTCTTCACTAGGGTCCTCACAATCGTTAATTAAGGCTGTTTCGCGATACTCGACAGCAGGTGAAATCTCGACACCTTCCTTGCGAGCGATACAATCGTTGTTGCCGACTGTCGCCCTCGCTGTTGCTTGTAACAGATTATCCGCGTAGACCGTGATAACCCGTTCGAACCGTGTAACCTGTTTGAATCGGAATTCTTGCATCAGCTGAGACCTTCCGCATAATTGGCAGGAACCAACAAACCGGTCCCAACCTTGTAGATCAGATAAGGAACCGGACCGTCAAACCAGTCGGGACCGAAACAAAAGGCAGCGCAGTCTTCAGACTTATCCGTCAGATAACCGGCACCAGGCGCACAAGGCGAACAAAAGCCACAAACGGCGTAGTACGGCGATTTGGTAATGAAGATGTCACCGTAAGAATCCGACTCAGCCTGATATTCGCCATCATTGACATAATGCGACAAAGGCTCGTCGCCGTAACATTCCTCACCAACCCAATCAATCTCATAACCGCACTCACACTCGTGACCGTCACAGATGTCCTCATCCAACTCAGCGCCGCATTCCGGACAATGTGGCTTACCATAATAAGCCTCACTATCGTCACACCATGCCTGCAACACTTCATTCTGCGGTATGACACCATACCGAATCTTCTCTACAGACCCCTTAATCTGTACATCCGACACGTTGGTCATTCCGCGCCCATAGTCGATACCCATAATCGATTCTCCCGTTGTGTCTACGCCAATCCCTATCCTAGGTTTGGCGCTCTGATCGGCATAGTCAGCCGACGTTTGTGTTCCTGAACTATTAAAGTCTACCTTGCGGTTTGCGTTTGTCAAGAATTATTCGTGAACATACTGAACGGATTCGCTTGGCTGCGCGTTAATCGCCGCACGACCCAATTCAACCAACCAATCCCGTTCAACCCGATCGTACTCAGAATCGAACACATCGATTCTTTCAAGAATATCGAGCGCCTCATCAAGAGTCTCACAATCGATACCAACGTTAGCGATGGTAGAACTGCCAACGGCGTAAACAGCGTCCATTCCGGAATGCCAATTACAAAACGCACAACCGACACATTGCGAACCACCCGACACGAACCATACCCTACCATCGTCACGAATAAACTCACCGGGAATAGGTGACTCTTCAGTATCCGTTCCGTAAGCCAGATAACAAGCATACTCGTCAATAGTCATGTCTTCGCGGCCTATTGTCGGTTCCCCTGTTTGTTTACGTGAACAATTGAAGTCTACCACGTGAAACGACAAAGTCAAATAGAAAATCAAAACTTGACAAAGCCGATTTTATAGGTTATGCTTTTCATGCAGACTATATAGCAAGTACCTTACAACCGTTCTAACCGGACGGAGTGTGAAGGTGTGCGCAACCGGTCCAGTCATCCCTAGTGGCAAAGTCACTACAGTCGTGGGAGTGCTTATACGTATGCCATCAGTGTCGACCGACAACATCAATACAACCGATGTCATCTTTACAGGCGTCATGCTTTGCGCGCTAACTGTGCAACCGGACTATTCAGAAAGATCGTCCGAACCCTATCAACCACGACGTTCCAAACAGCAAATTCAGCTCCTGTGTTCTCCCCTACAGGCGCAACCTGCATTACTTCTCTATTACGATTGTAACTCAAAACCTGTAGGCATGATACAACCTCGTCAACCGGAGTCACCGGAACCACCTCCCGCCTAAACCGGCGTCAACTAAAACCACGAAAACGTACGATTTCAACGGAGGACAAACGACACAAGCACGCTGTTCGGGTTCACCACATCGGGTTCCAACAAAGAACCATCAAGATAAAGTCCCTGTTTGATTAGGTCCGCAAGAACCCATGATACAGCCGTCTCCAAGTGGACGTGAAGAACGTGGCGCACGTGGGTGTAAACGAATGGTGATACCTCCCTGTCTAGCATGTGGTTGCTAGACCTCGCTTGTACATCGCCAATCGTCCAACGCAACGGTGTCATAAATCACCTCGCCTAGTCATAAAACAGCCTCATTTGTCCCAGCTACCCTGGGTCTGGAGGGGTAAATAGCCCATAAAACAAGTGGGTAAACAAGACCTAAGCCGCCAAGGGTAGCCGCTTTTCAATTGAAGGTCAACTCGAACTCCCAATTGGTAGCCTCGTGTTCGGAAACATGCTGCTCGGCCACGGTCGCCACGTTCTCCCATGTCTCGACCAGGTATTCCCAACGATGGTACACTTGGTACATGAGGCCCAAGGGTTTCATTGTCAGCTTGTCGGCATTCCGTTCACATAAAAGTCTAGCGGCTGTGAACGACATGGGATTGCCAAAAGGACGCTTACAAACCAGTTTCATTTCATCGCTCCTAGAAAGTGCCAGCGCCTCTCGGGGCTCAAATATCTAGCGCCGCGCCTCATCGCCTCATGAATCAGACCCACCACCCCTCACCACCTCATAGAAGGTAGGAACGCGGTCCAAGGTCTTCCTGTCACGGATCGCAACCAAGCAGTCTTCCTCCGTCCCTTTACAGATCGGGTGACGGCGGTAGACTCGGAACGTCCCGTAGTGCTCGCGGATTGTAAAGGTGCCTACAGCGCCCAGATATTCGTCCCGCTTCTGCTCGGCAGTTTCAAAGTCTCGGCACTCAACTCCAATCCAATGGTTACGATAGACGGTCAGCATGTTTCAGCTCCTCGTAGTCCTTGTTGATGTCCTTGCGCCACTGCGACAGTTTCCTTCCGAGGAACTGTGACGCAAACGAATGAAGTTCTTGCTCAGTCGCGGGCTCGTGCTCATGCTGACACATCGTCAAGATGCCTAGCTGGATGGTCAGCACCCCGCTATGGTCGACGCAACTGAATGGTCCTAGTGTGAAGCTTATCATAGTGATTCCGCTGGGATCGATGCAGCAATGAAGTTCGCTAACGTAAAGCCCGCCATGTGGTCTTCCCGGAGTTGGGTGATCAGTGGATAGTACAATGTATTCTGAATAATGAGTCCTCGGCACCCAACCCCAAGAATGGTAGCTTTGTATGCGTTGTGGACATCAATCAAATGTCGGAATTGGTCACAGAGCGGAGTCATTTCACGGTCACCCTGTTTACAACGGTCTGCTTTCCATAGGTGTCGTGGTCGTCATGCTTTTTGACGGTCGCATCCACTTTGTAGGTCCCGCCCACTTCGAACTCTTCGGACCGGTCGCCCGACGCCCACCAAATGATCGAGTTCTCGTCCTTGTCCGCGAAGCGTACCAGCGTGGTCACACCCCAGTCGCTGTCATAACTTCGTAGCCCGAGGACCTTGACTTCCAACCCTCGCAGACGCTCCTTGATGTTGCCGAGCCACACTCGCTCGCCCGCCTTGGCTCGATACTCTTCCCGCTTGGCTTCTTTCTCCAGGGCTTTCTGGTAGGCGATGATCAGACTGGTCGCCAGCCCGGAGGTCTTCGCCGTCACATACTCAGCGCGGCAAGCCAGCCGCAGATTGTACATGTAGTCGCCTTCGTCCTCGCTCGCCCGAATCCATTCCAGCGCCTTGTCTACCAGCTCGCGGTCATAGTCGGTCACGTGAAGGTCATTCTTCCGGCAATACTCAACCTTGGAATCGTTGTGGGGAGTCCATTCCAGGTAGGTCACGATGTCCGCCGTCGCCGAGCCCTCACGCCCTTGCTCAGCTGCCGTACCCTTGCCCAACCAGCCCAGCTTGCGAACGCACACGCTCGACGTACGGAGCCAGGCGACGATCGGTGTGGCTACTTCGCGGCGCCCAGCACTCTCGCAATCCTCCAAGGCTCCGAGGAAGTCTTGGACAGCGTCCGCCCAGTAGATCAGGCTGTCGAGGTTGTTGGTCCGGAGGAAGTCCGCCAGGCAATTCCGCCCGATGACCCTCTCTTCGTCGCCCTTGCGAATCACGAACACATCGTTGCGGCGTCGGTTGGTCCCACAGTGATCGCACTTCATACCGATCGTGCGGTACTTCGGGTCAATCTCGATACCCTCAGCGCTTTGCACCAGGTTGCCGCCCTCCATCGGAGTCAGCTTGGCAACCAGCTCCCACCCGTTGATCCGAGGGGCATCGCCGTTGATCACAACGTCAGCCAGCTCGCGAACGATGTCGTCTCCGATGGCGTTCTGCCCAACCACTTTCTTGTATCGCCTCAGTATGCTGAAGCTCAGCGGCGGGCACTTGCACTTGGCGGCTCGCGTGTTGAGTTTGGCCAGTTTCTCCTCAAGTACGGGAATGGCCCAGGTCTGAATGGTTCCGGTCGTCAGTTTAGCAGTCATTTGAGTCCCCTTTCTACTCAATACTACCACGCCCTCCCTGGAAGTCAAGCCAAATCATGCGTTTTATGTCAACAGGGTCCATTGTCAACTTTATGAATGGAGTGTCCACCTTATCGAACACCCCAACGCGCACCATTAACGCTGGGTCATTGTTGAGGGATATGGTGGCACTCCTCGCCAGCTGACCGATGTACGTCCGCCGCAGTGCGTGGAAGGCGTACTTGACGGGCGTCATCGTAGACATTCCTCGATCGTCTTGCCAGCCACGTTCGGCTGAGTGGTAAAGTAGATCGGCGTAGTGGCACGAGCCTCGCGCGTCGTCCCGTCGATTGTCAACGTGTACGGATGGACACAGTGTGCCTTCTCAATCAGGAACAACACATCACGGATGAGGTAGGCTTGCGCTTCCGGAGGTACAAAGTGAAGACACCGGCGGAAGAATCGCAACTCGGTCCGTAGCCGGTACCATGACCCTTTATAAGTAAGGGCAAGCCTTTTCTCTCCCAGCGCCTCCGCCACGATCGCTGTCAGGTTGTGCGTCTCGTTCAGAATGTCGTCAATCATCGGTTCTCCACCCATAGGAAGATGGCACTTGCACCGAATATGGTGGCTACGATCACGACCACACTCTCAGGTAAGCCGCTTAACTGTATCATGTATGACATACGTAAACTCCGCTTCGCGTAACTTCAAACCAACTGCACGAACAACCTCAACAGGGGCTTGAAAGTCCACACGAACTCCATACACCCTTGTCAATTTGAAATTGGTCCTCGACGATATGGAACGAGACCACCGGGAGCCGACAAGTAGTTTGTGCTTGAGCGGAGTCATACCGCCTGCACCCGCACCCTCCAGACGGTGTCGCCATCTTCTGGGTACTTGGTCTTGTGTCCGGGCTCCATACCGATCAAGGCTTCAACAGCCTTGGCGCCCCACTTGTTGGGGTCAGTGATGATCGTGAACTGTTTGCTTCGGCTGGCACCGCGTGGCTTGCGAGCGACTTCGAATCGTCCAGTGAGTGGTTGGGCGGTCATTGTTGTGGCTCCAGGTTAAGTGAACTCTCAAGTGTACCATGTGAACAGCGGAAGTCAAATCGCAAATGTTGCCAGGGACCAAACCAAGAGGGCTGCCCCAACCAATCCAACGAGCATCTCTCCCAACGAGACTTGCTCGTCCACGCCGAACTGCCGTATCTCGATCTTAGGCGTCTTGCGACGTGGCTCGTTGAACACGTCCGAGACCACCGCAGCAGTCACTGGGTCCGTGCCAGCAGCAAGATGACCCGCGTACTCGGTCAAACGCTCACCCTTCCGGGCGCGCCGTTGGCGTTTGACGCGAGGTACGACGGGCTCCTCTCTCACCATTTCCAGTTGTTTCAGTTGGTCGACACTCCGGAGCCCTTCGCTCCCGTCTTCTTCCAGGACAACATAGAGGACATTCTTCATGCCCTTTGCCCACTCCTTGATGGTGATGATCTTGCCGTCTTCGATGTATTGGGTTGGTTTCTTCATACTCAACACTACCACGCCCTGCGAGGTTGTCAAGGTAATTCCCATTCAATGTGCGGAAGAAACCGCCTCAACGGGCTAACGGGCAGCCCGAGTGCGTCCTCGGTCTCCGCTTCAATCTGCTCGACCAAGTGTGTCACTAGTGGATCAAACATCCTAGGAAGAGGAATCCGCCTACGCAGCCTTCTACATTCCCGTCGGACCGCGTTCCGAACATGGGCGGGCGTCATCAGTAGTCCTTCGGATTCGGAATGTCAACGTGGTCGCGGTCCTCCCGTAGTAGTTTGACCTTCTCAAGCTGCTCCATGCCCCGCCGCTCCTTGGCTTTGTCGCCCATCACAGTGCCATCCACGAGGTTGCGAAGCCCGGTGTTCTCAGCGCGAAGCAGCTGGATTTCCTGAATGTACAGGCGAACCCACTTGTAATGGACTTCCTCAACCGTGATCAACTTCCGATTGAACTCCCGGTCATCCATGTGCTTCAAGCGGAGCTGCAAGCAGCCCGCGACGTCGCCATTCTTCAGCATTGTGATGTACTCTTCCAGCCGCCCATCACCACTCATTCGTCAATTCCGATCTAACCCATCCGTCGGATTCAAAGTTCTCTTGGATTTCATCCGTGGCAATATCGTCCAGCCAGGGCGCCCAGTCGCCCAGTTCCTCGCGTGTCTTCTCCCAGGTGTCACCACAGATGCTCGTGACCTTGACGTCCAACTGGTCGAACTCCAGAGGTTCGTCCGGTTCCCGAATTAAGAATTCATACTCGATGATCACGGTCGCGTAGTAACGCTCGCCGCCAAACTCGGGCATTTCAGTCTCGTGGATCATTCTCGCATCTCCGCTACGATTAAGTGTAAGCCCTGCACACACTTAATCCTACCTTACGAAAGCATACCTGTCAAGCGAGGGTCGCGAGCACTCTTGATTATGTTGACGACCGTGTCGATAGAGTGGTCCACCTCAACCTCTTCGTCCAGGTACCTGATCAGGCACCGACTCTCGCCGATATCCCGAACGTCTTTGATGTCGTCAGCGCACATCGCTCGCTGCGCACGAGGAACGTCTGGCGCCCCGCGTAGACGCTCACGCATCTCTTCAGCGTTACGGTTATTTAATGTACGGAATACTACTGGGTATTTCACTTTCGAGCCTCCAAGAAGAATTCAATTGCCTCATCGATCTTGACGAAGTCGGCAGACTGCTCAACTTCGTCTTCATACCACGTCACGTTGTAACCATCACCATTCGTGCTGATGTAAACTTCGGCCTCTTCGTCCAGGACCGCCGCGTATGTCTTCGTCGACTCGCGGTTGGTGATGCTTATGTCAATCGGTTTCGTCAGGACCCTCTTGACACCGGCTACACCGGTCCGAACCTTGTTGCCGCAATGATCGTTCATAGCGGTGGCGCCTGATCGCGCATGTGCATAATGAGGTCTTTTATTTCCCAAGCCGCTGCCGGTTCAAGCTGCCCACCCTCAACAAGGACCTTCAACTTGTTTGGCGTTTTGTTTTCATCGAGTGCATGCGTTGCCGCTGTTTCGATCCGTTTGAACAGGCGGAGCCCGTCCCATGTGTAATTTGTCATCCGTCTAACCACTCCTCGTAGGCTTCGGGACTGCCGTGGCAGGCCGCAGGGACTCGATTGAACACCAGCATCACGATGGATTGCATCGCAGCCAGATTATGGTCATCAGCGCGAGAGAACGACTCTTGCAGCTGGTTGGACAGGACGGCTTTCAAGAAGCCACCCGTCTCTTCGTGGAACTCCACGTATCGACGAATCGCGCGGAGTGTATACTCGGGGATGCACGCGTAGTTGGCGGGCAAGTCGTACAAGTCATCGTATCGAACGTATGCGGCTGCGCGCGGGTCCATCTTAATCTCGCGGATACCTCGCATATCGGCAATCTTGAACGACCGCACACCAACCTCGGGCGACACTTGATAGCACACCCAACAGGCGTTCATGCGCTCGTCTTTGTGGAGTTCAAGAGCCTCACGGACTTTGCCCTTATAATCGAACTGGATCATTCTTCGTCGTGGCATTGCGTTTTCCTAGGTTTGAAGTCTACCTAAACTTTACACCACAGCTTCGGAGTCGTCAAGTGAATTCCGCCAGAATGGTGTCATCCTTCTTTCCTGTACGTACACCGTGCGTCGACCGGCAACTTGATGAATGGTGGGAAAGGTGCAAAGTCCTTGAAGTCACAGTGGACCAAGACCACAGTCGGATCGCCAACTAGTTCGGGAATGAGGATGTTAATGGACACCTTCTCTCGGTCGTCCACGGGGATGTCCTCGTAGTCCTCCACGCCCCAGAAGGCTTCTTGCGTCACCTCGTAGGCTTCGCGGTCCGTGCTGTCTGGCGTCGCCGCATACCGGGCACCAGCCTGCGCGGCTTGGGTCGCCTTCTGCTTGACCAGCAAACGGGCGCCACACTCCAGCATCCCGAGTACGAGTATGATGAAGAAGGGAAGGATGATCGCGAATTCAACAACGGCTACGCCTTTTCGATTTCGTCTTGGCATTTGAATAGCTCTCTTTCGTATTCTCGATGTGTTCATGCCAGGGCGACCAACGTGTCAAGGATGATAGATCGAACGTCCAGGCTTGTTTCCGTTGCCCCGGTGATCCAAGTTGCGACACCGGTCAACGCCGCTTTCTTGAGGACATTGTTGAGCCCGCTGTTTGAAATGTCAACGTGCAACCCGATGCCTTCTCTTGTAGTATAGCATTCCAATCGGGCTTCTGCTTTGAGAATCTCTTGAAAACAGAAAACATTTGGCTTTTCCTTCTCGCCAACAAGGTGCCCCATCTCGAACAGCTCCCACGCCCACGCGATCGCGGCGATCGCATAAGGTGTCGCCGCCAGAACTTCGTTGCCTTGGTCGTGATCATTTCGCAAGACATCCGTGGACGATTTGATACCAGCCTTGGACAGCGCGTCCGACCACGATGATGGCACAATGCGAGCCTTCTGCCCCTTCCGTGCCACGTAGTCCTTTGCGAACTCGTTGTCACAAACAACGGCATCGGGACCAGCAGTCGATTCCCAGGCTTCTTTCCACCTATGCTTCTGCTCATCATTCAACCGCCCAAAGTTGGTCAGGTAATCCGCGTCAAGGTGCGACTCATACACCTCGCGACCGTCCAGCTGTGCTTGGATGATTGCTGCCAGCACGGCAGCCTCCGCGTTCTTGACCAGGTGGGCACACGCTGAGCGAATCTCCCACTCGTTGCTGTTCCGGCACTCGTCGATCTTGAGTTGGCTGCTTGAGAAGTTGTAGTCGAAGAGACTCTCCCCCGCCAGCTCACGGATGAACACACCCTCTCGGTAGATGACAGCGCCCTTCCCCGAGATGTTCCGGTCCGCCTTTGGGAGGACGCCCGGTAGGTTGGGCGTGTCGGAGAATTGAAGGAACCGCTTGTTCAATTGCTCGAAGTAGGCCAGCACGTCATCGTTGACCTCGACGAATATTCTGGTTGTGCCTGCTTTGGCGCGGCGCGCCTTCGCGTCCACCATCTCGACCGCCATGTTCTTCTCGCCGCCCTCACTGCGTGCGGTGCGATCCAGCGCGTTCGAGATGAACTCGCGAAGCCCCATACCCACGTTAGGCCAGTCCAAGGAGCCGAATGCCAGGACCCAACCCGAGTCTTTGAACGTTGTGCTGTTGCCAACCCGGTAAACAACCTTCTCGACCTTGGTATAATTCGGCATCCCGTTCGTGGAGGTTCCGTCCTTAACCAACTCGGTGCGTGTTTGAAACTCGACTCGCGTCGTTCCGCAGTAAACCCACACCTCCAGACCGTGACGGAGGCAGAGGTTGATGCCATGCTTGGCGCCTGTGCCGAACTGTCCGATTGTACCGTCCCGACCACGGCTGGAGCTGAAACCAAGTTGGGTGTAGCCTTCGACGGGCGATTCGCCGTCATTCTGAATGAGCAAATAGGTCACAGTGTTTCTCCCTGTAAAACGTGGTCGTGTGCCTCATACCAAACCGCCATACGCATACGGTTGTCTGGAGACCCAATCCCCACCAATCGCAACCAGAAGGTACCGACCGGACCAGCGCGGCGCATCAACTCTTCCAATCCAAGTGGCAAGCTCCCTATGACCTTGCCTCCGACTTGTTGTTTGAGGCTTTCCATACAACAATCCTACACCACAAACGCGCGGAAGTCAAATAAAAAGCCCGGAAGCATTGCGGCTTCCGGGCTAGGGCCATTCTCTAAGCCCTCACTACTTTAACTCGTAGCATACCCCTCCGACGATAACACGCTCGATCGTTCGCGGGTCAATCTGTCGCAGGTTGTGACCGCTCGTCACTTCCATGTCCGTGAAGTCGATACGTCCGTGCGTATTCATGAATCCGTTGTGGCGCCCGATCATGGTGCGCTTCTTGCCTTCCGTTGGCTTCTTGAGCGCCCGTTGAACTTGCGTCCGCCTTTTGTAGGACTCATGATTCGCGAGCATGTCCATAACTCTGTCGACCAGTTCCTTCTGATCTGGCTGCTTACGAAACTCGACGAGCATTACCACTCTGGCGTTCTGCATGACGACAGTTGCCATTTCCGTGCGCGTCACCTGTTTGACTTCCTCGTACTGGATCGTGTCAAACTCGTCCTCGAAGATGGAACGTCCGATGTCCCATTCGGTCCCCTTCTCGTTCCGAATGGTGATGCTGAACCCGTCATTCGACATCACAGTCCCGTACGACAATCGCGACCACTTGTCGCCCTTCTTCAAATTGGCTGAGTTCGTTTTCATCAGTTCTCCCTTGAGTTATCGTAAATGTCAAGTGTTCGACCACTGCTGGTCGCGTACGTTACTTCCTTGAACAACCTCTCGATTGTCTCGGCAAGTGTGAGGATGGCCGCATCGCGGTGGGGAATGTCCTCGCCACCGTGATACTTATTCGACAGTTCTTTGTAACGTTCCGTTATCTTTGACATGGTTATTCTCCAACTTCATCCCAGCTCGCTTTGTCGCGGTAATCAGCCGAGACTGACTTGGCGATTACCCGGTTGCTACGCACCACCCGCTCCACGAGAGGGGTGATGACGATACCCTCACGTCCTTTGAAAGGGCACTTAATCTGGTCCTTGCTCGCCACAACAGTCGGACCATCCGTGTACTCGTCGACCACGGCTTTCGAGTACGGACCTTCGTACAACAGGGGCACAGTTGGGATACCGAACCCTTTGCACGTCATACGGACCAGCTCCCAATCAGCGTACACACCCTCAACCGAGATGTCGAAGACGCGGAACTGTTTGTCGGGCTGTCCGTAGTCCATCGTCTGAACACCCGGTCCGAATATCTCACCGAAGACGACGATGTTGCGCTTCCCATCGCACAACGAATTGAGCAGATCGACAACCTCATCGGTCATCGGCTCCCAATACAGGCTGGGCTTGTTGCGGCGGAGGTTGTGAGACCCAGCGGCAAAGACCCAATCGTCGTCTTCCAGGATCAAACCCAAGCGGCAATTGGTCCCGTGAAGCTTCTCCGTGATCCGAACCATCTCGCCGTCTTGGAAGTAGTTTCGGCGTTGGATGTTCTCGATGTTGGTATAGCGATGGAAGAATGGGTTCCCAGCAATGGTATCGCCAGCGCCAACGCGGACGGGTGGTTCGTACTTGTGCCCTCCATACCTCTCTGTCAGATCGATGCCAAACGTGCCATCATTCTCAACCGGTCCGATTGGAAAACCATGGCTTGGGATTCCACGGATTCGAGCCGACGACACACGGCACTGAGTCTTGAATGAATCGCCCGGGTAGAGAGCATGCTTGAGGTAGGTCTTCACACCCAGCTCGTCCGCCACATTCTCGGGGATCAACATGTCTGGCGGGAAGTAGATGGCGGCGTCGCCAACTTTGAACTGACCCTTCTTGGCAATGGTTTTGAAGCCAAGCACCTGAATGATTTCAAGGCGGTCGGCGTCAGGATGGCGTTCGACTTCGTTTACACGCTCAACGCTGATGATTGTCTTTGACATTTCGTCCTCTCACGATATTGTAAACCTTGGTGCAGACACAAGCCCCACCCGCGATTAGCAGGGCTACGGTCACTTCGATGATGCCACCACACGCACACGCGATCATGGCAAGTCCTCGAAAGGGTTAGGCGGGCTCTTTGGCGCCTCGGGCTCGGGTGGTTGCTCTGGGTGCCCAAGATGGCTGTTGAACGGAGGCGGGTCCGCTGTCCTGATCGAGCCCACGTGGGTGACTAGGACGTTCTTCGCAGCCCGTGCAATAACACCCTGGCACTGGGAAGCCAGCTCCAGTACGTCGTCGTGCGAGCCACCTTCTTCAAGCAGCATCTGGAAGGCTGCACCAGAGGTGGCGCCAACCATGCTCCGCGCGTAGTCAGCCTTGTCAAACAGCGGGTCATTGAATGGATGTGGCATTGAGTTTCTCCGTTGTGATTACAAAACCATCGCGCCCTTGCTCGGCGAGGTAGCATTGTGCGTAATGGATGATGAGGTTGGCAACGTCCCTCGCATCCTCGACAGCAGTGTGCGCGACGTCACCTGACAGGCGCGCTCTCTGCAAGCACGCTTTCAAGTCTGGCGGAACGGTATCTGTCTTGGGATTCCAGTACAACATGCCAGGGTCCAAGACCCGGTGGGAGTAGGGAATCTCCCGCTTCCATCGCGGGAACTGTTCGCACAGCATCGGCAGATCAAACCCCGCCGCATTCTTCCCAGCCACGATGATCTTGGTTGGCTTCCCACATTTGGTTGTCATCCCTTTAAGATAGAGCCATTCACGAATCGTATGAACAACGATGTCCGCTCGAATACCATTACCACCCGCGATCTCTTTGAGAATCTTTGGGTGCATAGCCATCGCGTACGGCTCACAATTATCGTACCGGTCGTGTAAGACGTTGGTCTCAAACTCACCAATAATCTCGCCCTTCAACCAGTCGGCGACGACGAGTCCTATCTGAATGATTGGCGCCCTGATCCCAAGACCCAGGGTTTCAATGTCGATGGAAACGAACTTGCTCACTAGTAGCCCCTTCCTCGATTGACACGCGGGTGCATCGGAGAGTAGTGGTTGTGGTACGCCGCAACGCCAGCGCCCCAGTCACGCGTGAATGTCCGGACGCCTTCGCAAACCGGGCACTTGCGACGGTAGGATTCTTTGATGTCCTCGACGGCAATGGTGACTTCGATGTTGTTACGACAGTCTTTGCATTTAAGCGCAAAGTTCGGCATTTGACGGTCCTCTGAATGGGTAACGGGAAATGATAACGGCGTTCGCCACATTGTGGAGGATACGATTGTCACCGTCCACACTGATGTTCAGTCGTGATGGTAACACGGATGTTACCGTGGCTTTACGAAGACCCATCTTTGTGCCCCGCCGCCACGCGTACACGATCGTGTCGCCTGTCTGGAACTCTTTACCTAGAAAGTCTTTCATCACATGCTCCGTGCCAGATTAAATCGTTCATTTGCATGATGCCTGAGTTGAACTGCCTCAGCTGCACCAGGTGGTCGCGAGCCAGGTTATACAAGAACCTCTTGATTCCAAGTGGTCCAGGTGTTCGAAATATATCATGCAAAGGTGTCATACATCTAGTCTACACTGGAAAGGGGATGTTGTCAAGCACGGGTTCATCATTTCCTGGATCGTAGAGACGTTTCCAGATGACACGACCGCCCTCGCACAAACTCCACGCATTACCGTCCTTGTCGTACTCATGAGTCCGACGCAAACCTTTGCTGTGCTCAAGACACAGCGGAACAGCAACCGTGCTGTACATGTAGGGTGTTGGCGCCTCACAAACCGCGCAAATCATATCTCCCACCTCGCTAGTTGACCCTTCTCACGTAAGCTCATCTCGTGCTCGGCGGAGATGTGGGTGCAGTAGTTCATGGACTGCTCGATCAGCGTACACGACCGACCGATGCGACGGCAGACGCGCAACGTCGTCCCCGTCCCTCCGAATGGGTCAACGACCCAGTCACCTGCCTTGGTGCTCAGCTGCACGCATCGCTCAACCAGCCCTTCGTGGAGCTGGGTCGGGTGCCACCTTCTCCGTTGCTTGCTGTTGCCGGGCACCCGTGGGAAATCGAAGACATCCAGGGGCACCTTGCCCTTCGGGTTTGCCCTCTTGTCTCCCATCTTCTGGCGATCCGACTCGATCCTCACCTGTTCCGGATAGATGTTGCCCCTGGGCCAACGCAGACGCCACAAGGGTCTGTGCCCGTTGCCGAGGTCCGTAGCCCGATTCTGACCAAAAGTAAAAGTCTGGACGCATGGTTTCCACTCCAGTTCTGGGTTCTCGTCCAAGAGACAATCAACAATGGCACCCATCTTATGGGTCCACTTTGCATTGAAACTGATCCACGTGGTTGCCGCCTTCGAGATGAAGAGCCGTGTCCACGTGTTGATTAGTGCGACATACTCAGCGTCCTTTAGCTTGTCAGTGCAGCCTTCATAACGCAGCCCAATATTGTCTGGCCAATCTGCAAACAGACATTCAATTGGGTCATCACGTAATTGAGGTAACCAAAGTTCGCAAGGACCACAGCACAATTCATATTTCATTTAAGTGACTCTAATTCAATCCCGATCGTGCATAAAGAAACAACTCTTTCATTTCGAATCGAAATCATGCCTTGATCGCCTCTCGGGTGCCGTCTGTGATGAGACCTCGACCGCCAAGGAACATGTTGTTGAAGTTAACGGCTTCCTCTTCCGAGAAGTAGATTCCGTGAGTTGACCCGCCGCCTGTCACTTCCCAGACCCTGATCGTGACGGTGGTCGTTGGCTTGCGACTCGTGATCTTCGTGTCCGGGATGGCGCCCGTTGGCTTGTACGCTTTGACCTTGCGACCGGTGTGCGTGTCTTCGACGGTACCGATACACTTCAACAAGCCAGCTTGTTCCAACTCTTGAACACGTCGCTGGTAGCCCGTGTTCGTATCCTTGAAGTGCCTCCCAACGTCGCCACGTGTCAGAGGGATACCAATGTTCAAGAAGAAGCGTAGGACCGCGAACTGGCGACGACATAACAAGCCGTCTTCGTAGCACTGCTGGTACGAATCAATCGATGTGGATTGCATGGCAATCTCCTAAGCAAGGGTAACGGGTTAGTGATTCAAAGTTGTTCTACTCGTAGCCAGAACCATGTGTTGTCGTTCGTTGACCCTTTTGTTTGATGGGCAATGAGCCTGGCAGCTTGTCTGAAGAACTGGTTCCTAAACGGTGCTCCCACTGCGTTCCAGACATTGATCCGAACACGAGGTGCTATTTGGGTTATGAGGGTGCTCGGGTTACGGATACTACGAAACCGGTGGTACAACTGGAACTCACTGGCAATCGACGTCATTTGTCGATGCTCCAATTGTGCCAACTCGCGACGTGAAGCTTGCGGGCTTGGCACTTGTTGTTGTGAGCCACGCACACGTCCAAGCAGTTGGCGCGGCAGATCGGGTCCTCAAACGAATTGTGGTTCTTGGACCACTCCACTCGCTCGGCACGCATGTTGGGACCAACCTCGCCGATCGGGTTGCCCTTCTCACGCATGTAGATGACGCAAGGGAAATGGTAACGACCAGCCACAACGCTGTCATCAATCGGTAGATGACAACGGTGGCTGTCGTACTCCTCGATGGAACGAACCGGACGACCATCAAGGATGTTCTTCACACGGTAGGCGAGGATCGGGTGTGCGTCCAGGATGTCTTGCGAGATCGCTTCGACGCCCTCGATCATCTTGCCCTTCTGCGCGGCAGGTATGATCCGTATGTCAGCCACGCCCAAGCTGTGCGCCAGTTCAACGATGCCCTTGAGATTGGCTGCGTTGTCATCCGTCAGCACAACACCGACCGTGACGTATGTCTCCCGAGCCAAGGCTTCAATGTTGCTGGTGAGGCGATCAAACAGCTTCTCGTTGGTGCCGCTCATCTTGCCGCACTCAGACGCACAGCAAGCATCGAAGCTGATCGAGAAGTCATTGACACCATTTGCCAAGACCCGCTCGTACCGCTCCATCTTGAAAGAGCCGTTCGTCGACAGGGCGATCCGCTCGACGTCCCACGTCCGCGCCAACGCAACGAGGACGTTAAGGTGTGGGTAGAGCATCGGTTCTCCACCGCTGAACCGTACGTGCTTGAGTCCTTGGTCGGACCAATGACGTAGAACATCGGTTGCGTCGTTGAGCGAGATGTCGCCTTGACAGTCCTCGCGGAGTCCACGGCAGTACGGGCATTTGAAGTTGCACCGCTCCGTCAAGATCATCTCGCAGCGCCACATCGGAGAGGTGGGACTGAGGTTCTCGGTTCGCTCGTCGCACAAAGTGTAAAAGCCAATGTCTTCAAGTTTCACTGAAACTGCCTCCCCGGTGTTAAGCCTTCGACGCGCCGCTACCCGAAGGTAGCGGCTATCGAAGCCCTTAAATCATTGCGTGTTATCAAAGTACATGTCAACCACATTCGACTTGATTGTGAAATAGTGGGTGAGATTTATCGTTTGTGGATCAGTTGCCCCTCCAAATGAATAGTTAATACCCTTCGGACCCCACGTGGCTAAGTTGCCCTGTGGATTCCCTTGCTGGTTAATAATGGCCCCATGCGTGACCGGGCGTGGAAAACCGACCCACTTTTTACTATAACAATAGCATGAAATACTGAGGTCCGTTGGGTCGGAGTCATTTTGTGTTGTTCCAGTGAGATATGTGTACTGATCATTGGCCCACTGATTCTCGGAGGCATAATACTGCTTAACCCACGACCAATATGAACCTGTCGGATTGAAAGTGGCGACGATGCACTGCCCATCTTGGTAGAAGGCGATCAACTGGATACTGTGTTTTATGGACACACCAGGGGAGGAGGAATTGTTCCCACTGGCGCTGATGTACATATAGCCTTTTACCCAGACCGGTGATGTTTCATTGATATGAATAGTGTTCGAAAGCCACCCAGAGACACTGGATTTCATGTACCCACCTCGCGAGGTATCCGCAGCGTACCCGTAGGCTCGGAGGGACCCTGTTAACGCGACTTGTGGATAGTCGCCCAACAATGACTCCGTCATCGTAGGGTTCAGAACTGCACGGGAATCCACTTCATACGATGGATTTGCCCACAACTGGTCTGCATCCGCAGTCGCTTTATCTGTGATATCGGGCGGGTAACTATAGACGCCCAACACTTCATCTGGCATGTACTCGTGACTTTCTTTGACATTTGAATGGTACATGTCCGATTCGGCCCATGCGCACGCCGCCCAATTCACACTACTCTGTTCGAACTCTGGACTGTCTGCGCGCACCACAGAGCAACAAGCAACCAACACCAACGCAACAAAACATCTCATTACACACTCCAACTAAAGGAACAAGAAACAAACACTACGATTTGAGGTCCTCAAAGAAAGCTGGCATATCTTCCACGAAGTGATCGAAGATGTCTTGGAAGATACCGCGTATCTCCCACTGAGCATTCTTGTTGAAGGCCCGCTCGCGGAAGACGTGTCGCCACATCCGAACGTTGTACGTCGTCACCACCTCCGTTTTGGTGGCGGTTGGAAGAATGAACCGAGCGTTCTCGGGTTTCGACCCTTTCTTGAGCTGTCGCTTGTAAGACTCGTAGGTCCGATGAACGTCGCGCAACCACACTTGCTCCTCTTTACCGAGCCCCAATGCCCAAGGCCGATCATCGTTTGGGATGGACATGTAGAACCCTCGCCACGGAAGCTTTGATTTATGGTAGACACCGGGAGGGATGTTTAACCCGATTGGCGCAATCACTTGCAAGCCTTTCTTCCAGTAGTTGCAGTACCGCATTGACTCTTGCGAGTACGCGCATCCTACTCGGTGTCGAACCAGTTGATGCGACGCTGCGCGGCTACACGTGATCTTGACAGTGATGCTCGCGTGCTCCAAGACGGACTCGTGGTGGTTTCGGCAGATCATTCTGACGAACTTGTCCGCCGATCCCTCGGTTATCTGGTCCTCAGAACGATAACAAACACGCCCACACCGTTCAACTAATGGGACTAGCTGCTGTAAGTCTTGTGGATGGTACAGTTCCCACCTAGGCTTAACTATCGTCAGCATCGGTTTCCACCTCTCCCGTGAACTGTCCGAAAGCGGGCGACGGTGGTGGGGCTTCGCCACGAGCGAAAGCAGCCATCATGTCCGCGACCTCGGGACGTGTGCGGCGGTTTAGGGTTTGGAACATTTTATCAGCAATGTCGTCTTCTGTCATCGTAAGACCTGTCTCCAAAAGTCGTACTCGTACATGGAATGGCAACAAGGGCAGCTGACGGTCTCGGGAGGTGTCAACTGCCGTGCTGCTAGTATTAAGCATACCACAAGAATCAGCCAAAGCAAGTCCCGAATCGAGAATTTCATCGATTATCTCCGTCGCCCTTCAAAACGTCCCGCTCTTGTCGGTCCTTCAACTTGTCGAGGTTCAACCTGGCTATGTCACTCGGTGCCCATCCATGCTTGATGCAAACAGCAAGCAAACCTCGCCAGATATCCATTAGGACCACCTTTATTCTTTCTCTCCGCTCGTCGGTCAACTCCCCTTTGTCGTCGCGAATCATCTTGCTCACAAGCCCAGACAAGCGCTGACTAGAGACAGTTAAGCTTGGCGATGGGCTAAGAAGGTGAATGCCTTCTTCAAATGTGGACGCATGAAATAGTGCATCAAGACGCAATCCACAATCTTCACAGCAGTTTGCGAGTTGCCATAGGCAATCACCAAGTTCTTTCTGCACAAGCTTTGTCCAACCATTGACAGTTGTACGATCCGTCCTGCATATCGCTAGCAACTCCCCGATCTCCTCGATCAGACCTAAAGTTGGGTACACAATCTGTTGCTCCGGAGGGTATATCGCCGTCAGCTTAGCGGTAGTTTGGTAGTAGTTTATGTTCATGATTCTATCTCGTTATAGATTGCGGCTTCAATGTCGTCGGTGATCATGTCCATAAACGTGTAATCACCAACACGCAAACGAAGTTGGGCGCTAACGTGAGGACGCATCAAATCGAACGCGTTCTGGTATGGCGCCTCAATCTCATTTCTTAGTGGCGTCATCTTAATCCCCACACGAACCTCCTCCGGTTATTGAACAAGCATCCAGTTCACTCATTTCGACGCCTTCTTGCCCGACGGCTTCCGTATAAGGTACGGGAACCAATGGCTGTCCTCCGCGTGCTCCGTCGGGGTAGCACGTAATCCCACGGAGGTTAGGGAGATGACGGATAAGCATGCTTCCGAAACTCCTAACCGTACTGGCATTATTGGCTTCTGAGCCCCACGCGGGTAGATTGATGGTGCTGCTGATCCCATGATCCACGTACCCTTGAACCCACGACTGGAACGCAACGCGTCTCTCAACGTTAGTCGCAAGGGAGTAAGCATCCTCAATCGCTCCGGGTTCCACGCCTTTGTCAATCAACTTCTTGGCGGCTGGATCGACAACATACTGATAGTGCCAGGAGTCGCCCTTCAAGTACCGCCTTTTGTACGCCGCACACAGGACAGGTTCGATTCCGCTGGTCGTGCCAGCGATAATGGCGATCGTCCCGGTGGGCGCAATTGCTCGTGTCTTCTTTGGACGACTCAGTTCCCATTCGTCCGCCGTTCTATTAGCAACTTTACCACACTGCTTGTAAATGTCAAGCCATTTCCCTAATTCTTCATCAGGTCCATAAGGCTTCCCGCGCACGAGCAACCATTCGTGGACGCCCATCACGCCCAGTCCTAAACGGCGATTCTTCGTTCGAACACGGTCAACTTCTGGGTAAGGTAAGTCCGAGTACACCGTCCCCGCGAGGAGGAACTTGGTTCCTATCTCGACCGCGAGGCGGAACTCTTCGATGTCTTGTATCTGTGCCAGGTTAATGGAACCTAGGTTACACACATCATTTGAATCACAACTAGAGACCTCTGTGCAGGCATTCTTGAGTACCTCTTTCGAGTCCTTACCAGTGTTTATACTGAACCCAGGCTCCCCTGTTTTGAGCATTTGCTCGACTGTTGCCCAGTACACACTGTTTGCTAGAGCGTGATGTTCGTGCCCATCATCATGATAAGCTTCGAAGAACTCGTCATCTAAGCACACACTGACATTTGTACAGTCGAGAGTGGCAGGGAAGTTGAAGTCCTCCTCTTTCAACGCACGAACTTCTGGGCTCCAGTTCTTTATCCTGATGAACTTGTGAATGTCCGGATGGTTCCATGGGAGACCTGCCCAGATCGCCGACCTTCGCGCGCCTCCTTGCATTATGCCTCTTCCAACTTCGTTTAGCATCTGCATCAAGGCTAATGGACCTGTAGCCAGACCTCCCGTCCTCCTTATTCGTGCACCTTCGTGGCGAATGTCACCATACCACACACCAATTCCTGCCCCCGTCATCAAAGCCATTGACGCATTGTGAAGTAGCTCTGCCCAACCTTCCCGACTGTCATGGACACCAAGCAGCAGACAGTTCTGGACTTGGTGTAAGGGTCGTCCCGCTGCGTAGAGGTACCGCCCGCCCGGGATGAACTTCTGCTCTGCGATCAAGCGGTGGGTTGTCTTTGCGAGGCTGGATCGCATGTTGATCCCAACACTCTTGAAGACATGTTTCGTAACTCGGTGGGCTATTTGATCCCAAGTCTCTTTTCCACCTTCTATGTCATGGGCGTACTTCGACAACATGATTGTTTCTGAGAAGGTGGACATTGGTGGGACTTGCATCTTACTCTCCTGTTGAGATATCTTCCGCGCGGGCATTCCAGGCGTCGATATCAAGGTTCCTCAAATCATTCCGGGTACTACCCCAGTACCCGATCTCAATACCGAGGGGAAAGACTTCATACCATCCCCACGATGTTCCGTCTGTCGCCACATGGCGGTTTGTCTTTCGTACGATCTTCATGACCCAACTGTGGGCGTACGTGTTTCGTTCTCGGAGGGTTCGCAAGCGAGGCAGGTAGTATTCAGGCGGGTGTATCATCGGGACCCCATTTCAGCCATGCTCGGAATCCCAGGCTGCCAAGTATGATCTCGATGGACAGTAAATCAAAACGACCGAGCCCGTACGCCTCCCAGGCCCAAAGCAAACTACCGGCTACGCCCAACAGTAGAGCGTACCGGCGTTTGTTGCCTAGGGAGTACCAGCTCCAAATCAGAAGGATGTTAGCGAGCCAGCCGAGTGTCATGGTCGCCTCAGCCGAATCGTGATCTCGGGGACAAACACATCTGCGGGGACTTCGTCCTCGCCTGTGTACCCCAGCGTTAAGCTTCCATCAACGGCACCAATGCTGTTGATCTTATCGGCAAGGGCTTCCAACAATGCGGCAAGCCCCTCGCCCGACAAGTTAGACTGCCGAATCCGGGACAAAGACTCTTCGTAGATTTGCATGGGCTGCTTCTCCTGCTTTGACAAGGGCGATGTTTGGTGACCGGACGATCCGGACACCCGTTGGAAGACGCTTGTTCTTGATGCCAAGAGCCTTCTTGATCAAGGCGCGCCCTTCACTCTTCGTATCCGCGTACACGGTTCCCATCTGGTCACCGTACTCCCAGGTGAACTCGTACTTCTCAGGGCGAGTTGCTGGGTCCATGATGATACCTTGACGGATGAGTGCCCGCTTCCCGGCTCGCATAACAAACGCCCGGTGCTTTTCGACATCTTGCTTGACGTAGGCTGGGTGTGTCGACTTACCGATCAATGGACTACGTCTTCGGCTTCTTGACATTCTTCTTCTCCCACATTGTTAAAACGTTGACTTTGGCGCCTGCCATGATGGCTGACATAACCGCTGTCAAATCATTCACTCCTTTGGTAAGGGCATCACCGTCAACCTCCGCTCCCTCTTCAACATCCTTGATCGAGTAGCTGACTGCGACGCCAAACGATGATGCAATCAACACCGCTGTGTCCATTAGGGCGGTAGCGCACTTCTCGGCACTGAACCCTTCACGGAGGTGTTTCATAATCTCTTGTGTAGGCTGGAACATTCCACTCCCCTTGTAAATAACCACACGTCCTCGTCTCGCCCATTGATTGTTTCCGTTCGCATGCCGACAGCATCAAAGCCCATCTTCTTCATCCAGGTGCAGCCCGCAACATTGAAGACAGGCACAGAAGCCGCCATCAACTCTATTCGTTCTTTCTGACAGACAGTATAGACACTAGCAAGGAGACGACGACCGAGACCGCCGCCACGAGACATCTCGCGGACAGCGAGTTTGGGGATGTGCATTGCTTTGACACCGTTGACCTCATCTTCATTGATAACACAGAAACCTACAGGCGGTTCGCCGATGACAAGGATGCACATGCCTCTTGCCTGCCAGATGGCGCTCCATTGATCCACTGTCCAATAGTAATCGAATGACTTAGTGTCAATGTCGAGTACAAATGGAGCGTCATGCTCCTTGGCTGTGCGTGGTTTCATTTGCGATAACTTGCTCGTGATTGTTGACTGAACCATTCTTCCAACTCCGATCCGTCCGACGCCAGCCCGATGGCTCGCTTCTCGGTCATGGCTAACTTCGCATCACTTTCCTCGCGAGTCATGTTACCGAAGACGTGCCCGCTCTGGACTCGCTCCCACAGACACTTGATGTTGTTCAAGAGTTGCAGTTGGAATGCCTTACTCACGCGGGCTCGATGGTTAGCCACGCGGAGTAGGGGTGTGTCGTTCTCGGGCTTGCGTGACTTCGAAACGAGTTCATCGATGCAGACGACAACGTTCTCATCACCAGGCTCTTCGCCCAACAACCACCCGTAGATAGAAAGTTGGGTTGCCCATTCCTTGTCCGCAAGTTCCATGTAAGTCTCGTCGATCTCCAAGCCCTTGAAGTCGAAAGGCTTATAGCCCTTATGCGGCTTCTCGTGTGAACGGCTCTTCTTTGGCCAGCCGATACCATCCCAACAAATGCGATAATTCTTGACCGGGCTGGCGCTGTACTTGCTGCAATAATTCCTCACCTTCCAGTCCAAGATGATGTGGAGACCATTCTCCATAACAAACTGACAGTCGGGGTAGCCCAGGAGTGGGATTCCGTCCACCTCGCCCTTGCAGAGGAACTCAAACTTCGGAGCCGACTTGGCGTTCTTCATCAGTTCGAGCAGTTCATCGTATGCACCAGTCTCAACATAGTTGTCAAAACAGTGCAGACCCATGCGGCGGGCTTCGTCTCGGTTGTGCGGCTCCACCTGGCTCTCGAAGATGGTGGCAAACTCGAACTGGGGATCAGCGCCGGGTCCAAACAACGCCGCGTGCAAGTTGGACTTGACCCACGCATCAAACGATGAACCCACGCTCGCGGCGAGGACCTGCTTGGTGTAGGGTGGTCGGTTGTCCGTTAAGTGGCGGAGCACATACTCGTCTTCGTCTTTGGCCCAGAGCATGTAAGCGGACGGGCTGATGTGTTTGGGAATTCTCATGGGTATATTAGCACCTCTGAATTAGGTTTGTGACCACCATTCCCTGATGTACCAGTCGTATCGATATTGAAGTCTTGGTACAACTGATGAACTTTGTCATGATTGTTGTAGCTCAACAACCAGTTCCGTCTCTCACACAGAAATCGAAACAACTCTTCATGGTCGCTTGCGGTGAAGTTGTGCATGTACAACCCATCACCAACACCCCAATACGGCGGGTCCATGTAGTAGTAATCGGCAACAGCTTGCTTGTAGGACTCGTGAATCGCCACGTCAACTGAACTGAACAACTGACCCAAGGACTCGATCTGCTTCACCAGCTTCGCTGCATTCCAGCGACAGCCAATCTTGTATGTCCCATCTTGATCGTACCCACCTTGTGGTCCCGCTTTGACGCCACGCCCGCCATGGGACAACCGGTTGACGACCAGGGCATCGAAACCCGAACCCTTGCCAGCCAACACACGAGCCTTGGACCGGGTGAATGCTGACACGGATGGTTGAAAGCGTTTGATGGCTCTCTTCAAACCGGTGCCAGCATTCACAACGTCCGACCACAAGCTTGCAAGCGCGGAGTCCTTCTCACACAGGACCAGGTGGGTGAGCGCGCCCTGCTTCAAAAGACTGATTGTGATACCACCGCCACCAAAGAAGGGTTCGGCAAACACTCCGCCCGTGAAGGTGCGGAGGATGTGACCAACGATCAGTTTGTTCAAGGCGCCACGGCTCTTGCCACCTGGGTACCGTAATAGGCTCATGCCGCTGCTTCCCACCACATCGGAGTCCGTGTTTGGAAGTTAGGAATGAGATCGCCCATGGTGTAGCTCTCCGGAGACACTGCCAACACCTCGGCCCCACGATTGACGACAAACTTCGGACACTGGGCAAAACCACGACAGAAGTCCATACCCTTATTCGTCAGGCGGTAGTAAACTTTCCCGTCCAATCGGGCTTTCGAAAGTAAACCAAAGTGGACAAGGTAGCTGTAGTTGGTTGTAAACCCACGCGCGTACTTGTCGCTGAGGTGCGGGAACTCCTCCGAGTACAAGAGAGACGCCTTGTCCTTGTACAGGCGGAGATGGTAAATCGCCAACAGGAGTTCCGCTTTGTGAACATCCATCTGTTCGATGTTGGAGCCGTACGGTTTCCCCGTCAGCGGGTCGAAGAATGTACCTCCATTCTCAAGAACGATACGAGCGAAGCGAGTACACTCACGCAGATCGTTGCCCAAATAGTACCACACATTATGGGGACCCGTTCGAAGTTCGACGAGGCTGGGATCGATCGGGGCAAACATCTCTTTGGAAATCATTGTTGGACCTTTCATAGTTGTCGTTCTGGCATTGGACGTCGGAAGTAGCGAGCTTCCTTTGGGATACCGTCGTCGCTAAGTTCGCGGTATTTGATGGTGATGACATCACCGACTTTGAAGTGCTTCCCTTTGAAGGCTGTTGGCATATCAACACCTGGAAAGTCCTTTGCATACAACGACATTCCTTCGTCAGCAAAGAGGCGTTCCTCATCCGTCAAGCCAGCCACCTCCAGTCGCTGACCTTCGAACTCGGTGATGAGAGCACCAATCTTGCCAAGGTGTTTGGAGCCCTTATCCGTGCGTCGCCCAGACGTGAACCCAGTCACTTTGACTTCGGCGTCATCATAGGGCTTGTACTTCAGAGCACTCACCACTCGCTTCGGTGTCCAGTGGGACTTAGGGTCACGAAGAACGATTCCTTCGCCGCCCAGGTCCAATATACCATTAAGCAACCGCTCAACATCTTCATGATCCTCCACAACACGCTGGTTGTGCAAGAACACTCGACTGTCTGGACCATTGTAGAGTGCCTTGTTCAGGTACTCCAACTCTTCCTTGAACGTTTTACAGGCTGGGTTCTCCCAGTCCTCGTTGGCGTGCTCCCATGTCCACTCCATAAACGCCGGACCCACCGTGAGGTGGAAGTTGCTATTCTTGATCTCGCCATCTGCGAATATCCCATTCGGAGGCGGGCACCCGTACACAGCGTACTTGATGTGAGTCATGAAACGAGGGTCGGGTGTGTCGCCAGCACAGATCGATCGGCAGAGTTGGAAGTTGCTTCGCCCAGCCCACAGCTCGCCATCGAGTGGGCAAGTCGGGAGGAGGTTTAGAAACTCGTCAGGCGCCATTATGGGGTTGCCATAACGGCTCCATAAACCGGTTGCCACGGGCTTGATCTTCTTCTTGCGTTCGCCTGTCTTCGGATCAATAAGGTTGGCATAAGGAACGCTCTCGGTCGGCATGCCTCGCGAGACACCTCCGTCCCACCAGCAACGCGTGCCATCAAGCTTCTCGGAGGCTAAAAACCCAGCAATCTTGTGCTTCAGTGAGTTGTAAGGTTTCGCCAGTTGTAAGAATTCTCGCCTTGCCATTATCGGTCTCCTGTCCAATCGAAGAAATACCATCGCCCGAAGGTCTCAACCTCACTGTAAGCGACTTCGTATAAGTAAGCAAACATGTCCTGCCATGTACTGAAGATGTGTTCATGAGGGATCGTGCCAAACAGCCAATCGGGTGCGTTCGGCTTACCTTGCTCAACGTGGACCAAGATGGGTTTCTTTTGCCGGTTGGCAAGGAAGATTTCCTCGTAAGTCCCACACGCATGGATATCCATGTCGAGGTTGACAACCAGCCAGTCGGAGATGTCGACCATTCGAAGATCGACACATCGAATCGAGTGCATGGCGTCGACCACCATCTGGTAGTCGCCACGGGCCTTGGCTTCGTTGCGAAGCTGTCGGTTCTCGTCGCTCTCCTCACCGATGTCGATGGGCTTGCGAGTCGGGTCCAGCCAGCGGATGCCGTAGTCTTGACATCTTGCACGGATCATTCGTCTCCAGCCAACCCCGCCGTCAGCAGCTCGATCCATCGCTCCGCACAAGTATGCCCTCGTCCCTCTAAGTTTGTTGTGCATAATCGTACCTTTCTTCGATTGCTCGTAGATGTTGACCGACGCTCACTTTGTTGATGCCGAGTTCGTTTCCGATCTCCTGGAGTGTGTAACCCGCTGCACGCATTCTAACAATGGTCCTCTGCCGGTCACTGTTGCATACTTTGAAGACTTCGTCCATGGCTTCATCGATTATTGGTTCGGGGTCTTCATACGGTACATTCATTGCACTCTTGATACTAACAAAGGTGGGCTTCTTCCGTTTCACAAGGTCGAGCAAACGATTCGTGATCGACGTCGATACGTACGCAAGGACGTTCTCATTCTCGGGAGGGTCGGTTACCTTTAGATGATCAATCACCTCAACGACAGTGACAAACCCAATGCTAATCAGATCGTCATACTCGTGCGCCAGGAACGGGTGCTCGTCTAGGAACCACCGAACAGTCTTGAACACGATGGGTGTGAATCCTTCAATCATGAAGTTTCGTGTCTCGTCACATCCTTGCCGTAGCTTACGCGTGAGCGCATCCAGGTCGTCGAAGTTCATGTAAGTCTCGTTCACGATTGGATGCTTTGGCACCATCAGCTCATCTCATCCAATCGATAAAGGTTAACGAATGTGAGACCATGATTCTTCGCCGAATCAGGACCTCTGTAGCTGAACGTGTCGCCGTTGGGATCGAAGATGGTCGCGTGCTTCCCGCCGCCTTCGTAGGCAACGGCATGCCCAAGCCCGGATCGTGTGCGGCAGTCGATCCACCCGTCGCTCAGGAACAAGTGACGATCGAAACGCTCGACGGCGGGTTCGCCCAGGGGGTGGAACATCTTGAGGTCTTCGTGTGTGAACGCATTAACGTTCTTGTCTTCTTTCGGCAATGCACACGGAACCTTCTCGATCATGGTCGTGGCTGTGCCGCGCCGCAAGCAGAACTCAAGCATCTCTTGCGGATGGAACCCACGGTAACAGGCGGGTGGGTCGAGGTTGGGATGGGTGACTTCACTACCGTCGTGCCCAAGTTCTTCAAGCAAATCAGCAAGCGGCACACCAATCGCCATGGCGACAGCAGTAGGAAGACAAGACCATTCGTTTGGGGTTGTTTGCAAGATCATTTTGGGCTCCAAAGTTGTCCACTGACAAGAATCGGATCAGCGTTTACTGACCCTCGGTACTCAATGATTTCTACACCGGCTTCTGCGAACATCTGCTCTCCTGCCCAGACACTGTCCATCCACGAGTCAGGTGTTCCAAGCATACGGTCGGCGTGACGCACGAGTCGGGTGATACCGGCTCCGATTATCGCTCTCGCACAGTCGTGACAGGCTGCCCATGGGCAATAAATTGTCGCTCCGACGGTTGACTTCCCACGACGGACTGCGTCGAAGATAGCTTCCCGCTCCGCGTGTTCGAAGTAGAAGTATTTGTCCGGACGCTTGTTCAACCGCTCATCGGTCATTCGAACGCCTGCTGGAAGTTTGTTGAAACCACGACCAATCATTCGTGAGCCGTCATAGATGATGGCGCCATTCTGACTCGACGTGTCGGGGCTGTGAGTAGCCGAGTAGTAAGCCAGCTCCAGCATTTGCATCTGTGTAGAGTTGAATTCAGCCTTCATGATCTCTCAGTATCTTGTCTGGGTCCATGTCGCCAATATAATCCATCGGATTCCCCCACGAGGATTTCCAGTAATCAAGCCAATTCGGGGCTTTGAACAACCACGCATACTGCTCGGCAGTCCCGGCTGTCATGATCCAAATGCCAACCTTGTAATGAAAATGCCACTCCGGCCACGTCTTCCGCTGTGCGGTTGTGAAGTTGTAGCGACCGTGAACCTTGGCATCTATCCATCGTGTTCCTTCCCTCGGGTGCATAACGTAAAGGTCCGGAATGCCCTTTTGGAACATGTTGCCGTGCATGATGTGGACTTTCCAGCCACGCCCTTGCAACATCTTCCTGATTGCGTTCCGAACCTTTTCTTCAGGCTTCATTTATTATAACCTCAATCGTTCTCCGTTGCAAATCCATTAGCACGCACCGCCTGACCGATCAAATAAATAGGAATTGAATCCCGAGCCTGTAGCCGTAGCGTGCTGGCATGGTAGCACAGAGGTTCATCTCTGGTCAGCTCATTGCACCTAATCCAAATCTGCTTGTGAATCTGAGGAAGTGGTGTCATTGCAATTGCTCCTTAATGGTCAACTTAACATCAAGAGCCAGACGCATGACCAGAACCATTTGGGCTCTGGTCTCAACTTGCGTCGCCTGCTTCATCGTAGTGCGCATTATCTTCGCGTCGACTACACTTCGTATCTCTCTGAACAACGGGGTCATCGCAACTCTCCTCTCACGAAGGCATCGATGTGATAGTTGATGCCCGAGCCCTGAAGCATCGTTGATGTAAACAAACAATTCATTGTCTCACAGTCCAGGACCGACTCGTGGAACGGACAGGTTGTCCATTTGCCCATGGCATCATAATGTTCGACCACGCGGAACCGAACGCCATCTTTCTCCAACTGACGCGCACGGGCTCCAGATAAAGCACTCGGGAGTGGGAGGACGCCAAACTGAATGTTCTTGTAAGTCTTATTGAATAGGCTGGCGAAGTCAACAGCGGCTTGAGCACCCATTGTTTTCCATACAAACTCTTCTGTCAACTGGTGTCGGTCTTCCGCCACAAACCCAACCGTGTAATGTTCCGCGTCGTCGATTCGATCCAAGTATAACCCAGTCACGGGGATGTCAAGATAGTGAAGAAAGGTGTCAATGAATTGGTTCATGCTGCCAACTCCGGAGGTTGAATCTTCAGTGTGACTGACCCATCGCTCTTCTCAGCCCATGTGGCTTGCTCCTTGTTCCACGTCATACCGATCAAGGGGATGAGGTCTCGGTAGCTCTCGACCGAAGTCTTCACAGTCTCCGCAACCTGGTCAGTCATGTGTCGCGCGTTCACGCACATGATTTCGTCGTGAATATTCATTGGCGCCACAAGGAACTCGTGGACACCGTGCGGCTGGAGGTCCCAGATGTCGCGTTGGACTTTCTTCGTAATCTGTCCACCAGGGCTCTGAATCTCGTGGTTAGCGGCAGCCCGGGTGTTCGTCGCTTGGATGCCAAAGGCGGCTCCAAACAACGCAGACATCGTGGCGCCAGTCGCGGTCTGCTCACCCTTGAGCTGTGAGCGGCGTACCCTGATCTTGCGGTACTCACCGTGCCATTCCTTGGGCGGTTTGCTCGCCAGATCATACAACGCCTTGCAGATCGTGTTCTCAAGCGTAAAGCGGCGACGGAAGCCTAGGAAGGATTCGATGTACTCCGCTGGCTCCCGCCAGAATATCTGACCACCCTCAATCTGAACCATACTCTCGAACATATCGATTATCCGCTGGCGAGCCTTCTTAATCCCCGGGAACATCCGGAAGAACCTCTCTTCGGCAGCCTGCGCGACCTCATCCTTGAGCCCAAAGTTCTTCACCAGCGTCGCCCAGTTCCCTCCATAGATCATACCGAACACACCCGACTTACCTCGGGTGTACATGTCAAAGCTTGTGCCAGCAGAGGCAACGATGTCCTCGTAGGACTTGCCAGGGTGCATCGCCTGACCGAACAGAGCATGAATCTTCTTCCGGTACCAACCCTTGCCTTCGCAGATCGGGCAGTTGTACTTGCCGGTGGGCTTCTTGTTGTCTTTGGGTCCCTCTTGGATACACGCCTTGCATTTGAAGCCGTCGACTTCCTTCGCGCCTTTGCAGACCAAGCAGGTCTCCCCGTGCTTACAGCCCTCGCAGGTCAGCTTCTCGGTCAGCGCGCGGTAGAGGTCGGGGTCTTGATACACGGTCGCAGCGAGTACCACTTCGAATGAATCAAAGTCACCACCTGACAGGACCTGGTCGCCCCACTTGAGTGGGAACAACTTCCGAACCTCTTTGGTGCTCTTGATACCCTGGGAGTTGAGCCCAGACTCACCACCAGACATACGAGTTGAAAGCGTCCCGATGACATCGAAGTCAGGATGGAACTTGCCCGCCCTGATCAGTTTGTCGTACAGCTCGATCTCTTTGGCGGCTGACTTGGCATCAAGAATCTCAGCCGCGCGGACGGCTGCTGCGTGATTACCAACTTCGATCCCACCCGTGTCGTCGAACACGATCGGACGCTCGGCGTCCATCTTACCTTCACCAAAGCAACGGATACACCCCTCACCTTCGCACTTCGTACACAGTTCACCGTGCTCTTCGGGGCTGATGACTTGCTTGCTGATCTTTATAAGGACTGCCTTCTTCGTCGTGGCGCCAATGTCAGTCAAAAGGTTCTCAGTGTCATCCATTGCCTCTTGAATGTATGCTCGAATCTCCCACGGCTTATTGATGTTTACCGGGGCGGCAAGGACTCGCTCACGAGCCGTCTTACAGAGTTCCCGCATCCCTTCGGTGTCGATGGTAAAGCCGTGCCATCGAACCGCTCCCACCATACACGCCAAGACTGAGTCATCATCGTCCACTGCGGGGTAGTCAAAATACTCGTCGAGAGCACGCGTGTACACAATGTCGTAGTAGGCATATTCACGGGCTGCATTATTTGTCTCCCAATGATCAATATGATGTTGAACCCAGTGAGGCCACGCGTGTCCTCTGAGTTTGCCATGCTTGTCATAAATCTTCCAGTCATCCTCGGGACCACCAGGTGCCATCCCCAAGGCTGTCGGGATGTAGCCAAGCTTCTTATCTGGCGGATGGAACTTGTTGTCAATCTCAATGTCACCATAATGGAAGTTTGGCTTCGTCTTGAGCACGTGCTCAGCCAGGAACTTCAACCCGCCCGCTGCTTTGAACTTCAACACCACGTCTTTGAAGTCGGGGTTGATCTCACCATCGGGCGTCTTGACATCGAGGACAACCCACCTTGGTGCGGATGGGTCCTTCGCCTTGGCAAAGTAGATGCCAGGTATCTCAACTCGGTCTTCCAGCTCTTTGGCAAGTGCATAAGCGAGTGGAGTTGGTACTCGCCGGATACGAATGTCAGACCGCCGCATGAGAGTTTGGAACTCGCCACGCCGTGAGTGGAGAAGAAGGTCTAGGGTGTGCTTTGGTTTGATGCAGGGTCCATCCTGTCCCGCGCGTTCGTACTTGACGGCAATCTCTTCGATGTGTTCGGCGGGAATCCAGTCCTTCGGGAGTAGACTCCATATCGTGTAAATCTTGGCGAGATGGAACCAGTCAAACGACGAGTTGAACATAACAACTGTCGTCTCCAGCATCGCTTCGATGATCTGAAGAGTCTTCCAGACTGGTTCGTTCCACACGCTGTAAAGGTAGATAGGACCGTCGTCGACAGCCCACTGAAGGAGGACCATAATGGAATTGAGACCGACCGTCTCGGAGTCCATGTAAGTCTTGTCGCCATTGCGGAACTCTTCGAGAATCCGCTCCAAATCGATTTTATTGTGCTGGTAGCTCATCCCTCCATTATAATCACAACGGAGGTTGACGTCAAATACGAAAACAGCCCAGGTGTTACCCTGGGCTGTTGATTGAACAGACCCTACGAGGGATCGAACCTCGACCTCCGGCTACCGCCCGCTCCGAACCTGGTTCACGGGAGGAATCGAACCTCCCCACGCTTGGGAAATGCTTCCATTACACTATAGGGCTGCTTAATACTTGACTAGCACGTCCAACGCTAGACGTACACACGTGATGAATCCAACTGCCATGATGATGACCCACAAGAGGTCAAACAACAAGTGCCCGAGCGTTTCAAGCAACCTCCTCATAGCGTCAGCACCTTCCAGGCGATAGCGAACAGAAGCGCCACGAGCCCGGTCGGTATCAGAATGATCGCGAGACAACCGCATAGTCCGGCGATACCAAGGATCGTTTCAACGGGGTCTTTTGCCATTTGCTATCTCCATCGCCTTATCGAGGCATTCTTCGACGCAGTCACCACGCACGTGCTGGCTGACCACGCTGAACATTGTGTAGTAATATGGGGAGTTCTGACACTGCCAACCATTCACATCAAACGAGCACTCATGGTCATTCATGAACTTCATGTAATCTTCCAGCTCATTCTGACGCTGGTAAGATTCCCGAGCCCGACGGTTCAGCTCCTCGCGAATGGCTTTGCCTTCGTCCCACACGATGAAGACTGTCAGTCGTGCGCGAAGGGTCTCCGTCGGTATCGTTCGTAATGGAATGTCGAGTGGTGTCACTTGGTTGTCTCCTTAATGGTGCCCGGCTGGGCTCGAACCAGCAACCCGTCGGTCTGCGCCTAACCACACGGACACCGACGTTAATTGCTCACTTCATGATGGTCTCCTGTAAACTGGAACGTGCATAAAGCTTGCTTTCACTTACACTTCAAGTCTACACCATGAATGCCCGCGTGTCAAATCAAAGTTCGTATTTCCATGACCCGTCGTAGGCTTCCACACTAGCTGACTCGACTGTGTTGGTTCGGAACGAGCCTCGGTCACCTCTGAACAGCATCCGGAGCCCGGGTGCTACCCAGTGCATAACGAATATCTCCCCACGGTCATCGTACAACGAACGCTCCATGATCAAACGCATGGGTCTGCCTGCTCGCAACGGAAGGACGGTGGATTCAACGACGACTAAGCCTGGCGATTCTCTCGTCACCATCAGTCGGTAGACGCCCTTCGCTGTCTCAGCCCATACAAACGTTCCAGCTGACAACTTCAGTAAGTCAGCACCGGGTTTGGCTCTGAGGGTTTCCGCTGTTTCATTCAAAGTCGTCTCCTTTAAGTGGGAGGTTGAGATGGTCGAGTAAGGTCTGGGTTGGCAGCTGGTGCATGGACCAGAGGAGGGCTTTGCCAGCCGCTTCAATTACATTGTCGGGCACACCGCTGGCAGGACCATGTTCAAGCAACGCAGCAATGACCGCCTTCGTCTGCTTGTTGGTGCGGTATCGAGTCTTGCGGATAAGCTTCCCTTGCATCTTGGGCGGGCGAGGGCGACCGGCACGCCTTGATGTCAGGATTGCCTGGAATGCTTCGAGTTGTTCTCCTCGCGTCTTGAATCGAACGATGTCGAGTCCGTCCTGATGTGTTATACGTCCAGACTCAATGGCATCAAGAATCTCGCCGGGCAACGTCAGCAACTGGACTCGGCGGTGGACCCAGCTCTTGGGACGTTTCAGCAACTTGCCAATCTTCTCAACGCCTATGCTGGGGAACTGCTTTCGGATCGCTCGACCCACCTCCACTGGGGTAATGTCTTTCCGCTCAATATTCTCAGCCAAGTTAATGCTTCGAGCGACCTCATCGCTCAGCCCGTACTTGATCATGCACGGCACATATTTCCATCGGAGCACCTCA
>Ga0180438_10001227_pt1 | contig 45790 bp, 42 predicted proteins | sample SS_ome_12_FD_132455 | JGI IMG/M metagenome (GOLD analysis project Ga0180438, IMG submission 132455) | Hypersaline lake sediment archaeal communities from the Salton Sea, California, USA - SS_3_D_2 metaG | ecosystem: Environmental > Aquatic > Non-marine Saline and Alkaline > Hypersaline >...
AGATAGGAAGGAGAATACTGCCTTGATGTTTGGAGGAGAGGTTGTTGGACGAATCCGAGACCTTCCCACAACGGCTGAACTTATTGAGGGCATAGTCTCAGAGGCATCTCAAGTGCTCAACAAGGCCCCCAAGTTTGTAATTGACATGTGAGAGAAGGCAGTGCGAGGAATTAAAGGGGCGCTAGTCCTCAATATTGTAGTATATTTTCATTAGAGGAGAGATTGGAATGGTCTGGTGGTTCTTTTGTCCTAACATCACTTTTGGCGAGGATGCTCTGAGTGAGCTTGAAACGATAAAAGGCGAGAAGGCCTTCATTGTGACTGACAAGGTGATTAACAGCCTGGGACTTGCGGAGAAGGTCTGTAGGATACTAACTGAGAGACAGTGGGAGGTGGCAATATGGGATGGTGTTGAGCCTGACCCAAAGGTCTCCACGGTGAAGGATGCAGCGCTGGCGATAAAGAGGTTTGGTGCGGACTGGATAATCGCCATTGGCGGCGGAAGTGTCATGGACACAGCGAAGGCAGCATGGGTCCTCTACGAGAAGCCGGATGTGGAGCTCCACGCACTCACACCCTTCGATGAGTTGGGACTTCGCACGAAGGCGAAACTTGTGTGCATTCCAACCACCACGGGAACAGGCTCTGAAGCGACCAAGGCAATCGTCATTCGAGATGATGAAACGGGAAGAAAGTTCGCTACCATTAATCCTCAGCTGACTCCGGACATCGCGATTCTCGACCCAGAGTTTGTTATCGGACTACCAAAGGAGCTAACTGCATACACAGGAATGGATGCACTTACACACGCGGTTGAAGGTTACATTTCTGTCTGGAAGAACGACTTCTCTGATGGCTGTTCACTGCAGGCTGTGAGGATGATTTTTGAGTGGCTACCGAAGTCCATTAAGAACCTTGCAGATATTGAGAGTAGAGAGAAGATGCTTGTGGCAGCGTGCCTTGCTGGGATGTCTTTTGGAAACTCGCAGGCAGCACTTGCACATTCTCTGGGACATAGCATGGGTTCTGTGTTGAGGACTCATCATGGCATGTCTGTGGGAATGGCACTACCTTACACGATTGAGTTCAACTCCAGAGGAAAAGAGAACGAGGGAATTGCGAAGCAATACTCCGAACTTGCACGAATGATTGGGATAACAGGAAAAAAGCCTGAAACAGTGTCACTGAAATTCGCAGGAACCATACGAGAATTGATGGAAAAGATTGGCAGTCCACGTAGCTTCAAAGAGGCTGGAATCAAGAAGAAAGACTTCAACGCAGGTTTAGAAACCATGGTTGAGTTCGCGATGATGGACACGAGTCTGACGATGAACCCACGGAACATCGACAGCGAAGAGATACGTAAGATGTACAGATACATGTATGATGGAACTAGCATCGACTTCTGATTGGAGGTGGTTGTTTTGAACGGTTATCGAGGCAAAATCTTGAGAGTCGACTTGAGTGCCGGGTCAACTTCTGTGACATCGATAGATGAGAAGCTATTGAGGCAGTTCATTGGTGGTGCAGGACTTGGGACTCGTCTGCTATACGACATGATTGACAAGGACACAGATCCACTTGGACCTGAAAATCCACTTCTATATCTCACAGGACCGTTGTGTGGCACAATGGCACCAACTGGTAGTAAGTCGACATTCTGTTCAAAGTCCCCCAAGACTGGTCTTCTGGGATACAGTACCGTGGGTGGTCACCTAGGAGCAGACCTGAAGTTTGCAGGATATGACGGGATAATCTTCACTGGAACAGCTGAGGAACCATCTTATCTACTCGTGGAGAACTCTGATGTGGAAATAAAAAGGGCGAAACATCTGTGGGGACAGGACACAATACGAGTTTGGGAGGAGCTGAAGGAAGAAACCGGTCACAAGAATGCAGGGATTGCGAGGATTGGTATTGCTGGTGAGAATCTGGTGAAGTACGCCAGCATCATTGTGGACCACCATCGTGCTGCAGGAAGAGCGGGCTTAGGCGCAGTCATGGGTTCCAAGAAGCTCAAGGCTGTCGTGATTCATGGGACTAATCGAAAGGTGCCTGTCGCAGATGAGAAGGGTATGCGTGAGTATGCTTCAGGACTGAATGAGGACAAGAAAGAAGACCCTTCATTTAGGATGTATTCAGATTTGGGTACAGCAGGATTCACAGACATGGCGAGTATGATGTGGGGGTCTCTACCTGCAGGGTATTACACAGTATCTGATTTTGACACATACAATCTTAGTGGCACCTCGGTCAGAGAGACCATCCTGACAGGTAAGTCAGCATGTTATAGGTGTCCGATTGGTTGTGGAAGAGTGATTGAGATTCCCGAGGGAAAGTACAAAATGGATAAGTATGCAGGACCAGAGCTGGAGGTCACAGGGACCATGGGGTCCTTGATCCTCAACAACAATGTCGAAGCTGTGGCTTATGCAAACAAGGTTCTCAATATGCTTGGGATTGACACAATTTCTGGAGGTAACACAATCGCCTTTGCATACTATCTCTTCAAGGAGGGAAGGATTAAAGCTAAGGACCTTGATGGCATCACTCCAGAGTGGGGAGAGATCGACTCAGGGGTGGCATTAGCTGAGAAGATTGCCAAACGCGAGGGTATTGGTGATGTGATGGCAGAAGGAGCCTTACAACTTGGAGAGAAGTTTGGAGCCGCAAATCTGGCGGTACAGGTGAATGGTCTTGAACTTCCACAACACGACCCACGAGGGTTCTCTGGACATGCCATAGGATATGCGACTTCACCTCGGGGTGCTTGTCATATGAGTGCAGACATGTATAATGTCCAGATGGGACAACCGAACGAAGCCTTCAGGATTGAGAGTGAGGACAGATTTGCCAATGAGGCAGACATAGTTGCCAGACTTCAGGACTTCCGTGCTTTGACCAACTCAGCAGTGAGCTGCAATTTCTACCCGATGGACGGAGACCAGTTGCTCAAGCTTCTCCAATTGGCAACTGGCTGGGACATGAGCATCGAAGAATTGGTGCAGACTGGCGAGAGGATATTCACCATGATGAGACTCCTCAACCTCAAGCTTGGATATGATGTAAGAGAAGAGAAGCTCCCAGAGCTGATACTAAAACCACTTGAGGGTGCGACTGAGGGTCATGTCCCAGATATAGAGGCGCAGCTAAAGACCTGGTACGAGTATCGAGGGTGGAACCGAAAGACAGGCAGACCACCCAAGGACAAGCTTGAGAAGCTTGGTCTTGGTGACCTCACCTGACTACCAATCTTTTGAGACTAGGTAAATCCTCCAATATTGCTTTCAACAGACTGTAGAGAATTTCTATGTCGATAATTTTGACCCTCTCCTCGGGAGTATGAGCGTTCTCCAATCGAGGGCCTATAGACACCATCTGAATTCCGGGTATCTTTGATCCGATTATTCCACACTCAAGACCAGCATGGATTGCCTCAACCTTGATCTCCCTGCCAGTGACTCTCTCGAAGTGCTTGCGAATGAAAGAAAGAAATAGACTCTTAGGCTCAGGATTCCAACCAGGATACCCAGGTTTCCTCTCAGCTTTCCAGCCACTCAAGTCAGCGAGATCTACCATGGCTTGTCTGAATGACTCGAGTTCTGAATCAACACTGCTTCTGGTAGAGAGGAGGACTGAAACCTGATCGTTTTCTGTCTTCACGATGGCAACATTGTTTGAGGTCTCCACAAGACCTTCGACGTTAGGAGAGAATCGAATTGGTCCGTGGGGAATGTTGTTGATGGACTGGACAATCCTCTTTGATTCCTCGAGAGAAAACGCAGGTTCGGGTCGGGATTTCTCCCAGCTGATTTGAATGTCAGGTTCAATCTCTCGATAGTATGTGGTTATCTCTTCTCTTGTCTTCTGTAGAATCTCCCCTGCCCGGGTTGTCTTGCCAGATTCAACAGCAAACTTGGCTGTTGCTTCACGTGGAATGGCATTATGTTTGCTTCCACCATTCCAGTTGCAGATATGCACGTTCATCTCAGCCATGAGTTGAGTGAAGATTCTAGCAACAAGTTTGTTGGCATTAGCTCTATGCTTGTCAATATCAACACCTGAGTGGCCACCAAACAATCCTGAAACTATTAAATCGTAGAATGTGGCTTCTCCTGTGACATCTTTGAGTTTGAGCTTCTTCGTAAGGTCGGTATCGCCACCACCTGCTGAGCCAATTGTGATGATGCCTAGGTCCTCTGAATCAATGTTAATCATAAGCTTGCTCTTTATCCCCATTTTCTCAGGCTCTAAAGCAAATGCGCCCACGAGACCGGTTTCCTCATCGACAGTGATGAGTATCTCTAGAGGGCCGTGTTTGACTTTGGGGTCCAGCATAAGTGCAAGACCCAACGAAGTACCAATCCCATTGTCTGCTCCGAGCGTTGTACCATCAGCGTCAACCCACTCTCCATTATCTTGGATTCGAATCGGTATTGGGTTGTTATCAAAATCAAATCCGTCAGGTCTGTCAGTCTCACACACCATGTCCATATGACCCTGGAAAAGGAGTGGTTGAGTGGATTCCATTCCCTTTGTGGGACCTTTCTTGAAAAGCAGGTTCCCAGCCTCATCCTCAATTACTGTTATCTCAATACCAAGTGATTTCGCTCGTTCCGGCACCCAGCTCTTTAGCTTCTCCCGAATCTTCCCTTCCTTCTTTGACTCTCGAGGGGTCTTGGTGAAGACATGTTCGAATATCTGCCAGACTAATTTAGGCTCTAAGTTCTCAAACACCATGAAGCGAGAACCTCCTCGACTAATGGTGGAGCCATGTCCACTATAAGGTTTTGTCCATGAAGGAACAGGTTTTTCTTTTACCAAATTCATTTAGGATCTCTCTCTATCAAAGTGGTGAACATGGATGCTATTTGACCCTGGACTTACAGATGTTCTTAGAGATATATTGCCAGGGCTAGGAGACTTCTTCTTCCTGGTGACTCTGCTTGGTGAAACCCCATTCTATGTCTTCGCGATATTGATAGGATATTGGGCGTACAACAAGAGGGAATCTATCATTCTGACATACGTCCTCGTGGTTTCTATACTCTCAGAATACTATCTTAAAGTGATTATAGCAAAAGAGCGACCACCTGTTAGTAACTGGTATCCAGGAGTTGAGGCTCCGAATTATAGCACTCCTAGTGGTCACGCTCAAAACTCTGCAACACTCTATGGGTGGGTAACAACAAGGGTCAGGACTTGGTGGATGGTAGTCATTTCAATCGTGATGGTCGGGTTAATTGGTATTTCAAGGATATATCTAGGTGTGCACTATCTAGAAGATGTACTCCTAGGGTGGGGTATTGGGATTGTGATTGTGCTTCTGTGTTTCTATCTGGAGAAGCCAGCAAGGGAATACTTATCGCGATACAAGACAGAACGTCTACTACTTGTCTTGCTATTTGTTGGATTCTTGGCGACTCTGATCGCATCTCTACTCCCACAGCCTCCTAATGACAATCTCGGTGCCTATGGAGGAGTGACAATGGGTATCGCTATAGGTCTCATTCTTGAAGGGAGATTTGTGAACTTCAGAAATGAACCATACGAGGGGCAAACATGGCGACTAGTTCTACGGGTTGTGATTGGATTGATATTTATAATTGGAGTGATGTATGGATTGGCTCCAATTCTACCCACTGAAGACATTTGGCTTAGGGCGATACGGTATAGTCTGGTAGCAATCACAGGAACCTTCGTTTGGCCAGTGATATTCAAGAAATTAAACCTTTAACGAAGTGCTCGGTAGATTCAATAATCAGGCTTGATAAGCTGACGAGGTGATTCCTGATGACCAAAGGAGAGAGTACACCACTACTATCACCGGCATATCCTGGACCGCCTTATCACTATATCAATGCAAGGCTGTTCCTCGCGATGTTCAATCCACCAGAGGAAACGATACAGGATTTGCTTCCAGCCCCGCTGCGACCATCGCAGATGCCCCTAGCGGCTCTGATGTTTGGAGAGATGCCCTGCAAAGAAACTGGGACATTCATGGAGTCAGGCTTGTTAGTCCAATGTGTGTTTGACAATCCTGAAACCACAGAGGAGGAAGTGGGCGTATACTTCGCGTATAACTATGTTAACACTGACACCGCACAGGCAGCAGGACGTGAGATATGGGGGTATCCAAGAAAGCTGGCTAACATATCCCTGAATTGGAGGAAAGACACCATAACAGGAAAGGTTGTGAGAGATAAGACAACAATCTACAAGGCTAGCTGCAAGATGGAGGATGAGGGTGCGTGGATTGACAGTGGACCCAACATCAATGCCAAGATCATTCCAAATCCATCTGGTAAAGGGTACGATACAGCTGTCCTAACCGCAGCATACCTTGAGTACACAATCAAAAATGGACGGTCTGGTAATCTCAAGATTGAGATTCAGGGTGGACCACGGGATGACTTCAGTCCTGTGAAGATTGATACACCTATGATAGGGCAATATTTCGACTGTGACATGCTAGTACCCCCAGCAAAGGTAATCGGGAACTTGGATCTCTAGACATTCAGAGATAGTCCGATGCTTCCTTCTGGGTCAGTTTATTACCAGCACTTCGAGCATAGTGTCGTGAGAGACTCAGACATATGACACCAAAGGGCACGAGTGCCACGTAAGAGAACAGAGGACCTAGGAAGAGACCTAGACCAAGGACCGCTGAGAGACCGGTAAAGCCAATCAAGTTTGGTAGGAGCTGGGCACGAAGTATAGACCAACCCCGTATAGGCATCTGGACCTGTGCACCTCTCTGCCGCGTCACGATTCGTTCAGCACGAAAGTCACCACCTATTGCAGCGGCATTTGCTGCAATGCCTCCAGCGGCCTGATTGATGAAGACTGCTGAGAGAATCACAACAGGTACATAGACAAGAAGACTGGGAGACATTATTGTGATAAGAACAGAAACCACAGCACTCACCACAAAGGCAAAGGGTGCTGAGCTGTATACCTTCCCCATCACATAGTCATACATGCTTAGTGGTGCAAGCTGGAGATTCATGAGGTTTCGCCCCTCATAGACGAGCTCATAGCCCGCAAAGCTGACTGCATAGGAGATGACAAAGGGAACAGTGACCGCGATAACAATGAAGGGTGCAAATCCCATTACGAGCTCACCTCCGGCGAATACACCAAAGAGGATGATGACGATGAATCTCAGAGGACCCACAAGATACTGGGCTAGCACTCTTCCTTCTCTGCGTATGTTTGTGATGTTATACCATATTGAAACACTAGTCGCTGTGTTGAAACTAAGACCTGGAATAGCCTGAGGGTTCCAAACCTCGTGAGCCACTGGCGCTTTCTCCTTCGAGGTCCTCTTTGATCCACTTGCTAGCCACCCACTGTAGTGAGCGGTTTCGCTGACATATGCATTGAGATTGACAAGACCAATGGCAAGAGCACTATACAATAGAGCAAGAAGGACATCATTGATGATTATTGGCTCTCCCACAAGAAAACCCAAGGCAAGGGCGCTTGTGGCTGCACCAGGACTGATGCCAGAGGTGAACCCAAAGGCGTTCAAAATCTCAAAGATCCACGGGAATATCTCAGCAAATCCATCAGAGAGGAAGATGAAGTAATAGTACAGAGCGCTGGCAAGGACAGCCAGAGAGGTGCCAACAAACCAACCAATCTGCTTGAGTCGTCGTCTTCCTGCAAGAAGACGTGAGAACAGCAGACCCATGAGACCACCCAGAGACACTCCTAAGGTCGAGATGATAAGCATCATCCCCACAAATATCGGAATTGATAGAAAGGCAAGAGCGGCATTTGAAACTATACTAAGTCCAATGAATATGGGAGTCCCAATCACGAGGAAGAACACAGAGCTGTAGACTATCACGATGATCGTCTTTTCGAGAAACAACGTGCGAAGTGAGATTGGCATTGTCATGAGGTACTCCATTCGTGACGAGTTTCCCACGGTGGTTGCACTCACCATGATGGACCCGATGAAGGAGAACAGTAGAAGGACATTGAACAAGGATGAGCCAGAGTCAATGTTGTCTGTGAGTATAGTATCAAGATTGTCCCAACCAATGATAGGGACAACCCAAATGAGACCAAAAATGATTATGATTCCAAATGCAACTGCTGCAATAGGGGCAGCCAGTCGACGAAAAACGCTCTTCTGCGTGGTCCGTTTTCCTTTTGCTCCTGAAACTCTGTAGCTCTGTGTCAGATCCTGTTTCAACAGGACCCATAGGTCATTGAGTGTCACATCACGTCACCAAGATACTCAGCAATCTTTTGCATGTCAGGACCGCCTGTCAATGACAAGAATATCTCCTCCAGAGACCTCTCACCCTTAGCTTGCATTCTGAGTTCGTCCATTGATCCCTCAGCCACCATCTTGCCTTGATTGATTATCCCAATTCTATCACAGAGCTGTTCTGCAATCTCCAAAATGTGGGTACTCATCAGAATTGAAGCTCCTTTGGCTCTCAGACCATTAAGAATCTCCTTGATGGTTGCAGCACCTCGGGGATCAATCCCTGCCTGAAGCTCATCCAGAATGAGGACCTTAGGTTGATGTATCAACGCTGCAACTAGGCTGATCTTACGTGACATTCCCTTAGAATAAGTTTCAATGAGATCATCACTTGCATCCTTGATGTCCAGCAGGGTCAGAAGTTCGTCAAGCTCCTTCTCCCTTTCAGTGCCTCGGGGAACACGCCAGATATCACTCACGTAATTTGCGTACTCCCAACCAGTGAGTCGCTCTGGAAGGACTGGCTCTTCAGGGACATACCCCATCATGCGTTTCGCTTCAACTATCTCAGTCCGGATATCGAAGCCCATGACCTTAGCCGTTCCCTCTGTTGGTTTGAGCAGACCAAGCAGCATCCGCATAGTCGTCGATTTTCCGGAGCCATTTGGTCCAAGTAGACCATATATCTCCCCGGGATCCACCTGAAAAGATAGGTTGTCGACTGCAACAAACTCGCTGAACATTTTCTTTAGACCAATGGCTTCAATCATCAGAATCGAACGTCGTATTTCTGGAACCCATTTATGCCTTACCTTCCAGCCATTGGTTGCATTTGGTAATTGATATAAGAGAACTCAATCCGCGACTGGCCATGACACTCGAAACATGGAGACTTCTCGATCTAGGTCCAATAGCACCAATCGAGACCCAAATCAACTATGACATGATAGCTCAAGGTATCACAGAAGGAGAGTCTGAGAACACACTTATCATCTGCTGGCCTGCCAAGCCCCTCGTGAGCTTGGGATATTTTCAGGAGATTGAGGCGGACCTTGATACCAAGTTCTGTCAGGAGAATGGCATCTTCTACACACGTCGGGTTGTTGGGGGAGGTGGTGTCTATCTCGATGATGGGCAGATGTTCTATCAGTTGATTGGGCGGAAGGACAGTCCTACAACACCCAAGAGGATTGATGATTACTATGTCAAGTTCCTTGAGGCTCCTGTACAGGCATACAGGAATCTTGGTATTCCTGCAGAGTTCAAGCCAGTGAACGACATCATTGCTAAAGACAAGAAGATTTCTGGGAATGGCGCTGGAGATGTGGGTGATGCTAGGATTCTAGTGGGAAACATGATCTTTGACTTCAATTTCGATATGATGGTAAAGGTCTTGAAAGTCCCTAGTGAAAAGTTTAGGGACAAGATTGCTCAAAGTCTTCGTGAAAGAATGTCCACAATTCTCTTGCAGACAGGTTCTATGCCCGACAGGACTGAGGTGAAAGAGGACCTTCTACGCCTGTACGAAGAAACACTCGACATTGAATTAGTTACTGGAAAGTTCAACAAATGGGAGATTCAGAGAGTGAACGAACTCAAACCAAAATACATGTCAGATGAGTGGTTGCACTGGAGGCGTGGAGGAAGGTTGGACGCCAGGACTGTTCGAATATCAGCTACAACACGATTGGGCACGTCTAACTACAAAGCTCCTGGAGGTCTTATACGGGTCACTGCTGAAGAGATAGAGGGAAGACTGAATGAGGTGATCATCAGTGGGGACTATTTCATGTTACCAATGGATGCCATCTCTAATCTTGAGAAGGCATTGATAGGAGCAAGGACTGAGAATGGGGATATCCTCGAAAGAGCGAATCAAGCATATTCTAGGTTCAACATTGAGTCACCGGGCGTTACACCTAAAGATATCGTAACTGCCGTGAAACTCGCCTTTGAGCAGAAGTAAGTTTTGTTGAGAATCTTCATCTTCTGCTGTAATCTTACACATTCTTATGGTGGTTCGGTAGTTTCAATCAAGAGATGAGAAAACGGTAGAGATGTTCATCGTCGGTATTTGGATCAGGAGATAGAGCAGTTGGGTCAAGAGTCTTGTCCAGGATTCAGAGTGAGCGCACCTGGACGAGTTTGCCTTTTCGGGGAACATAGCGACTACCTTGGATTAGATGTCATTGCAGCAGCCATAGATTTGACAATAGAGATTATGGCTAAACCTCGAGATGACAGACTGATTGTGATTGATTATTCAGACCTAAAACAGAAAGACGAGTTTACATTGGGTGATTTCGTGGAGTATAGAACAAAAAGGGACTATGTACGAGGCGCGTTCAATGTGATGGCTAGAAGAGGGGTCATTCCAAAACATGGATGGGATTTGCAGGTTATTGGGACCATTCCAATGGCAGCAGGACTTTCTAGCTCTTCTGCCTTGACTGTTGGGTGTATAAAAGCCATAACAAGTATGGCTGGAAGTGACTTATCCCCTTATGAGATTGCTCTGAGAGCATATGATGCAGAGGTCGCAGAGTTCCATGAAAGTGGTGGCACAATGGACCACTATGCATCTTCCATTGGTGGAATCATTCATGTGGACACTAGGGAAAACAAGGTCTCTAAACTTCCAGCAGAGCTTGATATATTTGTTATAGGTGATTCAGGTGAGAAAAAGGTGGACACTGTCGGAGACCTCCGATACATCAGGTCAACTGTGGAGCGAGAATACAAAGAGATTAGCAGGAATCTGAAATCCTTCGACCGACGGAAAACAGCCCTTGTTGAGGTTCAGAAGTTGAGGCAGGGAATTCCAACCAAAGAGCGGAGAATGGCTGAGGCAACATTGCGAAATAGAGACCTCACTAACCGTGCTCTCAAACTGCTGAACAAGCCGTCTCGAGGTGGCACTGAACTTGGAAGAATGCTCAAGGAACATCACGAGATATTGAGAGATGATTTGGAACGTTCGACAACCAAGATTGAGAGAATGATCACAGCAGCCTATGATGCAGGAGCTCTTGGATGCAAGATAAACGGAAGTGGGGGCGGAGGGTCAATGATGGCTTATACTGTGAGAGATGAGCAGGAAGTGGCATCCTCAATTGAGAGGGCAGGAGGGACTGCATATATTGTGAGGGTGGGAAAAGGAGTCACTATCACAATGCGTGATTAGCTACTTTGAGCAAGCTCCTTCATTCGAGCCTCGACAATCTCAAGAACTTGAGCTTTCAGCTTGGTTGCATCAGTCAATAGTTTCTCTACTTCTTTTGCAGTCTTATCAACGAAAGATTTGTCCTTGATGTTTCCGAGATTGATTCTCACATTCAGAGCAGCACCTTCTATAGCCGCTGTAAGTGCATGGGCTGCGACACCTGCATCCGTGATTGAGTTTATGTTACCTTTCTCAGCGGCCACCAAGGCATGAGTCAGTGCATTGAATGAGTGTTGCATTGTCGTTAGTGGAACCTTGGCAGCTTCAATTGTAGCCTGCTCGATATCGGTTTCCTTCTTCTTCTTTTCAGCAGCGGTTTCCGCTGGTTTTCTCATGACCTCCATTACTACATCAAACGCTTTGGAGTCCTTCTCAATGAGGTCCATCAACACACCTCGGTCATACTCACATGCATGTCGGTGTTCCAGCATCTCCTCCTTGATTCCAGCGAATTTTCTTCCAGTAAGAGATAGACCGGTAACCATGCACACTAAGCCTGCTCCAAATGAACCAAGGGCTGCAGCTACACTGCCACCACCTGGGGTGGCACGTGCTCTCCGGACTTCATTCCCAAATTCTATCATTGACATCTCAGTGAAAGTCTTCTTTGTGGGATCGCCACCACCACCAAGATAGTAGAGGTCCAGAATCATAGATTCGTCCAGTTTCTCAGGCTGGATGTAGTATCTTAGAGCATCGAGAAGTGCAAAGAGGGGCACCATTCCAACAATCTCAGTTTCAATGACTGTTGCTCCGAATCTGCGTGCCTCATTTCGCACGACCTCGAGCACTTGATGAATCTTTGTTCGTTTAGGATGGGTCAGATTCAGAGAAACCTGCACACAGTTCTTCGCGGGAAGATCAAGACCGATGCCTTGGACATTGACAAACCCTCCAGTCGTTCCACGAACAGCATCAGCACATGCCTTTGCAGCCTCAAGGTTGGTCGTGTTGAGGTTGAAGTTGATGGCAATCAGGAAGTTGCGTGCACCAGTGGCAGTAGCACCAGCAGTTGGGTGAATCTTATTTGGTCCGTAATCAGGCACCTTTTCAGGATTAGAACCAATCTCTTTTGTTAGCCCTTCAAATTCTCCTTCGCGAATGTTTGGTAGATCGACTCTATCCCTGCGTGTTGCAGACTTTGAGTAGAGAAAGACAGGCACATTACACTTTGTGGAGAACTCATCTGCGAACTCCTTTGAGAGTTCGATACATTCCCCAATTGTTGTGCCATGGAGTGGAATAAAAGGCACAACATCAACCGCCCCCATCCTTGGGTGGGCTCCTTGATGTTTTGTGAGATCGATTTTCTCCACTGCAAGCTCAGCAGCCTTCAAGGCGGCACTCTTCACCTGTTGAGGTTCGCCGATGAATGTAAAAACAGAGCGATTATGATCAGGGTCAAATTCTATATCTAGGAGTCGCACGCCCTCAACGCTCTTGATGGCATCTGAGAGTGCTTCAATGACTTTCTTGTTACGTCCTTCTGAAAAGTTGGGTACACACTCAACTACTTTCACAAGATTCACCGATGCCCGTTCGGGAAGTCAGTACACAAAAGCGTTTGGGAATGCATTATTGTTTCTTCATTTGTGCCCTATATGCAGCAGTGACATTCTTCAGGAGCATGGCGATTGTCATTGGTCCTACGCCTCCCGGGACTGGTGTCACACACAGCGCCTTTTCCTTCACCTTCTCGAAATCAACATCACCAAGTGGTGTCGCTACATCGATGACTACAGCTTCCTCTTTGACCATATCTGCTGTGACAAAGTAGGGGTCCTCCTCTTTAGTTCGTCTGCCAATTGCGCTGACAAGAACATCAGCCTGTATAGTGAGTGATGGTAAGTCCTTGGTTCTTGAGTGACATACTGTGACAGTTGCATTTCGATTGAGCAAGAGCATGATAAGGGGTTTGCCCACGATTGTTGACCGATTAATGATCACTGCATGTTTTCCAGAGAGGTCACTCCATCCAATACGGTCCAACATAGTGACAATTCCATGCGGTGTAGCAGCACTCAAATCCTCTTCACCATAGAAGAGTCGGTAGACATTGGCTGGTGAAAAACCATCAACATCCTTCAGAGGAGATATCGCTCCAATGATTGTCTTCTCATCTATTTGTTTTGGCAATGGTAACTGAACGAGAATGCCATGAACCGAGGTGTCTTCATTAAGCCTCTTTATCAGCTTAAGAAGTTCTTGCTGAGTTGTATTTTCAGGCAGGTCATAATGTTCAGATAGGATTCCAGCCTTGTTTGATGCCTTGTGTTTCATCTTGACATACATCTGCGAACCAGGATCCTCTCCAACAATCACTGTCGCAAGCTTGGGGGGAACTCCATATTGGGAAACTAGCTCTGCTACCTCGGTCTCCACCTCAGTCCTAATCCGATTTGAAAGACGACGACCCTTAATCTCATGGTCTTCACAGATTGGTTTCAATTCATCATCAGACATAAGAATCACCCATCAGAACACCCCACTGATTTTCCCATCTGCATCAATGTCCATTCCATGTGCAGATGGTTCTTCAGGAAGTCCGGGCATCAGATTGATATCACCCATGTAGATGACGATGAAACCAGCCCCGTTGCTCACATCTGCACCAGTGACTTCTACTTCGAAACCTGTCGGTCGTCCTCGTAAGCTCTTTGAATCTGACAGACTAAATTGTGTCTTTGCAATGCAGATTGGGAGATTTCCATATTCTCGTTTCTCGAGAGAACGTATTCTACCGCGTGCTCCTGCTGTGTAGATTATATCCTTCGCACCGTAAATCTTCTGAGCGACTTTCATAATCTTAGTTTCAACCGAGTCTTCTAAGTCGTAGGTATAGCTGATACCTTTCACTGGATTACTTGCGATGGTTTCTAGTACAGATTTCCCAAGATCTTTCCCACCTTCGCTTCCCTTTGCGAAGACCTCTGAAACCTCCATCTTCCACCCCTTTTCTTTGCAATACGTGCGAAGTTGGTTAATCTCCTCCTCTGTATCATCAGGAAAACGATTCAGGGCAACAACAGCAGGAACTCCAAAGCTGCTGATGTTTTCCATATGCTTCTCCAAATTGGGAAAACCCTCCTCAAGATTATCAGATCCGTGGTATTTTAGGGCACGAATTGTGGTAATCACAACACAAGCATCAACATTGAAGTCACCTGCTCTGGTAACTATGTTGAAGAACTTCTCAGCACCCAGATCTGCACCAAATCCAGCCTCAATCACCACATAGTCAAACAAGCGTAATGCAATGTCAGTTGCTATGATTGAACTTGTGCCATGTGCGATGTTTGCAAAGGGTCCAGTATGGATTATGGCAGGAGTCCCCTCGTGAGTTTGAACGATGTTTGGCTTTAGAGCATCCCTCAGAATGACAGCCATGGCACCTTCAGCCTTGACATCTCTGGCAAACATCTCCTTCAGCTGTTCAGACCGAGCAATGAGTATGTTTCCTAATCGATTCTTGAGGTCCATATAGTCCTTTGATAGTCCGAGGATAGCCATGACCTCTGATGCAGAAGTGATGACAAAATGCTCCTCGCGGGGGAATCCATCGAATCGGCCTCCGAGACCTACTATTATCTTCCTCAGAGCACGATCATTCATGTCAAGGTTGCGAGGCCAATAGGTCCTTCGTACATCAATCTCAGGTTGGTGGTCATGATGAATGTAGTTGTCAATCATTGCGGAGAGAAGATTGCCTGCAGCGGAAACAGCTGGAAAATCTCCAGTGAACATCAGATTGACCTGTTCAAAGGGTTCGACTGTTGACTTGCCCCCACCAGCGGCGCCTCCTTTTATGCCAAATACAGGACCCAAGGATGGCTGTCTGATTGCAACTACAGCATTGTGTCCCAACGCATTGAGAGCCATTGAGAGACCTATCGAGTTTGTCGTCTTGCCCTCTCCAGCAGGCGTAGGGTTTGTTGCGGTGACAAGAATCAACTTACCCTTTCTATCTCCCAGTTCCCTTCTGATGTTCAGGTTGATCTTGGCCATGTACTTCCCATACTGCTCTAGATATTTCTCATCAATCCCAGCTTTCTTCGCTACTTCAGATATTGGTATCAAAATCTCTCTCACCAGTACAATAGTCAATCATTCAGGACATTGCCTATTGCCCTGATAAACCAAGCTCTCTGGCAAAGGTGGAGGGTTGCGTTGAGTATCAGACTTAATTGTACAAAAAACCGACGTGCTCAATATGAAGGCACGAGGGGTTATCAGAATCGTTCTGGTGGTGATTCTTCTTTCATCAATTTGCCTGACATTGCCATATGACACCCATGCAGCTAGACCAGTGCAAGTTTGGCCAACGGATGATTGGGCGACCTCATCTCCAGAGGAACAGGGAATGAACTCCACGGCTCTTGCAGAAATCTATGACCATGTGAGAACATCAGATGCCCGAATTCGTAGTATGCTTGTTGTACGACATGGTTTCCTTGTGGCTGAGGAATACTTCTCACCAATTCTATATGATGTGAATAGCACCCATATTCTCTTCTCTGTCACGAAGAGTTTTGTTTCATGTCTGATCGGTATCGCTATTGACCATGGCTTCATAGACAACACAAGTCAATTACTGCTAGACTTCTTTCCGGACCGAACAATAGCAGATCTCAGCGCTTGGAAAGAAGTGATTACACTTGAGGATGTACTACAGATGAGGTCAGGATTCCAGTGGAATGAGGACAATTATATCGAATACAATGATTTCTTCGCGATGATAAACTCTGATGACTGGGCGCAATATGTTCTCGACCGTCCAATGGCTAATGAACCAGGTTCAACATTTTACTACAATAGTGGAAATTCTCATCTCCTCGCGACAATAATCAATGTGACCACAGGCATGACGCCTCTCGCCTTTGCAGACGAGTACCTCTTTGGGCCGCTGGGAATAACATTTAGGGGCTGGTTAACAGATCCCCAAGGAGTAAATTTTGGTGGGTCTAATCTGGCTTTGAAACCTCGAGATATGGCGAAATTTGGACTCTTATTCCTCAATAATGGCACTTGGGATTACCAACAAATTGTATCATCAAATTGGGTTTTCAATTCAAGCCAAGGTCCGTCAACTCCCTATGCTGGTGTCAGTTATGGATATCAATGGTGGATTGATGATTACAATGGATGGTACTCTGCAAGAGGGTATAATGGGCAGTTCATCTATGTCATCCAAGAGCATGATATTGTGGTTGTATTTTCCTCTGACAATGATGATGGTCCATGGGAATACGATTGGCTAGTAGGTGAGGGCATACTTGGGGCAGTGACAAATATCTATCCAGAGAGTAATCCCTCAAACAGTCCCTACTTACTCGTGGGCGCAGTTTCAATGGGCGTTCTGGTTGTAGCAGTCTTGGTGGTCAGAGTCAGAAGATAATCCATTCTCAAAAATGGGTTCTCCAAAAGAACATAAGTCAGGCACGCATTGAAAAGGATGGTTGATTGTAATGGAAAAACTCCCACTCGAAGCATTACCCGATGCACTTCCTGATGCCATTGATGAGGACAAGTATGTCATATGTACTTACTATGTGGGACTCCCACCATTCATGGACGCCAGGGAATTAGCGCATGCTGCGGCTGTTGAACAGAGTACAGGTACTTGGACTCTCGTGCCTGGAGAGACCCCAGAAGTTCGAAGACGGCATGTAGCCAAGGTCGTTGGAGTCTATGAAGTTCCTCAACATGAATATAGTATTCCGAAGGATATTGAGAGAAGACAGTATATCATGCAGGTCGCATATCCCTGGGAGAATTTTGGTCAACAAATCCCGATGCTCCTTAGCACCGTGATTGGGAACATCTCTCTCTATGGGAGAATCAAGTGCCTTGACATGAAGTTTCCAAAAAGCTGGCTTAAGGGATTCAAAGGACCAAAGTTTGGTATGAAGGGCCTCCGAAAGCTCTTGAAGATCAAGAAACGACCTATCCTGAATAACATGGTCAAGCCGTGTGTCTATACCTCCTGTCAGATGGGAGCAGACCTGGCCTACGAAGCCGCGGCTGGCGGTGCTGACATCATCAAGGATGATGAACTACTAGCGAACCCAGACTTCAATACTCTTGAAGACAGGATTCCGAGGTTCATGGAGGCTCTTGATCGTGCTGACTCTGAGAAAGGGGAGAAGACTATCTACACCGTCAATATCACTGATAGATTGCCCCGGATGTTTGAGAATGCTGAGAAAGCCATCGAGTTAGGAGCAAATGGTCTCATGATTAACTTCCTTGCAGTGGGGTACTCTGCTTTCCGTCATGTGAGTGAAGACCTTGCACCAAAGGTTCCCTTACTAGCACACATGGATGTCACTGGAGCACTGACCTACTCACCTATAGTCGGCATCTCATCGAACATTGTGACTGGAAAGTTACCGAGAATCTGCGGCTCTGACATCACTGTGTTCCCAGCTCCATACGGAAAGGCGCCTGTTCTCAAGGAACGTTATCTCAATGTTGCACATGACATGATCATGCCTCTCCACAATATCGGACAGACTGCCCCTATGCCAAGTGGGGGAATAAGTCAAGGACATGTTGAGGAGGTCATCGATGACCTTGGATTAGACATAGTCATTGGGACTGGAGCAGGAATCCATGCACATCCCATGGGACCGCGTGCAGGAGCAATTGCATTCAGACAGGCCATCGATGCCAAAATGCAGGGCATCCCTGTGAGTAAATATGCAAAAGAAGAAGGACACGAGGAACTGAAGGTTGCGATGGAGTCCTGGGGAAGCGGAAGAACCGGGGCAGATCTCTAGTCCGGATGTTGATCGGCAATGGTCAATTTCGCAGAACCAATTGAATTTGCAGGTCTTACTGTCAAGAACCGATTCGTGATGCCACCCATGGTTAGGAGTCTTGCATCGGAAGATGGATCTGTGAATGATGCAGTTATCCAACATTACGAGGACCGCAGCAAAGGTCAGGTTGGTCTCATTATAGTGGAAGCAGCCGCAATAGCTTGGGAACACCGTATTGGTATGAAGAATATTGGAATCCATGATGATAGGATGATTCCAGGACTCAGAAGGCTTGCAGATGCGATAAAAGAACATGGGGCAAGAGCTTTCATTCAAATCAATCACTCCGGCGCGAAAACACACTTCAATACAAGATATGTTGGTCCTTCCAACATCTCAGTTGTGAAACACAAAATACCTGAGCCACTTTCCGTAGACGAGATTCATGAGATAACGCAGAAGTTTGTCGATGCTGCAAGAAGAGCTATGGAAGCGGGATTCGATGGTGTAGAGATTCATGGTGCTCATTATTATCTATTGAGTGAGTTTCTTTCAGGCTACACGAATCGTAGAAACGATGAGTATGGAGGAACAACAAAGAAGAAAGCGAAGTTCTCTGTAGAGGTGATTAGAGCTATTCGAAGAGAGTTAGGCGACTATCCACTCATCTTCCGCATGAATGGATTCGAGAATGTTGAAAATGGAATCACAATCGATGAAGGCATTGAGATTGCGAAGATCATTGAACATGCAGGGATTAATCTGCTCCACATCTCCTGCGTTGTTGACTCGACATTCAATCCAGGTTTGCCTCCAGTGTTTGACAAAGAATCACAACCAGATTTTCTCAAGGATTATCCGTATGATTCCTGCATACCGATTGCTGGAAAAATCAGACCTCATGTTAGTGTGCCGGTGATTGGAGTTGGAGAGGTTAGAGATGCAAGACTTGTAAAGAAAGTCGAGAGAGATAACATGTGCGATATGCTTGGTATTGGTAGAGGCGTACTTGCAGACCCGTACTTCATTCAAAAAATCTTGGAGGGTCACGAAGAAGACATTATTCCATGGAAAGAGTAAATGTCATTCAATACTCACGAAGAATTGCCATCCACAAGGGTAGTCTAGGTAACCGTGGTACAACACTCCAGCTAATGGACTTGTGTGGTCTGCTATAGCAGCAGTTAATGGATCCCTCAGGAGTCCACTTGTTCGCCAATCAGAGCCAGTATAAAACGTGATTATTTCACTTGTATTATCAGGAAACTCGATTAGACAATATGCTGTATAATCAGCATCGTATGCACCTTGGGGGTATGTCCAATACATGAAGGTGAAGGTTACATTATGGAAATATACCACGTAGGAGGTGTTATCTCCTGCGTCATAGATTTCACTGACATAGCACATCCCCCCAGTTTCTTCAATATACCCGACGCCCCAATATCGTGGATCCAAGTATGCCCTGTAGGCTAAGAATCCAATTAGTGAGATGACTAGTATACTAATAACAGCAAAGATGAGAGTCATACATCTTCTTTTCATGATATGACTACCTCATACTGATTCAATTTCATAATACAATGATTCTCAGAACATGTTTCAGTTATTCTATAATAAAGAACCATTATGCTTTTTTCCATGGATTGGGTCACTGCATTGTAGTTGTATTATTTCTCAGGAAATGCAGCAGCTTCAGACCTAAACTTCTGACCTTCTTTGAAAATGTCCTTTGGATCAATTACGATGAATGCAAACCGATAGGTGGTAGTCGTTGCGGTGCTTGACCAGAAGAAAAACTCGGGGGGCAAAATGAACGATTCGCTCCATTTGGTACATAATGAGGCGAAGTAACCCTGTATCTTTGGTTGAGAACATGTTCGTTCCACTTCGATATCGAAAGTGTAACGATATACTTCATCACCTCTGGTCAGGAACTTTAGCTTCTCAACAACATCTTGGAATCTAGAGTCTTCATCATCATCAGGATCAAATATCTCATGTCTGTAGGTCATTCCCCGTTCGTCAAAGTAGTCATCAATCCTGACACGAAAGTTTGTGAGTCGTGAGTCTATAGTCGTAGAGTTAGGAACAAACTGCCTTGTGTGGTCAGTTCGCAGCACTCTAGTGTAGTTGAGTGTGATCTCAAGGACAATTCCTTCAGTTTCTCCAAGACGAATATAGTCCCCAACACGAAAGGGCCGAGCTACCAGGACATAGAGACCGCTTACAATGTTAGAGAGTGCTTTGGAGAATGCAAGGCCTATGGCGGTTCCAATGAGTGCACCGCCTGCAACGATGTATTGGGATATCGATTCACCAACAGCAGAGATAAGAATCAAGAACGCGACTGAAAAAAAGAATAGACGCACTGCAAAGATTGTGCCTCCTGTTGCTTCTCTTGGCATCCCGACCGTCTTGAAGGACACTCTGATTGATCGTATCACGATTAGGTAGAGCAAATACAGAATTATGAAGAACGGTATTAGGGCTATAAGGCCTGCATAGTCTCCTAAGCCCCAAGGAGCAAGCAGGGCTCTGATATATTCAACGAAGTCAAGGAATATGTCTTGCAATAGCTTCTGACTCTCAGAGTGATGAGCTCAAGCGATATTTTGCAGGATTAATTCTTTTGGGTGGAGTTACGAAAGCAAGAAGTATCATTGAAGCCTGAGAGGTAGTGCTTAATACGTGAGAATCAGAAAAAAGATGCATGAGATGGAAGGAGTCTGTAGGTGAGCAGACAATTGATTGGTTACTTGAACCAGAAAATCCGAGTGTACGGTTCTGGGCACTACAGCAATTAGAAGGTAAATCAAAGGATCATGTCGATGTGAAGGATGCACAAGATGCCTTGATGACAACTTCTTGTGTGAAAACAATCCTCAAATCTCAGCGAGGAGAAGGATACTGGGTCAGCTACGATGACATGTACAATCCAAAATACACCGCAACAACCCACACGCTATTGATTTTAGCAGAGCTAGGTGCGGCGAGGACACCAAAGATTGAGAGCGCGATTGAACATCTCTTCATGTTCCAGCGAAATTCAGGGCACTTTCTAGCGGACTTGCCAAAGACTGAGAAAGGTAGAGCAAGTGAAGTAAAGGATGGTTGTTGTCTAGATGGCAATATTTTGTATTATCTAATTCACTTCGGGTATCTAAATGATGAGAGAACGGAGAAGTTGATAGAGTTCCAAGTGAATTATCATTCAGATGATGCAGGTGGTTGGAAATGCAGGGCATTTCCTATTAACAAAGATGGCGTCTTTCCGGAGAACTGCTTTATGGGTGGTGTAAAGATGCTCAGAGCTTTGGCACAAATCACAAAGAAACAGAGGTCAGCAGATTTAGACCGAATCATAAAGCAAGAGGTTGAAATCATTCTGGAGAACGGAATTTACAAGTATCTTCGAAATCCAGATGGAAGCAGGAAAGACAAAGCTGGATGGAAGAGGTTTGGGTTCCCTCTCTTCTACCAATCAGATATTCTGGAAGTTCTGGACATCCTAACCTTGCTTGGAGTCAAAGATGAGAGAATGCAGGACTCCATTAACCTGGTCACTGAAAGTCAACAATTTGGGCGCTGGCTTCTAAAAAACACATTCAACGGCAAGATGCTATGTGAGATTGATGAGAAGAACAAGCCATCAAAGTGGATTACTCTCAGAGCAGCTAGAGTCCTTCAAAGATATTATAGCTGAGAGATTGATTCGTTTTAAAGAACGCTCACAATGAACTTCCATCCAACAGGACTATCCATGTAACCATGGTATAAAACACCAGCAATGGGTGACCTGTTGATTGTGGTTTCTGCAGTTAATGGTAGGGTATATCTACCATGAGTGAGGTCCCAAGAGCCTGTTAGAATATTAATCACTTCGCTCGTATTGTCAGGAAACTCAATCAAGAAATATGCAGTGAGGGGCTCACCCTCTGGATCAAATGGATCATCAATCCAATGCATGAATGTGAAATTGACTCCATGAAAAAACACTTCGTATGAAACATTATTGTTTGGGGTATAGATGTCACTAATGTAGTACAGTCCACCAGCATCACCAACCCAACCCAAACCTATGAATCGTGTATCAACAACTATGAACAAAGTCATAGAAATTATGAGTACAACTGAGAGAGTAATCATTCCCCAGGCGAGCCTCCGTCTTCTTCCCACGATGCATCAACCCAATTTACTAATATCTATCCTCAGGAATGGTGACCTTATATCCAGCCCCAGTGTGGTTTCCTCTCAATTCCATCAGACTGTATCCAAGACCATAGCAGAACACTATTGGTTCAGGGTTCACTCTTATGTAAACGAAATCTTGACTTATTTCCTCCGCATCAGTCTGCAGATTCATTCGCCCAATCCTTGTCCGACTCATTGCCCAAATCCCATCAACATCATCACTAGGAAGAACTTCGCCTTTCCCCCTAAACATCACATAGCTTGCAGGAGCGAACCGAACCCAGTAGTGTGGGAATGTGACCACCAATGAAACATTTGGATTTCTCTTGATGTTCCTCACTTTTACATAATTTTCGCCTGCAATAATATAGAGTGCAAAGGTTTTATTGGGAGGACCTATTGCGTAGATGACCCCAGTACTGTGAGGTCTTCCCTTCGAATCAATTGTCGTCAATACACCAAATGTCTTCCTTCTAACTTGATTCTCAACGAAATCAAATGTAAACCGGTTCATTCTCTCACCAAGCAGTTGGCTATTTGTTCAGCCGTTTATGCATTTTCTTGTTATTCTTGTAAATATTAAGAAACTCCTTGAAGAGAGAATTGTAGAGCTCTCGATTATCTGGATTTGGTTCGAAGATATTTGTGTACTGAATAAGATTGGGAATGTCATCAAATGTACAGAAGCCTAGTCCGGATGCGGCGATGAATGCAGCACCCCGTGCATTTGCCATGATCGGGTCTTTCACCTGTCTGATGGTCCTATTGAGAACATCAGCATAGATCTGGCACCAGATTTCTGACTGAGCTCCTCCACCAATGAAGTTTACTGGATCCATCTTGCGTTTGATGAACTTCTCCACCAACTCAAACAACCAGCGAGTGTTGAATGCCACACCCTCAAAGACTGCACGAATCATATCCTCTCGCTTAACTGGAAGTGAAATATTATGAAACCCACCGCGGATGGTATGGTCCTCGATGGGAGTTCGTTCGCCATAGAGCCATGGAGTGAAGATGACGCCATTGCTCCCAGGTGGGGAGGTCTCTACAATCTCATCGAATTCCTTGTATACAAGAGGGTTCCCCTTGCGAGATTCATCATCAATATAGAATATATTGTCCCTCAAGAATGTCAGGCACGCACCAGCGCTCTCCTGCTCGTTGGCAACAAAATACTTTCCTGGAATGGAGGAGGGGACTGCCGCCATATTATGAGAGATGTCCGTCTTCTTGAAGGGCACATGACAGGTCGTCCAACTACTTGTGCCAACATAGATGTGACCCTCAAAGTCTCGTACAGCACCAGAACCAACAATGGCAGACTGGAGATCTGGAGACCCTACCACCACCTGCGTGTCCTCTCGGATACCGAGCTCTTGAGAAACCTCTGACTTTACTGGACCAAGGATGTCAATGGAACTCATCAGTGGGGGAAGCTTGTCAGCGTCAATCCCCATCTTCTTGATGAGCCCTTCATTATAATGGACATTTTTGATATCCCGTATGTCTGTTACCCAGTGGAGCATGATGGAGTCATAGGATGCTGCGAATTTCCCGGTCAGTCGTAGATTCATGTAATCCTTAGGCTCAAGGAACTTGAATGTGGCCTCATAGATATCTGGATGTTCATATTTGAGAAAGAGGATGTGGGCTGTGGGGTCCTTTCCTGCCTTTCCAGGGAGACCCCCTGTGCTTCGTAACCATCGGGCGATGTTGAGGATGCCATATCCTGAGATATTGATGATGCCTTCGTTTATGCTTCTGATGTATGGCTCGCCCCTGGAGTCCATCCAGATGATTGCATTATGAAGGTGCCTTCCACTCTTATCAACCGCCACAGTCCCAGACCATTGACTTGAAACGCATATTGCCACTATCTCCTCAATTGGCACTATGTTCTGAGAGAGAAGTCTTCGTGTGCTTGTGATGAATGCGTTCCACCACTCATCGGGGTTCTGCTCAGCTCCACCCCCCTCGTAGAGATAGAGTGGGGTCTCCTCAACCTCAAATCCGAGTATCTCTCCGCATGTGTCAGCGAGCGCGACCTTCATAGCAGAAGTTCCATGGTCCACTGCAATCACATATTTCGTTTTTCTCTCCACAGTCATTTCCTAACCCATGTTCTTCAGTGCAAACTGCCATATATAGACTGGCTCCAAGCGACTCCTAGAGCTTTAGTAGTTCTATATTGCCATCTTTGTCTATCGACTCGATGATCAAAGGAGAGCCCTTACTTGTCATCGCGTCAAGTTTGAGATGTTCCTGCATAAGACCTAGAAAGTCGAGTGGAGCAACACAGGCCTCAGGAGGGAGCACACCAAGTTCGGTTATTTTTCCACGATTCATTAGGATTGCGCCTAACCCCGCGGGAATCCCGGTACCCTCCCCCATTGACTGTCCGATTGAGGACATCTGGAAGTTGTACTGCCTCGGCTCGCCATCTTCAATGCCCTTAATCGTGATCTTCAAGCAGCCTCGCTGTTCTCCAAAGTTAGTTTCCTTGAGAATGCGTTCCCGCTCCTTTATGACAAAGGCAATTCCAAAGTCTCTAGGTATCACCTGTTGTCCTCCCACCTCAATTGGTTCTTCCCCGATAATGCCCACTCTTACAACATCTTGTGTCAGCTTATAATATTCTGGGGGAATGACACAACCAAGATTGGTCACTCGTTTACACTTGATATATCTTGGCAATGTTATAGTTTCAGGGTGTGGATAGGGATAACAGGTGTATGTTCCAATCTGATGAAAATCGACATCTTCGCAAAGGGAAAGGCCACTCTCCCCGAAGTAATCAACTGTTGTGTACTCTCCATCCAGATACATGGGAATCGGTGTTGTCATACTGTGAAAACGGTGCGCGACGACAGCTGCCCCTTCAGAGGGTTCGCCTCCATGAGCATGTAGAATATCAATTGACTCCACTTCGTCGAGCATGTGGTTCGCACAGAACTTAGCAAGAAGGTTAGCTACACCTGGAGAACTACCCATTCCAATGAGTGCTGATATTCCAGCCTTCTTTGCACGGTCATGCATCTCTAGGAGTTTTTGTGTAGCATCAAGATCGTCACAGACATCTACATAGTCAATCTTAGAGTCAATCACAGCCTTCATGATAATCGGTCCGAGTTTATAGAAGGGTCCTGAACAATTGAGAACGACATCCGAGTCTTTGATGGTCTCTTTGATCATTGTTGAATCTGTCAGATCAACCTTGATTGCAGCTAGGCGGGGATCATTCAATTCCTCGACGCACATTTCAGCCTTCTCATAATTGATATCACCTATGATGATTTCATCGAAGTCCTTGGTTGATACGACTGCCTTTACAGCCTGATAACCAACACTTCCGCAACCACCTAAAATAGTAACTCGAGTCATACCTCTTAATAGGACATCCCGCTATTTAGTTGCTTACTCGTCCGGAACAATCAGTGATAAAAACACATCTTCCTTTCTTTGGTTCATATTGACCAGTGGAGTAGAATCATGACGAATAATAAAGTGCACAACATCGCATGCATGATGTGTGGTGCAGACCTAGTGTACGACAAGACTGCTACAGAACACACCTGTAGCTATTGTGGAGAGAAGGAGTCTTCCCTTATCTATTGCCCTAATGGACACTTTGTCTGTGATTCTTGCCATTCCAGTGATGCTCTGGGGTTCCTAGAGATTCTTGCGGAACGTGACAAGAGCCTGGATCCGAAGGATATAGCTGACAGGGCTATGTCTCACCCAAGCTTCAAGTTTCATGGTCCAGAACATCATGGTCTAGTACCTGCGGCAATATTGATTGCGATGAAGAATCGTGGGATAACTAAGCCAGACGGATCATCTATCACCAATGAAACGATTCTCGAGGGTATCAGGCGTGGAATGAGAATCCCTGGAGGGTTCTGTGGATATGCGGGTACATGTGGAGCCTGCGTTGGAGCTGGTGTGGCAACTGCCCTCTTTCTAGATTCAACTCCGACAAAAGGTCCAGAACGAACTGTCGCACATTCAGCTACAACAAAAGCGTTGTATATGTCTCAGGATGGACTCAGACGGTGTTGCAAGAGGGCAACATACTTTGGCCTAACAGCAGCGATGGACCTCCTTAGAACTGACTACAATATTGATCTGGGAGAGTCACCAGAATACAGATCTTGTAAGTATTCAACAAGGAATAGAGATTGCGAAGAGCAGTCCTGTCCGTACTTCAGAGGACCTGCATCGTAGGTCTATTCTAGGGTCAGTTGCTCACCAACATCTAGTGCTAGGAAATCTGCTGCAGACCTGTTTTTAGCTGTTATTTCAAGGGTGTCATAACTACCAGTGACAATGAAGATGCCTTGATCGGGTCCGTGCTCATATGTTTCAAAGAAGGGCAATGCTTTCTGTTTATTCTGAAAAGTAGCTAGATACTCTGTTTTTGCAGCTGGGGGAATATTGGTAATAATGTTGCCAAAGTGGTCCTTTCTCACAACCTCTCCCTCCCGCTCCTCCTGATGGAACTCAAGCGATTGGTCAAGTCTGGGTTTCAGCTCTGTAGGTATTGCATCGAGAGTTCCAGCCTCTTGATATGCTGCAGCCTTTGCAAAGATGTCACGACCATGGAATGTCTTTGAAACACCCGCATCAACCAGAATCCTATGCACTGTCTTGATGCCGTCACTGTATGCTGCGGGATAGAGTAGTCCATTGTCAGGTCCTATATGGATATAGTTCTCGGTCACGACAATCACAGCGTCACGAGTTGTGCCCACCCCTGGATCAACCACTGATACAAAGATAGTCCCTCTAGGAAAGTGCTTGTAGCTCTGCAATAGAATCCAGGCACCCTCACGAATCGACTGAGGAGGGACAGAATGAGTGAGGTCCACAATTTTGGCATCTGAACAGATGGAGTAGATTATCCCTCGCATGACTCCCACATATTCGGACTCACCAAAGTCTGTCAGTAACACAATCATGACACTCTACTCCTACTCGATCTTTATGAGGCGTAGTTCATTGTAGTCAGTTATCACTCTGATGTATCCTCGAAGCAGGTCATCAACTTTGGTGTCGCCAGTGTCAACCCGCAAGACCTCGCCCGAGATTCCTTTGAGCTTTGATGGAGTACTGATAACTATGATATGATCCCTTCCGACACGCTCTATTATTCCCGGACTAATCTGTTGGTTTCCCCTGCCAAATAGAAGTCCTTGATGACCGATGGGAGACACGATGATCCATGTGTTGTTGAAGTCATCTATCAACTCCAGAATCTTGTCTTCATTGACATCATTATGTACCTTGCCCTGCTTATACACATCGACACCAAGAGTGGTCTTCTTTACCTTGAGTAGATCAGTCACAGTCTTGACACTGGTGCCAGGTCCAAGAATATATGTCCCCTCATTGTTCATCCCTTCAATCACGTATCTAGCGATTGCCTCCTGCGACTCATGCTCATCAGAGGTTTCTGGACTTGCTTGCTTTGCCCCCTGAAATCTTGCAGGGACAGAGGGACCGAGAAGGTATCCATAGAGGCTGATGATGAATCTGTCCTTCCTGATTGCACTCTCATCGGCATCCATAATTTCATACTCTGCGGTCTGCGCGGCTCCATCATAGACCAATTTCACAACCTCAGCTGCATCAGCAGGGTTCACCACAAAGATACCACTATACATCTTGACACCTGAAGGAATCCCAATGACCTGTAGGTCCTCTAAATCGTAATCTGTTACTGCGTCAAGAATATCCCGGGCTGTGCCATCCCCCCCAACAAAGATGAGAAGCCTAACATCATCCTCGTAGAGGGCTAAGACGCAATCCTTTGTGTCCTTTGCAGTTGTTGAGTTCTCGATATCTAGGTCAATGACCTCGTGCTTCAGTCCAGCCTCCTGAACAACGTCCTCCCCCATCTTTCCAGGACAGGTGATGATTCGTAGTATCCCATCTAGTCTTGAAGCAGAGATAACTGACTCGAGTGCCATGAGAAACTCAAGAGCCCTCCTGGGGGCGACAGGGGTTGCGCCACGCTTAATGGCCTCCTCTACAACGCCATCGGTACCCTTCAGACCGACACGACCACCCATTCCAGCTATGGGATTGACAAGCAGGCCAATGTTCATTGAATTGCCACAACCTCAGTCGCAGACAGACATGCATGCTCTAAAGCAGTTTTGATTTGTCAAAGTTCTCTCACTTTAGTGCACCGACTTGATGCGCGGACTGTATCCAGAAGGACACTCGCACCAAGACCTCCTCGATGAACTTATCACGATTGTCAGGAGTTGCATCCTCAGGCCAGCGGTTTCTTCGATACTCGTCGAACTTCTCGAATGTCCTTCCATACTTGGTTGTCAGGGGAATTTCCACACGCTTGTCGCAGACGGTGTTGAGGGCTCGGATGAACGTGACAAAGTCTAGGTCAAGGCGATTTATCCACTTTCGAATTGCCTTGAAGAAGGTGTCAGCCCTGGCCTCTCCCCACTCAAGCGTCTTCACAGCCTCTCTATCAGCCCCATCGATACGCTCAGAGTTGAAGGAACAGGCCTTGTCATAATTGCATCGTCCTCGGAGGTTGATCTTCCCCTTTGAGAACCACATGTAGATGTCATGACTCCCCTTCTTACGCATCATTTCCTTATGGTCCTCGACAGGAAAGATGAGCTCAATCATTTTCCCCTCCCTGTATTTGCCGCCTGCCTTCAGATAGAGTTCGAGAGCCCAGGCTAGGGGAGGAATCGCATTCACTGGGTGGGACTCGTCAGCTTTGCTCATTGTTCTGACTCACACCATAAACTTCCTACTGATATTCGTTGGCATGAGACCATTGGCTGGAAAAATCAACTAGTAGTTGTTACCCTTCTCGCGTTGGGCTACCAGCACCTCAGCAAGCTCCTGGAAGATGTCCACAATACCCTCTCCAGTCTTTGCCGAGGACTCAATGTATGGCATGTCATGGTTCTGAGCGAACTCGTGTCCCTCGGATGGCTCGACCACTCTATCTGGCAGGTCGGTCTTGTTCGCCACGAGAACCAGTGGTATCTTCTTATTGATTGCCTTGTGAAGCTCATCAAGCCACTCTTCAAGCACAATGAAGGTCCTGCGTCGCGTCACGTCGTATACAAGAAGCCCACCACTTGACCCACGATAGTACATCGGTCGTAGGATCTGAAAGCGGCTCTGACCAGCTACATCCCAAATCTGCAGTTTTACCGTGACATCGCCAATGTCGCGTGGGATCTCAACATTCTTGACGGCGAACTGACTTCCGATGGTGGTCTTGTAGTCGGTGCGGAAGAAACCGTGGGAGAATCTTGTGACTATAGCTGTCTTACCGACAGCACCCTCGCCTAGCACCACGATCTTAAAGAGATAGTCATAGCTTGAGCTCATTTCTATAGTCACCCGAGTGTGGTAGGCGCTCTGATGGTTGCAGCGATACGAGGTTGATGCCACTAATAAGGTTTCGTAAGATTTAGGTGAGGTGCGCATCACTGTCAATCCAAAGTCATCAACTGAGGCAATGACAATAGTTTTCCATAACTGCGGACCGAGGATGATAGCCTCATGGTCCAAATTACGTGATTCCGTATAGTTTTGCGCGCAAACGCTTTCGACATCATTTGTGTCGCCAATGATAAAACATATCAGTTCACTATATCATGTGAAACGAAGACAGAAACGGAGGGAGAGTCTCAGATTGGTCGAGAGGTCAACGGGAGTCCGAAATGCGACAGTCCTGATGGTTCTTGAAGGAGCATTCCACATCTATCTAGGCTATTCCTCATACCAATTATCCGTAGTGTTACCAAACCCGTTTCTAGTGATAGTTGGAAATGTCATGATTGTGATTGGACTGCTTGTTCTTGTTGTGAGCCTGGCAGTATGGCTGCAGAGGTCTTGGGCCATACAAGCCATCGTTGGAATTGCTGTTATTAGTTGTGCAGCCCTCGTCATTTTCGGATATTACACAATGACTGTTTTCATTGCACTCATCTCTTATGCCTCATTAAACTATCTCCGAAAGGGAGAATTATATGAAACTCGTGTAGTAGCGAACCCGGATAGCGAGAACGAGGAGCTTATGTGAGGGCACTCGCAGACGGATTGCGGGGAATAGTCGCAGCGGCTTTACTGGTCTTTGCATGGATCCTTCTCGACATCTTTGTCTTCCATCCGATTGAAAATATCCCCTCTAATTGTTTCAAGAATTCTCGACGACCCACTGAACGAACTTCCTGAAGAGTCGATTGAATTCTTCGGGTTGTTCCACCATGGGAATGTGGTCAGCATCTTTGACCACTGCAATGTCAGCTCGGGGAAGCTTCTTCTCGAACTCCGCAGCAATGGTGGGTGTGATGATATCATCGTTCGAGCCAACCAACACAAAGACCGGGATATCCATTTCCCCAATTTTGTCAGTGATGTTGAACCTGTTGCACGCTGCCAGGTCCCGGGCCATGACCTGAGGGTGGGCTAGTCGCATGTCATCATCCAACTTCTTCAGCTGGTAAGACTCCGTATAGTGTTCAAAGACCCTACTCTTGAAGAAGTAGATACGGTCCTCAATCATCTCCTTCATCAGACCACCCCTCAGCTTTGAGAGGTCCAAGTCTGAGGAGGTGTCCACTAGCACCAAGGCTTTGGGTTGGACCACGCTCGCTTTTAGAACATAGGACATGGCAACACACCCACCCATCGAGTGACCGACCAGAATGAATCTGTCAAGGTTGAGGTGGCTGATAAGGGCACCCACCTCCTCTGCATAGTTCATGTCAATCGAGGGGACTCCTTGGATGTCTTCAGACCTTCCATGTCCAGAGAGATCAATAGCGATGGTTCGGTAGTGCTGTGAGAACTCCCTGAGCTGTAACGCCCATATCAGATGTGAAGAGCTAGCACCGTGCACGAAGACCAGAGTGACACCATCTGTCTTGTCATCCCTCCTGTCGACATCAACATAATGGATCTTGGTGCCTTCGTACTCAAAGAATGGCATGATGTCAAGCCAGATGAAACTAGAGATATAGAACTTTGCTGCTCAGAGTGGGGTTTCATCAGTAGGTATCTTTTTCTCTGAGTCTGTCGCGAACAAAATAGTGATCTCCATGACTGGTAAGCTCTTCGGGACAACTGGTGTGAGAAAGGTCTACGGTGAAGAGTTCGACCTTGAGATGGCCCTCAATCTTGGCAGGTCTCTTGGCACATTCTTGGGCAAAGGGACAGTTGTGATAGCACGTGACGCACGTACGACCGGACTCATGGTGGCAGACGCTTTGACTGCAGGAGTCCTATCGACAGGGGTCAATGTGGTTCGCGCGGGAATCATCCCCACACCAACTCTAGCATTCATCACCAAGCACCTTGGTTTTGATGCGGGGCTCATGGTCACAGCCTCTCACAACCCACCCAAGTACACAGGTGTGAAGTTCTGGTCACGGAACAGCATGGGATTCACTTCCACAGAGGAGTCCAGACTGGAGGAGATCTATAACTCCAATGGTTTCAAAGTAGCCAACTGGGATGAGTTGGGCAAAGAGTCACGACTTGAGAGCGCTGTAGATGAACACATTGAAACTCTTCTCATGAGATGCGATGCTGGTGCGATTCGATCAAAGGAGTTCCGAGTCATAGTTGACCCAGGGAATGGATCAGCCTGTGTTCATACCCCCTACCTGATGCAGCGACTCAATTGCCATGTCGTGACGATAAACGGGCAGTTAGATGGGCACTTCCCGGGAAGACAGTCTGAACCTGATGAGGAGTCCTTAGGGGACCTGATTCAGATGATTCAGAAGACTGGAGCAGATTTGGGTATTGCACATGATGGAGATGCAGACAGAGTTGTCTTTGTGACAGAACAGGGAGAGGTCATCAGAGGTGACCGCACGATTGCTCTTCTTGCTCAGCAAGCAATGATGCAAGCGAAGGACAGTAGAGTCGTCACCACAGTGGATAGCTCTTTTGCTCTGGATGAAACAGTGGTAAAAGCTGGCGGAAAAATGATACGAACCCCTGTCGGGGACATTCAGGTTGCAATGAAGGTGGCAGAGGTCAACGCAGTTATTGGAGGAGAAGCCTGTGGAGTGTTCATATTCCCAGAGGTGCATCTTGCTCCTGAGCCTTTTCTCGCAGCCTGTAGAGTTCTTGAGCTAATGGCTACGACTGGAAAGTCATTTGGAGAATTGATTGCGGCTGTTCCACAGTATCCTCTCCTCAAGCGGAAGATAGACTGTCCAAACGAGAAGAAGCAACCTGTGATGAAGGCTCTGATAGATTTGTTACCTGAAAGAATGACTGGTGTGAAACAGGTCCTCACAGTTGATGGTCTGGGTATAACCTTGGAAAAGGGGTGGGTCTTGGTAAGACCATCTGGAACAGAGCCAGTAATCAGGATTACTTGCGAGAGCCAGACCAAAGAGTCCGTGGAGGAGATTACACGGACTGTGGAGGCGGTCGTGCAATCGTCAATTGCTTCAGCTTAGCTGCAGACAAGGTTTATAGCGGAACCACGACTTTTCATTCTGAATTAACGGAGTCAAAAACCATGCCGGATGAAAAGAAAGAGCTCGAAGCAGAAATCATGGATGAGTTCGAATGGGCACTGAAGGATCCGAACGAAGAAAAGATCCGGCAGCTTGGAGAGGTTGTCAGTATCATTACGACAAAGTTAACCGAGGCTATAACCAACCTGCAGATATCAGTTATGGATTTAGAGAGCAGATTTGATGCTTTGGAAAGCAGGATGTCCTCGATGGCAGTTCGTGCTCCTGCATCAGCTGCAGGCCCCGCGGGTGCCGCGGCAGGAGGAGAACCAATTCCAACTATGGCTATGGCACCTACTCCAAAACCAAGACCTGCAGGAACTCCAGGTGGTCCCACGACCATGATGGGTGAACTAAAACAACTCTTAGCAGCCCGTAGAAGAAAAGCTGATGGTTAGGAAGAATCCATCGGATTAAATTAGCCAATCCACACTATTCTTCTCATAAAAGGGACCTGCGTGTTCTGGCAGTGTGATAGCGAAGGCTTCAGCCCTCTTGCATTTTGCCTGGACTCCGCGAAGACGTGTTCTGGCATCATAGAGCTGCACGTAGAATGAGTCTGCCTTCTTGACCTGAGACTTGTGTTTCTTGATGGCTGCTAGGGCTGCTGGGTACGAGGCGGTTATATCGACGTGCACATTGGGTCGAGAGATCATTGTATTGATTTCCATGTTATAGATCCTGTCTACTCTGTGTGCATCTTCAAAGATTGTCGTGTGTGATGCCCACTCAACAGCCTGACTCACAATCAGTGCACACTGCTGGTGGTTACGATTATAATCTGAGGGGTGATGAGTGATGATGATCTTAGGACGGGATTTCAGTATTGCCCCAACCACCTCATTTGTGAGCTCCTCATTAATGGCAAAATCACCACGCTCACTCAGGTAGAGGTTCCGCACCCCAAGAATCCCACAGGCTGCCTTTAGCTCCTCATTACGTTCCTCATTGCCTGTCATACAGTGTACATCCACTGACACACCCTTCTCTACATGTCGTCGTATGGTCCCTCCAGCACCAATTGACTCATCATCAGGGTGTGCCACGATAACAAGGATTGATCCCTCTTCCGAACCGCTCATACAATCACCTTCTGGGTACTAACTAATCAAGTTTTGGCAGGTTCCCCTTGTCCAGACCATTTCCCTTAAAGGGAATGCCAGCTCAGGTTGGAACTAGGTGTACCATGTGAGGATTGGAGTCAATTTATACCCCTCAGTTGGTGGTAGTGGCTATGTTGCTACTCGCTTGGGTCAGGAGTTGGCGCATAAAGGTCATATCATTCATTTCATCACATATCAGAGACCATTCTCACTGATGTGGGAACAGACGCGGGGTGTTCATGTTGACCTTGTAGATCGATTTGACCATCCACTCTTCACATCTGTTGGCTCTCCCTATACCATGGCATTGACCTCCAAGATCATCAAGGTCACAAAGGATGTCCATCTCGACCTTGTGCATTCACACTATGCAATCCCTCATGCTATGGCGGCTTATATGGCAAGGGAGATTGTTGGTGTGCCCTATGTTGTGACCCTACATGGTTCTGATGTTCATACTCTAGGGCAAGACCCTGCATACCAACCTGTCGTGCAACACACCGTGGAACATGCAGATGCAGTCACAGCGGTTTCCGAGTTCTTGAAGAAGAAAGCGCACGAAGAGCTTGGGATTGAGAGAGAGATACACGTGATTCCAAACTTCATAGACACGTCCAAGTTCACACCCATTGGTGGAGTAAGATTGTATGTTGAGAGTGGATGTGTAGGGCTCCGAAAGGAGGCGGAGGCAATTGAGCTGCATCCGGAGGAGAAGATCCTGTTGCATGCTTCAAACTTCCGTGAAGTGAAACGTGTTGTGGAACTGATTGAAATAATGAGGATAGTGGTGGACCACTTTCCAAAAGCCAGACTGATTATAGCAGGCGATGGTCCCACTCGAATTGAGGTTGAGAGGAAGATTGAGGCTCTTGACCTGTGCAACAACATTCACTTGCTTGGTATCAAGAGCAATATGCAGGAGATTATGTGCTCTGCAGACATGCTCCTTCTGAACTCGACACTTGAGGGCATGCCGCTGGTTCTGTTGGAGGCTATGTCATGTGGTCTTCCTGTTGTGACCACACCAGCTGGAGGGATTCCTGAACTCGTACGACCTGGGAAGGATGGTATGGTGACCAAGGGATTTGAACAGGAAGAGTTTGCCCAAGCCATAATCGAGCTAATTGAGGATGAGGCAAAACTGAAGAGGTTTGGACAGGCTGGAAGAAAACGTGTCGAAGAATCATTCTCAGCAGAGCGCATCGTGAAGATGTATGAGAAGGTCTTTGAGGATGTAGTATCGAAGTAGGAGGTCAAGAATCCCCTTGAATCCCAGTGTGTACAAGGTCTATGAGGATTTCATCTGGAATAACCAGAAGACAGAGCTTGCAGAGCGACTCTATGGCTCACCGCCACTGACTCTTGATGCACTCGTGCATGAGGCCCCGGATATATTGAGATCCTACAAGGAGATGCTCTGGCACATACCTGAAAAAGTCGACATTCTCAAAGAAACACTGATTGAAACAAACAAAAAACTCGGTTCTCTTACTCAAAGGGTCAGGGAGAACATAGAGGCTATAGACAGTGGTGCTGTGGAGTCCGCCCACCAGACTGTTGTCTTGGGTGGTCCGGTGTACATATTGAACAAAGCCATAACTGCTGTACGAGTTGCATCCCTGGCTACAGAACAGGGAGTACCTCTCACACCCTTCTTCTTCGTCGCGGACTATGACATTGTACAGTCAGAACTCACACATATTCGGACTCCGCTCATGGGACAGGGAGGAAATCTGGTCAGTCTTCCAGTACCACAAGGCTATGAGAATTCACCTGTGAGTGTCATCCCACTCCCAGAGTCTGGTTGGCTTGACCAAGTGGAGGAGGACATCACCATTAACTATTGGCCCTTGTTCAAGACTCTTGAGCCACATGCTCGAATGCTATATGAAGAACGACTTGAACAGTCACTCAGTATCATCAAACATGCCTTCTTCAACTCCAAGACTTTGGGGGAGTGGTCCCAGCAAATCATGGGATATCTGTTCAACATCATTGGTGATCTTGGCATACCACTGGTCACTGGCTCTGAGAGAAGAATTCGCGAGCTTCTAGTTGAGGGCATGGAGTTCCTTCTAACACGGGAGAACAGAGAGCGGTTCCTCACAGTATTTGATGAAACGACGACACTAATAGAAGGACAGGGATATAGCCCAGGAATCGGACCTCGAGGTTCGGACTATGTTCCTTTCTTCTATGAGTGTTCAAAGGCAGAATGCAACTCAAGTCGAATTGAACTGTATTACGAGGACATGGGAGCTACTGCAGTACTGACTGGAAGATGTCCAAATTGTTCGGAAGCTATAGAGATTGAAACTCCAGCAGATAGCCCATATTTGGGTGATATTGCAAATCAGATGTCACCTCGTGTAGATTCCAGGCAAATCTTGATTGATACACTCATCCCCACAGTAGCGCATATAGGAGGACCAGGTGAAACAGCATACTATGCACAGGTCATTCCCTCTGCAAGAGCGATGGAGATTCCCTTTCCCATGTTCATCAAATATCCAAGAGTCTACTTCAACACACCGTGGAATGAGCAACTGGCGAAGAGCTTGGAGGGCGAAGGACATGAGGTTCTTCATCGGAAGGATTTGTTCAGTCTACTGGGGAAAGTTGCGAAATTCAGGCAGAAGAGTCGGTTTGATGAGATGAATGACCAGCTTCTGAAGTTGAGAGAGTTTATCCTTAGTACCCATGCCTCTTTGAACGAGAAACTCCTTGAAACCTCTAAGAAAGCAGCTGATGCATCTGGTCAGGATTTCGAGTGGTTACAACGGCAAAGGCTGGAAATGGAAAGATACCTTTCTTGGGCGTTTGGTCAGTATGATGAGAACAAACTGGGTCAAGAGTCCTCTTGGGCATGGATCGAGTGGGCAATAAACTCAGGCTTTCCCGACAATTTCGGACCCTTTGAAAGAGCTTATGTTGGACCACTGAAGAATGGTGCTACAGTTTTCATTAACTTCATGATCTAGGTCTATCCGAGCTCCTTTGAAAGAAGGTTGCCCAGACGCTCAATCCCCTCTGATATGACTTCGGGAGGCGCGTAAGAGAATCCAAGTCTCATTGTATTATCTTCAGGAAGACTGGGCCGTACATCCTTGTTATCTTTTGTCAGTCGATGACCAGATTGTGGATAGAATGGTGTTCCTGGAACATAGATTATGTCATTAGGAATTCCTGTCGTTTCCAAGAACTTTTTCGCAACAAACTTCTTGTCTTCACTCTGCCACCAAATGAAGAATCCTCCAGTAGGGTCAGTGCGGACCCCAGCAGGGAACGATTCATCAATTGCCTTTGCCATGGCTTCATATCGTTCTTTGTACCGAGGAATTCCAACACGCATGGCTTCATCAATATGTTTTCTATAGTATTCATCGAGAATGCGTTGCACTAAGGTGGTCGTACAGAGATCAAGATAGCCCTTGTCTTTGAGAACCTGATCTCTCACATTTGAGGGAAGAACCGAGTATCCAACCCGAAGAACCGCAGCCTCCTTGCTACTAGTACCAAGGTAGGCAACACGGCTGTTGTCCTTATCTAGTGTCTTGATGGGTTTGGGATTCTTTTTGAATTGGATTTCCGCATATGCTGCATCTTCTATCAGAAGAATTTCATTAGCCTCTGCAATATCAAAGAGTGCTTGGCGTCGCTTCATTGGGAGTGTGGTACCTTTTGGATTGTCAGAATCTGGGACAACATAAATCAAGTCCGGACACTTCCCGAACCTCTTCTTTGCAACCTCAACAGCATTTTCAACATCCTCAGGAATAATGCCATCAAGGTCAGTAGGAATTGTAATGACTCGTGCACCGAGTTTCTCTGCAGGACCTAGAAATCCAAGATAAGCAGGAGACGGTGTAATTATCACATCGCCAGGGTCAATTAATGTGTCAAGTAGAGCATAGATAGCTTGCTGAGAACCATTTGTGATTGAAACATGTTCCCATTCAGTTTCACAATCAATGGGAATCCCCCTGACATCACAAAGCCTTTTGGCGAGAGTCTTTAAAAACCATGATTCACCACCAGTGGGACCATAGTTGAGGTCTTCCAAAGCGAGCTTCGGGTTCTCCTTGTATTTTGCACTAAGATTCCCAAGAATATCTGCGAAGATATCAGTAGGGATAATGCCGGGTTTTCCACCAGCAAAATAATACTTGACCTTATACTTCAGAAGAGCTCGAATCTGAGACTCTTCGATAAAACTAGTCCAGGTAGCAAAGCCAAAGCCATTACTTATACTGTTAGCCATTATGTACCCGCTCCCGAGGATTTGCAGCTAATCCTTCAGGCTATGAAGCATGCACACTTCTGTACATGGGGTTCACATCTTGTCCTTTATCCTTTTCCACCTTAGCATTGTTTTTGTTGCCCTATTTCGAACTGCGATGTACATTAGTGGTCGTCCATACTGTGCATTAGCACGGACATAACTCAGCGCATCTCAGCGGCGAATGCCGCAGCTGCAGCCGCGGGATCGGTCGCCTCTACGATGGAACGAGCTACGATGACGAAATCAGCCCCCGCATCTATCGCTTCACGAGCATTTCCTCCCTGAGCGCCAACCCCTGGGCATATGATTGGTATCTCAGTGCCAAGAATCTCTCTAACTTCAGTGATAATCTCAGGATAGGTCGCTCCAACAATGACCCCATCTGTGTCCCACTTCCGTGCGGTTCGTGCAAAGTAGTGATAGAAGGGTTCAGCCTTCTTCTTTCCGTCTGGCGACACATACAGTCCATAGCCCTCCTTTGCTCCGGGGTGTGACATGTAGCACAGTGTGATGATTCCTCGTTTTCGGTTCAACGCCATCTCAAACACACTGTCCAGACCACCCTCCATGCCAACAAGAGGGTTCACAATGAGCGCATCGAAGCCTGCATCAAAGTAGTACTTGGCTATGTGTTTGTTAGTGTTTCCGATATCATTCAGCTTAATGTCTGCAATTACAGTTATGCCGGCATCATGGATTGCATCTATGATCCTTGGGATACCCTCAAAGAGACCAACAGGAAGAATCAACTGACGATTGATCTTGAATGCCACAGCATGCTCTGCAGTCTGAGACACAAGTCTGAGGGCTTCCTGCTCCAAACGCTCATTCTCAGCTTTCAACGCAGGTCCTTCCTTTCCCGCCATGTTTGCAGCCAGGTCAAGACCTATGATCAGTTTGCTCTTTCTCACAAAACTTGATGCCGTAAGTTTCCTCTTATACAAGCGACCCACACCTATCCCTTTGCAATTTTTGCATTCTCTAATAAAGTGGTTAGACGCTCAATACTCTTCCAAATAAATCTCGTGTACATTTAAATCAGAATCAGGAAATCAAATGGATGGAGAAACCACAGTGAGTCCTGATTGGTTACCCACACGGGTCGCAGTTGTTCTTCTAGCTGTCATTGGGCCAATCTATTTCTTCCTGCTGATGCTCTTCATTCCCCAGATGACGCCATTTGGTGATGTGTTATTTAACCGACTCTTTCACTATGTTGCGGTCCCAATCGTCTTTTCAGCCCCATGGCTAGGACTCATCTATTATCAACGCTATAGATTGGCAAACACAGTACATATCATGGATGGCACCATATCAAGTGTGCCACTAAGGTGGAGGGTGTTCTATGGTATCAATGCAGCCTTCGTCTTGATGCTGTTTGTGCTTCCAATGACAACGCCACCCCTAGCAATTGTTCTTGGTCTCTATGTTGCGGGGACCGTCTTCTATCGGATTGGAATTGGTAAGTTTGGAGGTGGTAAGCCAGGAGCTGCACTCGCTGTCATCGGTGCACTCGCCCTCTGTATTCTCCCCACCTTCGTCATGTTCGAATTCCTGCCAAATTACATAGACGTGTGGGAGTACATACTCGCAACATGGGAGTCATTCTGGTTACCAGTCGTGTATGGATTCGCGCAATGCTTGGTAAATGCACTCAGTTTTGGAGCGCCAATCTACTTCATCTACTTTGGAGCGCAGGAGTATGACAAGGGACTTTATGGTGAGGTGTATACCAAGACACCAACTGGAGGGATACGTCTTCTGGAGTTCATCCTCTTTATGGTGTTCCTGATTCTCTATCTTCCTCCAATCCCTACACCACTGGGCACGATTCCATTCTTGAATCAGTCAGCTCTGTTCACGAGTATCATAAACTGGATTTCATTATCCATCGTTGGAATCATGTACATAGTGAAATTCGCGTTGAAGGTGAAGAACGACACGACAATTGGCGGCGTTTCAAACCTCTTTGTAATAGGTCTCTTCCTGGTGGTCGAGCTCTTCTTCAAGACGAACCTATTGCTCATTACTGCTATCATCTGGCTTGCATTCCTGGTCTATGCAGGACTCACAGCTGTGAGCTACCTCAGGGCATCATCGAGAGAGATTTACTGATAGTTTTCAATGTCTAGACGAGAATGGTCACAACAGGACAATCTACATTGCGAATCACAGATTCAGTGACGCTTTTAGAAAAAAGTCCAAGAACTCCCTTTTTCCTTCGCCGCTTCATCATGAATATCATGGAATACCTGGAGGTGCCTGCTTCTTCCGCTATTGCTGAGGCTACGCTACGTGCTGTGACGATCTTTATTTCAGCAGCATATCCTTGCTTGTTCAACCAGGTTTGTAATGGTTGGACTTTCACCTCTGCTTCTTTGAATATCTCCTCCATGCCCTCGGAGCCCAAAGAAGTTTCGATTGGAGCTTCAATGACATGAAGCAGTGTGATATGACTTGTTTGGAATTTCAAGAGGGGAAGCATCGCAGCGACCATGTCTGAATACTCAATTTGACCCGATACTGGCATTAGAACTGCATCATCAATAGTACCCATATATCACCCTCCTGAATTAGTTTACACTTTCGCCATCTTTCTTGTGAACATACATAATGACGCTAGAGACCGTGGTTTTGACACCATCGATTTTTAGAATCTTGTTCTTTAGCATGTTTCTGAAATCTACTACATCATCAGCTTCTACGATTGCAACTATGTCAGACTCTCCAGTCACTTCATAGACATCAGTTACTTCATCTAGTTCTGCGAGAGCTCTTGAAACATCATCCAGGTCTCGTGACTCAATTGTTACGTTAAGAATAACACGTATCTTTGACATTATCTGCGTACCACCATTAATTTGCCAGGAGCTATAGTAGAAACAAAGGATATCATATCCTCGAAGCCATTTCTCTTCCCTTTCTTAAACACCTTTCCACGTAGCAATACGATGAAATCGTATTTTTCAGATATGGCGACCTCAGCCACGATTCTTTTTAATGAACCTAATTGCACATTCGATTCTGTCTCAAATCCGGATGATTCAAGCTTTGAGGCAATCTCTATAAGATCCGATTCAAGGAGTCGTTTATACTCTTCAGCTTTTGAAAGGGACAATTCCCACTTGTCTGTTGATATTATGCTCATAAGGGTGAGCCGAAATCTTGGATCCAGACTGTTCGAAATCGATTCCGCTACTTCTTCCTTCTCTTCAGGGCGGAGTAGCACCAAGGCATTCATCTTGTAAGTCATGGGTTTGATTGTTGAACCAATATCTCTGCTCATGAGTGGCTTCCCAATATGTCTCCGGTGCAAAGTGTAGATGATGATTCCGATACTCATCCAGCTGAATCCTAAGAGCCGACCCATAGGATGGAAGATAACGACCAAAATCCAGATGGAAGAACATGCAATAATCCCAAGAAAACTGGGGAGTGGAATTTCATATTCTGTATTCCCCACATTCAGTTTGAGAGAAAATGGCACCTTCCATGAGCGATAGGTTTCACGGTCGGTCTGTCTTAGAACGATGAGTGATATATTGACCATCAGATATGAGAGAAGAGCACCGAAGTTGTACAGGTCTGCAACCCAATCCAAATGACCGATTAGAGCCATCAAAGCACCAATACTACCAAAAACGATAATCGTTCTCACTGGAGTTCTTGTCTTTGGATTGATCTTCGAGAACCATTTTGGAAATAATCCAAAGTTGCTCATTGAAAAGACAACTCGTGAAACACCAATGATTCCTGTGTTTGAGGAGACTAAACAAATCGCAAAACCTGTGAAGGCAATTACTGCCAAGAAATACACTGACTGTCCAAAAAAGGGGATTGACTGGACTAGAGCTGAAATCGGGTTTGAGAGGTTTGCAGCCAAGGTTTCCCACGGAATCATTCCAAGACTTATGATAGAGAGCCCTACTGCAAAGACCAATACTGAAACAATAGACATCTTTGTGGCGCGAGGGATGGTCCTATCAGGACGCTTTGTCTCCTCTGCAGCTTGCGCTATCGACTCTATTCCAATGAATGAACTCATCGCGAGGGTCACAGCATAAAGAAAGTTCTGATTGCTATAGTCAGCACTCCAGATATAGGAAATGTGTCCCACTTGGTCAGGCAATCCGCGAATCACAATTTGTGTATTGAATAAGCCAATATTGAAAGCTAAAAATATTCCTAGAACTATGATTACAGAGAGCACACCGATATTGAGACCCACCATGACGACATTGAGATTGGAGGCTTCTTTGATTCCTACAAGGTTGATTCCAATGAGAATCACTACAATCACAAATGCGATAAGACCGATGGCACTGATTGTCAATTGAAAACCCATAATTGTGAGAATAAAACTTGTCTGCGCTAGTATTGGAAAGAAGAAGGTGAGGTATCCTGTTGTGGCTATTGCGAAGAGGGCTGTGCAGACTGTATAGTCCAACATAACAAGCCAACCTGCAAGGAAACCTGCAAAGTCATTGAATGCCTTCATCGAATAGACCTGAGCACCACCTGCATAGGGATATGCAGTAGCTAACTCAGCATATGCAAGACCTGTAGCTATGTAGGTGATTGATGCAATGACGAAAGCTACTGGAGCCCATCCAGCTGCATACGCAACCACGAGGCCAAGAGCCACGTAGATATCCGCACCTACGTCAGCGTAGCCCATTGAGAAGGATCCAAACCACCCAATATCCCTCTTCAGTGCAACCCGAGCCGGTCGATTTGTAGCTTCATCACTGGAGACCAAATTGGTGACCTCCAAAAATCATCAGATTTCTCGAAATATATTTGCCTATGAACTCAACGATATGTGCGTGATTAGTATGATGTCAGATTGTCATCATTGACAATGGTTATAGGTAAGTATGTTGTTAATGAGCCTGAAGAACTCGGATTTTCCAGTGAATCACGAAAGTATTCTGTACATCCCAGTGATAAGACTGATTGTTTTGGAGGTTTGGTAGATGAATGATAATGAATTACGAAACCTACACCTCTCCAGCTCTGCGATTATTCTTGAGAAACCGCCAGGGCCACGGTCGAGAGAACTGCTCCAGAAGCAGGAGCATTTTGAAAGCGCCGCAGTATCATATCCGAAAGCAATTCCAGTAGCCTTTGCAGAGGGAAAGGGGGCAACTCTGAAGGATGTTGATGGAAACATCTACATCGATTTCTTTGCAGGGGCAGGAGTGGTAAATATAGGACACTGTAATCCTGAAGTTGTCAAGGCAGTAAGGGAACAGATGGGTAAACTCACTCATAATTTGGATTTTCCAACTCCCATTAGGATGGAACTTGTGGACGAAATTCTCTCAGTCCTCCCGGATAGTCTGAGGGACATTGCTAAGCTGCTCTTCGTCGCACCAACGGGCTCGGATGCAGTTGAATCAGCAATGAAGCTGGCTAAGTTCAACACAGGTCGGATTGGAATGATCTCCTTCGAGGGAGCCTATCATGGCATGACTGCTGGTGCGATAACCCTGACGGCAAACAAGTCGCTAAAGCAGAGCTTGATGCCAATGATCCCAGAGGTACATTTCGTGCCATATGCATATTGCTACCGATGTCCCTTTGGGAGAGAGTATTCCAACTGCGCTCTTGAATGCGCAGAATATATCGAGCATGTGCTAGAGGACCCCAAGTCTGGAGTTGTGGACCCCGCGGCAATCATAATAGAGGCAGTTCAGGGTGAGGGAGGCTCACTTCCTGCACCTGATGAGTTCCTTATTGAAGTGAAGAGGATTTCAGCTGAGTATGGTGTTCCTCTGATAGTGGATGAGATTCAGGCAGGCATGGGTAGGACTGGTAAGATGTGGGCCTGTCAGCACTCAGGAATCACCCCTGACATCATGACCATCTCGAAGGGCATAGGAGGAGGTCTTCCACTGTCGGTGTTGGTCTTTGATGAGAAGCTAGACACTTGGGAAAAGGGTGCACACGTTGGAACATTCAGGGGTAATGTTGTTGCTGTAGCAGCAGGGGCTGCCACCTTGAGATTCATGAAGAAACACAAGCTCTGGAAGCACGCTGCAAGGCTGGGCGAGGATGTGTTCCTTCCACGGCTTAGCGAAATGCAAGAAGAAATTGAGTTCATTGGCGACACTCGCGGGAAAGGACTGATGCTGGGTGTCGAATTCGTGAAGGACAAAGAGAACAAGAAACCCTGGTCTGAGTTCGCAAAGGAGGTCAGAAAAGCCTGCTATCAAAGAGGGCTGATCGTCGAGATCGGAGGGCACTTCTCCAATGTTGTCAGATTTATGCCTCCGCTTGTGATAACGAAAGAGTTGGCTGAGGCGGGACTGAACATATTCGAAGAGGCTGTGAGAGAGGTTGAAAAAGCCAGTAAGAGGGCTGAGTTTCCTGCCGTAGCATCTCACTCAGGATGAGTGGATTCCAGTTTCATGTCTGAGGACCTTCCCAGGGAAAACATCAAGCTGTGTGGATCCATCCACTACGAGCCTTCCATTGACAAATACATACCTTATTCCCACGGGGAACTGATGGGGGTCAAGATAAGTAGCCTTATCGCGAATTGTACTCGAATCGAAAACAACAATATCAGCCCATGAGCCTACTTTGATTGACCCACGATCTCGGAGACCAAACGCCTCAGCTGGAAACCCAGACATTTTCCAGACAGCCTCCTGCAGAGTGAGGAGTCTTTCTTCGCGTACATACTTGCCCAGTATTCGTGGATATGTTCCATAGGACCGGGGATGTGGCTTGATATAGCCAAAGACCCCCGTTGACGAGAGTCCCCATCCATCAGTTCCTATCATGGTATACTTGTCTTTCATGATACGTCGAATATCAGCCTCACCCATACTCTCTATGGTCATTGAAACCTCTCCTTCTTCATCAAGAAGGAGATCGAACAAGAGTTGGAAGGTATCAGAGTATCCATATTCTTCTGCAATCTGCTTTAGGCTTTTTCCTTGAATATCTCTCCATTTGTCGGTCCTGACTGATGCGATGTAGATGCGATCCCACCCTACGTTATTGACGATGTTCTCCCATCCCTCAGTTCCACCATTGACATCTCTCTTGATTTGTATTTGAGATTCAGGTGTTTTAAGGTGATCCAGAATGGTCTCCATACCTCCCTCATGGACCCATGGAGGTAGCAATGATATCAGTGATGTCATGCCTCTGTTGTAGGGGTACTGATCGCAAGCGATACGAAGACCCCGTTTGTTCGCCTCAGCAATCAACTTGAGGGTATGCTTACTTGTCCCCCAGTGAGGTTGTCCAGATACTTTGTGATGCGAAATCTGTCCTCTTCTACAGCCAGCCCTCTCCACAGTGTTAATCAGCTCTTTGACTGCTTGAACAACTGAAGCTCCCTCTCCTCGGATATGGGAGGCATATATCCCATTATACTCCGCTACAGTCTTTGCCAACTCGATGATTTCATCTTCTGGTGCGAAAATCTGTGGAGCGTAAAACAATCCTGTGCTCA
>Ga0180438_10001228_pt1 | contig 45759 bp, 37 predicted proteins | sample SS_ome_12_FD_132455 | JGI IMG/M metagenome (GOLD analysis project Ga0180438, IMG submission 132455) | Hypersaline lake sediment archaeal communities from the Salton Sea, California, USA - SS_3_D_2 metaG | ecosystem: Environmental > Aquatic > Non-marine Saline and Alkaline > Hypersaline >...
CATATGTGATGTTCAAGATTCCGCCGCACTACGCAATGTTTTCAACCTGTACAAGCCGCACGTTGTGTTTCATGCCGCCGCCCACAAACACGTTCCGCTCATGGAAAAATACCCGGCCGAAGCGATCCGGAACAATGTCCTCGGCACGTTGAACTCGGTGCGGCTTTCAATCGAGTTCGGTGTAGAACGTTTCGTCCTGGTCTCCACCGACAAGGCGGTTGATCCCAGTAGCGTGATGGGATCGAGCAAGAGAGTTGCCGAAATGATCGTAAAAGGCTATGCAATCGCCGCCAATGCCAACATGGTAAGCGTCCGTTTCGGGAACGTCCTGGGCAGTCGAGGAAGCGTCATTCCGCTCATGACTCGGCAGATCGCCAACGGCGAGCCGATCACGGTTACAGATCCAGAAATGGTCCGCTACTTCATGACTATCCCGGAAGCGGCGCAGCTCATCCTGCAGGCCGCCAGTGTTGGAGGGCGCGGCGAGGTTTTTGTCCTCGACATGGGTTTCCCCGTGCGGATTATGGATCTGGCGCACGACCTCATTCGTCTCTCCGGTTTGGTGCCGAACCAAGACATACCGATTCGCGTAACGGGGCGCCGTCCCGGCGAAAAGCTGCGCGAGGACTTCCTCACCAAACTCGAAACCGCCGGCGCGGAGAAGCGCGGGCAATTCTACGTCGCTCCGATCGAGTCCGTCTCCCTCTCAGACTTGCTGACCCACATTCAAGAACTTCGAATGGCAGCGACGGCCAACGATGGCGAGCGAATCATCTGCACCCTTCAAGCTCTCCTTCCGAGCTTTAAACCTGACCAGTCATATTGGGCGCTCGTGTCTGGAACCGGTGGACGAACGGCGACAACATTAGGACAGCCACAATGAGCACCCAGACGTCTATTGGCAAGCCGGCTGAAATTGTGCCGGAAGCTTCAGCGCGCACGGCGGAGCTGAAGCCGCTTTCCATGCGATCCAACTTCACCTGGACGATCTTCGGCAGCGGAATCTACGGCGTCTGCCAGTGGGGCATGCTTATTGCATTGGCAAAACTCGGCAGTGCCGAGATGGTCGGGCGTTTTGCTCTCGGGCTCGCAATCTGTGCGCCGGTCGTTATGTTCACCAACATGCAGCTCAGAAATGTTCAAGCGACCGACGCAAAGGGCGAATATCAACTATCGGACTATCTGACTCTTCGCCTTTGGTCGAGCACACTAGCCCTCGTTGTGATTGGCGTCATCACACTCATTGCCCAATATCGATTTGAAGTCACCGCGGTCGTTATCATCATAGCTTTGGCCAAAGTTGTCGAAAGCATCAGCGATGCCCTATTCGGATTCCTACAGAAGCACGAGCGACTCGACCTCGTATCGCTTTCAATGATGGTCAAAGGCCCCGCTTCGCTGGCCGCCCTGGCGGCCCTAATCTACTGGACGAATAACGTCTTGTGGGGGGCCGCCGGCATGCTGCTCGTTTGGAGCACAATCTTACTGACCTATGATCTATCCAACGTCCGTCGCCTGCAGAAAACCCTCGGCGAATCGAAGAGCCTCGAATGGTCGCGCATCCTTCGTCCGAAACAGCTCGCCACAGCGCGACGCCTCGCCTGGCTTTCTCTCCCGCTCGGGATTGTCGGCCTGCTCGATTCGCTGAACGTCAATGTGCCTCGCTACATCATCGAGCGCGTTCTTGGAGAAGCTGCCCTCGGACATTTCGCCGCCATGGCCTACGTCATCGTCGCAGGGAACATGATCGTGGCCGCACTCGCCCACTCGGCCGCCCCTCGTCTCTCCCAGACCTATACGAGGGACATCGAGGAGTTCAAAAGCCTCGTGTGGAAACTCGTCCAGTTTGGATCTGTCCTGGGTCTGGCCGGTGTTCTTATAGCGCTCTTCTGGGGGCGTCAGTTCCTCACCCTGCTCTATACAGCGGAATATGCGGTCCACGCGCAGGTCTTCGTGTGGCTCATGCTGGCGGCTGCGTTCGGCTTCCTTGCGCGGTTCCTCGTCTGCTCGATGACTGCCGCTCGGTGCTTCAAGGCGCAGGCCCCTCTCTATGCAATCGCACTGCTTGTCCTTGCTGCCCTCAGCGTCTGGCTCGTACCACAGGCCGGCCTTCTTGGCGCAGCCTATTCCATCTGCCTAGGCATGGCAGTCCTTTTCCTCGGCACGGTCGGCATCAACATCCGTGCTGTTCGAGTTCCAGTGGGAGATAATTCAGCTTCCGTAGCTGCAAGTCCGGCTGCATCCACTCCCTACGAAGGGATCAAGTGAGGCGATGGCCACCAGGGTCATAGCTACGGCAATGAACCGGCCCGTGCATCCATCATGGGCGCGGACAAAAATCTGGACGGGAACGAAGATCCTCGTCGGCATCTTCGGCATCGCCCTCCCGGTGATGCACCGTCTCGACCTCGCGGGCGGTCAAGTCAACGCCTGCGCGGCCGACCTGCTGCTGTTGCCGCTGCTACTCGCTCTACGACGCTTCTGGATAAGCGCAGGCTCCCTCGGCTACTGGATATTCGGCCTTTGGATGCTCAACGTCATCTCATGGGTATTCTCCCTCTCTGTTCTGACAGTCGACGTCTTTATCCGCGAATCCATCAAGCTTGCCACGTGCTACCTCTACGCGCTCGCTGGCTACGCTATCGGCCGCGAAACAGCCATACGCCGGACATTCATCCGAGGTCTCGCCTCCACTGCGCTGGTAATGGCCGCAGTCGGCATTTTCGCCTTCTTTACCGGAGTTCCGCGTTCGTTCATCCCCGAGTCCCGCGTCGCCGGCACCATGGGCGATCCCAACGCATTTGGCATTTATCTCGGTATGGTGCTCCCCCTCACCGGATCATTGCATGTCGCCTGGCTCGCGATCCCACTTTTCATCGGGGCCGGCGTTGTTTCGTTTTCGAGGACGGGTCTCACTTCGATCTTCTTTTCACTTCTCCTCAGCACCCTTCACCTCGGCATCAAGCGGTACTTACTGGTCGTCCTCGGCTGTCTCATAGTCTTCGTTTCAGTATGGGGAATCGCCAGTAACACCACGGTTGGCAAGAGAGTTGCCAACTACCACGGCTCACTCGAAGAGCGCCAGGGATTGTGGTCCCTCGCCGCCGAAGTCGCCGCCGAACATCCGCTACTTGGTATCGGGAAGGGCAACTGGGATGCAATCTCCGGTCGCCGCACGCTACCTCATAACACGTTCCTGTCGATCATAGTCGACGGAGGCATCCTTGGGTTCGCGGTCTTTATCGTCCCCCTCTGCGTATGGCTCTTTCGGGGAATGCGGCGCGCCGCTACGAGACCATGGGCGGTCGCCGTCTTCGTCGGCCTCGTAGGAGGATTGGCAGTTAGCCTAGACAACTTCCGGCCATTTTGGCTGGCCGTGGGAGCATTGGCCGCCTATCTCACAACGCTCAAGTCCATCGAGCGGAGCAAGTCGACTGCTCCATACTATACTTAAGGACATCGCGCCAACACACATTGAATCGAAACCTGACATAGAAAACCGAGCAGGAGTGTTTTATCAGTGGCCGTACAGACGCTACAACCAGAACGAACTACCGACCTTGCGAAACGACCGCACGTGGTCCACGTCGTGACGGCATCTATGACCGCGCGGCTCATGCGAGGACAACTGCGGCACTTGCGAGAAGCCGGCTTCGACGTAACAATCGTCTCTGCTCCAGGCCCCGAACTAGAAGACGTCGCCAAGCAAGAGGGCGTCACAAGCTTCGCCATTCCGATGGAGCGAGAAATAGCACCGCTGAAGGACCTCAAAAGCCTATGGTTGCTCTGGCGGCTCATGTGCCACCTTCGCCCCACCATCGTCAACGTCGGCACGGCGAAGGCAGGCCTCCTTGCAGGCATCGCCGCTCGACTTGCCGGCGTTCCGTGCCGCACCTATACGCTGCACGGCTTGCGCCTAGAGACCACAGCCGGCTTGAAACGATTCATATTGACGCGCACGGAGCGACTTGCCTGTCGATGCGCCAACCAAGTCATCTGCGTCAGCAACAGCGTCCGAGACCGCGCCATCGAGCTCGGCCTGGCCCACAAGACCCAAACCCTGGTATTGGGCTCCGGCAGCTTCAACGGCGTCGAGGATGCCCGCTTTGCGCCCACCGCAGAGCGGTTGCGTCAGGCAGCCGAACTACGTCGGCAACTCGGCATTGAGCCGAAAGCGCCGGTGATCGGCTTCATCGGGCGTTTCACTCGAGACAAGGGTATAGTCGAACTCGTCGAGGCATTCGATATCGTACGCCGTCGCTTCCCGGAAGTCCGATTGCTCCTACTCGGCCGCTTCGAGGATGGTGATCCCGTCCCCTCCCAGGCGCGCCAATTCATCGAGACCGATCCCGGCGTTATCCACATCGGCTACGTTCCCGACCCGGCCATTCACTACCAAGTGATCGATATCCTCGCCCTACCGACTTACCGAGAGGGTTTTCCGACCGTTGTCCTCGAGGCCGCCGCAGCGGCCAAACCTGTGGTGGCCGCTCGAGCGACCGGCACCATCGACGCAGTCCAAGACAAAGTCACCGGGCTCCTCGTCCCAGGACGCGATGCTCAGGCCCTCGCCAACGCCCTCCTTAAACTCATCGCGAATCCACAAATCGCTGCCGAAATGGGGAAAGCCGCAAGATATAGAGTCGAGAAGGAGTTCCCGCGTCAGCGCCTCTGTGAGGAGCTCACCGCCCTTTATCGTCGTCTTCTTCACGATGATCATACCAATTCGGCTTCCGCATCGGCCGTGAACGCCGACACCTTTCCCCGGCCGGCTCGCCTGATCAAGCGTGCCCTCGACATCGCTGCCGCCGCTTTCGGTATTGCGGTTACTGGTCCCCTCATGGCAGCGGCCGCCGTCGCCACATGGGTGACCATGGGGCTGCCAATTTTCTTCCGGCAATACCGTGCCGGTTACCGCGGTCGAGCCTTTCCATTGGTCAAATTCCGCACCATGTCCACTGACAAGGACGACAGCGGGCGCGCGCTTCCCGACCACGACCGTCTGACCCCTGTTGGGAGAATATTGCGTCGATTCAGCATCGACGAACTCCCCCAGTTTTGGAATGTCCTAAAAGGTGATATGAGCCTCGTCGGCCCGCGACCGCTTCTACTCGAATACCTACCTGCCTACACAGAAAGAGAACAACTGCGCCATGCCGTTCGCCCGGGGCTGACCGGATACTCACAGATCAAAGGGCGCCACGCATTGCGCTTTAGCAAGCGCCTTGAGCTCGATAGCTGGTATGTCGAAAACTGGTCATTGACCCTCGACCTCAACATCGTCATCCGTACGATCCCAAAGCTTCTTTTCCCCAAGGACAGCCTCGCGTACCAGAACTTACCAGCTGTAGATGATAGGGGCCTTTGGCGCTATCTTAATCGGAATTCAACAGACTACATGTGCGGTGCTGAACAAACATCATCGCTGGAAGGAAAGTAGCAGTGCCATCGGCGGCGAACGAGATCCTCACGACATCACATTCAGACCGATGGGCAGAGATCCTTGAGCGAATCGATAGGTTCGACTTCTGTCATCTGCCCTCATACAACAGGTTGGCGGAAATGTGCGGACACGGTGAGGCGCGGATGTTCGTCCATCAAGAGAGCGACTATGTCCTAGCCTTCCCGGTGCTATTTCGTAACATCCAACTTGAATTTTCCGTTGACTCGGAACAACATTGGAGAGATGTCACCTCGGTCTATGGCTACGCCGGTCCAATCTCATCCCAGCGTCAAGTTCCACCGGAAGTCCGCAACAGGTTCACGAACTTCGTGAAAGATTATCTTCAAGAAGAACGCGTCGTGTCAGCACTTTCTCGAATGCATCCCTTAATTGAGCAAACTCCGACTCTCGAAGGAATCGGTGAGGTCGATCCAGTCGGATGGACCCTTTCTCTCGATCTGACGCGGCCAGAAGAAGAGCAGATTGCCTCCTATCGTCGGAACCACCGGCAAGATATAGCCCGACTCAAGGCGATGGGTGTCACCTGCGAACAGGTCGGCGTCGAACGAGTCGATGAATTCGTCGAAATCTATCACGAAAATATGGATAGAGTCGGAGCAGCGCGAAGATATTACTTCAGCACATCGTACTTCGAGCACCTTATCTCCGATATGCCGGAGGTGTCACATCTCTTTATGTGCGAGCACGAGGGACGCGCCGTCGCAGCCGGCATTTTCACCCTCTGCCGGGGATTCGTCCAGTGGTACCTCTCCGGCTCGCGTACGGATTTCGAAGGTCCACCACCGACCAAGATAATGTTCGAGGTCGCACGGCGTTGGGCCATCCGAGAGGGAGCCCACACGCTTCATCTTGGCGGTGGCGTCGGCGGCGCCAAGGACTCCCTCTATCATTTCAAACGTGGATTCACAAAACGCGAGCACACCTACTCGATCTGGAAACACATTGCAAATCGCGAAATCTACGACGAGCTTTTCCGGATCATGTGCGATTGTGTTGGACAAACTCCATCTGACGGATTCTTCCCAATCTACCGACACCCAATATTTCGGGATGCGAATCTGCTGGAGAGCAAACTCGACGCCACCTGCAGTTAGAAAGAGCGAGCCAAGCTTTGCCTTCAGGATCGAAACTATGACAGCGCCGAGCATACTGGGAACCGGCTCATATGTCCCCAAAGGAGTGGTGACGAACTCCGACCTCGCTCGCTGCCTCGAGACCAGCGATGAATGGATCCGCTCCCACATCGGAATCGCCGAACGACACGTCTCGCGCGACGAAACCACTTCCGACATGGCCGTAAGCGCCGCCCGTTTGGCGCTCTCCCAGATCGAGGATGATCTTCCTTTCGACGGCATCATCGTCGCCACACAGACCCCCGACAAAATCATTCCGGCGACCGCCTGCATCGTCCAACATCGCCTCGGTCTCGAAGGCTGCTTTGCGCTAGACATCAATGCTGCATGCACTGGCTTCGTTTACGGGACACACTTCGCCCTTGGATTGCTTCGCGCTGGGTTGGCAAAGAGATTGCTTCTCATCGGCGCCGAACGCATGTCTCGACTCGTCGACTGGGAAGACCGAACAACGTGCGTTATATTCGGCGACGGCGCGGGCGCCGCCGTCCTCGGCGCCGCCGAGCAACAAGACCCAAAGCTCGCCGTCCTTGTCGACAGCCTCATAAGTTGCGATGGAAGCGGCGAGGAAGTCATTCAAATTCCTGCTGGTGGCACCAACCTGCCACTCACTCATGAGAACCTCGACGACGGCCTCCAATACGTCAAGATGGATGGGCGTCGCGTCTTCGATTTTGCCGTCGATGCGTTTGTTTCGACCGTAAGAGAACTCGCAGACAGGGCCGCCATCGATGTTCGGAATATACACTACATTATCCCACACCAGGCCAACCTACGCATCATCGACGCGGCCATGCAGCAATTGGGCATGCCCAAGGAACGTGCTATCACCCACATAGACCATTATGGCAACACATCCGCCGCCTCGGTGCCGATTGCTCTAGACGAGTGCGCGCGTGCTGGTCGCTTTGAGTCCGGTCAGATGATCGCACTTGTTGCCTTTGGCACTGGACTCACGTGGGGAGGAGCATTGGTCAAGTGGATGGACTAAGAACCCCCGGAGTACAACGAATCGGCATCGTCGGGGCTGGCACAATTGGCTCCGGACTTTCCGTCTTCCTGCCTCAACACGGCTATAACATATTGCTTTGCACCCGCCGAGAGAAGAATGCCGTCGAGGCTTACCACACACGACAGATTCTCGCACTCGTCGAGCGTGGTGTGCTTTCCAATCAAACCGCCGATGAAATACGGGAACGCGTATCGGTCACAGGTTGGTACGAAGATTTAGCGGATTGCCAACTAGTTATCGAATCAATCGTGGAGGATATCGAAGCGAAGAAACGCGTCTTAGATCGTCTGAGCGTCTTATGTCCCGAGGACTCGATCTTGGCATCGACGACATCGAGCATTCGCATATCAGACCTTTCCTCGTCAGTTCATGCCCCCGAGCGCTTTCTCGGGCTCCATTTCTTCAATCCCGTAGCGCGCATGGCTCTCGTCGAAGTGATTGCAGGCAACCATACATCACATCGATCTCTCGACCAGGCAACCACATTCGTCCGGTCAATCGAAAAAGTCCCTCTGCTCGTCAACGACGTTGCGGGCTTCATCGTCAATCGACTGGCCCTCGCCACGTGCAATAGAGCCCTAAGTTTGATCGAAGCCAATCTCGCCACCGTCGACGTCATCGACACAGGAATGAAACTAGGGTGCGCCCATCCCCTTGGGCCGCTCGAACTCGGCGACGCCATTGGCTGGGACATCGTGCTTGCCTCCCTAGAGAACATATTGCATGCCACCGGCGACCTTGCCTACGAACCCCGACCCCTCCTTCGTCGCCTCGTCGAGCAGGGCAGACTCGGGCGCAAGGTCGGCCGCGGCATCTACGAATACGATGAGGCCGGCGGCCGGCGACTCCGGCCGGCGCTCGACCTCCTTGATGAAAGCCCACAGGAGAGTCGACGATGAAGCGTCTCATGCTCGTCGGAGCAGGTGGATGCGGTCGTGAGGTGGCCTCGATGGTTCGCCATCTCAACCAAGCCGATCCGACCTGGGATATCCTTGGTTTTCTCGATGATAACCCTGCAATCGAAGGGCAAATAGTGAGCGGAACCGTCGTCCTCGGCCCCATCGAAATGCTGCGGGACTTCCCGGACGCCTACTGCGCCTGCTGCGTTGCCGAGCCCTGGACGAAAATGCAACTTGTGGAGCGGGCCGGCTCCCTCGGAGCGCGATGGGCAACGCTCGTCCACCACACAGCCGTCGTCATGGACACCGCCAGCTTGGGCGAAGGGTGCATCCTGCTTCCCCACAGCGCCGTCACCACCGACGCCTGCCTTGGGCGACACGTCCACCTCAACTATCATTCAGCCGCTGGTCACGACTCGTATCTCGGCGACTATGTAACCCTTTCTTCGTTCGTCGACATTACGGGACATGTCCGCCTTGAGACCGGCGTCTTCGTGGGCTCAGGCGCCAGCGTGCTCCCCGAGAAAACCGTCGGCGAGCATGCCGTCGTCGGCGCCGGCGCCGTCGTTACAAAAGACATACCCCCGCGCGCGATTGTGATGGGAATTCCCGCTCGCGTCACCCGAGAGCGTCAGCTTCTGGGACCTTCAGAGGAGACGGCAACTCCACACGCCGCGTCAACACCGACGTCTGACGGCGACTCATGTCGATGAATCATTCCGAGCACCCCAACGAAATTATAGATCTATCGGGACCCGACCTCACCGAAATCGAAATCGAGGCTGTCGTTCAGGTCCTTCGGACGCGCCATCTCTCACTCGGACCCAAACTCGCCGAATTCGAGCAGAGCTTGGCCGACTACGCCGGTCGAAAGCACGGTATCGCCGTCAATAGCGGCACCAGCGCCCTCCACCTTCTCGTACGATCTCTCGACATTGGTGAGAGAGATGAAGTCATCACCACTCCATTTAGCTTCATCGCATCTGCAAACTGCCTTCTCTACGAACGAGCCACCCCACGATTTGTGGACATCGACCCCGTTACACTGAACATCGACTGCAATGCGATTGAAAAGGCTCTAACTCCCAAGACAAAGGCAATCATTGCCGTGGATGCCTTCGGACTTCCTGCTGACTGGCACCGCCTCGAAGCAATAGCTCACGACCGCGACATAGCGCTCATCGAAGATAGCTGCGAGGCTCTTGGCGCGCGGCGGAAGATGCCCAATGGAACATGGAGGAAGGCCGGAAGCTTCGGGGATGCCGGCACCTTCGCCTTCTATCCCAACAAACAAGTGACCACCGGTGAAGGTGGCATGATCGTCACCGACAGGCTGGATATTGCCACCCTCTGTCGCAGCCTGAGAAATCAAGGGCGAGACGAAGGGGAAGAATGGCTCGCCCACGCTCGTCTAGGTTACAACTACAGGCTCTCCGACATCAATTGCGCGCTCGGCATAGCGCAGATGTCTCGCCTAAGTCAAATCCTCGAAGCCCGGCGTCGCGTAGCTGGCTGGTATAACGAACTCCTATCAGAGATAGAAGGTGTCCTTCCGCCGGCTAAAGACCGGGATTCAGAGCGCAGCTGGTTTGTCTACGTAGTTCGCCTCCTACACTCATCTTCACCATCAGAACTCCGGCAGGTGATCCTCGACCTCAGAGAGCGCGGCATCATCGCCAGCAACTATTTCACACCCATCCACCTGCAGCCGTTTTATCGAAAGAGATTCGGCTTCCAAGAAGGAGACTTCCCGATTACCGAGCGCGCCTCGGCGCAATGCCTTGCCCTGCCATTCCACAACAAACTCACGCGAGCGCAGGTCGAGCGTGTCGTCGGCGTTCTCCGTGACATCCTGGTCAAATCAAACCTCAACAGCGCCGTAACTTCAGTTGAGGCGCAAAAATAGGAGCAGCCTAGATAAGATCATCGTCTGCCCCCTCCGGAGGCACCTGAGATATCTAATTTCTTCCCCCCACATCAAGTCAATACGCGCGAAGATCGAGAGTTCACAATTTGCCTCTCCTCCGCCGGACGTCGGGTGGCGCTCCTTCGGCTGTTTCAAGCAGCACTTCGAAAGAGCGGTTTCACCGGGCGTGTCGTGGCAACTGACGTCTCCCCCACCGCCCCCACCTCCCATCTCGCCGACGCTGCGTGGTACGTTCCCCCATGCAACTCATCCGACTTCATTCGGGTTATGCTCGACCTCTGCCGACAGGAGCATATTCGCCTTATCGTCCCCACCATAGATACAGAACTTGCCACCTATGCGGCACATCGCCCCACATTTGAAGACGCTGGAGTCACGGTCGCCGTTTCCGGCCCGAAGACTATAGCCGTATGTGCCGACAAGGGGCTCACACACAAGTGGCTGACCGAGCATAATTTCAACACTGTGCGGCAAGCTCCGATACAAGACGTCCTCGACCGCCCAGAAACGTGGGAGTTCCCCCTCATCGTCAAACCACGCAAAGGAAGCGCTGGGCAAGATGTTTTCCGCGTCCCATCCCATGAGATGCTTCGCCTGGCGGCCGGCACCCGCGATGACCTCGTTGTTCAAGCGGTTTCCCCTGGGCGAGAGCATACGCTCAACGTCTATGTCGATCGATCGGGTCGCTGCCGCTGCGTAGTTCCGCATATCCGCAGAGAAATTAGGGGAGGCGAAGTCAGCAAAGCCCTAACCGTTAAACACCGCGGCCTTATGGACTATGCCCGATCAGTTGCTGAAGCATTGCCCGACGCCTATGGCCCCCTCAACATCCAATGCTTCCTCGACGCCAGCGACGAGATTCGCGTTATCGAAATCAACGCGCGCTTTGGAGGAGGATATCCCGTTGCCCAGGAGGCCGGTGCAGACTTTCCTGGATGGCTGATCGCAGAGGCGCTCAACCGTCCTTTCGAGGCCGCCTTTGATGACTGGGAAGACAACCTCGCCATGCTTCGCTATGACGAGGCCGTTTTCGTACCAGGAAGCATGCTTTTAGAGACTCGCGACAACGAACGCTAGCGCCTGCAGAATAGCCCCGTCGTACATCACCTCAAAGCAACAACTCGAGCCAGATATCCCTCGGCTACAGACCCGAAGAAGGAGGTTGCCAAAGCCAAGCCCAAATAGTATGCGTGTCTGTTGGAATACCGCCGAGAAGCCGTACCAAAAGCTGGACACACCAGCTTATGAATCTCTTCCCTCTGCTCGCCTGGATGGTGCTCATCGCAGCGCTGTCGGGCCCCCTTGGTTCTGAAGAAACCATGCGCAGAGGGATCACCTGGCTCCTCAGCCCGATTTCGGGATTCCTTCAAGCGCCCGCCATAGGCGATATCGTGCCTGGCTCCGGGATTTGGACCCTTCGCAAAACACTCCATCTGATCGAATATGCCCTCCTGGCCGTCCTCGCCCACCGCTGGTTCGCGTCGTTCGATTCCCTGTCCCTCGACAACGCCGTCCTCGGCTCTCTTCTCCTGAGCGGTGGATACGCCGCGCTCGACGAATTCCACCAGGCCTTCATCGCCGGCCGCACAGGCTCACCAGCCGACGTCGTCATCGATCTTCTCGGAGCATCGCTCGTGCTCGCCATTATCGTCGAGCGTCGAACTGAAGTCGGAAACCTCATCCACCGCCTCATCGACATCATTGGAGCAGGAATCGGTATCCTGCTCGTCGCTCCGATCCTGCTCGTCGCAACCGTCAGCGTATGGCTCAACATGGGGAGGCCGGTCCTTTACCGCCAACGCCGTCTCGGACGATACGAGAGGCCCTTTACCATTTTTAAGTTCAGAACCATGATCAACTCCCACAAAGTCGAAGGCCGAAAGCTCACCGCAACAGAGCGCCTCACACCAACCGGCCGCGTCTTGCGTCAGTGTAGTATCGACGAACTCCCTCAGCTTTGGAACGTACTCAAAGGAGAAATGTCGCTCGTCGGGCCGCGCCCGCTCCACATCGACTACCTACCCTACTACACCCCCCGTGAGCGAACTCGACATCTCGTTCGCCCTGGAATCACCGGCCTCGCCCAAGTTCGCGGCCGCAACCGAGCGCCATGGGATGAACGTTTGGAACTCGATGCCGTTTATGTCGAGCGCAAATCGCTCCGGCTCGACGTGCGCATCCTCCTCGAAACGATCATCCGGGTTGCTCGTCGCAGCGACGTCCTCGATACTGCAATCGAGGGATCTCTGATTACCTACCGCGAGCGGATGCGCCCCCAGAAGTCCATCGCCTCGTGATGAAAAGAGAGCGCCCTACGAGACACTGCAGGGCGCTCACCAGTAAGCCTCGCCTATGATCGAGTCCCTTTATGGCTCGTAGATTATCCCAAACGCACGGGCCATATATGCGGCCATCTGGTCTCGCGTACAAGTAACAGTCGGGCGGAAGAGTCCGTCGGGATATCCCGTTGTGATCTCCATATCCGTAATGTACTCAATATGCTTATAGGCCCAGTGGTTGGTGTGGACATCAGTAAACGTTGCATTAATTGGCGGCTCATAATATTGTAGACCTTCTTCACCAGTCGGATCGACAATCGCCCGGGCCATGAAAACCGCCATCTGGGCCCTCGTAATGCTCCAATCGGGGTGATAGAGGCCGTCAGGATATCCAGTCACGATATTTGCATTCGAAACATACACAATATGCTTCGATGCCCAGTGGCTCGCGCTAATATCCATAAACTCCGTCTGAACCCCCTCGAACGTAGGCACAAATTCGTCACCCCCGGCAAGAGCTCGAGCAATATAAACCGCCATCTGCGCCCTAGTGACAGGCCATCGTGGGCGATATAGATTACCCGGAAAGCCCGTGGCGATACCCGCCTCAGCGCAGGCCATGATCTCATCGTGCGCCCAATAGTCGTCGGGCACGTCGTAGAATAACCCACTCGAAACCACGACCAAAAGCGCGCAGCTTGCCGAGCCTGTTGCTTCGCCACAGCTTGCCCTCACCGTCAGGCGGACGACGAGGTCGGCGTCAGTAGAGTTGATCGGTGCTGAATAGAGAGGATTCTGGACATTGGCCGATGGTGTAAATGTGCCGCCGGCCCCGCCGTCTGACCACTCCCAGGATGTGATAGCATGACCCTCGCTATCGGTCGCCTCAGCCTCCAGTTGGACACTGCCGCCCGATCCCACCTCGGTCGGAGTCGTACTTGCGTGTGCGACGATGTAATGCGTGTCTCCCCCTATTTCGTCGAGCTTCCGACCCAACTCCAGACGAGCCGTCTCGAGCGCGTTCGAATCTCTCGTCCAATTCGTCCAATCCGGTCCCACACTTCGCGCTATGCTAAGGGCCCATTCACCGAGCCCTTTCTCCTTCAGCAGGTGCACATAGTCGAAGTCATCGATGCCGTCTCTCATCCATTTCGCGCGGATTGATCCAACCACGCCTGGCAGACCCACCTGTGCTCCTGGATAGACGATCATCCCTTCGCCCGGAAACCATGGCGCGTAGGCCTCTACGTTATTCCAGGGATCACTCGACCACAAATCGGCACGCCAGTAAAGAATGCCCGTCATGCCGAGGCTTTGGTTAATGAACCCCGGTTGGATCCGGTAGTTAATGGGCGCAAAATCAATCTCCCACTTCGGCGAGTAGCCATCTTGGATCAAGCAATTATAAGACCAAGCTTGATCCCCTTTCTCTTGACAGTAGATAACCCGGGAGATGGCTCCATCGTAGATCTTCGGCAACATCACCCAGATATCGACGGCAGACTGGCCCGTTCCCGTTCCATCGTCGTAGAGCTCAGGCACGGGGGCCATCGTCACGAGATTGTCGATCCCCGCTGCGTGGAGATTTCGCGCCCAGCTCCGCATCGACTCATAGAGGTTTGGGCACGCGTCGATTTCGTCTGCCGTATAACTATAGAGGTGGATGTCCGGTTGATGCTGCGCCACCGCTGCTTGCAATTCAGCCACGGAAGGTGGTGAGCGCATGAGACAATTCGTATAGTTGGCGCCACTCCAGAATCCAAGGTCCGTCCCGTTGAGTCCGAAGGTGTCGATCAGCGTTCGCTCTTCGGACACGTTCACGGATGACGGCATTAACCGGTGGCGAAGAATCTCTCGGACCGAAGCGGAATCCTGTCGCACCTGCCATAGCAGTATCGACGATTCCGCCGCGGGTTTTAAGGGGAGCTGAAAATTCCAAACGGTCAAGTTCAGCGTCACCGTCGCGTTGCCCTGATCGCTCGTCACCACGAACGGGCCCGAGTACTGTCCGGGCGGTGTGCCCCGCGGGATGAAAACATCCACCCAGATCGGCTGATTTCGACCTGCCGTCAGGCTGAATGGAACCGCGTCCAATGCCGCTCCGGACAAGTCCGCTCCGGTGTCGGGGTGTGCAAACGGAATGAGCGCGTCCGGATACCATCCCTGCCCCTCGGGATGATTTCGATTAGTTGCCCAGTCGCTACTGCCGGTGCTCAAATAGACGTAGTGTTCGCGGTAGAGCGTGAACTCCGGCCCATCGAAATCCGGCGGAGTCACATTGACATTCGTCAGCCCCCCCGTAGGCGCCCGGACGATGATCTGAAAGGACTCAGTTTCGCCCTGAGCGGCGAAGAGGTTGATTTCGTCGGCCGTACCAACTGCTTGGGTCGGGCCAAAGCGTTCGAGGCTCGGTGCGGTCCATACCACCGGCGCCCCGAGCGCGGGGCGAGTGGCGAAGAGAGCGATGAGGGACGCGAGAATGCCCCACAATACGAGGAGTCGTGCCGAAGTCGGCGTTTCTGTGATACTGGTAATTCGTTGGTTCAGCGGAGATGAATCACAGACAGCTGTCACCTTACACCAATCTTTGCTTCGCATGTTGATGTTTCTGTCTGCCCCTTTACATTGTCTCGCCTATCCCTCCGCCAGGACGCGCTCAAACCGCTCAGTATTTTTCGCAGCCATACAACCCGCCATGTTCCACGAGGGAACGCAGACATTGCTGCCGTTCCAGCCTGTTTGCGTTACCCGTGGCTGCGCGCTGCAAAACATCGCAACTACGGAAAAGCGAAACCACTCTCTGCAACTTTGCCTCGACCTTAGGGTCGGGGTACAATAAGCCTGCAGGGTTAGTGGTTCCTTCGCCCTCGCCCCTGCCTAATACAGATTGCGAGCATTATACGGACATTGCGCTACATTGCAAGAAGTAAGCAATGACTCAGAGTTTGAGCTGGTGCTGCCAAGAGCGATGAGAAAGGATCTATGCGCTTTGCAGCCAGTAAGCGGCCAAAGAAAGCTGCATGCCTCATGACGAAACGACACTTTCAATTGCCACAAATCGCCGCGGTGATCGCACTCGCAATCCTGGTCGCCATTGGGATGTGGAAAACTGCCGATCGTGGTGGTGTGTCCAAAGAAGTCTTTATCTCATATCCAGAGGCGATCATGGGTACGAGATCAAAGCTCGTCGCTATTGCCCAGAATCCGTCCGAGGCGCTCGCTTCGATGGCCGAGGCGGAAGCCGCGTTGCGCGCTGTCGAATCCCGGATGAGCCATCGAATCGCAAGTTCCGAAGTCGCTCAATTCAACGCGAGCGGGGTGGGGGATGACGTGTTGCTTTCTCCGGATACCATCGAAGTCTTGCGCGCGGCAAGATCTTCGGTGGAGCAAACTGGTGGCGCCTTTGACGTCACATGCCGTCCGATTATCGAGCAGTGGCGGCGCGCCGCCGAGCAAGATCGACTCCCCGCCGGCGATGATCTAGCTGCCGCCCGCGCCTCCTCAACCTGGAGCATGATTGAACTTACCAAAAGCGGCGCGGTCAAGACTGCTGCCAGCATGCAAGTCGACCTCGGCGGTATCGCCAAGGGATACGCCATCGACAAGGCCGTTGCCGCTATGCAGCTGTCCGGTGCGCTTGCGGGTCTCGTCGAGGTCGGTGGTGATCTCAGATGTTTTGGTGCTCCCCCCAAAGGATCTCACTGGATCGTCGACGTTCGAAATCCTTTTGAGGAGGGTGTGTTGACCCACCTTCGCCTCAAAGAAAAGGCGATTTGCACGAGTGGGAACTACGCCCGTTTCTCTGAAATCGAGGGGAAACGCTACAGCCACATCATAGACCCACGCACCGCGCGTCCCGCTGATGTGGCCCCTTCGGTCACCGTGGTCGCCAACACCGCCCTCGAAGCCGACATATGGGCGACGGCACTCAGTGTGCTGGGCGAAGCCGGGCTCGACATGCTTCCCGATACCGTTGAGGCTCTACTGGTGGAAGGAACGCCCGAGCGATACACCCTGGTGGCTACCGCGGGATTGGTGCAGAGAATGCCTCAGCCTTTACCCGTTGAACTCGCAATTCACGGACAGGCGCAGGCATGGAGCAAAGCGAGCCCCTGAGCTCCGCTAACCCCACCACTCAGTATCGTCTACGGTCGACCTGAAGTCAGCCTTGATCGCTTCGGGAAGCTCTTCATCTGCAACCGCTGCTAGATCTTTGTCGGTAGGCATCCCGACGAAGAGGTAGCGCTTTCGAGGACATTTCTTCAGCACCGCTGCAAGGGCTTCCGCCTCCTCGGGGCCGTACAGATCGTAGTCGATCTCCGGCAACGCCCCTTCCATCTTGATGAGTTCCGGGGCAACTCGGGCGCACGCCTTACATCCGATGCAGCCCACCTCACACACCGCTCGAACATCGCGCGCCGCGTCCTGGTTCGAACACGCCACCACCATCATATGCGCCGCCTTGAACGGGACCAAGCTGATGATATTCCTCGGGCACGCTCTCGTGCATGCCCCACAGCCCACGCATTTCGTATAGTCAATGGTCGATAGTCCATCGACGATCTCGATGGCTCCATACGTACACGCTCGCATGCAGTCGCCCAATCCCAGACAGCCGTACGTACATCCCTGTACCCCTGAGACTAAATTGGCGGCCGCACACGTCTTCTCGCCCTCGTATTCGTGGCGTTGCAGCCGCTCCTCGGTATGTGCCGAGCAATGTACGACCGCGCGATAAGGACATGATTGCTCAACTTCGACTCCGAGAATGTCCGCCAGCTTCTCCGCGCAGCTCTGCCCCCCGGGCGCACAAAGCCCAACCGTTGCTTTGCCCTCGGCGAGCGCCTGCGCGTACTCCGAACATCCTACATATCCACAGCCACCGCAGTTCGCACCGGGTAGCGCCGCCACAAGCAACTCCACCCGTGGGTCGACTTCGACGTGAAACTTCCTATTCGCCCAGCCCAGGACAAAACCCATGGCCACAGCGAGCAGCCCGAGAATGCCAGCGGCTAGTGCCAATGCCACAAAAGTCATGCTCATCTGTCTTTCGGCCTATCTCATAAGAGCGCTAAGCGCTGTCGAAACGCCCTTTTCCACGCCCGTGAACCCCATGAATGCCATCGCCATGATGCCAGCCACAATAAGCGCGATGCCGGCGCCCCGCAGAGGGCGCGGCACATCGCAGAGGTCCAATTCCTCCCGAATACCCGCCATCAGCGAGATGGCCAGTGTGAAACCTAGTCCACCGCCGAGTGCCAGCACGAGCGCTTGCGGAAGCCCCCAAAGTTTCGCCGGGTCTTGCATGTGCTTGAAGACCTCCAGCGACGCGAAGAGGATAGCGCAGTTCGTCGTAATGAGCGGCAGGAATACACCGAACGATTTGTACAGCGGGGGAAAAAATCTCCGTACATACATCTCGACGAATTGCACCGAGGACGCGATCACGAAGATGTAGATAATGTAGCTGAGCACTGAGAGGTCGATTTGGGTCGCTGGATCGCCGCCCGCTGTTCGCCACACCCACGCCGGAAGTGGCGCCCCCGGCCGCAGAATAAATGCCGTAAACGTCCAGTTGAGCATCGTCGAGATCGAGATCACGAATGTCACGGCGAGGCCCATCCCAAAGGCCGTATCGACTCGGCGGGATACCCCGAGAAACGGGCAGATCCCGACGAAGTAGTGCAGGACGAAGTTGTTGATGAGCGCCGCACTGATGAAGATCAGTACGAGGCCGACTACTGTCTCCATGCCCACAGCATCCTTACGGTTCTCCAAATCCACGTTCGAGCGTGTTGTCGGCTCGACCATTCCGCCACGGCAAGCAAAAGCCCGAGGGTCAAGAACGCCCCCGGCGGCAACACCATGATTCCCCAGCCCGGCCATCCAGACGGCAACACATTCAATCCCATCCATGTTCCCGAGCCGAGAATTTCCCTCACGCTTGCGATGCTCGCCAGCGCAAGGGCAAACCCAAGAGACATTCCCAAACCATCGAAGAGCGCCACACTCGTACGCTGCTTCGATGCACAGATTTCTGCGCGCGAAATAATCAAGCAGTTTACGATAATCAGCGGCACATAGGGACCCAACTGCTTGCTCATCTCGTACAAATATGCTGCAAGGAACCTGTCTGCGATGGTTACGAACGTCGCAATGGTCAGCGTGAAAACGAGAATGCGCAAATGCGGCTTCAACAAGCCGCGGATCAGGCTGACGATGATGTTCGAGCAGATCAGCACGAACGCCGTCGCCGCCGCCATCGTCATCGCCGGCTTCATCGCATTCGTCACGGCCAGCGTTGGGCACATCCCGAGAAGCTGGCGGTAGACCGGATTCTCCGGCAGAACCCCGTTGATGAATCGCTCGACCGCCGTCGGCCCTTCATCCGCAGCCGCCTGCACTCTCTCGTTCTCGACTGCTATTGCTTCCTCGTGTGTCATTTCAACCTACAGCTCACTCGATTGGCTCCACCAGCCCTTGACGTCCCGCTTCTGACTGCGCCCGCAACGCCTCCCCGTACTCCGCCACCCCATGGTTCACAATCCCAACCACGCTTTCCGATGAGATTGTCGCCCCGGTCAGTGCTTGCACTTCGTTATTCGCCTGGGGTGTCCCCTTCACAACCAGGAGTGGTTCGCTCGCCGGTTTCTTGCGAAAACGTGTCTGGAAATCCTCGCTCGTGATGTAGTCGCCGAGACCAGGTGTCTCCTTCTGATCCAGGACGTACATCCCCGTGATCGTCGACACGTTGCTATCGAGACCAACGATCAGGTCGATTCGATCCGCGAATCCAGAACCACCTGCTGGCAGCACCCATCCGATATGCGATCCATCCGCAGAAAACACCTTATAGGTTCGGCTTTCCTTCCCGCTCACCCCGCTGACTATAATCTCCTCGGTCTTCGCCGAATCGGCCCCGGCGATCAGGTCGGGGATCACCCGATACGTCTCTGCCTTTTTGTTCGCCTCAATTTTTTCGCTCAGTGCCGTCTGAACCCCCGCGAGCGCGCCACCATACACCAGCCCGAGAAGGATTACGAGCCACGCCTGACTGATGTAGTTGCCTCGTCTTTGTTGCGACATCGCGCTCACCTCAGCCGCGTTGCGGAGCGGGCCCGCCGATCGGCGTTGGAATCGTCCATTGATTGACCAAAGGTACCGTCGCGTTCATGAGCAGCACCGCGAACATCACGCCCTCTGGGTAGCCACTGAATACCCGCAGCAGAATCACGAGCGCGCCGACCCCCAGCCCGAAGACGAACTTACCTCGAGCGGTGAGTGGACTCGTCACCGGGTCGGTCGCTATGAAGAAGGCGCCGAACAACAGCGACCCGCTAATGAGATGATAGAGCGCCGTGAACGGCGTGAGCCCCAGCATGTTCGCTGCTCCGGCAAATACGAATCCCGACAGCACCACCCCGAGCGGAATCTCCCAAGCGGCCGACCGGCGCAAACAGAGGTAGAGCCCACCGATCAACACCGCCAGCGCGCTTGTTTCGCCAAGCGATCCGTTCACATTTCCGAGGAAGAGCGGCCAATAGTCCTGGGCCGCCGATATCTGCACCTGCGCATCCCCCACAGAGATCGCCCCGGATGCCAAATCTGCCGCCACCTTCTTGGCGACGGTCAACGGCGTCGCCTCCGTCACCACGCTGAGCTGTGACTGCGCCGTCACATATGCCGACGCGCCGAGCTCTCGCGCAAAGCTCAGCATCACGAATGCTCGCCCCACCATCGCGGGATTGAAGATGTTGTACCCCAGCCCCCCGAACACCGCTTTCCCCAACCCAATCGCGACCGCCGAACCCACGACCGCCACATACCACGGAGCGCTCCATGGCAACGACAATCCCAGAATGATCCCTGTCACGACCGCCGATCCGTCGTCGACCGTGATCGGTTTCCCCCGCATCCATGAGAACAGGGCTTCCGCCGCGAGACAGGTCAGCACACACAGCCCCACCTGCACTACCGCATACCAACGAAAGATCAGCACCGCCATCGCGACCACCGGGAGAAGCCCGATGATCACATCGGACATCATCCATCGGGTCGTGACCGTCCTCTTCGAGAGGTGAGGCGATGGAGCTACCCGAATCGCCGGCTCGCTTGCCTCAGTCGCTGCGCCTTCGCCTTGTTGTGTGACTTCCCGTTCCGCCATAAATCGAACGCTTCCATTTCCCTTGGCCCCCTACCCCTTCGGCAACTGCAATTTCCCGATCCGAATCAACTGTACCAGAGGAATACTAGCGGGGCACACATATGCGCAAGATCCGCATTCCATGCACGCGGTGATATGGTACCGCTGCATAAGATCGCAATCGCCCGCCTTTGCCGCCATCGCGATCTTCGTTGGCACCAGATTCAAGGGGCACACGTCGACACATCGGCCGCAGCGCACGCAGGTCGTTTCCGTCGATTTCGAAACCTCTGCGGCCGTCAGCGCCGTCACCCCGCTCGTTCCCTTCGTCACCGGCGCGTCTAAGTCTCCGATTGTAAATCCCATCATCGGTCCGCCCGCCACCACCCGCGCCGTATCTTCGCTCAATCCCCCACAGAAGTCGATCAAGTTGCGATAGCTCGCCCCAATTGGCACGAGCACATTCTTCGGTCGCCAGATTCCGCCCCCCGAAACCGACACGATGCGATGCGTCAGCGGCTTGCCTCGCACCACCGCTCGCGCCAGCGCCGCCGCGGTGGCCACGTTCATCACCACTGCGCCTACATCCAACGGGAGTCCGCCCGTCGGAACCGCCTTCCCCAACACCGCCATCGTCAGTTGCTTCTCGCCTCCTTGGGGATACTTCGTCTTCAGCACCCGCACCTCAATGTCCGTCCCCTCAGAAGCCTTTTCCAACGAGGCAACCGCCTCGGGCTTGTTATCCTCAACACATACGATCACTTCAGCAGCCCCCGTCGCCCGCTGTCCCAACAACGCCCCGGTTATGATCGGCCCCGGCGCCGACGTCATCAGCGCGTGATCCGATGTCAGATACGGCTCGCACTCACACCCATTGATGAGCAGCGTCTGGATCGGTTTTTCGGGATTGCGGCGGAGCTTCACATGAGTTGGGAACGCCGCCCCTCCCATTCCCACCAAACCCGCCTCCTGAGCGGCCGTCGCAATCTGCTCCGGCTCATACTGTTCTAAGGAATCCCGCGGCCAGTCGCCCCCGTACACATCCTCGAATAGCGCCGGCCCTTCGAGCGGTTGCTCATCCGCCGCCTTGATCGGCACTACCGCGACATGGCGTCCGTTTGGCAGCGTTGCAACCGAATTGCGCCCCGTCGTGCCCGACACGCTCGCGTGCACCGGCGCGCACACGAACCCTTTCCCTTCGCCGACTCGATCCCCCAGGGCCACTTCAGAGCGTGGCTTCAAAATCGCCTCACACGGAGCCCCAAGGTGCTGCATCAACGCGATACGCACATCCGCAGGTATTGGTAACACTTCGATCGGTGCATGTTCGGAGAGATGTTTTTTCTCCGGGGGATGCACCCCGCGCGCGAAAGTTCCCTTCCCTTTCAACGAAGTCGTCACTGGGGTCGAAAGCCTTTCCCTGCCAGACAGAAAAGTTCCGCCGTCAGACACCGTCTTCGGTTCTTCGATAAATTCGCCGGACCACCAATATCGTCCCAACCATGCCGACGAACAAACCAGCGATACCGCCAACGAACTGCGCCCCGTCTCCCGGTCCGGCGCACATACTCCCAGCAATCGCCAGCGCAATCGGAAACAAGAACAGAGCGAGCGCGGCCAACGCCAACCGACCTCCGCTCAGCAAAGCGTTTTCCTTGCTCTGCTTTGTAGGGCACGCGCTCACAGGACACTGCGTGCAGCTTGAAGCTGGAGAATCAGGCAACCGACTCACCTACATTCACACCGTGCTCGCGCGGTGAAACACTCGCGCGACACCACCTAGTCTTGTCGGCGCAACTAATCCACATCACAACACAAAATGCACCCCTAGTCTGCCACCACTTTGCCAACCAGTCAAGAGATATAGCACAGGAATCGGCAAAGCCTCCTGCAAGGTTCCTGCCTCTAGGACGCTCCTCGGCATGAGACAAACTAGTCGGTCTTTCGGAAGCTTGCTCCCGAAAGGACAAAGCGACCAAAACGGCGAGATGTCCGGCATGGCCATGCCGGACGAAGCTATAGGCAGGGGGCGTTCCGCCGCCCCCTCTTCGAAACTCATTCACCCCCTCGAACACGTTAATCTAAGGGAGGCAGACTCCCTGGGTTCCGTAGCCTTGGCGAAGGGGGCTTCGTGTCCTGCCACTTTGCGAAGAGAACGGCCGATGGCTGCAAGTCTCGCGATTGCCCTGCGTTTGAGCGCGACGAACCTCGTGGTTTTGGTAAAATCTCCCAGAAGCGCTGAAGCCTATTTCATGGACTCAGGAGGTGTAATATGCGCGTGGCTGAACGAATCCGCGAAATGGATCCGCCGGGTGGCTCGGCGGCCATTTGGTGGTTGGGGCAGAACTCGTTCGTGCTGAAGGGGGCTGAAACGACAGTGATGATCGACCCATTCTTTCGATGGTACGGGCCGCCGGAGAAGTACATACACGATCAGCCATGTTTGAATGCAGAAGAGTGGGGTCCCGACGCGGTCCTCTGCACTCACGCTCATCGGGATCATACGGACAGGGAGTTCCTGAGCGAACTCGCGGAGCATTGGCCAGAGGTGCGCTTCTACGGGCCGTCGGAGAGCGGGCAATGGATCGGTGAGGCGGGAGTGCCTCCAGGACGTTTCGAGGCGCTTGAAGGCGGCTGCAGTTTTCAGATCCGAGATGTGAGAGTCGAGGTGTTGTGGTCCAAGACTCCTGAATTGAGCGATGTAGCACACGTCGGGTACGTCATTCGGTTACCGGGCGGGCCGGCGATCTACAATAGTGGGGATATCATGCGGGGTATAACGCGGGAGCCGACGCTGATGGAGCCTTTACGGAGGACAGCCCCGGATGTGGCGCTGATCACTATGTCGCCGACGGATGATGAATTCCCCGATTTTGATGAGGCTGCGGACCTTGCGAGAGAGATTGGTGCAAAGGTGGCAGTGCCAGCGCACTACGAGTGTTTTGCGAAACGGACCTACGATCCATCGGGGTTTGTAGGGCAGTTCACGGCAGGTGATCGGACGAGGGCCATAGTCGTACCCTACTGCGGGGTGTATGTGTATCCGGATGCCGCCGCGGGAGATTCAAAATTGGCTTAAGAGATCGTTGCTGGTGGCTAGCTTCGGCGTTCAGAGCGAGCGATGGCGTGCCATACAAGGCCGATCAAAATGAGGAGCGCTCCTGCGTAAAGGGCGACATCGAGCAGAAGTGCAACGACCCTGAGGAGCACCCAGGCGACGATGAGGCCCAGACCCAGCATAATGAGGTTTTTTGCCATGACCACCTTTCGGACCGATTTCAATATCCGATGAGAGATTCTTCGAAGCATGAGGTGGAGGCGCCTTCTATTGGTTTGGCGTCTGTGTGAATGCCTGTCGACATGATGCCTTGCGTGTAGGGAGGCTGGTATCAGGCGGACAGAGGTGGAGCGAAGGGAAAAGAGGGTTTTTTGCCGCAACGAGCCAGGTGTTTACACTGCTCTTACGCCGTGATATGATACGGTTCGCTCGGCATATCACCTGACCAGGCGAGGGCGAGGCTGTAGGGCGGCGGCGCTACCTGGAAGCGGTGACGGCGGCCGGCAGACACACATTCATCGCAGTCGAGTCAAGGAGACATCTGTGTCAGCGCCCGATGGCAGCCCTGGCTTCGTTCACCTCCACGTGCACACCGAGTACAGCCTTCTGGATGGCGCCTGCCGTATCAATGACCTCGCCGCACGGGCTGCGGAACTCCACCTTCCCAGTCTCGCAATCACTGACCATGGGGTTCTCTACGGAACGGTTCCCTTCTACAAAGCTTGTCAAAAGAGGCGAATCAAACCGATCATTGGATGCGAGGTGTACGTAGCCCCCCGCACTCGGTTCGACCGTGAGGGCAAAGCAGATTCGAATCTCCGCCATCTCGTTTTGTTGGCTGAGAATGACGTGGGATATCGGAATCTAATGGGGTTGGTGACCGACAGCAATCTCGAAGGCTTCTACTACAAGCCCCGAGTCGATCGCGAGCTGGTCGCCTGCTACTCCGAGGGGTTGATCGGGCTGAGCGCCTGTCTTTCCGGAGAAATTCCCGCGCTCTTGTTGCAGGGCCGCGAACAGGAAGCGCGGGACCTCGCTGGGCAGTACCGCGACATCTTCGGGGCGGAGCGGTTCCACCTGGAGCTTCAGGAGAACGGGATCGAAGAACAGAAGGGCGTCAATGCGACGCTCATCAAGATGGCGGGGGATATTGGGCTGGGGCTCGTGGCCACCAACGATGTCCACTATACGCGTCGGGAAGACGCGAAGACGCACGATGTATTGTTGTGCGTTCAGACGAATTCCACGGTGGATGAGCCCGAACGGCTTCGATTTGCGACAGACCAATTTTACCTGCGGACTCCTGAGGAGATGGCCGAGCTGTTTCGGGAGTGTCCGGAAGCGTTAGCGGCGACGGGGGAGATTGCGGCTCGCTGCAACGTAGAGCTGAAATTTGGGGAAGTAGTGCTTCCGCATTTCGAGGTTCCGGCGGGAATGACGGCGGATTCATATCTGAGAAAGCTATGCTATGAGAAGATGCCGGAGCGGTATCCGGGCTCGCAGGAATCGGTGAGGCAACGGCTCGACTATGAGCTTCGGATCATCGCCGAGAAGAACCTCTCCACCTATATGCTCATTACCTGGGACATAATCCGGTTCGCGAAAGATCGAGGCATTTTGGTAGGGCCGGGAAGAGGGTCGGCGCCGGGGAGCGTGATTCTCTATCTGCTGGGAGTCACCGGACTCGATCCGATCGAGCTGGGCATCCCGTTCGAGCGGTTCGTGAACCCGGAGCGCATTTCTATGCCAGATGTGGACATGGATTTCGAGGACGAACGACGTGATGAGGTGATCCGCTACATCGCTGAGAAATACGGCAGCGAGCACGTGGCCCAGGTGATCACATTTGGAAGCATGGGCCCCCGTCTGGCGGTGAGAGACGCCGGCCGAGCGATGAGTATTCCGATTCCAGATGTCGATCGGGTCGCCAAGCAAATAGATGCGACCCGCCACATCCAAGATTCTGTAGACACGAATCCGGATCTCAAGCGCGAGTATGAAGAGAGCGAGTCGGTACGGCGCCTGATCGACACCGCCCGGGGAATTGAGGGGTTGGCCCGCCATGGGGGTACGCACGCGGCCGCCGTCGTGATCTCGAAGGAGCCGCTCAAGCGCGTGGTTCCGCTCCAGCGTTCTACGGAGGGAGAGGGCGTTACGACACAGTTCGATATGGTGGCCGTGTCGGATATCGGACTGCTGAAGATGGATGTGCTCGGACTTCGGACCCTTTCGGTCATGAAGCACGCCCTGGAGTTGATCGAACGGGGTGGCGGGAAAAAGATGGACTTGGAGTCGATTCCGTTCGATGATGCAAAGACCTTCGAGCTGTTGTCGAAAGGGGAGACTGCGGGAGTATTTCAGCTCGAAAGCAGCGGAATGCGGCAGGTCGTCACCGAGCTGAAGCCCGATCGGTTAGAGGACATCATCGCGCTCGTGGCGCTTTACCGGCCGGGGCCGATGGCGAAGATTCCCGACTATATCGCGGGGAAGCATGGGACTCGCGAAATCACCTATCTACACCCGGGTCTGGAGCCAATCCTGAAGGAGACGCACGGAGTGATCGTCTATCAGGAGCAAGTGATGGAGATCGCCCGACAGCTAGCCGGTTTCTCGATGGGGTCGGCCGAGACCGTGCTGCGAGCGATGCGCAAGAAAGTTCACGATGCCATGGCCACCATGAAGGGGGAATTCATTGGCGGCTCAGAGCGCAACGGCGTAAAGCGGCAGGTGGCCGAGGACATCTGGGCGCAGATGGCGGAGTTTGCAGGATACGGCTTCAACAAGGCCCACGCGGCAAGCTATGCGATCAACGCCTACCAGACGGCGTATCTGAAGGCCCACTATCCGGCGGAGTTCATGGCGGCGCAACTTACGAGCATCATGGATGACAAAGATAAGGTGGCGGTCTACGTGCGCGAGTGTCGCAGGATGGGGATAGAGGTGCTGCCTCCGGATGTGAACGCGAGCGATGCCGGTTTCACTGTGGAGAGAGGCCAAATTCGGTTTGGGCTGGCCGCGGTCAAGCATGTAAGCAAAGGCGCCGTGGAGCTGTTGGAGGCAGAGCGAAAAGCTGAGGGATCATTCACCGATATCCACGAGATGTGTAGTCGCTTGGAGCCGGGGAAGTTTAGCAAGTTGGCATTGGAGAGCCTGGCAAGAGCTGGAGGGCTGAGTTCACTGAACGGCTCTCGAGCACAGCAGGTGGCGGCTGTGGATCAAGCCCTTGAGTGGGGTGCGCGCGTGTGGCGGGATAGGGATGCGGGGCAAGCATCGCTCTTTGGCGCGCCGGACGGAAATGGTTCTTTCCAACCACCCTCGCCACCGCTTCCTCCAGTCACCGAATTCTCGGGATCTGAGTTGTTGGCCATGGAAAAGGATCGGCTGGGAGCGTACCTGTCCGGACATCCACTGGACGCGGTGAAGGAACAAATAGCCACGGTCGCGAGCGCGACCGTGGGCGAGGTGGTTTCCGGGGCGATCCAGGGGGATGTAATTTTGGGCGGTATCGTGACATCGATCCGGAAGCGAATCACGCGCACCGGAAAGATGATGGCGTTCTTCACGATGGAGGATCTCAGTGGGGTGATCGAGGCGACGCTTCTGCCGGAGGCATATGAGCGCTGTGGCGGGATGTTGGTGGAGCAGACCATTGTCGCCGTCCGAGGTCGGCCCGAGGCCGATGACCGATGGCGGGATGAGCGGGAAAGTGGAAGCGGCCAGCGACTGCTGGCCGAGAACATATGCCTTCTTGATGATGAGAAAGCGCTCAAAGAGCTTCGATACACGGGGAATAGCAATGGACGCGGACGTCAGAACGGAAGGAATGGACGGAACGGAGGCGCTCATCGAAGGACGCGTCGGGTGGATCGAACGGTGGCTAAGCCGCACTCCAATGAGCCACCCGTAGAGATGACGGACGAAAATGGCAGAAAAGAAGGTGAGCGATCAGCGCGGGTGCATATTCGGGTGCCGCTCGAGGGGGCAGAGGATTCGATAGGACGGCTCAGGGATTTGATAGGGGAGTTTTATGGCGATACGGATGTGTTGCTGCATCTGCGCGTCGGGGATGAAGAGCAACGGGTGCGGCTGGGTCCGGAGCACCGGGTGGCACGAAATGAGGAGTTCACGGCGGCGGTTGAGACATTGCTGGGCGAAGGGGCGGTATGGGTGGAGTAATGGGTCGTCATAGGATATGGCCATGCGGGTGATGAAGACGGCGGGACGAACCGCGGCTGAAGTAGCCGACGAGCTCGGCCAGGGGCTGGTGGCGGAGGCGGCTGAGCAGGAGGGTGTGGTCCGGGAAATCGTCGAAGCGGTTCGTGGTGAAGGGGATAAAGCGGTCATTCGATATGAGCGGAAGTTTGACTGGCCGGAGGCGCGGGCGAGTGGACTGAAGCCTCCGAAGGCAGAGATCGCCGCCGCGCGGCGGAAGGTGGGGAAGGAATTTATTGCCGCCGTTCGACATGCGGCGATGAACGTTCGGCGTTTCCACCAAAAGCAACTTCCCACCGATTGGATCGATCTTACGGAGAACGGCGCGGTGCTCGGGCAGAAGTTTACGCCTATCGAGCGGGTTGGGGTGCATGTGCCGGGCTTTAGCGCCGTTTATCCATCGTCGCTCATCATGACAGTGGTGCCGGCCCAGGTCGCGGGGGTCCAGGATATCGTTCTGGTGACCCCTCCAGGGAAGGACGGAGAGCTCCCGGCGGCCACACTGGCGACGGCGGCGGAACTCGGCGTGGAGCGAATCTTCAAGGTGGGAGGCGCCCAGGCGATTGCCGCCCTAGCCTTTGGCACCAAAACGATCCCCAAGGTGGATAAGATCGTCGGGCCGGGCAGCATCTGGGTGATGCTGGCGAAGAAGTTGGTCTACGGCGAGGTCGGGATCGACGGGCTGTACGGACCATCGGAGGTTGCAATTATCGCTGACGAGACGGCCGAGCCGCATTTCATCGCGGCCGATCTTCTGGCTCAGGCGGAACACGGAAGCGAATCGCCGGTTTACTTGGTGACGCCGACGAGAGCACTGGTAAAGCCAGTGCAGGACGAAATCGAACGGCAGGTCCGGCGGCTGAGTCGTCGAGCGACGGTGCGAGAAGCGTTGGATCGTTTTGGCGCGGTGGTGTTGACGAAAGATTTAGATGAGGCATGTGCGGTGGTGAATGAAATCGCACCGGAGCACGTGCAGATTTGTACGGCCGACCCCTTCGCGCTGGTGGAGAAGGTGCGGAACGCCGGTTGTATTTTCGTTGGCATATCCTCACCCGTGCCGATGGGCGACTACGTGATTGGTCCCTCGCATTCCTTGCCAACGGGACGCACCGCGAAGTTCTCGTCTGGACTCGGGACGATGGATTTCATGAAACGATCGGGTCTCGTTTACACCTCACCGCAGGCGCTGGATGAGAATTTCGACGCGCTCCGGGTGTTGGCGAAGTTCGAGGGCTTTGATGCCCATGTCCGGGCGGTTGAGGCGCGCATCAGAAAGAAACGATGAAGGCGTCGCTGGCATGAGAATGCTCGAGCTCCGGGTCGGGAATAGCGGGAGACTCCGCCTGGCCGAGAGAAGTGGCTCGGAGCAAGGGCTATTTATTGCCGTTCAAAGCATGACCGAATAGACCTGGGGGAGGATGTGATGCGGAAGGCGGAGATGGAGCGGAAGACGGCCGAGACACAGGTTTCCCTGCGGCTGATGCTCGATGGTAAGGGCAAGTGCCGAAGTGAGACGGGCGTTGGTTTCTTGGACCACATGCTCGATCTGCTGGCTCGGCACGGGGGATTCGATCTAACGGTGCGGGCGAAGGGAGATGTCCACGTAGACGATCATCATACGGTCGAGGATGTGGCGATTGTGTTCGGCGAAACATTGAAGAAGGCGCTGGGGAAGAAAGAAGGGGTCGCGCGGTATGGCTGGGCGATGATTCCGATGGACGAGTCTTTGGTGTCTTGCGCTCTCGACCTCGGAGGGCGTCCCTATCTGGACTACGGCCTGAAGCTCAAGGCGAGACGAATCAAGGCTTTCGAGACTGAGCTGATCGAAGAATTCTATCGGGCGGTCGTCAACTCGGCGGGGATGAATTTACATCTACGGCAGCTTGCGGGAAGGAACACGCACCACATCATTGAGGCATCCTTCAAGGCCTTTGCTAGAGCGTTGAGGCAAGCGGTTTCGCCATCGGGGCTCGGCGGTGTGCCGTCCACGAAGGGGGTGCTCTAAGGTGGAAACTCGCTCGACGACGATTTTGGCCGTGCGGAAAGATGGGCAGACGGCCATGGCCGGAGACGGCCAGGTGACGATAGAGAAGACGATCATCAAGCAGGGAGCGAAGAAGGTGCGTCGGCTGTTCCAGGATCGGGTGATCGCCGGGTTCGCGGGCGCGGCGGGGGACGCCCTGGCATTGTTCGAACGATTCGAAGGAAAGCTGGATGAACACGCGGGCAACTTGCCTCGGGCGGCCTATGAACTCGTAAAGGACTGGCGAACGGATCGCTCGCTCCGACAGCTTCAAGCGTTGCTCGTGATTGCAGACAAGGATCATCTGCTCTTGTTGTCGGGGAATGGGGACCTCATTGAGCCCGACGACGGGATCGTGGCGATTGGATCCGGTGGACCATATGCGTTGGCGGCGGCGCGAGCCCTGGTGAAGCATACGAACCTTTCGGCGGAGGAGATTGCCCGCGAGGCGATGGAGATAACGGCCGCGATCTGCATCTATACGAATCGTTATGTGGCGGTGGAGGTTGTGTAGGGGAAAGATAAGGCGAATTTGGCGGCGGGGACCGGGGGTCCAGAACGGTAGAAGCCGGTTCTACCGACCACGCATCCGCGGTCACATCTGCCGCTCACCGCATTTGTTCATCTACGAGGTCTCGTCGTACCAGGATGTGTGCTTCTTGCATTCGCCGAGGAGCTCGGTCAAGCTACCGGTGGCGAGGCATATGTAGGTGTCGGATGCGCCGTAGTACATCCTGATGAGGTCCTTATCCTCCTCGACAATGCAACCCGTTGTGAAACAGACATTGGGAACTTTTCCCATGTATTCATAGAGAGCGTCCGGCTGGAGGATGGGCAGCCTGGTCATGCCGATGACCTTCTCGGGATTCTCCAAATCGAGCAACATGGCTCCGATGGAGTAACGGAGACCATTGCAGCTCTCGATGACCCCGTGATAGATCTCAAGCCAACCTTCTTCGGTCTTAACCGGCGGAGTAGGGCCGATCTTGGTGAACGCCCAGCGCTTACCCTCGAAGATCTTGCGGAAACGACCCCAGTGGATTAGGTCAGGGGAATATGAGATCCAGATGTGGCTTGGTCCGACGCTGACGGGTTGAGTCAGCCGGTCGAGCTTGACGTAATAGTCCCCAATCTTTTCGGGAAAGAGGCAGGGAACCCGGGTCGAAGGGGCGGCGATGATCTCGATCGGTTCGTACGTTTGGAAGTCTGTAGTTTTTCCCAGAACGGCGACATCGCCGAAGTCGCCGGGGCCGGGAGTGACGATGTAGTACGTGTCCTCGATCTTGGTGATACGGTTGTCGATGGGAGAGAATAGCACCTGGTCGAAGGGGTATTTATCCCAGCCTGCGATGAACGGCTCATCCCGGATGGTGAAATCGATGCCATCCTCGCTCTCCGCGACATACGTTTGGGGTCGGCCGCGGGGCGGACAGTCGATGGCGCAGAGGAGAATAGTCTTGCCATCGTACATGGTCTGACCGGGATTGAAGATGGATTCCGCGCCTGGAAAGTCCTGCGGCCCTAGGATGGGATTGTTCTCATAGCGGTGCATGACGTATTCGGGGTAATACATGAGGCCATTCTCACTTTCGCTCACGGCCAACGCATGTCTTGCCTCACAATTAGCAAAGTTCGGAGACATACCTTCTGTTATCGGTTGCCCAAAGAGCGTAACTTCATGCCAGATTCAACGAATGTAACAAAGCGGGAGCTGGCTGTCTGATACGGGCGATGGCTCGTTCGCATGCAGAGAAAAAGCGAGGGTGAAAGTGGATGTTGAGATCGGACCATAGCGGTGATTGCAGGTCACCGCGACATGGCCAACACCAATGCTCAACACCATGCCGTGGGCGTGGGCATTGGGATAAGCGTTATGATTGGGACAGGCAGAATTAGGTCAGTGCGACCGCTCTCGCAACCGGCAGGCAGCTTCTGCTTCACGCTCGAGAGCGAGTAGAGTCAGGTCGTCGATTGAGTGACTCGAGGTCGGAGATACCGGTTCAGGAGTCGGATCCGCCTGGGGCGAGAGTTGCCGTGCCCTACTATTCTCGAGCAACCAGTCCCAGATACTTTGAAAGTCGGCGTTCACAAGTTCTCCACGCGATGCTCAACATATGAAGCGGCCCGCGAGCCAGCGGGTCGTCTTCATTCTTATACCCAATTACGACGCGTGTTATGCGATAGCCTTCAAAGGGAAGCGATCGTAATTCGCGCGCTGGCTCGAGAGACAGATTTACGGCAAATCGGTCAGCTGCCGCCGCGGCAGAAAATAGCGTGAGCAGTTACTTCGTCGGCGGCAAGAGAAAGGGGGGTGACCCCGTCGGCGTTCTTGGGCGTGGGATTCGCTCCGGCAATGAGGATGAGTTCGGCGCATTCCGGGCGACCATTGACGGCGGCGTAATGAAGGGCGGTCCAGCCGCGATTATCGGCGATATCGGGATCGGCTCCTTCACACAGGAGATAAGTCACAAGGTGGCAATCGCCGGCGGAGGCCGCCTTCATAAGAGGGGTCCAACCATCTCCTGAGAGGTGGTCTATTTTCGCTCCGCGCTGAACAAGGAGTTCGACGATGCTTGCCTCCCGGGCGAAGCTTACGGCCGTTGCCCCCCGGTCGTTGAGGGCATCGACGCGCGCCCCGGCGTCGATGATGAGTTGAACTGTTTGGACGCTGGTCGTAGCTGCGGCGTTGTGAAGAGGGGTTTTTCCTTCGTCGCCGCGAGCGTTGACGAAGGCTCCGGCGTCGAGGAGAAGCTCGACGATATCTGCTCGACCGCGGGCGGCGGCCAAGATGAGAGGCGTCTCGCCGCCCGGGATGGTTGCGTTCGGGTCGGCCCCGCGTTGGAGAAGAAGATCCGTCATCGCGGTTGCGGCACTGGGGTTACGAGCTGTGACCGCGGAGAAAAGCGGGGTGAGCCTGCATTTCTCCGAACCGGCATTTGCATCGGCGCCGTGGTCTAGAAGATATGTTGCGACATCGAGATGGCCGGCAAGGGCGGCGTAGTGGAGGGGTGTCCAGCCGTTTGTTGCTTGAGTATTGACGCCTTCGCCTGAGGCGAGGATATCCTGTATGGCTGAGATGTCTCCATAGGTGGCGGCTTGGTGGAGTGCGGGGCAATCAGGGATGCACGAGGATGCTCGCTTCAAGGCGACGACCGTAATGGCGGCGACGAAGCCGATTGCGAGAAAGAGACAAAAGGCTCGTTTCATTATAGGAGTCATAGGATCGAAAAATCGTCTCTCGGCAAAGCAGACAAGTGCATGCAAGTAGATAATTATTCCGCATAGTGAGTCTGCTGGAAGAAGCTATTTTTGCGTCGCAGGGGAAAAGCCACCTCTAGAAGCAAACGGCAGGAGCGCTATAGGAATTCGGGGAAGTGAGCGGATATTGCTGGGGGCAAACGTGAAGGGCTGAAATTGAGAATAATGCTCGACCGGATACGTGTGATTCTCTTTGGATGTGTAACGAGTCTAGTCCTGGCCGTGATGGGGGGAAATGGCTGGGCCGATTCGACACCGATCGGCCCAGGGGCGGTATATGCACATAGGCATGGAGCAGAAGTACCGTGGGCGATTCATATCGTTGAGGCGGATTTGGCGGAGGAGTACCTCGATGTGCGAGCGTTGACGGGTGGGGCTGAGCAGATGGCGCGCCGACAACTCTCCGGGATCATGCAAGACGCGGAATCGCGTTTAGTGCGACCCGTGGCGGCGGTGAATGCGGACTTCTTTGCGCTGGCCAACGGGAACGGGATTCCGCTTGGGGTGCATGTGTCGGATGGAGAGTGGTTCACATTTCCCGACCCGGCGCGCTCGGCCTTCTATGTCCTGTCCGATGGGACGATGCATATCAACCGTCTGCGGGCGAATGTGTGGCTAAAGGGGCCTGAGGATCTGCTGTTTCCGGTGGCGAGGCTGAATCGGCCGCCGGGCTATGCCGATGCGGCGTTGTTCACGCCTCGGTATGGAGAGAGTACTTGGGCGGAAGATGATGCACTTCAGATCTCCCTCGTCGGGTTGACGGGGATCGTGCGTCCGAATACAACGATAGGGGCGAAGGTGGCGAGCGTAGATCGAGGTCGGAGCCAGCGGATTCCACCGGAAGGGGCCGTGGTGACGGCGCGCGGCGTGGCGGCATACGCGCTTCGAAATCTGGGAGTGGGGGACGAGGTGACGATTTGGTTGGGGATCAAGCCGGAGGAGGGAGATATACGAGAGGCGGTGAGCGGCGGACCGCGGCTCATGAGAGACGGAGTCGCATCTGTGGAGCATCTCCGAGAACGATTTTCCGAGGGATTCGCGGCGCGTCGACATCCGAGGACCGGCTTGGGACTTCGGGACAGCACGCTCGTATTTGTGGTCGTGGACGGGCGACAGCCCGGCTACAGCGAAGGGATGACGCTGTATGAATTCGCGGGGGTATTCGCCGACTTGGGATGTACGGACGCGATGAATCTGGACGGTGGCGGATCGACGACAATGGTCGTGCGCGGGGAAGTGGTAAACTCTCCGTCCGGCGGCGTACAGCGAGCGATCGTGAATGGGATTGGAGTATTCAGCGCGGCTCCGCTGGGACCGCCGGTACAGCTGGCTCTTTCACCTTGCGAGATAAGCGCGTTGAGCGGAGAGAGCGTGATCCTACGGGCGAGCGGTTTAGATGAATACTATAACCGAGTGCCGGTCGATGCAGAGGATGTGGAATGGGAGTCGGCGTCGATGCTGGGGTCCGTCAGCCCGGACGGAGTATTTACGGCGGCCGATGTACGCGTCCCGACGATGGGATTAGTGATGGCTCGACTGGGGGAGATTGACTCGTCGGTGGTCGTACGAGTGGCACCGACGCCAGCGCACGTGGTCGTCACGCCCGCCATGACGACACTGGCGCCGGGGGCGACGCAGAGTTTCTCTGCCCAGGCCTATGGCCGCGATAACGAGTTAATTTCCATCTCGCAAGATCGGCTGCGATGGCGTATAGAGCCGACGGATATGGGGGCTATCGATGAGTCGGGGACATTGTGGGCGCCGAACGAGCCGGCGAAGCTCTCCGTGATGGCTTGCGTGGGGGAGGTATGTGGAACGGCGGAAGTTTCGGTGGGACAAGAATTGGTCGTAATCGAGGATTTCGAAGGGCCAGCGGGCCAATGGCAATATCAAGGTCGGCCGACAGGAACGCCGGGCCGGGTCGATGTGGTTGAGGACGAGAGTCGAAAAAGAAATCATTGTCTCGAACTCGAGTATGATCTATCTCTCGAGGAGGGAACGAGAACGGCGAACGCATTGCTGAATATGCCGCTTGGAGACACGCGGGCGTTTGCGGTATTGGTGAGGGGAGACGGACAAGGGGCGTGGCTGCGGGCGCGATTGCGCGACGGGGCGGGGCGGAGTTTCAGTGTGGATCTGGCGAGCTCAGTCGATTGGTCTGGCATGTGGCGTCGGCTGACGGCTGGACTGCCGGAGGAGGCGGAACCGCCGGTGGTGCTGGAGTCAATCTACGTAGCGGAGTTCAGGGAGTATCGAAAGCCATTTGGGGCGATTCATATCGACGATATTGCAGCATCGGCGAACGGAGGAACGGGCGCCGATAGGGGAGTGACGATGCAAGAGCTTCCGACTTATATCTGTGAGAAGACGGCGGAGCCGATTACTATCGATGGCCATCTCTCCGAGGGGGTGTGGTCTCGGGCGAAGCCGCTCCGAGGGTTTGTGCTCGCCGATGACAGCGGAGAGCCGCAATTGCCGACCGAGGTGAAGATCTGCTGGGATGAACGGAACCTCTACCTGGCCTTTGTGGCCGTCGATACGGACATTTGGGGTACGATGAGAGATCGGGATGACCCGATCTACGACGAGGAAGTCGTAGAGGCGTTTCTGTGTTCGGGAGACGATGTCACTCAGTACTTCGAGTTCGAGTTCAGCCCGCACAACGTTGTGTTCGACGCTCGCATCGAGTGCCCGGAATCGGGTGATCGCAGCCGGATGAAAGCAGATTTGCAGTGGGACTGCGAAGGGATAGAATCGGCGGTCCATGTTGTGGGCACCCTGGACGAACGCGACGATATAGATGAACGATGGACGGTGGAGGTGGCGATTCCGTTTGCGCAAATCGGACGAGAGGAGCGGGCCCCAGTGGAAGGCGAGCGATGGTGCGCGAATTTCTACCGGATCGACCGAGCGGGCGAGGGTGAATTCAGCTGCTGGTCGCCGACGCTGTCGGATCCGCCGAACTTCCATGTTCCGGGTCAGTTTGGCCGTTTGCAGTTTTCCAGCGAATCGATTTGACGCCGGTCATAAGCGGTACATAAATTTAGGATCAAGTGAATGAGTATTGAGAACGAACAGAGAGATTTGAGCAAAGCTCTGCCGGAGTGGGCGGTGGTCCTCGTCCATCTGCTATTTTTTCTGTCTGGGGCTACAGCGCTGATCTATGAGGTTGTATGGATGCGCCTGCTTTCGTTCGTGTTCGGCAACACGACGTATGCGGTGAGCGTAGTCTTAGCGGTATTCCTCGGTGGACTGGCGGTGGGCGCCTACCTCTTCGGACGGCTGGCTGACCGCCGAGGTGATCTTCTGCGGCTGTATGGGATGCTCGAGGCGGGGGCCGCCCTCATTGCTCTGGCGCTTCCATATTTGCTGCTGGAGTTGCTGAGTTCCGTCTATACGTGGATATACCAGTGGGCGGGTGAGAGTATCCTGGCGCTAACGGTTGCCCGGCTTTTGTTGAGCGGGGTATTGCTGGCGGGTCCGGCCGTTCTTTTGGGGGGAACGCTACCGGTGCTCGTGCGCTTCTTGGTGAGGCGGGACGCGGGGATGGAGGCCGGTATTGGGCGCCTTTACGGGCTCAATACGCTTGGAGCTGTGGCGGGAAGCTTCGCGGCCGGATTCGCGCTCATGCCGGCTCTGGGGTTGAGATTGTCCAACGCGAGCGGTGCGGCTCTGGGACTTCTAGTGGCAATTACGGCCGTGATTGCCCATCGAGCGTTGGGGCGACGTGCAGCAGTCGATATCGAGTGGCGGCCGGCGCCGACGCGCCAAAGCGCACCGCCGGAAGAACAGCGCGTGAAGTCCTGGTTGCTTGTAGCATTTGCCCTCTCGGGTTTCGCAGCCCTGGCCTACGAGGTTATGTGGACTCGGTTGTTGGCGTACTACTTCGAAGCCTTCGTGTATGCATTCAGCGCCATGCTATGTGTTTACCTCCTGGGGCTGGCGCTGGGCAGTCTGCTGTACTCATTGGTCCTTTCGCGATTTTCGAAGCAGATAAAACTCTTTGTCGTTCTCGAAGTCCTCATCGGCCTGACGGCTGCGGCGACGATTCCAGGATTTCTCATGCTTGCAGATCGCTTGAAGGAGGTGTCGATCTTCGAGTTCCGGTCGCTCATCAGTTGGATGTTCGTCTCCGCCGCCATCATCATGATATTGCCTACGATTCTGATCGGAGCGGTGTTCCCGTTGGTGGGAGCGATATGGGCGAGGACGACCGGCCGGATTGGTTTAGGGATTGGGGAGGTTTATCTCGTCAATACGATTGGAACTGTGGCCGGCTCGCTCGCCGCCGGATTCGCCGTGGTTCCCGCCTTGGGAACCAGAGTGGGACTGGTGACAATCGCCGGGGTGAATATCTTTGCGGGTTTGCTCGTTTGGGCCGTCGTCAGCCGGGCACGCTGGCAGGGCGCTCTCAGATTGGTGGTGGCGGTGGGGATTCCGCTTCTCGTTATTGGGGTGCTGAACAAGGCCGTCACTGCCGAGGACTTCGCACGCATCTATCAGCACGGCTTGCCGATCAAGATCGAATGGGTGACGGAGGGGATGGATGGGACGGTGACGATCGAACGGGGGACGGGACAGGGCGATGCGGTGTTCGGGATGGGGACCGATCGAAGGTTGAGCATCAACGGGGTCAACGTGGCCGGGACTCGCTTCGATTTCCATACAACGCAGAAGCTACAGGCCCATCTAGGTCTGCTGATTCATCAAGGGGCGAAGCGCGTGCTCCAGATCGGTTTCGGCTCGGGAGGAACAGCGTATTCGGCGAGCCTTCACCCTCTGGAACGCATCGATTGTGTCGAAATTTCGCGGACAGTGCTCTCAGCAGCCCCTAAGTTCGAAGAAACGAACCACGGAGTATTGAATGATCCGAGGGTTCACGTATACATCGAGGACGCGCGGTCCTTCGTTCGACACACACCACATCAGTACGATGTCATATTGTCTGACTCGACACATCCGAATCTCGCCGGAGAGGGCTTGCTGTATTCCGTAGATTACCTGCGGGATTGCGCCAAGCGCCTCAAGCCGGGCGGGATTTTCAGCACCTGGCTACCAGTTTACGCACTCAGCCTCGAGAATGCCCAGGTCATTATCCGCTCGATTCGAGCGGCATTCCCCTATGTGTATATCTGGCACACATCCATCGGGAGGAATGAGTGGTGCATCGTGCATGGAATGGTTGAGCCTCTGGATATTGACTGCGAGCGATTTGCAGAGGAGATGGCTTTACCAGGGGTGGAGGAAGACCTAGCCGAGATCGGCATGGTTCGGCCGGAAGATATATTGGGGCTTCTGCTCTACGATCATAAGGCTGTCGATCGCTGGGTGGGCGAAGGGGATCCGCTGAACACCGATGACAATGGATATCTTGAGTTCATTGGTCCAAAGAGCGCGTTTTCGGCCGGGTCTCGAAAGCGATTATGGCTGCTCACTTTTCCGGGGATCATAGAGAACTCCGGTGGCTCGGTGTTGGATTATACGAGTGGTTCCGAGAGAGGGGGGTGGGCGGAGCGTATCGGGCGAGAGGAAGCCGCCAATAGGCATATTCTCAACGGCCGCCTGTATGAATTCGCGGGGTCAGACGAGCGCGATTTGCTGGCGCTTAGGGAATACGAACGGGCATTGGCTCTATCCCCCGATAATTTCGTAGCCCAAGTCATGATTGGCATTGCGCCTCGTCAGATCGACGCATTGATGTCGGCTGCCGATGGTGAGGCAGACACGCAATTGATATTGGATCAATTAGTGGCCGCTCTAACGGCAACGGGTCGAATAGAGGAGGCCGCCAACTGGGCGGCGATTATGACGGCGCAATCGCTGCCGGAGCCCGGTCCGCAGATAGTAATGGCGGTATTGCGCGGCCGATGGGAGGAGGTAGAGCAACTGATTCGCAATAGGCGAACGCTCGCCTCTGGTGAAATCTTATTTATGGGATCCTCCAGGGCGGCTTACGAAGACCTCGTGGCCGCGGAGCGCTCCGCGGCCGTCAACCCGCGGGATGCGACCCTCCGGTGGCGGGCGGCGGATAGGTACGACCGTCTGGTCGACGGCATACGCAACAACACGCGTCCTTATAGGCGGACCTCGATGAGTTTTCGGTTGCGTTCGTTCCGATTGCGTGCGATTGCCGAACTGCTCGAGAAAGTTCGAAAGATATACGCGGAAGCGGCGGCGCTTTCGCCAGATGACGAAAACATTCGGCTTCGACTTGCGTTGGTGGATTTGTCGCTGGGGGAATATGCTTCGGCTCGAACGCACCTGAAGAGAGTAGCTGGTGGGGGAGGCCTTCAAGCGAACCGAGCGAAAAGAATGCTCAAAGAGGTGGATATTGCAGAGCGAGAGCCGTTCGCCTTCATATCGGAGATGCAGGCGATCGTGCGTAGTCAGACCGTTCGATAACGAGAGGTGAATGCAAGGCGTTGGGCAGACGAGGATGAGAAGGGCGAAGTAATTTTTCTATTTGCCGATTGGGAAGCTGTCGGGGGGAGAGGATACGATGCGACGACTGCGGATAGCATTGGCTCAGATCAATGTTACCGTCGGCGATCTAGAGGGCAACGTCGAGCGGATTATCGCCGCGATTCGTGAAGCCGCCTCGGTGAGCGCCGATCTAGTGGCCGCTCCGGAACTCGCAGTGACCGGATATCCGCCGGAGGACTTACTGCTCAAGCCCGAGTTCATCGCCGCAAATCTGAGAGCAGTGGATCGCATTGCAGCCGAGGTGGGCGATGATATGGTAGTGGTGTGCGGTTTCGCCGATCGCCGGGATGATCTTTACAACGCTGCAGCGGTTTTACATGGGGGACGGATGGCAGCGGTATACCACAAGAATTTATTGCCTACATACAGCGTTTTCGACGAAGATCGGTACTTCCGAGCAGGGAGCGAGCGGCCGGTATATCGTATTGCCGACGGCGTGGTCGGGGTGAGCGTATGTGAAGATATCTGGTATCCGGACGGACCACCCACAGAGCAGGCATTGGATGGGGGGGCGGAGCTGCTCGTCAATATCTCCTCTTCACCCTATTGTATGGGTCGCTTCGAGGTGAGGAGAGAGATGCTGGCGACACGAGCCGCCGATACAGCTGCGTTCGTGGCCTATGTGAATTTAGTTGGAGGGCAGGACGAATTAGTATTCGACGGGCAGAGCATGATCTTTGCGCCAGACGGAGAGCTGCTGGCGCGGGGGCCGGCGTTCGAAGAATCGATGATCGTGGCGGACATCGATCTGGAAGCCGCTTTCCAGCGACGGCTGCACGATCCAAGGCGCCGGAAGAGAAAAAAAACGCCGGAGACCTCGCCTCTAAAAATTATGGATGCGCGTGAGGACGAGAAGGCGGGGTTGGGGGCGCCGTCGATATTCGGACCGCTTGTGCGGGAAGAAGAAGTCTACCAAGCGCTTGTCCTGGGCACCCGAGACTACGTCCGAAAGAACGGCTTCGAGAAGGTCGTGGTTGGATTGAGTGGCGGGGTGGATTCATCTCTGGTGGCGGCAGTTGCGGTGGATGCGCTCGGATCGGAGAATGTGGTTGGAGTGTCGATGCCGTCGCGGTACTCGTCGGAGGGCAGTAAGGCCGATGCGACGGCGCTGGCGGGAGCGCTGAACATCGAGCTGAAGACGATTCCGATTGAAGATGCTCATGCCACATACGAGTCGATGCTCGAACGAGATGCGAAGGATGCTCCGAGCATTATGTTCGAGAATCTACAGGCGCGCATTCGGGGAAACATATTGATGGCGCTCTCGAACGCGCACCGGTGGCTCGTTCTGACGACGGGCAACAAGAGCGAGATCTCGACGGGATACTGCACGCTCTATGGTGATATGGCCGGCGGGTTCGCGGTGCTGCGGGACGTTCCGAAGACCCTCGTGTATGAGTTGGCGGAATTCAAGAATCAATCGGCCGGGCGCGAAGTGATTCCTCAAAGCGTGATCGACAAAGTTCCATCGGCGGAACTGCGGCCGGACCAAAAGGATACAGATTCGCTGCCGGATTACGAAGTGCTCGATCCAATCCTACAGAGTTACGTCGAGGATGATGAGCCGGTGAGCGAAATCGTGGCGGCAGGCAACGATCCGGAAGTGGTTGCGCAGGTAGTGCGTTTGGTCGACCGCAACGAGTATAAGCGACGGCAGGCCCCTCCCGGCCCGCGAATCACATCACGGGCCTTCGGCCGCGATCGACGCTTGCCGATCACGAATCGATTCCGGGGTGGACCGGTGTCATAAAGAAGCATCCCCGCCGAAGGTGGACGTAGCATCCGGCCAGCTGACAGCGTCGCCGGCCGATATTCGGTGTTGTCGGTGTTTTGTTCCCTCAGCATTTTCCTGTCGGTCACTGCCAATGCCCACAAACGCGAGTGAAGGGAGTGTAGAGGGAACGAAGCGCCGGTCGTTCCCTCTGCCAGGGGGCAAGGGGGACAGCGTCCCCCTCAAGAACCCTTATGCCCGGCAGGTTCCTGCCGGGCATAATCGGGGACTCATAGGCGCCCCTCGCCAATACCACCCCCAGTGCCGCAGGCACCCGCCGGACGATTTCCGGTTACATCTCCGTTCGCCCCTCGATCGCTCTAGAAATCGTCACATCGTCGGCATAGTCGAGATCACCGCCGACGGGCAAACCGAGCGCGATGCGCGTTGCCTTCACCCCGAACTCTTTAAGCAAACCCGCAATGTACATCGCCGTAGCATCGCCCTCCACCGTTGGATTCGTGGCCAGCACCACCTCCCCAACCTTCCCCTCTTTCACCCGCTCGATGAGTTCCTCGATTCGCAGTGATTCGGGTCCAATGCCGTCCATCGGAGAGATGAGTCCTCCGAGCACGTGATAGCGCCCGCGGAATCCCCCTCCCCGCTCCATCGCCATCAGATCCCGCGCTTCCCCCACCACGCACAGTATGCGATCGTCCCGACCGGGATCCGCGCAGAGCGGACATAGCTCCGCGTCCGTATAGCTGAAGCAGACCGGACACGGATGGACATTCTCTTTGACCTTTCGAATGGCGTCCGCGAGATCTTGAGTATCCTGGGCCGCGGCATGGAGCAGATGCAGGGCCAACCGCTGCGCCGTCTTCGGCCCAACGCCCGGCAGCTTCTCCAATTCCTCAATCAACCGGGCCAGCGATCGGGGATACGCGTGCATCAGTGGAAAACCCTCCCTATGTCATTATGTAGGAAAGAGCCCCCGGCAGAACTCAATCTGCACTATTGTTCTCAGCAGGGCAAAGCCTCTCCTGCGCCTGCCATATTCGAGTGTAGCGAACTCCGGCTTCCATGAGAATCGCTCAGCCTAGAATCCTGGTATATCGATCCCCCCGGTGATCCCTTCCATTCTTTCCTCCTGCTCCTTGCGCCCTTTCTCCAAAGCCTCCCGCACCGCTGCAAGGATCAGGTCTTGGAGCATCTCCACATCCTCCGGGTCCACGGCCTCGGGATCGATGTGAAGCTCGATCAACTCCCTCTGCCCGTTCGCCACCGCCCGCACAACTCCCCCTCCGGCAGTCGCTTCCACCCGAAGGTCCGCCAACTCCTTCTGGGCGGCATCCATATCCCTCTGCAGCTTCTCCATCTGACGCATCAACTGCTTTTGAAGTCCCCCTCCGCCGGGAATTCGCATACTCAATACCTCCTATGATCGACCGCGCTCGGCGGCACTATTCTTCCAGTTCACTTCCTGGAAAGATCGACAATACATCATCGAGCTTCGCCGAGCCTTTCCGCGTAGTCGCACTTCCCTTCGGCCTATCTTCTGCCCGCGTGGGCGATGCCATCCGTCGAGCGATCTTCACGTCAACTCCGAACATACTCCTTACAGCGTCCGCGACCGTCTGCCGTCGCTTGTCGGTCAACTGATCGTGATGGAACTGGTGGTTGAACTCCAGAACCAGGGTATCATCCTCGAGCGCAGCCGGAATCGCCTCCCTAAGAAACGCCGCCTCCGCGCTCCGCCTCTCCTTCCTCAGCAGAGACAATAGCTCATCCCAACGGTCTCTCATCTCCGCCAGTCCTGGAGACGCATCCCCCCCGGTGGGAACGTCGACCGCCTCCCTCACATCGCGTCGATCGGCTGCCTTGTCTCGTACGGTTCGCTCTTGCCCTTTTGTCGGGGTTTTCCGCGGTTCAGGCTTACGCTCCTCGCCGCGTGCCTGCGCCGCCGGCCCAGGAGAACGGCAGAGCCGCACCGCCGCCAACTCCACCAACAATCGCGGCTGGCTGGTAAACCTCAGCTCGCGATCCGTCTCCGCCAGCACATCGAGCGCGCTCACGACATCGGCGGTTGGAAGCGATTGAGCTTGCTCCACCAACTTCTCCACCGATTCATCCGGAAGGCTTACCGTATCCCGTCCGCGACGATCCACGTTGAGCATCAAGAGGTTGCGGAAATGCTCGATCAGCTCGCCGACGAATTGACGAATATCCTTCCCCTCGGTCACCACCCGCTCGACGAAACCCAGCGCCTCCCCCATATCGCGGCGGATAACGATCTCAGTGAACTCGACGAGCAGATCGAAATCGACGCCTCCGAGAATCTCCGTGACCACCTCCGCGGTCACCTCCGCGTCGGCGTACGCCACCGCCTGATCGAGTAGCGTCAGAGCGTTTCGCCCCGCTCCATCGGCCGCGTGGGCCAACATCGTGACCGCCTTATCGGCGATCTTCAACTGCTCCTTGGCGGCGACATCCCTGATAATACCCTCCAGATCGCCCAGCCCCACGCGATGAAAATCGAACCGCTGACATCGCGAGAGAATCGTCGGCAGCACCCGGTGTGGCTCCGTCGTCGCCAATACGAACACCACATGAGGTGGCGGCTCCTCCAGCGTCTTCAGAAACGCATTGAACGCCTCGCCGGTGAGCATATGAACCTCGTCGATTATATACACCTTCATCCGCCCGCCGGCAGGAGCCAGCCCCACCCGCTCTCGCAGCTCCCGGATTTCGTCGATCCCGCGGTTCGACGCCGCGTCGATCTCGATCACATCGAGCGCGTTGCCGGCCACGATTCTGCGACACGCCTCGCACTCCCCACACGGCTGCTCCGTGGGCCCCTGCTCGCAATTGAGCGACATCGCCAACACCCGCGCCGTGCTCGTCTTCCCCGTGCCCCGAGGTCCACAAAAGAGATAAGCGTGTGCGATCCGACTCGCCTTGATCGCGTTGCCCAACGTCTGCGTCACATGACGCTGCCCGACGATCTCGGCGAAGTTTCGTGGGCGATATTTTCGATAGAGGGATAAATAGGGCAAGTTGCAGCTCCCGTCACCCTTCTTTCGTCGAAGAAAGACCCCGTCCTCTCTTCGGGGCCGCGTCTCCCACAATACAAAAAGCAGGGGGCGAATGCCCCCTGCTCGATGATTCACGTGATCGTGCACCCGTCGTCGAACGAATCGCCCTGGCGGAATGAACGCAGCCAGCTCCGGTCCGACGATCTGCGGCACGCGCGCCATCTTGCTTACCGCTGCTTCCTTCCGGACCTGACGGAGTTTGCAAGGGGCACGCTGCGCAGGGCCCGACCTTCAACACCGCTTACGCTCCCCAGACCCAAAGAAACGCGCCCTCAGACGGGAATTCGACCCCGCTAGAGCGGATTGCGGGTACAGGGCACCGCTAGCTCCCCATCTAGCACGATCACACTTGCATTATAGCACGGTCTTCGTACGTTCACTCAACCCCACTCGCCGAGTTAAGAACAATCCGAGTTTCGTCATCCCCCTTGTCTCGCGAAACCATCACTATCTGATTCACCCCATCGACCTCTCGCGAGAGCTGCATCATCTTAAGCTCTGGTATTTCCACCTGCCCCGCCACATCGGCGTCCGGAAGCTTTTCGCGATAAAACGCGGCGACATCGGTAAAATCGTCCTTCGCCGTCAAGTGGACCTGGATGAACTCCTTCTCCACCCCCTCGTCCGATTGCGTTTGCTTCATCGAGTGCACGGCTACCGCCCCCGGATAGAACGGAATACCGACATCCTTCTCTCCCACATCCGGGCCGGAGGTCACGACCGCGGTGCCCTCCTCAGTCCGAACGGTCATCTTGCCCTCATCGCCGCTCATATACAGAGACCCATCATCGGTCTCGACCGTCACTTCCGTATTCCCGCCGCCCTGCTCGACCGTCACTTTCCCCTCAGGCGTCTTATACGTTTCCTTCCGACCACATCCGGCCGCGACCATAGAGATGATCACGACGACCACCACTAACACTGCTCCTACGCGCATACTTCAACGCTTGGTGTGAGTTATAAGAAGGAAGGAAGGTGACGCGGCAAGACAGTGAGACGAACAAACCTTTGGACAAAGGAGCTCACTGTGCTCGACCTCGACACCTTCCTGACCAGATTGTA
>Ga0180438_10001230_pt1 | contig 45718 bp, 25 predicted proteins | sample SS_ome_12_FD_132455 | JGI IMG/M metagenome (GOLD analysis project Ga0180438, IMG submission 132455) | Hypersaline lake sediment archaeal communities from the Salton Sea, California, USA - SS_3_D_2 metaG | ecosystem: Environmental > Aquatic > Non-marine Saline and Alkaline > Hypersaline >...
TCCGACAAGGCCGTATCCGCAATGGAAGCCTCCCCCCTCTTCCGCAACCCGGACTTCCTCGGCACAACTCGTGAAAAGGACGGCCTGATGTTCCGCATGACATGCGAAGTCAGCAAAGGCGCATTGGAGTAAGCTGCATGAAGCTCTCCCGCAGAGAAAAAGTGACTGTCTTGGTGGGTGCGTGCGTCGTAGCTGCTACGCTACTCATTGCGGCCATCGTCTCACCCCTCGCCCGCAAATGGTATCAGTTGGGGTCGCGTCTTGGCCCCGAACTCAAAACCGTACGCCACCTAACTGAGCGCGCTCAGAAGCGCGACAATCTCCTAGCCCGCAGAACACAACTCGTCGGCGAATTGGGCCTGTTGGTCGGCGAGGAATCGTCTTCGAAGACCGGACCTTCCACTCGTCCTCGCCCCCAATCCCCAAGGCCTGACCGCAACACAGGCCCCGAGGGCCTTCGGACTGCAACAGCGAGCTCGGTGCTTCCACCTCCTGGCGCAGACCCCGAGCCCCCAGCTAACCCCGCAGCCAATAATCCCGCAGTTGCAGCCATGACCTCCGCAACTGGCTCCCCCAAGTCGCCCGACGCTCCTCCAGGCAAGGAGCCCGAAGCGAAAGACGCCGGCAACTCCTCCGACTACCTAAGCTTCGCCACTCACATCGAACGTACTGCAAAATCCGCCAACGTGAAGATCAAGCGCTTCCAGCCGAAGAAGCAGCCCATCAGCGCGAAGAAGGCGAAATACTACGAGCCCGTCGCCCTTCAGATCACCTTCGACTGCAATCTTCAGAGCATGCTCAAGCTCCTTCACGGACTGGAGAAAGGCTCTCGTCTGGCGCGTGTCGAACACCTGGACTTGCGCAGGGACTTGAAGAAGGGCGGCAATGTCGAAGTCACTCTTGACCTAATCGGATACGAACCCAAAGCGAGGTAAACGTGAACGGCAGAGCCCGGCAGGCCATCACCAGGTTGCGCGATTTCGGTCCCGATAGGATCCTGCTGATCGCCTCTGCGCTTTTCATATTTCTCATTGTCGTCCAGGGCGCTCGCTTTGGCTTCGCCTCTCGCCTTGGCAAGGGCCTGATCGACTCGCTCACGGCGCGCGAAGCCAAGCCCATCGAGAGAAAAGACGTCAAGTCTCTCGAGGACTACAAGCCCATCACGGATAAAGGCATCCTCGGCGCTCCTCCCGGCAAGCCCCCGCAGCAGAAGCTCTTCGGAATAATGGGCGACATGGCCCTTATCGGCGCTTCTCCCGACGACTCCAAAACGTATTCGCTTGGTGCTGAGATTCCGGGCGGCGAGAAACTCGTCGAAATTGGCGGCGACTACGTGATGCTCGAAAAAGATGGCAATCAGCGCAAGGAACTCGTGTTCCCGGCAAAGGGCGGCGAAGGCCGTGTGGTAGAACTCCCCGGCGGAATGCCCTCCGGCCCGCCCGGCGGCCAGCCGCGTCCCGAGCAGCCGCCGCAGCCCCAGCGCCAACAGATGCCGGCGCAGCCAACAGTCGACCAAGAGCAGATGATGAGAATGAAGATGGAACAGGCAAAAATGCAGGCCGAGCAAGCAAGAATGGAAGCTGAGCGAGCCGCAGAACAGCAGCCCCGCCAGCGTACTCGGCGCTAGCTGCTCAAACTCATAGCAAGAGAGGTTTGGCCATGAAGACTAACGGCAAGGTTTGGTTGCTTCGCGGGATCTGTATCCTCGGTGCCGCCCTCCTTCTTCTGTCCGCTTCCTCAACCGTCACCAGCGCCCGGGCTGAGGACGGACGCGAGTCCACCGTAAGAATCCACCGGACCACCAGCGAAGAGGCCGTCTCTTCAGACGAAATCGAAACCGGTGAAGAGAAATCAGACGAAAGTGGAACCACTTCTGAAGATACCCCCGAAGCCGGCGAATCGTCCGAGCCTGCCGCCACTGGTGCCCCCTCGGCGCCAGGCGAATCCCCTCCTTCATCCGAACCCTCTTCCGAAGAAGGCACAGCGGAAATGGAGATCGAAGAGGACGACGGAAAGGTAACCCTCAACCTCAACAACGTCAAGATCGAGAAAGTCCTCCAATTCCTCAGCAAGCTCACCGACAAGGTCGTCACCAAGCACCCCGAGGTCAAGGCCCAGGTCACAATCGTCAGCGATAAGAAGCTCGAAAAGGAGGAGGCCCTGAGGCATATTGTCGAGGCCCTTCAGATGCAGGGCATTTCCGTCATCATACGCGACGATACCATCTGGGTTATTCCCATTTCCAAAGTCGCCGAGATGGATATCGAGCTCACTGCTCCTACCGAAGAAGCCCCTCCCATGGGCCTCATCAAGAAGGTCATTGAAGTCCGTTTCGCAGACGTTGCCGAACTCGAGAAGCTCCTCAGGCCCGCTCTCAGCAAGGATGCCCAGCTCGTTGCACACCCCGGCTCCAAGAAGATCATCGTCACAGACACCATAGACCGCGTCAGGAACCTTGAGAAAGTCATCGCGCAGCTTGACGTGCTGGAAGTCGATGAGCGCCAGGCAAAAATATTCCCCCTTGAAAACGCCGACGCGAAAGACCTTGAGAAGCTCCTTCAAGCCGTCTTCTCCGTGCCAAGCAAAGCCTCAAGCCAGCAGGGCCCCCCGAGAGAAGGCCCTCCCAGACCCTCTCCCTCCGGCACTGCGCCACCCGTCGACGTCGTCGCGTATCCCGCTGCGAACTGGCTCGTCGTCGTTGCCCCCGAAGAGCAGATGGAAACCGCCACCAGTCTCATAAACCAGCTCGACCAGGAGATCCCCGAGAAACTCAAGCTCAGAGTGATTCCCGTCCAGTACGCAGAGGCCGGAGAGCTCGATTACCAGCTCAGGCGCTTGTTCGACAAGCGTCAGATGAAGAAAGTGGAAGACACCGTCGAGATTACTGCCGATGACCGCTCCAATTCCCTCTTCATTCTCGCTTCCGACGACAACTTCAAGATAATCGAGGACCTCGTCAAGCAGGTTGACACCGAAGAGGCCGTCCAGACGATGACCAAAACCTACTCGCTTGAGCACGCTGACGCCGAAGACATCGCCGAACAGCTCACCGACCTCTACTCCGGCATGCAGCAGCCCAGCTACTACGGTTGGTGGTACTCCTCGTCCTCCCGGAGCACCAAAGGCGAGACCCGCTTCGTTGCCGAAACGCGTACCAACTCCATCATCGCCATCGCTGACCCGGACGAGTTCGAGAAGATCGATAATCTCATCAAACAGCTCGACGTACCCCTCGATCCGGACCAGGCTGCCCCACGCATCTATCGCATCAAATACATCAGCGCCACGGACCTTACCGACGTACTCAACCAGATCTTCGGCGTCGAGGATCAGAAGACCGGTGGCTACTGGGACTACTACTCGAGTCGCTACTCCCAGAAGACCGAGGTCGGCAGGCTCTACGGCAAGGTCCACTTCATCGCCGAGGCTTCCACCAACTCCATCATAGTAACCACCAACAACGTCGAGAATTTCCCTGTCATCGAGGCGGCCATCAACGAACTCGACAGCATCACACCCGAGGCCGACAACACCTTCGTCGTCACCTTAAAGCACGCAGATGCCACTGAGGTGGCCCAGCAGCTCAACGCCCTCTTCGCCCGCGAAGGAGCAAAAGCGCCACAGAAAGAGCAGGAGGAAGACCCCTGGTTCACCTGGTATTGGGGCGACCCAAAGAAAAAGGAAGAGCGCCCCATCAGCAATCTCATCGGACAGGTTAGAGTCGTCCCTGTTGACCGCATCAACGCCATCATGGTCACTACCGACTTCCAGAATTTCGAGGCTATGAAGGACCTTATTGAGGACCTGGATGTAGAAACCCCCAAAGTTCTCGTTGCTGTGCGCCTCATTGAGATCACCAGATCCAAAAGCTCCAGGATCGGCACCCGCTGGGGCTCCTCTTCCACCATCTTCGAAACCGAGGACTTCGATGGCGGATTCCTCAGCACCTTCGGCGCGACTTGGGAAGAAGTCTATTCCCGCGGTGCCCTCTCCGCCGGCTTGGACATAAACCTTCTCGTTCAGTTCCTTCTGCGAAACTTCAATTCCCGCGTCCTCTCTGATTCCACCCTCGCTATGAACAACAACTACAAATCATCCTTGTTCGTCGGGTCGCAGATTCCGTTCATCACCGGAAGCGTCGTGGGCAGCGAAGGCTCCCGTACGGACACCTTCGAGTACAAGGATGCGGCGCTCGTCCTTACAATAACCCCGCGCATCAACGAACTCGACAAAGTCGTCCTCAAGGTCAATCTCGAAGCCACACAGGTCGCTGAGGAGGTGATTCTCGGCGGGGCCGTCCTTGATACTCGCAAGTTCGACACTGAACTCGCAGTCGAGAGCGGCCAGACCATGGTGATGGGCGGCATCATGAGGGAACAGGAGGGCCAGCAGATTCGCCGCGTCCCCATCCTCGGTCACATCCCGGTAATCAGCCTGCTCTTCAGCAAGAAGGATACGACGAACGACATAACCGAACTTGTCGCCTTCATCACCCCTACCGTCCTCCGCACGTCGGAGGACGACATGCAGGCTACCCTTGCTACAAGCGAAGGGCTTTCCAGCAAGACGGAGATGGAGATCCTACCCCAGGCAGCTGACGACTGATACAATAGACGAGGAGCGGCAAGGTAGCCGCCGTCTCGCGTATTTGCAGTGACCGCTGTGGGGAGGTGTGCGACGTTCAGAGGTCTACCCCCGCATGCTGCTCTAGCGGCTCTCGTTCTGCTGTCGCTGCCCTTGGCGTGCGATCGATCCCCCACTTCCCAGTCGCCGGCAGCCGCCGAAGCTGCTTCCGTGTCCCCTGACCACAGTGGAGAAGGCATGGTGGAAAAGATTACGAAGACCGACGAAGAATGGCGGAAACTCCTCACTCCCGATCAGTACAGGGTCACGCGGGAGAAGGATACCGAGGCCCCCTTCTCAGGACAGTACTGCGGCTTCAAGGGCCGCGGCACCTATCGCTGCGTCGCCTGCGGCCTCGAACTTTTCGGCTCCGACGCCAAGTTCGATTCCGGCACCGGCTGGCCCAGCTTCTCGAAGCCTGTCTCGGAATCCCGCATCGCGGAGAAAGAAGACATGAGCCTCTCAACGCCAAGAACGGAGGTCCTTTGCCCCAGGTGCGGTGCCCATCTCGGACACGTCTTCCCCGATGGCCCTCCGCCTACTGGCCTCCGCTACTGCATCAACTCCCTGGCCCTCGACTTCACGCCCGAGGAGACCGTTGACCCCTCAGAGGATCGCCAGGACCCGTCCGCATCCGCTTCTCCCTAACCCCTTCCTCCCGCAAGCCCTTGCGCGATCAGTCCAGCAATCGGCGGAAAGAAAAACGTGCTGGCAACCCTGACCAGCGTGAACTTCCACCCCAAAATCCCCACTTCCATCGGCAATCGCGCCACCGCCCACAGCGACCATCCGGTGAGGAACGCCACCATCGTTCCCACCCCGGCTCCTGAACGCAGCAGTCCCGCCACGATTGGCAGGCTCACGTAAGGGCCGCCTGGCGACAGCCCCCCCGCAACCGTTCCGACCAATATTCCCCGAATTCCCGACTCAGTTCCGACCCACTTCGCCAGCAACTCGCTTGGCAGAAGTACCTGAATCATCCCTGCAACTACGAATGCGAAGAACAGCAGCGGCACTATCCCCACCATCAAATCCAGCCCGGACCTCATGCCCTCTATGTGCTTCCCCTCTCCCTTGGACCACGCGAGCACAACCAGGCACACCGCCACCAGCCCCATAAGCACTGTTGGGAGTAACATGGCTCTTTTCCTCTTCTCATTCTTCATGGGATATGTCCGCAGGAATACGCTACCCCGACACCACCAGCGTTCGGATCTCGAACGGCTTCACAAGCAGCGTCACGCGTTGTCCGTCCGTCTTGACGTCATCTCTCTCGCGTTCCAGCAGGTCGCATTCCCCGACCCCCTTGACCCGCTCGCCGAACTCCAGCGTGACCTCGCCGCGTTGCCCGAAGCACTCGTAAATTCTCACTACCCATTCATCGCTTTCCTCGGCACGCTTCAGCGTCTCTACCACCACATTCGGCACGCTCACCGACAAGAACGATTTCCTCTCCGCCCATTTCCCGTCGTGTGCTTCTTCCATCCGCGCAATCAGCGGACAGTTGAGCTGATACGCCTCCCTCACCGTCCCGCCTTCCCGCCAGTCGCCCAAGTGCGGATACAGCGAGTACGTCATCACGTGCATCCCCCTGTCCGACTGCGGATCAGGGCTCACCGGTGACCTCAGCAGCGTTACTCGCACCACGTTGTCCTTGATGTCGTGTCCGTACTTGCAGTCGTTGAGCACGCTCACCCCGTACCCCGCCTCCGACAGATCCACCCACTTGTGCGCCGGGACTTCGAACATCGCCTGCTCCCAGCTTGTGTTCCTGTGCGTTGCTCGCTCGATGCTCCCGAACTGAATCTCATACGTCGCCCGCCGCGACAGCACGTCAACCGGGAAAGCCGCCTTCATCAGCATCTCGCTCTGCTGCCAATCGATCTCCGTCTCGAAGTCAATCCGCGCAATGTGCCGGTAGATGTAGGTCCTCTGCTTGATGGTCGAATCAAGAAACCGTCTCGTGACCTCGACACCCGCCCGCACAGGTCCCTCCTCGATCACCTTCACCTTCTCCGGCGGCTCCGGTTCCCACATCTTCTCCTCGAAATACCTCTCTATGTCCCACGCGCTGTTCGAAAGCGGCTTGTCCTCGAAAATCTGCAGCACGTTCCCCCGCTCTCCCGCTGGAAGCACCTGCCGCTCGCCCCGCTTATCCACCAGCGACGTAATAGCAGCGCTCGCGTCGAGCTTCATCTCGAAGAAGTCGTTCTCCAACCGTCCCCCGCTGACCGACAGCATTCCGCTTGCCTTCCCCGGTTTGCTCCCCCCACCGCCATTCTCCACTCTGAAAGCCCTGTATCCCAGCGACGGAACGCTCTCAGCAAGAAACAACACCTTTCTCCCACCGTCTCCCAAACTCACCACCTGCTGCGGGGCAGCATACCCATCCTCATCTAACACCGTGACCTCTTCGTCACTCTCCAGTTCCAGCGTTGCCACGTCGGTGCGTTCCCACGACAGCGTGTTCCACACAATCGCTGCGCTGCCGCCCGCTTTCGCCGCCTTGCTCGTATCGATTCTCTTTGCCGCCGCCGCCAGCGCATCTTCGCGCACCCGCTCCCCGATCGCCTGCGCCTCTGCCAGTTCTCGCTTGCAGTCCTCGTACGCCTCGTGAATCGACGACCCCGGCAGTATGTCGTGGAACTGGTTCCGCAGAACGATCTCCCACCCTTTCCTCAACTCATCAACCGGATACTTCTCTCCCGCCCGCATCGCCACCGCCGCGAGCGCCTCCGCATCGCGGTAAAGCAGCTCGTTCTTCCGGTTAGCGCGCTTGATCCATCCCTGGCTCGTGAACGTCCCGCGGTGATACTCCAGGTAAAGCTCCCCGCTCCACACCGGCAGCTCCACTTCTTGCACTCTCTTCCCCAGCCTCTCGTAGAATCCCGCCGCAGTTCCCATCCGGCACCATGGAAGTCCCGGGAAATCCTCAATCAGCTTCCCCGTCTCCAGCATCTCCTTCGTCGGACCCCCTCCGCCATCCCCCCATCCGAACGCCATCAGCACCTCGTTCGACACTTCCTTCTGTAGGTACCGCTCCCACGTTCCATTCAGAACCGCAGGCGTCAGGTTCCCGTTATACGTTCGCTTCAAACCGGGCGTCGGTGTGGTCACGAAGTGCGCCAGAAGTTTCGTGCCGTCAATCCCCTCCCACCAGAACGTGTCGTAGGGGAACCGATTCGTGTCGTTCCAGCTGATCTTCGTCGTCATGAAATACTTCATCCCGCACTTCGCCGCAATCTGCGGCAGCGCCGCGCTGTACCCGAAGCTGTCGGGAAACCACATGACGTCGCTCTCCACCCCCAGTTGCTCCCGGAAGAAGCGCTTCCCGTAGATGAACTGCCTCACCAGCGATTCCCCCCCAGTGAGATTGCAGTCGGGCTCGACCCACATCCCTCCCGACGCATCCCACCTGCCTTCTACCACCCGCTTCTTGACCTCCTCGAACACGTTCGGATACTCCTGCCTCACCAGGTCGTAGAGCTGCGCCTGGCTCGCAAGAAAGCAGAACTTCGGATACCGCTCCATCGCCCGCAGCGAGTTCGTGAAAGTTCGCGCCGCCTTTCTCCGTGTTTGCGACAGCGTCCACAGCCACACCACGTCCAGGTGCGCATGCCCCACGCACGTGACAGTGGGCCGCCTGCCTCCAGACCGCTCCCCTGGCTTTCGTGCCTCGCCCACTTTCTTCTCGAGAAATTCTCTCGCTCTTGCCAGCGATTCGTAGAACCCGCTCGACCCCGGCTCTCTGTAATCCACCAGCCCGACCGCCTCATCCAACCCCTTCAGAAGCTCGTGCCGAGCGGGCAGTGACGTATCCAGTGCTCGCGCCGCATCCAGCGTCGCCGTCCCCAGGTAGTAGAAATCAGAAGCTCGTTCGTCAATCACCCTTACTTCCGCCACGTCGAACCAGTGCTTCTCGTCCGACAGCCCGCTGTAGACCTCTATCGCAAGCGTGTGTTCCCTTCCCGGCTCCGCATCCTCATCAAGCAGAATCTCCGGCCTGCCTATCGCCACGCTTTGTCTCGCTTCGCCATCGAGATACGCAAGCCCCTCGGCCCCGCGCAGTCCCCCTCTCGGGCTCATTCGCACGTACACACACACCTGCTTCCCCGCAAACTCCTCCGGTATCTCGAACCTCGTCCGAAACCAAAAGTTCGCAAGGTACGCCCCCCAGCTCCCCGGAACTCGAAAATCCTCCCACCCGCTGTCATCGAAGCCCACCTGCTCAGCCCCCGGTGCTTCGCCCTGCGTCACCCGAAACGCCGGAAGCTGCACCCTCTCTCTGTAGATGTGCCCCGCAATCTCCTTCAGCCTGTTCTCCAGCTTGCGGACCAACTGGCTCGTCGATGCATCCTCGAAGTAAAGCGGCCTCAATTGACTCATCTGACGCTCCTGCATCTCTTCTGATGATGTTCCGCTGCCAGGCGGGCCTTCAAGCCGCAAAGGAACAGTATACACGATCCCCCGTCCGATCCGGCACTCCCCTGCCACAGTCCCTTACACGCATCCCTCTTGGGGGAACCACGACCCGGAAATCAGCCCCTATTCGCCCGGCGGGGATTCCCGGTATGGCTCAATGATTATTCTGAGCGTCATCGTCTCCAAGTCCCGGATGACCCCCAGCTTCACCTCCACTCCCGGCACGGCTGCCGCAGCCAACTCAGCCAGCTCCCCCGCCTTACTCACGCGCTTGCCCTCGAAACTCGTCACAATGTCATTCCTCCTGAGTCCTCCCTTCTCTGCTGGTCCTCCCGGCACTGGCTTGACCACCAGCACTCCCTGAAAATAGCTGACCCCCGCCTTTGCTGCCGCCTCCGGCGTTATCGTTATGATGGCCGCGCCAAGCCATCCCTTAGTCTTCTCAGAAAGCGGCGGCCCTTCCGGTCTCTCATCGACCACCAGCTTCACCCAACCCATGGTCCCTCCCCGCATGACTGCCACCTCAACTTCCTCCCCCGGCCTTCTCTCCGACACCAGTATCGCAAGCCCCTTCGCGGTTCGTATGTCCTGTCCCCCGAAGGCGGTTATTACGTCGTTCTTCTTGAGGCCAGCCCGCTCGGCCGGGCCCCCGGGCAGCACGCTTGCCACGACCACCCCATCGCTCACACGAAGATTCATATTCTTCTTCACCTCGGCCGTCACCGTGATGATCTCCGCACCAAGCCACCCAGGTTTCCCAGGCGGCGGCTCGAATGGTGGAATTTCTGGCACCGGCCCAGCAGTGATACTCGGCGTCGCGCTCGGCTCCAATCTGCTCGGCCCTGCTGAGGGTGTTGCAGTCCGATGCGCGATCACCTCATGTGGCCCCGGAGACACTGTCTCCACATTCGGAGACACAATCTCCGCATCCGGGGATACAACCTCCTCACTCGGCCACTCAATCTCCTCGGCCTCTACGCCCTCCCCTGTGGCAACCGATTCAAGGATCGCTCTCACCTCCGCCTCCACGGCCTTGAATACCTCCGGCGGCATGGCCGCCGTAATCAGGTAAGCCCTACCCTTCTCCCCCAATACCGTCTGCAGCAGGTGGTAGCTTTTCCCCTGGCGGGTCAGGTCTCCCTCGATCTCGTAACCCTCCGCACCCGCGGTCTTAAACCCCTTCCGCAACACTGCCGCACCTATCGCTTTCAGATCCTTCTCCATCCGAGCCGCAACCTCTTCGACGCTAACTTCATCCTCGCCATACAATATCTCCACCCGCAAAATCGCCGCAGGCGATTTCACAAGGTAGAAGCTCCGCTCGTCGCCTTCCCGCAAATCCCACCCCGGTCCGTACCCGATCCTCAAGCCCCCGTCGCTTGTTTCCGCCTCAAAAAGGTGTGCCGCTCCCGGTAGGCAAATCGACAGCATCACCAAGAGCAGAACTCCACCCTTCACCGTTCTTCTTACCAGTGCGGACATCTCTTCCTCTCCACCATCTGTTTCAGGACAACCTTCGGGTCAAGTGGCGGCTTCTGCCCAGGGATCGTCGTCGCTATGTCCATCACTTGCGGTTCGTCCGGCAGGCCCTTACCCATATCCATCTTGTCTACCCCAACGTGTTCCTCCACCGGCTCCGGTTCGCGCCCGGCAGACTCAAATGATATCGTGTTGCTCATCAGGATCGTCGCGTCAATCGCCAGGAAGTCCGGCGGATTCCCTCTTCTCAACTGCGAGGCTTTCAGCATTTCAATCTGCTCCGGGCTCAGCCTCCGCATCATCACCGCCAGAGCATGGGAGCGCTGGTCCATTTCCCGTGTTATCTTCATCACCCCGTCCCGAGCCTCTTTCGACTCGGTCGACGGCGTCCCCGCGTCCTCGGCCTTCGCTTGCAGTTCCGTCGCTTTCGTCTTCAATTCTGCCTCATACTGCCGCCGTCCCGCGGTCGCCGTGTTTAGGAAACGCGCCCTCAGCCTCTTTCCGGTCTCCAGGTGCTCCATCATGATGATGTCCAGCACCACCTCTCGCCATTCCTCCGGGTCAAAGGGCTTGTTCTGCTTCTTATGTTCAGCCTCAAGTTCGTTCAATCGTACCGTCAGCATCTGCTTGAACACCTCCTGCAGCGGCATGCCGGTCTTGAGCTTCTGCCACCGCACCGCCAGACGCCGCTGCTCCTGCGTCAGTGCCGCCCCCTCATACTCCTGCGCCGCCTTGACGAATGCTCCGTGTGGCCCGCCTTCCGCCTTGGCGTCCTCGGCGCTCAAGTTGTTCAAGGCGTCCTTCCCGCCCTCCACTGACGCCATCGCGCCCACCATCTCTCTTATGTTGTACTTCGCCAAAGCGTACGCCAGCGCTCGGGGGTCGCTCGCGTATAGCTGCTGGTATCTCCGCACGAAATGTTCCTGATCCAGCACGATATCCAACCCATCCCCCGTTTCCAGCTTCACGTTCCCGTAGAGCCGACCATATATCTCGTGCTCCCTCGGCGCTGCGCTCAATCCCCCCTTCCCGTCCGCTACCCAAATCTTCCCCCGCAACTTTCCGATCAGCTTTAGCATGCGCAGTTGCCCCACTGTCATATATGCCTCTGCCTGTTCCACCCCACTCATAACCGCCAGCAGGTTGTCGTTCGCTGCCTTCATGTCCCAATCCGCATCAGAGGTGTCCATCTGCGGCATTACATTCGCAAAACACTCGATGTGCCACAGTTCCAGGTCTGTCACCAGCTTCTTCTTCAGGTACATATCGAAGAATGCCTTCACCTCTTCTCGCCGGTTCACGCTCTTGACCAGCACCGAAACGTCGTTATCGCTGCTTAACCCCTTGAACTCCGCGCTCGTCGGGTCGGCGCTCGAACCCTCGATCAGAAACCCCACCACCTCTCCAGGGAATTCCTTCGCCGTCGCATTCATGGCGTCCTCGACGAGGAACTGCACCTGCGCAACGATTTCCTGCTCGATCTCCGGCGACAAGAACAACTCACCCTTGTACTCCACCCCCCTGACGCGCTTCAGCTCAACAGGGTCGATTTTCCGCAGCAACTCCGCCGCCAGATCCGCTCTTCTCGACGGCCCCTGCTCCCTCAGCTTCTGCCGAAAAGACTCAACCTCGCTCGTGATGATCTGGCCAACCCACCGCTCATAGTCGAACTTCGTCTTGATCCGACTCAACATACGTGCCGCCCAGTAATTCGCCGCGGAGTTGTACGCTTGCGCCGCCCCCTTCGCGTACTCGATCTCCGCGAGCAGGCTCTGCAGGGACCATCGCTTTCTTGCCGCTTCCCAGATGGCTATGTAGTCCCACAGCACCTTTCCCGCGTCGCTCATTGCCTCTCGCTGCACCTTCTGCTCTGTCTCGGTCCCGGCGCTTGCCAGCTTCGACGCCGCGCTTAAGTAGTCACCCATCGCCTTGTAGAACGGATGATCCTTCACGCTCTTCACCGTCTCCCATGCCGCTCCCGGCAGCTCTTCCACGTTCCGCATCCGCGCCTCTGGCTTCGTCTCTTGCTCCAGCTCCCCCCCCTTCTCCTCCATCTTGCTCATGCCCTTGCGCCACATCGCGCTCACCACTTCCACGCTCAGCATTCCCAGGAAGTCGCCCCAGTTCTGATTCTTGTAGACTGACGATTGGAACGCTTCCGAGATCACCTCCTCCGCCGCTTCCTCCACTATGTTCCCCACAACCTGCCCAAGCCCCGCCCAACTGCTCATCGCCCCGCTGAATGGGTTCACCACTCCATACAGGTACTGAAGGAAGCTCGCCGGACCCGGTCCCGCAGCCGGCACGCCTGCCCAGGTAAAGAACGCACTGAACCCCGCAGCATAGAATCCCATGTTCCCCCAGTTCTCCAGCACGTCCGTGCCCATCTGGATCGTGATCTCCCACTGGATCGCTCTCTTCAGTTCCTCGTACTTCGCGTCGTTCTCCTGCAGTTCCTTGTATTGCTGCGAACTCTCTTTCAGCTTCTGGAAAATATTGTCGTCGAACTTCGCCCGTTCCAGTTTCTCCCGGTCCAGCTTCAGCCCCTTGATGCTCGCCAGTTTCCCCACGTACTGCTGCCGCCTCATCTGATCCAGCAGCGACAGCGCCTTGTGGTAGTCGTATCCCAGAATCGCATCCCTGTATCGCAGCTTCAGCACCAGCGGTTCCGCCTGCGCCAGATTCACGCGCGATGCCTCCGAGCAAAGCCTTATTTTGTGTGCGTACAGTTTCCGCAGGCGCTCCGTCTCCGGCCCTTGCGGCTTCTCCTCCAGCTCCCTGGTCAGCCTCGTCAGGTAGCACATCTGCCGCACGAACTCGCAGTTCTCTATGTTCACCCACGCATAGACGTAGTCCGGATTCGTGGCCATCAGTTTCTCGTGCATCGCGAAGGCGCCCTCTGCCGTTGCCTTCAGTATCGCCGGATCCGGGTCATAGCCGCAGTCCGCAAACTCCACTCTCACAATCCCGATCTCGTGCTCCTGATTCCGCTTCAACTCGAGGTACTGATTGCGCTCGGCTATACTCCCAATCTGAAATAGCGCCCGGTACTGCGTTGATATCGCGCTTGCCGGTTTCAGCAGCGACGACCACACGAAATCCCCCGTCTTCGGATCGCGACCATACTGAGCGTAATGTGCCGCCTGCCCCGCTATCCGCGTCAGCCTCGTCATGTCCTCCGCTATCCGCAGTTCGTTCGCCCTCGCTTCCTTCGGGTCGATGTCTATCGCCCCGAGAATTCGCGTCAGCCCCCCGTTCGTCATCTCCGCGAACCGCCGATCCTTTATCAGCATGTTGTACCCAAGCCCCGACTCCGACGGCGGCAGCCTGATTCCCGTCTTGTTGAAGATGTCCCGCTTGCCCTTGTGCCACTGATTCAGTGCCACGAGCTGCTGCTCGTCGCATTCCGCGATCATCTCCAGAAAATCCACCTTCGCCGCCGTCTCCTTGTTCAGCTTGTCGATCCGCTCCTGCACCTTGTCCTCCCGCGTCTTCCAGTCAGCCCCGCAGTAATTCGCGCCCATGATCGCCATGTCCGACCCAAACCCTACAAATACGTCGAACAGCGCATACGGCGTCTTCGCCGTTAAAATGAAGAACTCCGTTGCGTCCTGTATCATCCACTCGTGCTTGTTGTTCCACGCCTCCACGAACCCCTTGCCGATGTCTTTGAATGCCCCGAAGTAGCTCTTCTGCTGCTCCAGCAGATCCTCTGCCGCAGCTTCGTATTTCAGCACCGCCCCGATTCCCTGCTCCGCCAGCACCCGCACCACCTCCCCCTTCGCCTTCAGCAGGTTCGCGTTGCCGACAAGAGGTCTCGCCCCCACCCGCGTGATCTCTTCCTGCATCACCGCCAACTGCTTCACCTGAGCGAACGCCTGCCGCGCAAGCCCCGTCACGCCCCATGCCCCCAGCGCCAGCTCCAGCTCATTCCGTGCCCATCTCTCGTCTTCCATCCTCTCCCACCCGCTCATCCCAACCACATCACCAACGTCGGACGACACGCTCAGCCCGAAGTCCCTAAGCTCCTTGATCTCGTTAACGCTCAGCTTCGGCGCCTTCGCCTCTTTCCCTTTCCAGCGATCCGAAGGCCCCGCCTGCTCTCCCGGCTCCAGTTCCAGCGGAGGCCCTTCTTTCACCTGATAAAGCGCCCGCACGTCTGCCCCGAACCCCGACACCTGCTCACGTCCCCAAAACTGCACGTGTCCCTCACGCAGCTTGATCCGCGCTCGATCGTGCGCCGCCTTCAAATGATGCTTCGCCGCAATCCGACCCGCTCGCAACGCCTTCATCCGCTTCTTCTGAGCATCCCCGCCGTATAGCTTCCACGCCTGCCCCGTCTGACCCATGCTGTTGTACATCTTGGCGACGCCCGCGTAGAATTGCATCGCCGCCATCCTAACCTTCTTCGTCGCCTCCTTGCGCTTCGCCTCCGCCTCGTTAACCTTTGGAATCGCCGCTAGATCTCCGCTCAATCTCGACCATCTCTCCTGCAGTTCGGCGATCGCCCCCGCTTCTTCCTTCCGCGCCTTCTTGTATCCGTCCTCCGCCGCCTTCATCTCGTCGAAAATGCCCTCGTCGATCGCCACGTCCGCCGGAATCTCCACCGGGAGCGTTCCGCCCACGTATATCAGCTCTCGCCGATCCACCAGCACCTCGCCCTTTTCCAGCTTCACCGTTGCGTACAGCGTGTACTTCCCCGGCGGCACGTCTACCTCCCAGTCGCCCGTCTCATCATTCTTCCGTGCTTTCGAGACGCCCGAGGTCTCCCCCCCTGCTTTCAAAAAAGCTATCTTGTGCCAGTCGCCTACCTTCTCCTTCTGCCCGAAAACTTGCTTCCCCTCCTCCCAAAGGCTCCATTCCACCGTCGGCGTGGGAGTTGGCGTGGGCGGCGTGGTGGGGAAGGGAGAGGGACACGGAACCACCCCGGGCGGAGGCGGCGTCGGATCGGGCGTCGGCGCGCGAACCACTTCCGCATGCACCGTCATCGAACTCACCCGGTCCAGCAGCACCAGGTCCGGCTTTGCCTTCACGAACAGGAAGTCCTCGAAACCCGCGTATTGATACCTCACCGGCCTGCTTGCCGGATCCTGCGGTCTCAGGTTCTCCAGCGTCTCATATATCTGCTTCTGCCTTGACCGCGCAGACTCATACTTCGCCTTCTGCTCTTTGTATTCCGCCGACGCCTTGCTTATATCCGCCATGGCCTGTTGGAGCTTCTCCGGGTCTTTCTCGAGCACCTTTCGCGCGTTCGCTCGCGCCTCCTCTTCCCACGTATCCGGGTCGAAGTAGATCCGCTTGTGACCCGCTATTATGTGAACCTTATCCTCGTCCACCTTCTTCGCCGGCATCTCGTCCAGTCGTTCTCCGTACGCCAGAATGATCCCCTCGACTCCCCGCCGCCCCGCGTCTTCTTCCTCCGCCAGCTTGTATTGCTGATCCGAGTACGAGCTCACCGTCTTCCAGTACTCCTCCATCGCCTTCTCGTACTCTTTCCGGATTCTCATCTGCTCCTTGTAGGCGTGAATCACCTCGACATCCAACTCCTCCAGTATCCCCGCCGCCCGCGCGATCTTCTCCAAATCGTCGGTCGCAAACTTCCTATCCAGCTCGTTCCAATACCGTGCCAGCTTCTCCGCGCTCACCTTCCGGTTATACGGCCCATTCTTCGCCTCGGTCGGGGGCCCGGCCGCCAGGTATGACACAGCGCACGCGACCAGCACCCCTGCCGTCCAGATAAACCAGCGCCTGAACCCCCGCCGCACGGCACTACTTGTCTTCATCACGTTCCTCCTCGGTATTATCCATCTCGTTTCGGAATCGAAGGCTCGTCGCTCTTGCATCCGGAAGCATGATCATCGCAATTTGCCTGTATGCGGCCGCAGTCTTTCTCTCTCCAAGCGCTGCCAGCGCCTCGGCTCGCAGCAAATATACAGCCGGATCCATCAAGTCCCTCTCCGCCTCATCCGCATCACCCAAAGCGCCCGCATAGTCTCCGTTCACCAACCGTATCCGACCTCTCGCCAGCAGCAGCTCGCCGTCTCGCGGGTTCAATCCCACCCCTTTCTCGTACAGACTCAATGCCTTCTGCAACTCGCCCCGATCTTCCCACTGCATACCTTTCCACGCGTAATGGCTCGCAACCACCGGACGAACCGACCACACAACGGCCAGCCCTATAACCACAACCGCTGCCGCGTACCACACCACCATTCCTTTCCCTGCCTTTGGTAGCTTGACCGTTCTCGCGCCTCCAACTCCGGCAACCGCCACCGTCAGCGCCGCCATAGTCCACAACACAAGTGCCGTAGGCAGCACCTTCATCGGAAAGCTCACCAACCCTTGCGCCAAGACCGCCGCAGCTCCCGACGCCAGTGCAATGATATACATCCTCACGGCCCCTGTCGATTCCCGGCACGCACGCCCGGCATATCGGAAATACGTGACCACGAAAAAGAGCCACGCCCCAAGCCCTACCGCTCCCTGCTCTATCAGCGCTTCCAGCAAATCGTTATGCGCGTGCTTTGCGTTACTTGCCAGCGCCATGTCCGCAACGTTCTCGGGCTGCGCCAAATGCTTGGCCTGCGACAGCAGATACCCCATCTCAAACGTCCCGTATCCGCTCCCCACCATCAGCCGCTTCAACCGCGGGCTTTCATTCAACATCCCCGCGCTGACTCGCCAGATGTACGTTCGCCCCCCGAGATGCGCCGAAACCGATTTCATCACCGGCCTCCCGGCGGCAACGCCCACCACCGCCACCACAAGCACCCCTGCCGCCAGCGCTCTCAGAAGATTCCTCCGGCTCCGCAGACTTATCGCGCCCTTTCCCCTCCGCTCGACATGCATCCATATGATGAATGCATATATCGCCGCCCCCGCCAGCGCCGCTACGCCTCCCATCGACTGGGTTGCCGCGATGCACGCAAGCATAGCACCCACAGCCGCCATCAACCCCCCTCGCACAAGTCGTTTTCTCGACACAAGCCCCGCCGCGATTCCAATCGGAACCAGTGCCGCCAGAAACCCCGCCACCCAGTTCGGGTTTCCCAGCGTCCCGTACACCCGCATCTTCTCCGCCAGCGGCTTGAAGTCCACCGTCCACGCCGTCACTCCCTCCGGCATCACCTTCCCCCACTGAAGCAGTCCTATTGCTGCAACTGCGACTCCCACGCCCACCATCCCTCTCACCAGCCACTCCGCCGATTTCCTCGTGACAACCTGACTCGCCAGCACGAAAAAGCACACAGGCCCGGCCAGCGTGACCGACCGGCTCAGGCTGTGATGAGGTGACTCCGACAATGCAATCGAAACCCCCAACGCCGCCGCCACCACAGCCGCCGACGCAATCAGCCCATTCCCTACCAGCAACGCCTCTCTCTTGCGCACCCACGAGAGAAGAAATACCAGCCAACATATGGTCAGAAAGACCTTCAGGAAGGATTCCTTAGGCAGACCGAACGCATCGCTCACCGCCGGCATGAACACCAACGCCACGGCCGCAAAACCGAAGAGCAGAATCCCAGGCCAGTGGCTCCTCCGCATCACTCTCTCCGCCCCCGCAAGCTCACTATGTCGTGCCGCGATGTTGACCCCTAGGTTGTATGCCCCGCACTTCCTAGTGTCAACATCACATGCCTTCCCACATGCAGCATCGAATCAGCAGGATCCTCACCACGTTTTGACCTTGCGACTAATCCCACTCCAAGTTACCATCCATTGTCCAGATAGTTCCCGCGAAAGGGACCCCTCAGCCTGGGAGTTGCTCATGGCGCGGCCAACCAAGATCGTTCTCACCTCCTTGGGTCTTCTCATCCTCGCCGTGATCTTCGCCCTCTGGATCCGCCAGACCATCGTATCCCGTCGACTGCAGGAACTTGTCGCCGAAGCCGGCCTCACTTGGCCGCCTCGATACCGGACGACCGTCACTTTCGACGAGCACAATGCCGCCACGCTTTACAGCCAAGCTTTCGAGTTGATCGAAAGTACGCCGGGCTTGTGGACAGGCGACAAAGCGGATGAACAGCCCCAGGAGTCTCGCGACGAAGCCGCCGCATACGAATCCTTCCTCGAGAAATTCGAGAACAACGAAACCGACAACCTGGCTCCGGAACTCGACACTCTCCGCCCCTGGCTCGCCCGCAACGAAGACGGCATCGCTCTCCTCCTCGAAGCGGCACAGATCGACAGGTGCCGCTTCCCCTACGACTTCGTCTACGACTTGCCGGACCACGAGGCCCAAATGCGCAAGGCCGCCCGCGTCCTTCAGCTCGCCGCCCTCATCTCCGCCGCCGATGGCAATGCGCCCCGCGCAGCCGAACTCTCCTGGGCGCTCCTCCGTGTCGGCAACCATCTCCAGGAAGATACCGTCGTCTTGTCTAACCTCGTCCGCTGCTCCATCTTCTCCATGTCTTTTGCGACTCTCATCGACGCGTCCTCCATAGCCCCCGTCCCCGACCACTGGCGCAAGCGGATCGACGACGAGCTTCTCCGCTACTCCGACCTCGACTCCTGGGCCGACCTTCGCAAGGAAAAGCTCTTCTTCCTCCAGGGCATTCAGCTATTCTTGACGGGTCCCGTGGACCTCCCGGACGATGAGGCCACTGCGACTTCGGTGCTGGCCGAAATCCCCCAACCGAACCCCATCATCAGGGGTGCTGCCGGAGTATGGCTCAAGCCCAATATGGTCAAGGGACTGGAGCTTCTCGCCGAATTTGAAGATATTTGCCGCCAGCCTTACTGGCAAGTCCAACCCAGGCTCGCAGACTGGACCGCTGCCGTCTCAAACCTGACAGGCTTCTACTCTCTGGCTGGGTTGACACTCGGCGGCATGGAGGGCTATCCGGAACAGGTCGCAAGGGCACAAGCACGCGCATTCACTGCTCGCCTCGGTCTTGCCCTTGCCGCCTACAAGCAGCAGACCGGTTCCTACCCCGACGACCTCGCCGCTCTCACCCCAGACTTCATCGAAGAAATCCCCCTCGACCCCTTCACCGGCAAGCCCTTCATCTACCGCACGGAAGGCGAAGGCTTCGTCCTCTACAGCATCGGCCCCAACCTCACCGACGACGATGGCATCTACCTGCGCGACAAGAGGAACCAAGTGCAAAAAGACGACATCTCCTGGCGCATGCCACGTTGACTGCCGCAGCCTATCTCGCAGTCCAGCCCCCATCTACCAGGAACGCAGCCCCCGTGATGAAGCTCGACGCCGGCGACGCCAGAAGCAGCACGATCCCTCCCAACTCCTCCGGCTCGCCGAATCGCCCCAGCGGGATGCCGTCCACGAACATCTTGTACGCCTCCCGATCATCAAACAGCACCTTGTTCAGCGGCGTCGCAAACGGACCCGGGCACAGCGCGTTCACCGTGACCCCGTGCTCCGCCCACTCCAGCGCCAGCGTCCGCGTCAGTTGGATCAGCGCCCCCTTCGCCGCAGTGTACGGCGCGCGCCCCGGCAGACCCACGTGCCCCAGTATCGAACTCAGATTGATTATCCGCCCGTACCCCCGCTCAATCATGTGCGGCGCAACCGCTTGGCAGCACAGAAACGTTCCCTTCAGGCTGACGTCCACCACCTCATTCCACTCATCCAGAGTGAATTCCAGCGCCGGCTTACGCATGTTGATCCCGGCGTTGTTGATCAGGACGTCGATTCGCCCTAACTCCTTCATCGTCGCGTCCGCCATCGCCTTCACCTGATCCGGCTCTGTCACATCAGCCCGAAACACCATCGCCCGCGCAGGTTTCACCGCATCCGCCACCGCCTGCAGCGTCTCCTCGTGCCGACCGACCAGGACCACCGACGCACCCGCCTCCGTCAGCACTTCCGCCATCACCCGCCCGAATCCCCCGCCCCCTCCCGTAATAACCCCCACCTGGCCATCCATCCGCAGCTTCTCAAAATACTTCCCCACGTAGCGTCCTCCTTTGCCGGTTGTCCTGGCATCCCCCTCTACCTTCTGCTTCCCCCCTCCCGCAGCCGCTCAACCAGATGTCTCTCGACCCTCCTGTACAACCGGATCATTCGCTCTTGGTCTTCGTCGCTGAACCGCGTCGAAAGCGTCTCCAGATACTCAATCCCTCCCTGCGTCAGGTTCAGCATGTGCTGGAGCGCAGGCCCGTCGTACGGTCTCTCCGACCCGCACGTGACGTAGACTGGGGACGTGTGCGCCGCTTTGCGTGCGGTCGGTCTCCCGCTTATGCCACTGCACCGGGCAGCCACCCACCCGGATTTCGTGAAGGAGACCTTCGCTGAAACTTTGAGGTTCTTCGCCCCCTTGCGCGACGATTCGCTCGCAACCACGCGCCCGTTCTGAACGACCTCTATCCGCCCGATAGGCCACGCGCTCTCGGCCGCAGCATTCACCTCCACCTTCCCGCCCGTCGAAGGAAGTCGGATAGTGTCCCCGATCTGCTTCCCTTCCACCTCCATGCTTATCAGCGGACCGCTGGTCGAGAACGTCCGCCCAGCCCGCATCGCTCGCGCCCAGTTCTCATAGGTGAATCCACGGTTCCGGTCGAGCAGCGCATACGTCCGCAAATGCCCCACCGCCGTGGACGCGCTCATCTTGTCCGTCCCGCCGGCCACCGCCACCCGGTAGCCGTTATTCAGATACCCGTACCACTCCTGCAGCGGGAAGCTGCTCCTCGCTCCCGCGGGATATATCTCCAGCGCATCCACGACCCCCATCACCGCCAGCACCGGGTCCTCAGTGAACCCGCAGTACGGGAAGTGCGGACGGATCACAACCCCGTCCTTCCTCTTGCACTCCTGCGCCCACTCGCTCAGTGTCCGAAAATCCGGGTCGCCCACCCACGCTTCATAGACTCCTCCCGCGCACATCGGAAACACCGGCTGCCCCTTCGTTCCCAGCATCGAAATATGACCCAGCATATGGTTCCGGTTCTCCGTTCCCACCCACACGACCGTGTCGTTCTCGACAACTCCGACTCTCCCCGAAATATCCCCCACGTTGGTGAACAATCTTCCCCACTGGCTCGCGAGCAGGTTCAGCACGTTCACTCCCTCGCACTGCGCCTCCAGCCACGCGGTCTGCGGGCTCAGAAAATGCACGTGCGTGTCCGCCGTCACCCAGCCTTCCGACCGCAAATCCGTCCACCGGTTGATCCGCAGTCTCAGCTTCCTTTGCCCGGGCTTCACCGTAACCTTGCATCGCGTCGGCGCGTACTCGAAACCTTTCACCATCTCGATGTACAGATCACCCGTCGGCAAATCCGTCGTGAACACTCCCGGCACGTACGCGTAGCTTCTGTTCGCCTCCTTCAAATCCGCCCCGTAATCCTCGAACCAGTTCGCATTGATCTGCTCGTGATGCCCGTACGGCGCGATGTACTCACCCGCAGCCCCCGATATGTGAAGCCGCACAGGCGTCGGCTTTCCCGTACTCCCGTCGATCACCTCCACCTCCATCCACTGCTTCTTCCCACCAAGCCGCTCAAGCCTTACGCTTCCTCTCTTCGATTCACCCGCCTCGTACGCCTCTCCCAACGAAAACTCCACAGCCTTCTTCCGTCCCTCAAGCTCCACCGACACCGTCGCATCCCTCGCCCCATAGATCGAATATACCTTCTCCCCGTCTCGCGCCGGTTCCTGCTCGTAGTTGAGCCCGCCATACGGAGTCGACAGCCACTTCTTCCCCCGCGGCCCCAGCGTCTCGTCCCTCCGCGCGATCGACCCCATGTTCACCTCCACCTTATCCACCTTCGCCGCTCCCTTTCCCGGCGTCCGCACGCGATACATCCGCCTCGCCAGGTGACGCAGCGGATGGTCCGTGCCGCGATACGCCGTCACCCCTGCCACGATCACCGGCGACTCCGTCGACCCTTGGATCACCAACTCCTTTATCATTCTCCCCGGATTCGGATTCCTTATCGCAAACACCATCGGCTCCCCGCCCCCGCGTGTCACCCCGCACTGCCGCCATCCCCAGCGCTGCGATCGCTGCGGCAGCCGCGCCGCCTCCTCGTCACTCATTCGCACCGTTGGGTCCAGCGTCCCCGCCATGTCGAACGGCATCGCCATCTGCACCATTCCTGGGCTCTCCGGAATAGGCACATCAAGCCGCGCCCGGATTGGCTGCACGTGCGCCTTCCCGCCCGCATACCTCAGCTCATAACTTCCCACTGGCTGTGCCTCAATGTAGTTGGTCTTGTCAGTATCCGCTTTCCGAAACGTATGGAGCACGCACACATAGTCAGCCCTTGCCCCCACCGGAACCGTCACCGACTCCCCCTTCCGCAGCAGAATCACCCGCGCCTTTGCCGCCGCCTTCGCCATCTTGAACGGAATCCCCCACGGCGTCTGATCTCCCGTCGGGAACCCGCTCACGAATTTCGCCAGATTGGTCCAGAACTCCCCTCTTATCCGCCCCGGGAAATTCATGTGTCGCGAAATATCGATCGTCCTGCACCGTGCCTTCGCAAAAGGCTTTGGCTTGCTCGATTTCGTCCTCGGCATTTTCCTCCTCCTTTGCATCTCATCTACCTGCAGGCATCCTACCGACAGAGTTTCTCAGACCACGGTGTCACCATACTAGACTAACTTGCCCGCCGCAATCCTGCCCATCACGCGTCACGCCTCTGCTGCGAAAGGGCTAACGCTCAGTTCGCCTTGCGGCGGGAGCAGATGTCTTGACATACGCATCCAACTTGTAGAGCGCTTCAGTGGCGAATGCATTGCAGCCGTACCAGTTGGCCCTGTGCGTGGGCGGCTTTCCAGTCTTCACGTCCACGCCCCACGTGGACAATTCTCCGTTGTCGAGCTGGCTTCTGGCAATCGCGTTTCCGGCCGCCATCGCCTTATCAAGGTAAACCCTCTTCCCCGTGGCTCCATGCAGCTCGAGCAATGCCAGAATCCAGTTCCCTGTATGTACCTCCATCGGCCAATAGCACACGTACTGCTCCATAACAAGAGGGGTCGGGCACTTCACCTTTATAGCATCATCCGGCCCGAACGCAACGAACTGGTCCTCCACCCACCGGTTCAGTTCCTCGGCAGCGGGCAGATACCTTGGGTCCTCATCGTTGTGACGGCACAGATACCGGATCAGGTACAGCGCCGACCAGTTCTCCAGATTTCCGTATGGCTCGGTCGCAGCAACGTCCTCGTAACCCGCCTTCCAGTTGTGCGTTTGCAAAGGATACGCCAGCAGCCAGTCCACAGCTCGCTTGGCCGCTCTTGCCCGACCTCCATCAAATCTGTGCGCCGATATGGCATCCACCAGCGCAACGAACTCTGCCGCATGACACGTGTACTGCTCCGTGGCCTCTCCTGTTCGCGGATCCACGCGATAGGGAAAGCTGCCGTCAAACCCCTGAAACGTCATTGTAACGTCGGCAATGTGGCAGGCGTAATCGAGAAATCTCTCGTCTCCATTGAATTCATACAGCGCCACAAGGCCGCAGCCCATGTGCGAGGCGCGCAGCAGGTTGACCGAGTTCTCCTCGTGGCCGCTATCCGCAAACTTTCCGTCCGCTATCGCAGTGTACGGGAAGAGCGGCAGCCGTCCGCCTTCGGGCCGCCTGTTCCTCAGAAGCCATTCGCCGCATAGTCTTGCCAGTCGTTCTGCTTCCTTGCTGTTCGACCTTTCCGCTCTTGCATGCGCTACGAAAGCCCGGATGAACAGAGGCATATGCAGAGATGGATAGGCGACCGCTCTCCGCGGCGGCTCCCCGTCAGGTCCCGGCCCGTGCGCGTTCCAGAACCAGACAGGCACTCCCTCCTCGCGATACGTAGTCGGGGCGCTCTCTGCCGCATCTATCAGAAAGCTGATGTTGCGGTCAGCAGACGCCGCCCAGTCCTTTGGCGGCTCCGTCATCCCCTGCCAGTCGGGTGCTTTCACGCGTGTTGATTCTTCACTCCACACAGCCTTGCCGTCCTCATCACGCCACTCGATCGCCAGCTCGAATCGCTTCGGCTCCAATTCCGGCCACACACTCGCCAGACTTAGGAACGGCTTGTCAGAGCGCACCTCAAAGGACTTCCCCCCCTGCACAATCACCGCGCGGTATTCAACCGCATCCGGCAGAGGCAGCAATGTGAAAGCAGGTGGATCGATGAACTGCCTGCTGAATGAATTCCAACTGATGATGTTTGTGCCTGGACTCTCAGCGCGAGCTTCCATGTGAATCGCTCTCCTTCTTCGGAGTCTATCACCCTCACCAGGTTCCTCACCCAGGCCCAACTGAATCCAGAGGGCCGCCAACACGCAGCATCCCACAGCACAAATGCGGCCAAGTCTCACATTCGCTCCTTCTGGCGGGTGCCCCGTTGAGGCGACTTCACTCTTTCGCCATCCTCAGCACCTCGACAGCCTTGCCCCATGCGGCAGCCACGTCGTCGGACTCCTCGTCCATGCCGACCTGCGCCTGCCACGCCCAGACGTATATCGCGTCCGGGCGTTCCCTGACAAGAATCCTTCCCTGGTCCAGAATCCTGTCTTCCCTCCCCTTCCTCACTCTCTGCGACTGAAGCCATTCGTGATGCGTCTTCCCCTCCTTCTTGCAGATGGCCGCGACCTCTCTCACCAGCGGCGTCATCTCCTCAACGTCCACCTCGCTGTTCACCAGGTAGATATCCGTCCCCAGATTGTCCAGCGAGCGTATCCCCGCGGCCTCTCCCCAAATATCCCTGTCTCCCGGCATCAGACAGCACATGGTCTCAATCTGCGGATGGTTTTCCTTGCAGTAATCTGCCACCTCTGAGACGTAATCAATCACGCACTTTCGCCGGAACTCGTTCTGAAGCCCCGCCTCCGATTCCGCGAGGTTGCCTCCATATGTGTTCTCAAAGGCAGAGCGGCAATGTCGGCAATAGCACTCCTTCAGCGGATGCGGCTCGTCGACGAAATACCCCTCGAACCCCGCCTCCGCTATCTCATCTACCATCTCCTTTATCCGCCCCACGCACCCCCGGTTCACGTAACACCCTGCAGCCCTCCGGGACCCGTTTGCCGACACCTGAAGCCCTTCCGGGTACTCCAGCAGAAACTGGCTCGACTTCCCTCCGCCAAACAGATTTAGCGCTCCCCAGAATATCGCAATCGGCCTGACCCCCAAGTCCTTCGCGATCTTCGGAGTGAACCGGATCTTTCCCGGGAAGTGCACGAAGTCATTCTCCTGCATCGCAACCAGCACGTCGTCGCAGCCCAGGCTCCTGATCTCCTCCACGTCTTCCTTTAGGTGCTTCGGGTTATGATGCCCCATGTAAGAAACGCCGGTCCGCATGAAACACACCTTCCCTCATCACTTCGCACGCCTCAGGGCGAGTAGGGCAGCGTGGCCGCCGTCTCTCTCGACGGGGATTCTCCGTAGGTCCTCCGCCCTCCCGACAAGACCTAATCCTTCTGCCGCGTTGCCGCTCCCGCTGCTTCCGCCCCTACCTTCCGCCCCCGCTCACCACACGAGCAGTTCTCGGCGCTACGGAGACTTTCTTCTCCTTCTCCGGCAGAACTTTGTGCGCGAGATTGTTGAACGTCGTGATCTCGTCTTTTATCTCGTCATCCGGGTCCACGACGACGTAAACCTCGTGCTCCCCCGGAGTCGGTGTCCAGCCGAAGCCGACGGTCACCATCTCCGGTTGCAGGTCATTGGGGGCTTCCAGATTTGCGATGACCGAGCTGCCGATGCTAGTGCCGCCCTCCCTCGGATCCCCGTCGTACGCAGCAACGCGCACATTCCGCACTGCTTCGGAGCCGACGTTGTGCACGGTCACCAGCAGCAGGTTGTAGGTGTCGTTGTAGCGAATGTCATCCGGCGACAGCCCCGGATCCGGAGCTAACGTTGCCCCCTTCCCAGGCTCCACCTGCTCGACCTCGATCACGTATGTCTTCCTTGGCTCCACGGATACGTACATCGGCGTTCCACGCTGGAGCAGTTCAACCTGTCGTTCCTCCACCACTCGGTCCATCTCTTCATCCTCGTCCGCGTCCGGGCCGTACCGAAGACGATAGACCCCGCCCAATTCAAGCTCCCACGGCACGATGCCCACCTTCCGCGTTTCCGGAGCCATGCTGTAGTACAGCATCCGGAACCCGCGGGAATCCAGTGCCATGACCGCCGCCGCGAAGTCCTTCGTCGTGTTCTCGTACGTTATCGCCGGCGTGATGCCTTCACTCGAACGCCGCCCCCCGGTGTAGATGAAGAACATCGGCAGCAGGCCTCCGATATTCACCCGGTCCGTCGCCGAGGCCTCCGTAGTGACCAGCGGCCAGTGCATCCTCAGCATCTTGTTGTAGAACGACATGAAGGTGACGATGTCTTCCTTCGTAACGTCATTCGCAAGCGCCCCGTCGCGTCCCTCCAGCAAAGACTTCGCTCGGAGCCACACATGAAGCGACACGAGGTTATCGGAAACCCATTGCTCGCTGGCCACGGGCGCAGAGGCTTCCTCCGGCCCTTCGCTCCTGGCCTTGCGTCCGGCCCTCAGACTCTCCTCCATCGCTTCCGTTTGCCAGTCCTCCAATACCAGAGGAAGGCCGTCTCGCATATCCCATGCCTGCCTTTTCCACGGTGGCGTACCCAGCCTCGTCGACGGCACCGCCATAGTCGGGTTGTCGTACCTCGAACCGAGTTCGTACTCCAATCGCATAGGCTCGAAGTACTTGGCATCCCTCGTGAGCTCATATGCCAGCGTGAGAAGCTCATGAATGTAGAACTTCCCCGATTGGGGCGCCCAGTCGCTGTTGTCCGTGCCCGGCGAGTGGCTCGCGGTGTACCAGTTCGGTGAATTCGTGCCGCCGATTATGCCCTCGGGGAACGATACTTGCCCCGGAATCACTCCACGCGGCTTCCCTCTTTCCGTGGACCTCGCAGCATAGACCCATGCGTCTGCAAGCTCCACAAACAGCTTCGACAGCGTCGGATTATGGTTGTACCTCAGCACCGCAGCTGCCGGTGGGACCCCACGCAAGTTGATCCACGCGTCGTTCATCTGATCCCCGCTTCCCACCTGACTCGCGCCGAGCATGTTCGACCTAAAATGGCGATTCCCTTTGTCGTTGTACCCGGTCCACAGATCGCGCATGAGCTTCCCCGTCTTCATCCCTCGCTCAATCCACATGGGATTCCCGTAATCCACTCGGACCATCATCCCTAACGTGTTCCCCGTCCATTCCGCCGAGTGCCCGGTGTCGGCCATCGGGAGACAGTAACCAAGCTCAGGGTCGACCTCAGACGAATACCACACTCCGTTAACCAACCTCCGCATCCCCTCCATGGTCAGTTCCGAAACTCCTCGGCTGATCATCTCCATCGCCCCGAACGCAGGCCCCACCTCAACGTCGTCGCCCCACCCTCCCCCAATGCTGCCGTCCTCCCGCTGCTTGAACTTTATCCACCACTCCGCCCAGTCCACCAGCAAGCCGTAGCACGCCTGAAGCTCCCGCGCCCAAGCCGGCGCGTCCTTGTTGCGCCCCGCGTAGTCAACCAGGTACCAGTCGTCTCGGCTGGTCCCGTCTCCGTGCGGCTCCCACTCCCAATGCATCAGGTATTTCACGTATCGATTGTCGGGAAACTTCCGCTCAAGCTCCCTCAGCACCCCCTGCTCGCCTCCCACCGCCGGTATGTATGGAAGCAGCATGTGCGCCGCCCGCGCAATGTACACCCGGGATTTGTAATACAGCGGCGACCCCTCCCGGATCATGAACCACAGGGTCACAGCCTTACCGTTCTCGACGAAGTGGTTCTTGGGAAAACCTTCAGGATCGCCGCGCTTCAAGTGCAGATTGAGTGCGGCATCAAAAGTCTCGGCATCCTCCAGGATTGCCGCCACCCGGCTCTCCTCCGGGTGAGAATGAACGTACTCGCGCAGTGTGGCAAGCGCCGTCGGCACAAGGGATTGCTCTGCCTCCACCTCGGGACGCCCCGCCAACCACAGCATCAGCAATGCCTTGGCCGGCTCTGCCCCCACTTCGGTCACGCGCTCAACTGCGCTAAGAGCCGCCGCAAAATCCCCCTTGTTGAAGGCCTCAATCGCCGCCTCCAAAGCAGGTGACACGATGCGTCTGGTCAGCGACAGCCTGTCGTCCTTCCCTTCCACCACTGGCGCAACCTCTGGCACGATCTCTATTGCCATTATGCTGTTGCGGACGAACGGCCAGCCAATGTAGCTGTAAGGAGGAACGCTGAACGTCCAGAACTCGTTCCAGTACTTCGTGATCGGGCTTCCTTCGGACACCTGCGCCGCCAGTTGCTCGTCGTAGTATGACTGGTCTTTTTTCAGCGCGATCCGAATAAACCCCTCGCTGGCATCAACCGTGTCATGAACGTGCGTCCACCAGCCCGCCGCCCCCACAAGCAGGAATCTGTAGCTCCCGACAGCCCACGCAACCACGTCGTCACCTGCAAGCTGTTCGTTCAGATAAAGGTCAATCGAGCCGAGCGGCGTCGACATGTCGCCTATCGTCAGCTTGACGCTGTACTTGCCCTTGGGAACGTCTATCCTGAACACCAAATCCTCTTCGCTCACCACCCCGTCAGTGCTCAGATCAGTGAAATTCTCTTGGAGGTATTTTCTCAGCGATCCTGGTCTGCCCAGACTCCCGCCGCCCTCGGGCACCGGCGACTCCCCGAAGACAGCTGATCCAGGTGCTGCACCTTCCCAACCGTAACCTCTGCCCGCGTCGTACATGTCATCGGCGGTCAGACGCTGGTACCCCGCCGCAACTGGCGAGTCCGCGGTCCCGCAGTCAAAGCGCCAGACCCTTTCTTCCCCAAATGCGCTCAAGCCGAGCGCACAGAAAAGCACCAGCGCCGTAACCTCAATAGGCAATCTGCCACTGCGTCCATGACTCCTCATAGTTCTTCCCCCAATAGAGACTAGATCAGTGACCGCCAGAGCAGCAATCACACGTGTTATCTCGTCCTATAGGAGTCTCTCTGGTGCCCGGTCAACACCGTCGCCCTTTGAGCACTGGCCACCCAGCAGCACAATCTGCTCTTGTCAGCACAGGGACTACGGCGGGCAAGACGATGTCCCGGTATCTTGACGAGACCTAACGGCGGCCGCGCCGGATCACGCTGTCAGTGAGCCGGCCCGGCCGGGCTGTTTCCAAGTCCTCCTCTTCCGGCAGGGGTTTGTGCGCCGTGTTGTTGAACGTTGTGATCTCGTCCTCTATGGCGTCGTCGGGGTCAACTACGATATAGACGTCGTGGAGTTCTCCCTGCGGGTCCCAGGGGAAGGCGATGGTGACGGCGCGCGGCTCTAGGTCAATAGGAGCTTCAATATTGGGAATCATCTCTCGTCCGATGAGAACGCCCCCGTTCTCGGGGTCGCCGTCATAGGCACCAACTTGGACGTTCCGGACCGCCTTTGAGCCGATGTTGTGAATTCGCGCCAGCAACTGGCCGGAATCGCTGTCGTACCGGATATCCCGCGCAGAGAGGCCCGGGTCGGGAGCGAGGGTGGGACCTCGGCCACGCTCAACCTGGTCGACTTCCACAAGATAGGTCCGGCCGGGCTTGACCAGCAGAGGTATTGGCGTTCCCCGCTGCGGGAAGGTGAATCGGCGCTCCTCAAGCACGGAATCCATTTCCTCATTGTCATCGAGATCTAGACCGTAACGGAGGACGTATGTGCCGCCCGGCTCGAGTTCCCAAGGGACGATTCCGATCTCTCGCTCTTCGGGCGCGAGGCTGTAGTAGAGCAGGCGGAAGCCCTGGGGGTCCGTTCCGAGCACCGCTGCGGCGAATTCCCTTGTGGTATTGTCGTACGTTATGGAAGACATCAGCAACGGTCCCCCGAAGCGGCCACCGGTGTATATGAGGAAGGGGGTGACGATCCCACCGAACGCGGCCCTATCGGTGGCCGACGCTTCGGTGGTCATGAGCGGCCATCGGTGTTGGGTCATGGACAGGTTCTTCTTGCAGTAGTCGATGATGATGTCTTTGGAGACGTCGTTCTGCAGTGGTCCGCTTCGGCCTTCCATAATCCGCTTGGCGGTGAGCCACCCCTTGACGTCCCTGAGGTTCTGGCCCACCCATTCAACGCTGCCGGGGTCACCCGGGGCCGTCTGGGGCCCGACCGACTCTTGAGGTGCCGAAGGCTCGTCGCCAATCTTATAGGGCTCCCATGTCCCTTCCATCTTTTGAACATCCGTGTCATTGACTTCTTGGAGTCTGCTCCCGGTTGTTTCCTCGGGGACATTGCCCTGGGCTGCCGCGAGCTCGTATTCCAGCTGCATGGGCTCGAGGTACTTGGGTTCCCTTGTCACCTCGTAGGCAGTGAGAAGGAGGTCGTGTAGGTACTCTTTGTACGCCTGAGGACTGTGCGTCCCGTACCAGTCGTAATTGACGCTTCCAGGAGGATGGCTGGCGGTCCACCAATTCGGGGAGTCGGTACCTCCGATTATGCCTTCGGGGAACGAAACCTGCGCGGGGATTACGCCCCGGGGCTTCCCGCGTTCCTCGGACATAGCTGCGGCCAGCCAACCGTCAGCGAGTTCGACGAACAGCTTCGCGATGGAGGGATTCTGGTTGTACCAGAGGACGGCGGTGGCGGGCCGCACGGCGCGGTAATTGATCCAGGAATCGTTCATTTGTCCGCCGCTTCCGACACCCGCCGCACCAAAGAAATTGGACCTGAAGTGCCGGAGGCCGTGCTTGTTGCGGTCGGTCCAGAGGTCGCGCATCAGCTTGGCAGTTTTCATGCTGCGCTCAACCCAGACTGGATTCCCATAGTCAATCTGCGCCATCATTCCTAGGGTGTTCCCAGTCCACTCGGCTGAGTGCTCGGCGTCGGCTATCGGCAGGCAGAAGCCGATTTCCGGGTCCACGGCAGTGTCAGTGTAGACCCACTCTATCAGCTTGTCCGTACCGGGGATGAGGGTGTCGGAGATGCCGCGGCCGGTGTAACCGAAGTAGCCGAAGGCACCGACGATCTCCACGTCGTCGCCCGAGCCGCCGCCGACGCCTCCTTCAGGTTCTTGTTTGAATTTGATGAACCACTCGCACCAGTCGACGAGCGTCGCCCACGCCGGATAGGTAGCCTGGACCCAAGGGGGCGCATCTTTGACCCTTTCGCTGTAGTCAATCATGAACCAGTCGCCGGGCTGGGTCCCATCCCCATAGGGTTCCCATGTCCAGTGGAGAAGGTATTTCACGTGACGGTTGTCGGGGAATTTCTTCTCCAGCTTCTTCAGAATTTCGGCCTCTGTGCCAAGGGTGGGCACATAGGGGACGAGCATGTGCGCCGCGCGGGCGATGTAGAGTTGTGATTTGTAGTAAAGGGGCGAATCTTCCCGAATCATCCAGAACCGACCGATGGCCTTGTCGTTTTCGATGAAGTGATTCTTGCCGGTCTGGCCGCGCGTGCGATGGGTGGTCAATGCTCTCTGGAAGATCTCTGCATCCCGAAGGATTTCCGCAACCCGGTTCTCTTCAGGGCGCAACTTGACGCACTCTCTAAGGGATTCCATAGAGGCCGGCACCAAATCGGCTTCAGATTCAATTTCGAGTCGTCCCGCCAGCCACAACGCCACAATCGCGCTGGCCGTCCTGGCCTCCGGCTCGTTTGCCCCGCCCAACGCTTTGAGGGAAGCGTCGAACTGCCCTGAATTGAAAAGCTTGAGGGCCTCATGCAAGGCAGGAGAGTTGATCGTTCTTGTGAAGCTCAACTTGTCGTCTTGCGCTTCCACGGGAGCGGGCACGTGAGGAACGACTTCGATTGCCATCAGGCTATTCTCAACGAAAGGGTAGCCGATGAAGTAGTAGGGAGGGTCTTTCTCCGCAGCCCCTGTCCACCAGTATAGGCGATATGGACTTACCCACGTCTCCTGCTCGGCCCATTCCTGGTCGTAGTGGCTCTGGTCTTTGGAGAGGCGCACGGTGATTTTTCCGTCCGTGACCTCTACTGTCGAGGAGATGGCGGCCCACCAACCCATGGGGGTGCGGTGGAGCATTCTATATCCCCCGGGCGTCCAGGCGGTTACGGCGCTGGCGACCGTCTTGCCGTTTATTGCGACACTGATTGAGCCGATCTCCTTCTCCATGTCCCCGATCGTCAGCGACACGCGGTACGTCCCGTCGGGAACATCGACACGAAACGCCAGATCCGTCTCGGCGCACACCCAATCGCGGTTCAGGGAGTTAAGGTTTTCCGCGATGTACTCTTCCCACCCCAAACCGCCAAAATGTGTCCCGGTCAGGTCAATGCCTTGCGTGGCGTGCGCGATGGGCTCAGCGCCTTCCCAACCGTATCCCTTGCCCCCGTCGTACATATCATCGGCGGTCAGACGCTGGTACCCCGTCGCAACCGGCGAGTCGGCGGTGCCGCAGTCAAAGCGCCAGACCCTTTCCTGCCCGAAAGCGTTCGAGCCGAGTGCACACGAAAGCACGAGCGCCGCCACTCCCACAAGAAATCTTCCATCTCCTCGATACGTTCTCACGGTTCATCCTCCAAAGATCAGTGACCGCCGGAACCACGGTTACATCTTCTCCATCGTCTTATAGAACCACCTCGGGCGCATGGTCAACATCATCGCCTCCCCCGCACTGTAAGAAATTGTAATCCGCAAGGCGGCAACGACATGATTCTGGCTGCCCCGGGGGTATTTGGGGCAACCCAAACCCCTCTAGCTGGGACTGTTAACAGTAGGGAATACACAGAAGCCCTCTGCACTTAACCAAAACCACGTGTGCGCAGATTCGAGAATGACAACCCAACAGGCAACAACCCAACCGCAGCCTGATCTCCTGCCTCTGTACCCCATGCACTCCAACGCAATGGTCAGCGGCCTTGATCAGGAGCGGCTCGCCCTGCTTCTTGACCACGTCGAAGCAGTCACGCTCAGCGATGAGCTTGCCTCAATCGTGGCCGAGGTCAGCAAGCGCTACCCCAAATACCTCCGCGTGAAGGAACTCTTTGAGACTCTCCGGGTCTACACGCGCGTAGGCCAGGCAATATACGAGCAGTGGCGCGCGGGGAATGTCGACACCATCTACGAATTTGCATGCGGTCACGGCCTCCTCGGCGTATTCCTCGCCTACCGTTTCCACAAGCTTTCCGTAATATGCATAGACCTGGAGCGGCGCCCCGCTTTCGATCACTACATCGACGTGGCTCGAGCCCTCGGCGTTCCGCTCAAGAACATAACCTATATCGAAGGTGATTTCCGCGAGCAGGCAATAAAACCCAAGAGCTTCGTCATTTGCGTGCACGCATGCAATGAAGCCACGAAACTTGCCCTCGAAATAGCCCAGGCCGCGGGAGCCTGCTACGCAGCCATGCCCTGCTGCATCAGGGACGGCATCTACTTCAAGCGCATCAGTCATCTCGAAGACCAGCAGCGTTACGCAGCCGCCGCAGGATATATTGCAGGACGGTTCAATGCGCACAAGGTGACCGCAATTGACGAAAGGATCACCAACCGCAACCTGATCATCTTGGGAGGAAGCAAGGAGGGCGCATAACCACGTCTACATCCGAACGTCCCACACCCCATGATTGCCACCTCGCAGCAGACTCGGCATTCTGATATGCTCTGGCGGAAGGGCGTTGAGCACTATGCATTCAACTCCACCAGCCGAGAGCCGAATGGCAGACTTGGACCTGCTCATTATGTCGGCAGCAGCGGGTGACGTGTGTGCCTTCGAGCAGCTCGTCCTCCGCTTTCAGGGCATGGCCGTCGGCTACGCATTCGCCATCCTCGGCGACTTTCATCTCGCCGAGGACGCCGCCCAGGAAGCCTTTGTCGAAGCCTACGCAAAGCTCGCCTCTCTCCGCGAGCCCCGCGCCTTCGCCGGTTGGCTGAAGAGGATCGTCTTCAAGCACTGCGACCGACTCACCCGCGGGGCCCGCGTTCACACCGTCTCCTTGCCCGGCAGCCAATTGCCCGATACCCAGCCGACTCCCGCCGACGTGCTGGAAGACTCCGAACTCCGTCAGTCGGTCCTCGACTCAGTCAGGCATCTCGCAGACAAAGAGCGCACCGTCGTCACGCTTTTCTACATGGACGACTACAGCCACAAGGACATTGCCGGCTTCCTTGACCTGCGCGTGACCACGGTCAAGAGCCGCCTTCATTCCGCCAGAGCCAAACTCAAAGAAAGGTTAATGACCATGGTTGAGGATGTTCTCAAAAAGAACGCCCCCGACGAATCATTCGCGAAGCGCGTCACGGACGCCATCGAGCTCTATTCCTCCAAAGGCCCGACCCATGACAGTACCCGCTCAGAATGGGACCTTCGCCTCAGAGCCCAAACCGGCGACCTCCTTCGCTCCGGCGAGGAGGGCTTCAAGATCGCAATCGAACTCTCACGAGCCAGACAAGCCCGGCCTCGCGCCAACGCCGCAATCTACTTTGCCCTCAACCGCGATTCCCGCGGCAGAGAACACCTTACGCGCCTCCTCAGAGACGAGAGCAGCACCGTCCGAAATCGAGCCCTTCGCGCCTACGCCGCGCTCATCCACCCCGACCCCAAAGTCGACAGCCTCTGGGCCATCAGCACTCCGGCCGAATCAGTCCCCGACGGAATCGACGCTATCTTTTCCATGATTGACGACGCCAACCTCAAAGTCCGAATGTACGCCGTCACCGCCCTCGGAGCCTATGTCGGATTGGGCGACGAGCGCATCGAACAGAGTCTTCGCAAAGCCCTCGCAGACCCCAAGCACAAAATCCGCCACCTCGCCGCCCGCGCCCTCCGCATCCCCTGCCCCGACTGCAGCGAGTGAGCAATTACTCACGGACCAAGCTGCCGCAAATCCATGGCGCCGGAAAACATGAGCGTCCTTGCCTAGGCCGCCGTTCGCGTCTCATCTGAAGATCATGCCGAAGCCCCAAATCAGCGACAATCGGCTATTCATCAGCCAAATCCCGCTTGAAGCACAGCCGCGAGTCCGGGACAATTGTCGCCACATGTCCAAGCACGGGAAATGGAATTCCAAAGAGGTACGGCATCTGCAAGAGTCCTTCGAACGGATTGGCCTCTCGACCCGCGGCGGCCTCGACGGTGAGTATGTTTGAGTTGAAGCCGGACTTCGAAGCTGTGCTGGAACGTTACGAGGCGTGGTGGAAGTGTGCCATCCTCGACCGACCTCTCGTGTCGATCGTGTTCCCCAAAGAGCTCGCCGATCGGGTACCCCAGCCGAAGAAGTCCCATCCCAGCCATCGCCACAGATGGTTCGATGCGCAGTTCGTCGCGGCCTCCACCGAGGCCCGCTTGCGCAACACCGTCTTCTTTGCCGACAGTCTCCCCGTGGCGTGGCCCAATCTCGGCCCCGAAGTCTTCTCCGCCTTCTTGGGCTGCGAAATGGTCTACGGCGAGCACACTGCATGGAGCACGCCCGTCGTCATGGATTGGACCGCTGAATCTCTTGAATCCGTCAGGTTCGACGAGGCCAACTTCTACTTCCGCAAGCTCGTCGAGATCACCGACGCGCTTATCGACAGAGGGAAAGGTAGGTTCATTGTCGGGTACACGGACCTGCACGGAGGCGCCGACGCCCTTGCCGCCTTGCGCGACCCGCAGGAGTTGTTGGTCGATACCATCGAGCGCCCAGTGGAGATCAAGCGCCTCTGTGACCGCATCACGACCGACTTCCTGCGAGTGTATGACATCTTCTACGAGAAGCTTGCCGCCGCTGGCATGCCGAGCACCACCTGGTGCCACGCCACGTGCAAAGGCAAGTTCCACGTGCCGTCGAATGACTTCTCTTGCATGATCTCCACGCATGCCTTCGAGGACCTCTTCCTTCCTGGAATCATCCGCGAGTGCCGGCACATGGACAGGTGCATCTACCATCTCGACGGGCCACAGGCTCTTCGCTACCTTGACCTACTCCTCGATGTCCCGGAGATCCACGCAATTCAGTGGGTGCCTGGTGCCGGCCGGGACCGCTGGGCCGATTGGACCAGTGTCTATCAGAAGATCCAAAACAGGGGCAAGGCTCTACAGATCCTTTCGATACCCGCCCCGGATCTGGGCCTGCTGTTTGAGGTCCTTCGCCCTGAAGGGGTTTGGCTCAGTCATATCTCAGGCGTCACGGACGAGCAGGAAGCCCAGGACGTCCTGGCCCGCATAACTCGCTGGAAAGCCTGACGCTTCCTTACCATTCAACCGTACGCGGCGGAGGAACTTGCGCTACATCCTGCTTGCAATAACGGCAAGTGCTGGGGACAATTGCTGAAGTAAGCGCAAGCAGCGCACATCGGACAGACCTCTCGGGAGGCACGAATATGAAACGCAGCAAGATCACTCGCAGGCAATTCGTCTCCAAAATGGCCGCTGGCGCAGTTACCGCCGGATTCTCATTGTCAGCATTCAGTGCCAATGATGCCATTGACCCCACGTCCAGGTCTCTCGAGTACCGAAAGCTCGGCCGCACCGGCCTACGCGTCTCCGCTGTCAGCTTTGGGGCTATGACTACCTCTGATCCGTTGGTGATCCGCCACGCTGTCGACCTCGGCATCAACTACATCGACACTGCCAGGATCTACTTGCGGGGCGAGAACGAGAAAATCGTCGCCGCCGCCATAAAGGACGTCCCCAGAGACAAAATCTTCATCGCCACCAAGATACCCTCCTCAACGCGCCGCAAGCCCCTCCGCTCTCTCCCAAAGCAAGAGATGCTCAGTCTCGTCGAAGAAAGCCTCGCTGCCCTGAAAACCGATTACGTCGACGTTCTTCTCCTCCACTCCATCGCCGATAGAGACCAGGTGTTTAACGAATATGCCGTGGATGTCCTAGCCAAGCTCAAGAAGGACGGCAAGATCCGGTTCCCTGGCATCTCCACCCACACCAACATCCCCGAAGTCGTTGACGCAGCCATCGAGTCCGGATTCTACGACGTCATTCTCGCCAAGCTCAACTTCAAGAGCGACCAAGCCGATGTCGAATCCCTCGAGCGCGCCGCAAAGACCGGGATTGGCATCGTCGCGATGAAAACCCAGGCCGGCGGCTACAGAACTGAAGAGATGGGAGGCTTCACGCCCCACCAGGCTGCCCTCAAGTGGGTCCTCCAACACAAGTTCGTCGCTAACGCCATCCCGGGCATGACCACCATACAACAGGTCGAGGAGAACTTCCCCGTCATGAAAAAGCCGGAACTCGCCACACGCGAGAAAGCCGCACTCAAAGCCTACGGCGACAGCATAGATGGGCTCTACTGCAGGATGTGCGCCAAGTGTGAGGAAGACTGCCCCTACGGCGCGCCCATCGCCGAAATAAACCGTTGTGTCATGTACGCAGAAGGCTACCGCGACAAGGCGCTCGCGCGCGCCGAACTAGCCTCTCTGGGCACGCTTCCCTGCGTGGACTGCTCAACCTGCACCGTCGCCTGCCGCAATCACATCAATGTCCAGGCCAAAATCCAGGCGGCGCTCGCCCTCCTCACTTGACAGCAAGGGCTTCCCGACGCAGTTCAGCGGGCGGCCGTAATCGAGGCGTCCCACAGCTTTGCCGTTCCGTCTTCACTTCCGGTCAGCACCTTCTTCCCGTCAGGCGAAAACGCAACGGAGGTGAGGTAGCTCTTGTGACCAACGAAACTCCGGAGTCCCTTGCCGGTTGCCGAGTCCCACAGCTTCGCCGCTTGCCGGCTCCCCGTCAGTATCTTCTCACCGTCCGGCGCAAAGACCCCGGAACTCATAACCCCCTCGCGATTCTTAAACGTGCGCAGCAGCGTTCCCGTCCCCGCGTCCCACAGCTTCGCAGTCCTGTCCGCGCCCCCCGTCAAGATCTTGGCGCCATTGGGCGAGAACGCTGCAAAGTAGACAATCCCAGCGTGTCCCGAGAGGGCCCGCAATTCCTCTCCGGTCGCTGCGTCCCAGAGCTTCGCGCTCTTGTCCCCGCTGCCGGTCAACACTTCAGTCCCGTCAGGCGAAAACGTCACTGAGTACACCGCCCCTGTGTGGCCCTCAAACACCCGGACCTCCTCACCGGTCCCCGCGTCCCACAACCTCGCAGTCTTGTCCTCGCTCCCCGTCAAGACCTTCTTTCCGTCAGGTGAGAACGCCGCAGAAAGTACCGCCCCCGCGTGTCCCTTGAAGCTTCGCAGCTCCTTCCCGCTTGCCGCGTCCCACAGCTTCGCGCTCTTGTCGGCGCTGCCGGTCAGCACCTTGGTCCCGTCAGGCGAAAACGCAGCACGATACACAATGCCGCTGTGCCCCGCGTAGAACCCGAGAACCCGCAGACCTTCCCCTGTCGTCGCATCCCAAATCTTCGCCATTAGCGCGCTTCCCGTCACAATCCTCTTCCCGTCAGGCGAGAATGCTACGGAATTGACTGCCGCCGTATGCCCGAAGAAAGTCCTCAATCTCTCTCCCGTCTCGATGTCCCACAGCTTCACCGCTTCGCCCACATTGTGCACTTTGGCCACACTCCCAGTCACGATCTTGCTCCCGTCAGGGCTGTACGCCGCCGTATAAACATGGCCCGTCCCCATGTCGAAGCTTTGAACCACCTCCCCCGTCTCAATATCCCACACCTTCGCCGTCTCATCCCCGCTTCCTGTCAGGATCCTTTTGCCATCGGGAGAGAATGCCGCGGCCGTTAGCGGCGGGTCATGTCCCTCGAATGCTCGAAGCTCCTTCCCTGTCTCCACGTCCCATAGCTTGGCAACGCCGTCGAGCCCTCCCGTCAGCACTTTCGTTCCGTCGGGCGAGAACGCCAACGAATACAGGCCGCGGTCGAGTCCGGCGAAGCTCCGAATTTCCTCTCCTGTCTCAGCCATCCATAGCTTCGCTGTCTGGTCCCGGCCCCCTGTCAGAACCTTGCTCCCGTCCGGAGAGAACACCGCTCGAAAGACAGTTTCCTTGTGTCCTCTGAAAACCCTCATCTGCTCTCCGGTTTCAGGGTCCCAAAACCTAGCCGTTCCGTCCGCGCCTGCCGTCAGAATCTCGGCCCCGTCTGGCGAGAACACCGCCGAGTACACGTGGCCCGTGTGGCCGACGAATATCTGCAATTCCTTCCCCGTCCCTGCATCCCACAGTCTCGCCGTGCCGTCCGACCCTCCAGTCAATACTTGGCTGCCGTCTGGCGAGAACGCCACGGAGTACACTGTAGTCAGGCCGAAAAGCACTTCTTTGCCGCAATCCGCGGCTGAATACATCCCGCTGACATGCCCCGCAAAAGTCTGCAATTCCTTTCCCGTCGCCACGTCCCATAACCTCGCGATCGTGTCGACCCCTCCGCTCAGCACCTTTGTTCCATCCGGCGAGAACGCCACCGCCCCCGCAAAGCTGTGATTCCCCGGAAACGTCAGCAGCGCCTCCTCCTTCTCAGCAGCCCACACCCTCCCTCCAATGCTGCACATCACAAGCGTGAGAACTGCAAAAACTGCACAGACGACGGGGCCCCGCTGCCACACACTCATGGCCTCCTCCTTCTCTGTAGTATCCGTTCATCCTTGACCGGCAAGACACTTCAGCCCTTCGACCTACGCCGATCACTCCGCAATGATGGGGTTCTATTCCTGCTGCTGCAATCCTAGGATCGACAAGACCTGATCGCTCGACGTGTCCGGCTCCCTGGCGAGGGCGACGGCGGCCAGCAGCACTCTGCTCAAGCTGTCGGCCATGGGCATGCGAACCGGAACGTGGCAAATCGTCAAAGTCTTCCGTTCTTTCTCGTGCAGCATCCTCACCCATTCGCGCCAGCAGTCTGCCCACACCCGCATTCCTTCGAGAGTCATTGGCGGAACCGGAATCTCCTTCATCCGCTCCAGACGCGCCCGCTCCTTCGGAAGGAACTTGCCCGCCTCTTCCCGCCCCACTATCACCTGGTACCAGAAATTCGTCAGGTAGAAGAGCGTCTTCAGAAACCAACTGAATCGCTTGTCCACGTCGAGAAGCTCGCGGCCCTTCTGGAAGGCGTCCTCGCCTTCGAACGGCCCCGTGAAGCGGCTCCATTCCACCGTACATCGCGGATCCAGCCCCTTGGAAACCACCACGACGTTCTCATCCGTGAAATGGCTCATAAGCAGCTCCGTCCGAATCCACAGCGAGTCCTTGAGACCCGACGTGTATTCAATGATCGGGTTCAGGCTGTCCACGAGTTTCCGCGCCCAGGACGTGTCCCCCGCAGCAGCGCCTGAGTACGCGGTATCATACTCTCCCGTCTGGAACTCTATGCCATCGTAATCGTGCGACTCCAGTTCGCGCGCGACATGATCCTTGATCTTCCGCAGCACCGCGGGCTCCCTCGGATCCTCTCCGTCGCACACTCCGTAGCTCCCGACGCCCATACCCTTATGAACAGTCAGATTCCGTTCGCGGCAGCGCGCAATGAATTCCTCTTCCGGCGCCCCGCCCCATATGTGAAGACCTGTAGCCCCCGCCCGCGCAGCGAGATCCACAAATGGATATCCCCCGTTCTCGTCCCGAGCCCAGCACAACTCATCCCCCCGGATCACCAGATGCTCGAACACGTGGGTCTCCCCTTTCTCTGAATCGCTCCTCGGGGAAGCCCCTTCGGACTGCCCCAAGACTATCCCAGGAACGACATAAGAAGATGCCAGCATCGTCGCTGCACTCCTCATGAATCCTCTTCTCGTCAGTCTTCCCCGTTTCATCTGTTCTCTCCTTTGCAGGCCGAGAATCGACCCCCACCGGCCAAGTTGCCACCGTCCGCCGCCCGAGACCCTCACCGGAATCTAACTATGTGTGCCCGGCCCGAGTTGTAGTCGCTCGGAAACCCCTCCGGCTCCCAGTCGAAGCCCCCGAGCACAATCTCTTCCTTTCCGCCAGGGAATACCTGCCCCACCGCTATCCCGCTTGCCCAGTGAGGACACCCACCCCTGGGGCGACTAACAAATATCGGTTCGGCAAGCCGTCCCATCTCCCATATATACATCCCCTGCGGCAGACTCACAAACGCAACGTCCAACGCTTCGTCGCCCACAAAGTCCCCAATTCTAGCCCGATACCCCAGTATCCCATTCTCGATCGGCTCCGGGGCCCACAGATTCAACGGCTCCTCATCGTCTCGGAAAACAAACCCCATCCCCCCATCCACCGTCTCGCCAACATCCTTCCTCGGCGCGCCAACGGCAAACACCCTCCCTCGCGCCGCAATCGACATACCGAATCGTCCCCCCGGCTCATCCGCGTTAGGCACATTGTCCTCCACAATCACCGTCTCACGCGCGCATCCATCCTCACGGAACGGCCCTAGATGGATCACCATCTGCCCCTGAAGACTACGCCCCGCCCTGTTGTCGTTTCCTGGCGCCGACACGAACAGATCATCCACCCCATCCCCGTTCCAATCCCCCCTGCCCAAATCGTGTCCGTAGTGTGCGTTCGGCACTCGCTGATGGTTCTCGAAAACCCCCTGCTCCACTGCCCCCTCTCCGTCGATCTGAAAGACATACACCTTCCCGCCGGGCGCCCCCTCTCCCGGGTATCCCGGAGCGCCGGCAGCCACCTCCAGCAACCCGTCGTCGTCATAATCTCCCACAGCAAGCGCCTCCCCCAGACGTTCGTTCGGCGCAGGCCTCTTGCCATGCATCACAATGGGCTCCACCAGACCCCGCCCAAACACAAACACCATTCCAGCCCTCTCTTTTTCGCCTACCCTCCTCTTATTCGCTCCCACCGCCAGCTCATCTCCCGGTACCTCATCAATCGCCCCCGCCGCCAGCGCGCACCCAAAGCCTCCATTTTCCTTTGCCTCTTTCGGCTCCAGCGTTATGTGTCGCTCGAACCCATCCCCGAAGAACACATACACCTTTTCCTCACCCGGTGCGCCAACTGCAATATCCGCCTTCCCGTCACCGTCGTAATCCAAGATGGCAGTCGCAAACCCGAAGCTCGCCCCCTTCGGCGGCTCTGCGCTGGGATGATGTATCTCCGTCAATGTCGCACAAGAATCATCCCTCGCAAGCGACGCCAGCAAGCACACCGTCAATGTTAGAATCGTCACGCTCTCTCCTCTCCGAATATTCCGTCTCGCAAGCACTCTTTACACGAACCCGCAGCTCACTTCCCGCTGACGGATGATCCCTTATCCTAGCCGACCACTGCCCGGCCTTCAAGCGCAGCACCAGCCGCACGAGCACCCCCAATCCCCACATTACAGAACTGTAATCCTCCAGCCATACTCCACCAATCACCAGCGCGCTATACTACCTGCGACGGATCGAACAGTCTCTCTGCAAATGTCGGAGCAGACCCATGTCGCAACCATAGAGTCGGCAGTCCCTACCTCCCAGAACCCCGCAAGGGGAGAAGACCCGCCGCTCTTTCTCGGCGGGTCTTCTATTTGGAGCCGCACCCCACACCCTTTCCCCCGGCCTCTCGATCATTCACCCATCGGCAAAGTGACCGCCCACGCCCGGGACAATCTCCACAATTGTGTACACAGCAGACCCGCACACCTCACATTCCCGTGCAGTTCATCTGCGCACCCGACCCTCGGCCGCTGCATGCGCTTCTCTCCTAACCCTATGTAAGTACACTAGTTACGGCGTATCCAGCCCCGAATCACCTAGTATGGCACGCTTTCTGCATCTCAGTAATTATTGATACGGGGAGGGGAAAATCATGACTGCCAGAGACCTCTGCACCACGATAGCTGCAGCCGCAAGAGCCCAGGAGAAAGGCCTCCTCCACCTCTGCTCTGTATGCCCTCAGCGAAGGTTCTTTCTGGCCCTCGTCATCAACGGAGTCCCGCTACGAGTCTTCAGAATCAAAGCCCGGGGCAACGACCGCCTTCACATCCGCTGCCTACCCTTCGACGACCAGGAAACCACACAGATCCTCCGGCGCGACGAAATCGGCCGCCCAATCCAAAGTCAAATCGCCCTGGCCTCCAAGCTTCTCCGAGAACTCCTCAGACTCAAGCGTGAGGCATCCAGCGCCGTCTACAACCTTGCCCAAGCCTGCCCCAGACACACATTCGACCTTCATGCCCTCCTGCAATCCGACCCCACCTTCCTCGCCAGATTCTGGATCGCCCATCACCGGAACGTCCTCGGAGCCGACTTCGCCGACGGCCACCGCCACTACTTCCGCTCCGATTAGCAGAAAAATTCGACCCCCCACAATTCACTGCTACGAAGCTCTCGCTGCTCGTCGTCACAGCAGACTCAACTGCCGATCGTCTTCCTTGCTCCCTCTAAGATACTGACTCGGGAGCAGACCTGCATGCTTTGCCCAATTGATCATCACCTTTGCATTCGTGTGTGCTGTCCCGTCGGTCCACTCCAACCGCAGTTTGTCCCTCAGAACTCGCCCAAGCTGAAGAACTGTTAGCCTATCTCCGCTGGCGCGCAATATCTCCACGAACAGCTTAAACGAATCCATATTCATGGCTGCTTCAGCGAAGGCCGCGGAGCGCTCAGACGGCTCGGAGGCCGATGCAAACATCACTAGACTCTCCTCTACCCCTATGAGTCCCCTCGCTCTGCGGCTAATGAACCCCAGATCCTCCATGGTCGCCAGCCCTTTCTTGAGTGTACTCTTGGCCAGCTCAGACCGATCCAACCGCCGCTCGCCGTGCAAAGCCTTCAATATCCGCGTAGCGATTTCCTCGATGGGTCCATACTGTATCCGGGGGATACGAACAGCTCCCCGCCGCTTTGCAGAAAGAATGCTCCGGTCGCGAATTTCTGTCTCCGGAGTATACTTGGACAGCTGTCCGCGCTTCGAGTCGAATATTCCCAGATCCGCCGCGTCAATCCACCCCGATAAAACCCGTGCGTAACTCCGCCAAGTATCCATCGTCGCTGAGATGTAGGGACAAGAATCCGCCAGGACCTTGGCTACACCGCTGATTGGCAACGCATCGTCGGCATCCAATGCTTCCAGCAGCCTCGAGACAAGCCTGTTGCGAGGAAGCCTATCCCCTAAATGCGCTGAAACCGTTCCCGCGAACGCTTCGACCCCTCCGGGGAACGACAATTCCAGCATCATCTTCCCTGCTTCCACCCTGGCCAGACCCAACAATCTCATGTCGCGCGCAATGTTGTAAAAGGATTTCTCCGACATGTTCAGGCCCTCTCGCATGACCGAGGTCAGCGACTCCCCCTTGACCCCAACAAGAAACTGTGTCGCCTTAAGCACACTCCCAACTTGGGTGCGAAGAATGTAATTCTCCTGGACGGGCACTCGGCCTGTATTCAAGTAATCTCGAAATATGTCCCAATATAGGTCGTATTTGCTCCCAATGCTTACTAACAGCCGCCGATTGACAAGGCTCTGCACCACATCGATAGGCAGATCCTCCCCCAATTCCGAAACACTCACAGGTGCAGCTAGCGCTATCCGATCCAGTACCTCCCGTTCCTTGGCCGACAGACCTTGGCGATCTCTCTCGAACAAATCCTCAACGTTCAGAAGGCTTTGCGCGATGTCCGCCTGAGGAACGCGATCGTTCCGCTGCGCCTTCACATGCGCGCACAGCTTTTTCAGCAGCCATGGATACCCCTGCGAAAACTCAGACAGGAAAAATCTCAGATCCTTTCGCAATCGTGCCTTGATCTCCTGACTTAGCATGTCCAGGACAGCTTTGGTCTCTGCCTCGGAGAATCTCTCCAGGGCTATACACTTACTCGCCTCGACGATTCCATCCCGAAGCTTATAGGGGAACTCGCTGGTCATTCCGATCAGGTCGCTCTTCCACGAAAATCCGAAGACGATGTTCGCCTTCAAATCGCATATCCTAAGAAGGAGATCTGTGATCCGTCTCAGAGTTTCCGGGAGAAGGAAGATGTTCTCAAACTGATCAAAGAAGATGAATAGAAGCTTGCCAGTATGCTTAAGTTCCTCGTCGGCCTTCATCAATGCAGACACCACACCCTCGAAGCCCGTAATCCGCCCGTCACCACCCCCGCAACCACCGTGAGCTTGGTCAAGTTTCCCCAAAGCATGATCAACCGCAGCCAATACAAATTGCGCTGACACCGCAGAACGGCAGTCTATAGCAACCGCCACGTGTCCCATCTCCTCGAGCCGCTTCACGCTTGCCAGCACTGCTGAACTCTTACCCCATCCCGAGTTTCCCGCAAACAGTACTCCCCGACACGAGGTCCGGTTCTCCACAACTTCGCTGGCAAGAGACTCGACATCGGCCAGGACATTCTCCCTACCCACGAAGTACTCCGGCGATGCGGGGAATTGATACTCGAAACATGCCGAGCTCCCCCTGACTTCGAATATCTCTTCGGGCTGGGGGGCATCCGCCACCTGAGTGGGGAGCGCAGACCGCCCCACTACAACGGGCTGCAGTTTCTCCA
>Ga0180438_10001232_pt1 | contig 45534 bp, 54 predicted proteins | sample SS_ome_12_FD_132455 | JGI IMG/M metagenome (GOLD analysis project Ga0180438, IMG submission 132455) | Hypersaline lake sediment archaeal communities from the Salton Sea, California, USA - SS_3_D_2 metaG | ecosystem: Environmental > Aquatic > Non-marine Saline and Alkaline > Hypersaline >...
AAGCTTTAGATGGGCAGATTTTCCAGTCAATTTATGAATCAATGGAAAAAGGAGAAGAACCATCTATCTCAACAATATATGAGTATATAAATGGTCAAGGCGAAAAAACAAAGAGATATCCTACTTCTGAACGAAAGATAGGAAGTGTAGTCAGAAAGATTCTAGGCTTTGATATTGTGCGTAAAGGGACAGATAATGTTTCAACTATCATAGTAGAAGAAGCAAAAGATCAACTCAAAGAATTGTGTGCCTATTATGGACTAGAATTTAAAGATTCCCTTTATTATAAACGTGTCGAAAGTGTCGAAAGTGATGAGGTGGCAGAGGTCAAAGAGATATTTGGTGCTTGACAAGGATAAATAGCCTTGATACAATTGTAACAATGAATAATATGAAGCTAAATAATGAATATTTCAACAAATGTAAACATGGCAAATGGGACAAAGATTGCTCCTATTGCTGGAAAAATGATCAGATGGATAAAAAGGTATGCCCGGAATGTGGATCAAGAAAAGTAAGAGAAACTCATAATTTTTTCATGCTTCCCTTTGGAACAATTTTCTATTGTGAAGCTTGTGGATTTACAGCAACATCATGAAAGTAGTTCACGATAAAGACCTAAAACAAATAACCTTCTTAGATGAGAGGTATTATTATGATAAGAAAACAGAGTCTTATCATCCTTCAGCTACTACTATATTGGATGTTTACCCTAAAGGATATGGATATATTCAATGGCTAAAAGATTTGGGAAGTAATGCAGATGAAGTCTTAAAAAGAGCCGGAGATCAGGGGACTAAGATTCACGAAGCAATTGAAAGTTTCTTTAAAGGTGAAGAACTCAAGTGGGTAGAAGAAAAGTTTACTTTAGATGAATGGCTGATGCTTATGAAGTTTTACGACTTTTATACAACTTACAAACCAAAACCAAAAGCACTAGAGATTAGCAAGGTATCTCCAAAGTTGGGCTTTGGTGGAACGCTAGATTTGATTTGTTCCCTCCCGGATTTCCCTAATGACCTGTGGTATATAGATTGGAAATCTGGGGGGGGTATATACAAGACTCACAAAATCCAAGCTTCAGCGTATATGAAACTATGGAATAAACTAGAACCAAACAAAATAACTAGAATTGGTTGTATGCATTTAAGGGCTAATACTAGAGGAGCAGACAAAACAGGCAAGAAGATTCAAGGCGAAGGATGGAAATTAGATGAAGTAGAAAACCCTGATGATTATTACAAGCTATTTAAACACGCACAAGCCATATGGAAAGAGGAGAACCCTAACCCAAAACCAAAGAATATCATTTATCCTGATAGTATAAGCATGAAAGGAGGTGATAAACATGGGTAGTTTTAAAGAATCCACAGGAAACTTTTGGAAGCCGGAAAAGGAAGGCGACAAAATTCAAGGTTTATTGGTAAAGGTTGAGGAAAAAGTTGGCCCAAACGAATCAATGCTTTATCACCTGGAGCAAAAAGGTGGAGATAGAATTCAAGTATGGGGATCAACAGTTCTTGACTCAAGGATGATTCCAGTAAAAATAGGTCAAGAGGTAAGGATAACCTACAAAGGCGAAGCCGAAAAAGGCGGAAGGGGCAAGAATAAACCTAAGATTTACAAGGTCGAATATCGTGATCCGGAAACAGAGGACATCTCAACAGATGATGTGAAGGAAATATTTGACGAGGAGTAGTATAATAGGTTAAGGAATTCAACTCCTTTCTTATATTGTCGCAGGAGTCAGGTAGGGCAGGCTTGACTCCTGCACTATTTACTGCTACAATCGTAACAATGAAAACAGAAGAAGCCTCAGTTAGAATAGCAGATTTAATTGAGAAGAAAAACAGATTCCAAGAGGAGGTAGGAGCTATCGTCTTAGATGTAAGGGAAACTTACGGAAGCCATCAAACGGAATCTTTAAGGGAACTGATTAAAGAGCAGGGAATAACTGTATCTGCTTCATCTCTAAGACAATATGCTTGGGTAGTTGAAAGCTCAAGGGAATTAGGACTCCCGGCTGATTTAGATTTTAGCACTAAAAGGAATATTATAAGCTCGCCCCATAAGGATAAATATATTGGTTTAATAGATCAAGGATATAACCATGCACAGCTTAAAATGGAGATAGCCAAAGATAACAAAGTAGCAAAAACCAAATGCACTGGCTACTGTAAGTATTGCAGTAAAGAAGTTGATGTAAAAAACCATGACTGCCAAACGCATAAAGATTAAGAAGCTTCAAGAGGAATTTAACAAAATGGTTAGAGATTCTGGTTATCCTTGTGCTAGGTGTAATCAGAAATTCCCTGTTATGCAGTGTTCTCATGTTAAATCAACAGGGGCTTACACCAACTTGAGGTTTGATCCTATGAATGTTTTGGTTATGTGTGGGAGGTGTCATAACTTCTGGTGGCACTCTGAACCCACAGAATCCGGTAAATGGTTTGAGAAGAAATATCCTGCTAGATGGGATTATCTTGAAAAGGCTAAACTTAAAGTAATAAAAAGAACCGAGAAGGACAAAAAACAAATAAGACAATGGATCAAAGAAAGGAATATCAAAAAGTTATATATAGCACCTGAATTGATACTTGACAAGGAAAAAGAATAAATGTTACAATCGTAACATGGTAGAGCTGATAACAGGTTTTTATTATCTCTACATAGTAATAAGCAATCATGATTACCAACAATCAAATAGCCAAGAAGTTCAAGCCCTCAGCCCGGTTACAATGGCAAAGGAAAGTTCACCAGTTGGAGAGATTGAAGCCTACATCAAGACAGAGATGGGAGATACTGGCGTTCTTCTTGCTCGGTGTGAGTCTAGCAGTAATCCCCACGCTGTTAGTTATAGCGGTAAATACAAAGGATTATTTCAGTATGATGATGTTACTTGGAGTAGTAATTGTGATGGCGATATCTACAATTATAAAGATCAAGTAGCTTGCACCAAGAAACTGATTGATAAAGGTGAAATATGGCGTTGGCCGACCTGTAGATGGAAATTATGACAGAAGCTAAAATAAATTTCTATAAATGGAGTATTATTGCCCTGCTTGTAGTTACAATGTTACTTAAATGGATATATGAGTAAGGAGGTGATCAACATTAAAAACTTAGTATTAGTAGTATTTATATTATTTGGTTGTTTTGCTTTTAGAGTTAGCAGGCCCGGTTATTCTTATGTAAGAAATGTATGCTATGGTAATAATTTAAACACCAGTATATACAATTCTACTAGCTCAAAAACTACGAGTGCTACTGCAATCACGATAGTTAGATCGTATAGTAATATATTTTGGTAACAATGATATAATCTGTCTAAATGACGGAATATACAAACCTCAGAGAGATAAGCGAACTTCAAATCTCAATAATGATGTTTGTTGATTTATGGGCCAGGAAAGTAAAAACCCCAATTCCTCGTAAAGTAATAGTTGATGAGATGGGAGATCACGACATCACAAAGTATGCAGTTACAAGTGCATTAAATGGACTCTTAAAGTTAGGATACATAAGACGTGCAATTCATGGGGCGGATCAGCCACTTAATGAAACCTTATTTGTTCAGCTTAGGAGGGTTTGACTTCTTGCGAGCTTCAACTCCAAGCTTACTGATACGTTTGTAATAGTCTTTACCCATTTTCTTTTTAGTGGCCAAACCCCCAAGCTTGCCTAGTGCCTTAGCGTGTTTATTTGTCATGTTAATCACCACCTTAATAATGCCCTTGAAGTTAATCAAGGACACTATAAGGAAATCAGTTAAGGTCAGCTAGTTTGTATTCTCCTGACTTGATTTTCTTTTCTGTTTCTGCTCTCTTTTCACCTAAAAAGATGTTGCGATATTTTCCTGTTGTTGTTGAGTAATCCCAGGCATTTTCATCAAGTATTACATTTCCCATAAAATCCATGAAGGCGATTAGTGTGCTGTAACTTTGGAAGTAATGCCCGACACCTTCTAAAGTAATCCAAAACTGGTTAGGAGCAGGATTACCAGCAGGACTGTTTAGATTACTTACTCTTACTTTTGATATCTCCATATTTTCTCACCTCCTCCCTTTTTTGTTTTTTCCAAATTTTCAATAACTTTTTATTTATTTTGTAATTATTAAGGATAGTCAATTTTTCATTATTCATATACTCCAATGATAAACCAAGCGGTTGATAATGTCAATAGGGAAAAATAGCCTCAAATCACAAGGTATCCAATGTCTGTTACATAAATAAAAACTCGTTAGAATTGATTTAGTGATTACCTTTTGTTGATTTGTTGTGATAATATTGAAACATGACGAATAAAATCGTAAAAAATCGTTATACAGACCCAAAAACTGGAAAGTTTATCCCCGGGAATCCTGGAGGAGGCAGACCAGAAGGTGCAGGAATCTCAATTACCACAGAGATTAAAAGAAAATTAGAGGAAATGAACCCAGAAACAAAAAAAACAAATCTTCAAACCCTTTTAGAGGTAATTTTAGAATCAGCAACCAAGAAAAAAGATCACCAAATGATTAAACAGATTTGGAATTACATTGACGGTATGCCCCATCAATCACAGGACATAACTTCAGGAGGCGAAAAGTTGCCACAACCTATATATGGAGGCAAATCAATCAAACAGGATTGAAGATACAACAGCAACAAAGAGAATCTTTGATCTAAAAAAAAGAATAAGAGCAGTTGCAGGAGGGACTTCAGCAAGTAAAACTGTATCTATCATTATATGGTTAATAGACTATTGCCAACAAGACCAGGGAAAAGAAAAATTAGCGACTGTTGTTTCTCAATCTTACCCCCACTTAGAGAAAGGGGCTATGCTGGACTTTGAAACAATAATGAAAGACCGGGAGTATTGGGACGATAAAAGGTGGAATAAGTCAAAGCATATCTACACTTTTGAATCAAAGAACAAACTAGAGTTTTTTAGCGTTGACACCTACGGAAAAGCACATGGCCCAAGACGAGATGTATTATTCCTTAACGAAGCAAACAACCTTCACTACAACATAGCAGATCAGTTAATCACCAGGACTAGGGAAACTGTCTTTATGGACTGGAATCCCACTAATGAATTTTGGTTTTATACAGAAATGCTAGGGTTAAGGGACGATATAGACTTTATAACCCTTACTTATAAGGACAATGAAGCCCTGGACAAGGAAACTATCAACGAAATAGAATCACATAAGCATATAAAGTCCTGGTGGCAAGTATATGGACTAGGGCAACTTGGGGAAATAGAAGGAAGGATATACACTACCTGGAAAACAATTGACGAGATACCAGAAGAAGCCAAGTTAATAAAGTATGGGTTAGACTTCGGTTACAGTAACGATCCTACAGCTTTAGTTGCTATATACAAGTGGAATGATAGCTACATAGTAGATGAGATAATCTATCAAAGAAAACTAAAAAACCATCAAATAGCAGAGATTATCCAAAACCACGATACAGCCCTTATAATAGCCGATTCAGCAGAACCAAAAAGCATTGACGAATTAAGAGAGGACTTTAAAATCCCCATAGATGCAAGCCCCAAAGGTAAGGACTCGGTAAACAACGGGATCCAGAAGGTGCAAGCAGAAAAGATCTTTGTAACAAAAAGAAGCCTCAATATATTAAGGGAATACCGCAACTATATATGGCAAGAAGATAAGGACGGAAACATAATCAACGTCCCTATTGACGTATGGAATCACGCTATGGACGCAATAAGATATGCCTTCTCAAGTGGCGAAAAGGTAGAGTGGACACCAGCCCCACAAGGAGGAGTCAAACCCTATTGGGATGAATTACATATATAGTTGCCTTTAATTACAAGGATGATTTAATATATAAACATGGACGAAAAAATAGAAAAACTTAGACTAAGTAAAGACTCAGGTTATAAGTATCGGGAAAGGCGACAGAATGACTGGAGAGAGAACTATACCCTCTACAGGGACAAAGTAACTATAAACAGGCTTACTCAAAGGCAATCTGTAAATATCCCCTTAATGAAACAAGTTATAAGAACCCTTCTAAAAGATGTTGACGATATGCCAGTAATATACTTTGAGAACTTAGACAACGACAAAGAAAAGGAAGTATTCCAAAATGAATACTGGAACTGGACAGTTGATAAAAACAATCTATCAGTAAAAGACATAGTTGATAAAAGGCAGGTTTTTATGTTTGGAAGGTCTTTTGACCAAATGCAAATAGCTGATGGAATGGTAAAATTCACCATACAAGACCCCCAGGACATCTTAGTTGACCGCTATTTAGACCCTACAGACCTAGATACATCAAGGTTTTTGATACATCCCCATATATTTGTGCCTTTAAAAGTGATTGAGAACAACGAAAACTACAACAAAGAAGCTATAAAGAAGCTTAAAGACTTCCATAAGTCAACTTCAGGGCTTCTAAAGTCTAAACAAAATGAAGATATGCTCACAGAAAAGAACCAAAGAATGATAGATATGGGGCTAGAGGACGTTATAGACCCTGTTTTAGGTGAAACTTATGTAGAATTAACCCTAAACTTTGTATATGATGACGAAAGAGGAGATGAAGAACTGTTTTTAAGGGTTACAGCAGACGATATGTCGCTTTTAAGAGATGATCCCTTAGACGAAGTTATCGGAAAAACCAAAGATGACTACTGGAAAACCCATTTTCCATATAATACATGGGCTGATGACGTAGATAGGCAAGATTTTTGGAGTGATGGGATAGCCGATATCATAAGAACTCCTAACAAAGTCTTAAATGCTTGGTTTTCACAATTAGTAGAAAACAGAACTCTCAGAAACTTTGGTATGAATTACTATGACGGATCAATAGCAGGAGAATTTGCCCCTCAAACTTTCAATCCTCAACCCTGGGGATGGTATAAAATACCTGGTGATCCCAACAAAATGATTAAAAGGGTTGATATTCCTGATTTAAGTGAATCTTTAGACGAAATGCAGTTTGTAATTAACCTTGCAGAAAAAGCAACAGGGGCAACGCCTACCCAACAAGGCAATATCGCAGAACGCCAAATCACTTTAGGAGAGGTAGAATTAGCTCTAGGAGAAGCAAAAGAACGAGTTAAAGGAATGAGTAAGTTTTATACCCCTGCATGGCAACAAAGAGGCAAAAAATTCCTTAAACTGATAGAAGCAGGATCAGATAAACTAGACGCAGTAAAGATTTACAAGAAAGGCAGAAACACCGATAAAGTCTTTGAAAGGGAAATCGGCCCTAATGACTGGATGAGCAAGTCAGGTTATCAGGAAAAGGTATGGAGTCAGGACGAAAAACAAGCACAAGACACCGAAGAACTGCAAAAATTCAATGCAGTAGTAACTAACATCCCAGGAAACACTAAATTACTTGAAATCTACAAAAGAAAACTCCTGGAATTTGCAAAATTATCACCAGAGGAAATTAACGAAGTAATGGAAGAAGAAGAAAGAAAAGCAGAAATGTTTGCAAATGCAGGTTTACAGCAACCCCAACCAGGAATGGGGCAACCAAATCAGCAACCACAGCCAAACTTAGAGCCTATACAACCACAACAATAAACCCCCCCACTCCAACTCACTATATATTGAAAGTCAAATAATCACTATTATATAAGTATTGATTTTTTGTTTTTCAGATTCTTGACTTTAAAAGATACTTTGTTACAATAGTAATATGCTTGACAAACTTCTTGAAAAGTATGACCTAAAATATGAAGATTTGAACGAACTTGAAAGAGATACCTTAAATAATTGGTTAGAAGCCATAGAAAAGAATGTAGTTACAGTTCAAAGTATCAAAGAACACATAGACTCCATGAAAAGATCAGTAGAAACTGAACTAGCCCAAGAACCTGAATACAAGAAAATACTATTTTTCAAAGTAAGAAACGATAAAAACGTCCTCTTAAAAGCAAGAATCCGAAACTACCTGATACTAGAAGCTTTCTTGACTTCTCCGGAGAAGGCAAAACAGCAACTGGAAAGTGCTTTAGCAGGCATAAGAACTTGACAGGTCAAAAAAAAGTATTAAAATAGTAACAAATGGACGAATTATCCAAAAAACGCCTAGAATACCTCAGAGGAATCTCCCCAAAAGACATGAGTGATGAACAAAAAAGGTTCATTCTTGCACGAAGGTCTTATCTTACCTTAGATGACAAGGAAAAATTTAAAGAGATTTTGAAAAAGGAAGTTAAAGAGGTTAAAAAAGAATAATGCCATTTATTAAAAGAGGCAGATATTATTACCACAAAGGCAGAAAATATACAAAAAAGCAAGTACAAGCTTACTATGCCAAAACCAAAAAAAGAAAAAGAAAGTAAAACCAAAGAAAAATCTCCAGAAGAAGTAGCAGAAGAAGTTGAGAAGGATATGGAAAAAGAGGAGGAGGAAGTAAAAGAAAAAGCTGAAGAAGTTATTGAAGAAAAACCGGAAGAAAAGGAAGAAAAAAAGCCCAAAAAGAAGCCCAAAAAGGTAGAACCAAAAGCAAAAATAGACTACAAAGTAAAATTCTCAGAATCTACAAGAGAAGCTCAAAAGATAGCAACCAAGAACAAAAAAATTAACGAAGCCATTGACAAAGCAGGCGACATTAAAGAACCAACAGATGATGAAATGGCAAGGATGTATCCTGATTGGGACTTAATGGATGATCCAGTAAAGAAACTTGCTAAAGAAAGTGAAATTGGAAAAAGATTCAGAGAAAACTTAGCAAAAGCTAGAGAAGAAACAAAGGAAATAGAAAAATGGGATGAGGAGGTTAAAAATTTTGCAGAAGATCCAGAGTCTTTGGTAAAACATCCTGAGTTAGAAGGAAAAATGGATGAATTCTCAATTTACGCAACAGATGTAGAAAATACCAGCATACCTTTTAGAATTTTAGTCCCGGCATTTTTACATGACTTAGAAGAAAAGAAGGCAGAAAAGCCCAAAAACAAGGGCAATATGTTCGAGTCAGGAACTGGTGGCCCTGAAGAAAAACCAAAAGAACCAGGAAAAATCTCCCTAGACGAAGCGATGAAACTCAAAAAAGTTGACTACGGAAAATACAAAGAATTATTGATTGCAGGAAAGATTGAGGAACCTGATTTATAGTTTTCCTACTTGACAAACAAAAATTTTTTTGATATAGATTAAAACAGATTACTCCAAACCCTTCGGGACGGTTAAGGAATCTTCAAACTTAATAAAATGGCAGCATACGGAACAAAATTAGCAGAAGCTTTCTCTCAAAAGGTCATGAAAGAACTTTATGACCGAACTTTAGTTGATGCAATAGTCAACAGAGATTATGAAGGCGAGATCAATGCAGTAGGTTCAAAGTTGAATATGCTTAACTTTGACAGGCTTTCAGAAAAAACTTACGCAGATGCAGCCCTTACCGCAGACTCCTTAACTGAAAATAACTCAATTTTGACCATTGATCAGTATAAATCCTTCTACTGGAAGGAAAAGACCCTTCACAAATGGCTATCTTATATTAAAAACCCTCATCCAACCATCGTTGATCAGGTTGCAAACGAGAGGGCAAAGAATATGGAAACTTTTGTTCTAGGACTTTACGCAGACGTAGGATCCGGAAACAGGGATGGAACTGATTACACCACAGGAACTGTTACTATAAATGCAGCCGGAACAGTTACTGGAGCAGGTACTACTTTTACCGCAGCGATGGTAGGTAAAGGATTCAAAGCCGATGGTCATTCAGTTTGGTACAGGGTAGCAACTTACACCAACCCAACCACAATTACAATTGAGGATGACTTAGATGATGTAAGCTCAACTTACTCCGGTGGAGCAATTGGTGGAGGTTCAACTTATACAATTGAAGCAGCAACAGTTAAGACGATTACTACAGCTAACTTGCTCTCAAGTGTCGCAGCCTTGAAAGAAAAGTTAGACAAAACAGAACAATATGCATTGAACGCAGTACCAGATTCAGACAGGTGGCTAGTAGTCCCTCCTGAATTTGAAACCATCTTAGTTCAGGGTACAGGAATTGCCCTTCATGTACCGGCAGTTTATGAAGAATTAGTAAAAAGAGGATTTATTACAGAACTGCAAGGATTCAAGGTATTTAAGTCTAACCGACTAAGTGGTAATAACACAGACGGATACCATGTACTTGCAGGACATCCACAATGGATGACTTTCGCAGAGAAAGTATTAGATGCAAGAATTGAAGAAGATCTGATTGGTGATTTCGGAGCAGCATACAAAGACTTATTCGTGTACGGAGCAAAGGTAAACGATGCTCGCAGAAACTTCGCAGCAGAAGGTTTCTGGAAGTTCTAAAAATTAAATAACAGATAAGCTATTAAAGCCTAAAGCTTAAAGCCTAAAGCTAAAAAATCGAGCATTTAGGTTTTAAGAATTAGGCTTTTTTTTATACCATGACACAAAAAGAAAAAGACATAGAAAGATTAAGAAGGATTGCTCATATGCATCCTGCTGATAGAACAGTAGCCCAACAAGCTGCTTATGAGTTATTATTAAATAAATACCGAAAGGAATAACATGGCAACATTTGAACTAAAAGAAGATTTACCAAGAACAACTCAAGACGAAATTGATCGAATTGAGGCAATTGATAGTGATAAAAGGTCAGACAAAGAAAATGACTTTTTAACTGCTTTGGCTCCATATAGAACCAATGTTGTTCTAAGATGGGTAACTGAAGCCTATGTAATGCCCCAAAATACATTAAGGCACGCATCAGGTGATGAAATCTTGGAAGCAATAGGTGAAACAGTCCCCACAGCTTACTCAGGATTTTATCAAGGTGCTACCTTTTATCAGTTAAATAAGTCCGGAATTAACGTATATACTAATATCGGGGATTCTACTACTGCTATTTGGGCATTAAACACAGAAGGTGGATCACCATCAGCAAGTGCATCTCTTTCACCATCTGCATCTGCATCACCATCAGCATCAGTTTCAGCCTCTGCCTCAGCATCTGCTTCTGCTTCAGTATCAGCATCAGCATCTGAGTCTGCATCAGTTTCAGCATCTGCATCAGCATCTGAGTCTGCATCATCAAGTCCATCACCATCTGCATCTGCCTCAGCTAGTGCATCAGTTTCACCATCAGCTTCAGGATCTGCTAGTGCATCAGCATCTGTTTCGCCTTCTGCATCAGGATCAGCATCTGCATCTGCATCAGTTAGCCCATCAGCTTCTGAATCAGCAAGTGCAAGTGCTTCAGTTTCGCCTTCTGCATCTGAGTCAGCAAGTGCTAGTGCATCAGTCAGTCCATCCGAATCGGCATCAGTTTCAGCCTCTGCATCTGCATCTGCAAGTGCATCTGAATCGCCATCGGCATCAGCATCAATTTCACCATCTGAATCAAGATCACCTAGCCCATCAGCATCAACATCACCTAGCCCTAGTGCATCACTTAGCCCATCAGGTTCTGCATCACCATCAGCCTCTGCATCTGCATCGGCTAGTGCATCTTACAGCCCATCAGCATCTTTGAGTCCATCAGCAAGTCCAAGCCCATCAAGTTCAGAGTCGTTCCCACCATAAAATGTATAACGCATATAGCACAATTGTAACTGGAGAGGTACAAGGAGGCACAGCAGCAGTCCAAATGCCCGATATTCCTTGTGCCATGATCAAGATAAAAGCATTATCAAATAATGCCGGGAATGTATATCTTGGTTCTAGCTCCTCTATGACCAGGGCAGGAACAACTACAAATACTACAATGGGATACGAACTGGATGCAGGGCAGGAAACAGATTGGCTTCCAATAGATAACCTCAACAAATTATGGATGAGGACTGACAACAATGCAGATGATGTTTGCTACATAGCCTTCAGGTAAACTCTTGACACATGATGTATAATTGATGTATGCACAGATTAAGTGTATATATCACCAAAGCTCAATTCGATTTCCTCAAAAATGTAAATGAAACTCCTGTAGCAGAACATATCCGTATAGCTTTAAGCGACTATATAAAGAAACTCAAAAACGAAAGAGTAAGTGAATCGCAATCAAAGAGAGAAGGTGAGTAAGATGCCAGCAGTAACACCAATAATTAAAGATGAAGTTAAAAAAAGTGGTGGAGGAAAAATTACAATGGATTTTCCGGGAGCCATAAAAGCAATTATTAGAGGGAAAAAGGTAACTAGACTAGAATGGCCTAAAGAAGATCATGGCCTCTTAAAAGATGGATGGTTAATGATCTATACCAAAGGTCAATACTTTACATGGAAAGTAAATGATGGAGATCTGAAATCAAACGATTGGGTAATTTATAAGGAGAAAAATTAAATGGATTTATCAGTTTTAATACCAAACAGGAACAGTCCGTTCCTAAACAATACAATAGAAGATATTTTAAGTAAGGCAGTTACTGATATAGAAGTAGTTGTAAATATAGATGAGAACTGGCCTGAAACAATTTATGATGATGAGAGAGTCCACTATATTCATCCTCCACATCCTAGAGGATTAAGATATGGAATCAATGCTTGTGCAAGACTAGCACAGGGAAAACATATCATGAAAATAGATGATCATTGTATGGTTGATGAAGGTTTTGATAAGGTCTTAATAGAAAACCATGAAGATAATTGGGTACAAATTCCAAGACGTTATGCCTTAGATGCAGAAAACTGGAAAATAGAAGAAAGAGAAGATAACAAATACCCTATTGATTATATGTATATAGACTTTCCAAGAAAAGGAAAAGCCCATGATGACGGGATGCATGGAGTTCCCTGGAAACAAAGACGAGAAGAACGCAAGGAAATTCAAATAGACGATACCCCAAGTTTGCAGGGATCTTGCTATTTTATGAGCAGGAGCTATTTCTTTGATTTCTTGGGTGAAATGAGTGAAGAAGGTTATGGCCAATTCTCTCAGGAAGCCCAAGAGATCGGCTTCAAGACATGGCTTGGAGGTAACAGAATGGTAGTAAACAAGAAAACCTGGTATGCACACCTTTATAAAGGTAAAAGATATGGAAGAATGTATAATGTTCCGGGTTTTAACAAATATACCAAAGAAGCTTCAGAATGGAGTGCAGAGCATTGGTTAAATGACAGAGAACCAGGAATGAAGCACAAGTTTGAATGGTTTATAGATGAGAAGTTTCCAAATATGCCCTCTTGGCCTAAAAACTGGAAAGAGGAGCTTAGAAAGATGGGTTGGTATGGCTAAAGTATCAGTAATAATACCGGCAAGAGGTGAAAGATTAGAAAACCTCAATAGAACTTTGGAATCAGTTTATAAAAATGCTACAGGCGACTTTGAAGTCATTGTAGGATTTGATGACAAATTTGATTTTTCTTTAGCTGATGTCTTTGGTTTGGATCAAAAAAACTTTAGCTATATTAGATTTCCTGGATTAGTTGGTATAAAAACTAACATAAATGCTATGGCTTCTATGGCAAAAGGTGAATATCTTTTTAAGTTAGATGCTCATTGTTCAGTAGGAAAAGGCTTTGATGAGATTCTACAGGCAACTATGAAGAAAGATTGGCTTGTTATGCCTAGATTTTATGTTTTAAATGGTGAAACCTGGGAATGGCAAAAAAGAAAAGGGATTGGAGAATATTATGACTACTTTTTCCTCTGCTGCCCCTTCACAGATCCTAGAGGATTCAGATTTAAAGCAGGCGGTCATTGGAGAGAGAGAACAGTAGATAAACTAGAAACACCGCTAGACGAAACTCCTCAAATTCATGGATCGGGATGGTTTATTACAAGAGATCGATACTTTCAACTAGGAGGATTCCCCAATATTGATCCTCATGGACACGCACAAGAGCCAATATGGCTTGCCCTAAAGAACTGGTTGATGGGAGGTAAAGTAATGGTGAATAAAAAAACTTGGTATGCACATATGCACCAGCAAGGAAATAGACGAGGTTATCATATGGACAGGAATCAAGAAAAAATAAGTTACGACTTAGCAGCAAAATTCTTTGTAGGTGATGAATGGTTCCAGGGGAAACAGCATACTTTTGAATGGTTTGTAGATAAATTTATGCCAATGCCAACATGGCCTGATGACTGGAAGGATCTTTTATATCAATGGAGGGCTGAAAATGTCATTTAGAACTAATAAATCAATTTTTTATCATATTCCTAGAACTGGTGGGACATTTGTAAAAAATGCCACTAGACAGGCTTTAACTAACATTGAAGGCAGTTATGGTAGAAGTAGAGGTGATTATGAAGTAGAAAAAAATGAAACAGAGTATTGGAGATTCTTTTTGGCTCATGTTTTACAGCTTAAAAGAGAGCATAGAACTCAATGGGAAGTAAGTAAAGAGGACAGAAACCTATTTTCTTTTGCTTTTGTCAGAGAACCCTTTAGTTGGTATAAGTCTTTTTGGGCTTTTCGTGAAAGGGCAAATAGGAATAACAATAACTGGAGGCCGGGTTTTCCTTTAGATTTTGCATGGGATCCAGATTTTGAGAAGTTTATAAAGAATTCTTTAACAATGTTTCCTAATTTTGTAACAATTCTCTACCAATGTTATCTAGGAAAAGATGGAAATGACCTAGATTTTGTAGGAAAACAGGAAAGTCTAAGAGAAGATCTTATAAAGGCACTTACACTAGCAGGTGAAGATTTCAGCAAAAACTTAATAAGAAGCAAAAAAAGGTTCAATTTAGGAGCTTCTCAAAGAGGGTTGAATTACTCATTTGATATCGGAAGCAAACTCGAAAGAAGAATAAGAATTAGAGAAAAATGGGTTTATCAAACATTCTATAAATAATGGCAAAACAAATGAACATATCTTTAGCCTATGGCACACACCTACCATGCCTTATAAAGGCGTTGTCTAAGACCACAGGGGACATTCTAGAGCTTGGAACAGGTGTTTTTAGTACACCATATCTCCGATATCAATGTATGCTCGCAGATCGCCTTCTAGTAAGCTACGAGAATTATCGTGAATGGTATGATTTTATGTTGAAATACTGGACTTCTAATAAAAACCATCAAATCAATTTCATTGAAAAGTATTCAGATGCCCCAATCCAAAAGGAATGGGACGTTGTTTTAATAGATCAAACACCAGATGTAAGCAGATCAGAAGAAGCCATGAGGTTAAAAGACTTAGCGAAATATATTGTTATCCATGATTCTAATCCAAGTAACCATAGAGTTACTCATTATGACAAGATATACCCTTACTTTAAATATAAAATTGATTGGACTGGCGACAAAAACAGATCTACTGTAATATCAAATTTAGTTGACTTAAAAGATTTTTGGAAATGAATACACTAGATTACATCTTAAAAAAGTATAACATTGATCCCAATGCTGAGTCCCCTATTAAGTGGCCTTATAGAAGAACTGAATTGGCTAAACTATTTCATGAGTTAGGGTTTAAAACAGGAGCTGAAATTGGTGTAGATCGTGGAATGTACTCACAAATCCTTTCTGAAGCAAATCCTGGAGTAAAACTCTACTGCATAGATCCCTGGAAGGTATATAACCAATATGATGATATCAAAGATGTAAGAAGGATAAACATGAATTATAGCCATACAGTAAGACTATTAGAACCTTACAATTGTGAAATAATTAAAAAATCCAGTATGAACGCAATAAAAGACTTTAAACCTGAAAGCCTAGACTTTGTTTATATAGATGGAAACCATAGATACGAGTATGTTTTAGAGGATGTTAGGGCATGGTCAAAGATAGTTAGGAAAGGTGGAATCGTTAGCGGACACGATTACAAAGCAAGAAGCAGAAAATACAAGAATCCTAATCCTGGAGTGGGTAAAGCACTAGATCAATACATGGCAGAGAACAAAATAGATAAATTCTTTTGGATGATTAAGGCAAATGACTCTAGTTGGTTTTTTGTAAAATGAACGAATACAAATACATAATAGACAAATACAAGATAGATAAAGGAAGGCAGCATATTATTGAGATTCCTGATATGGACAGTCTTGACCTTGCTGACCTATTCCATGAGTTAAATTACAAAGTTGGAGTTGAATTGGGGGTGGCTAAAGGTGAATACTCTGAAATCATATGTAAAGCAAATCCTCAAGCAAAACTCTACTCAATTGATCCTTATACTACAGAAGCTTATGAACCAGGAACCAATATCACTAGGCAAACAATGTTTGATGATGACTATGAATTCGCAGTTAATAGGTTAAAACCCTACAATTGTGAAGTAGTAAGGAAAACTTCAGAAGAAGCTTTAAAGGATTTTGAAGATAACTCGCTAGATTTTGTCTATATTGATGCAAATCATGACTTTTATAACTTTACTTTTGATTTACATTTTTGGCTAAAGAAAGTTCGAGAAGGTGGAATTATGTCAGGACATGATTACGTTTATATGTCTTACAAGAGATTCCATCATGTTAGGAGAGCTTTAGAAGCTTATTCAAGATGCTACCGGATGCAACCTTTGTTTGTTTGTGGAATTACAGATCATGGAACTAGAAACAGAAGGGATCGATATCGTTCATGGTTTTGGGTTAAAAAAGAAGGTGGATTACAAGAATGAAAAACGTAAATATGGGCAAGCATACTTACGGACTTACGAACTTTAAAATTGTTGGAGCAAATCGGGGAGTAGTAAATTTTGGTAAATACTGCTCTTTAGGAGATAGCATTGTGGCATTTATGGCACATGATCACGATTCAAGGAGTATAAGCTCATATCCTTTTAATCGCCATAAAGTAGCCCGGAAACAGATAATAAATGTAGGAAATGATGTCTTTATCGGATCTAATACAGTTTTATTTAGGGACATAACAATTGGTGATGGAGCTTTTATCGGAGCATTTTCTGTAGTTACTAAAAATATACCCCCTTACTCCGTTGTAGTTGGACATTCAAATATCATTAGAAAAAGATTTTCAGATGAAGATATAGATTTTCTACTCAAACTTAAATGGTGGGATTTTAAAGATAGCGAAGTAAATAAGATTGCACCTATTTTGTGTAGTCAAGATATAGATAAATTAAAAAGATTATATGGCACTAATAACTAATAAAAGTATTTTTTATCATATACCCAAAACAGGAGGGACTTGGGTAGGGTTTGCTATGCGAAACTCAATGAAAGACAATAAAGACTTTAAGTTAAAAAGAACGGATGATTATCATGATAAATCACTAGAAGGGTCAATAACCGATCTTTTGGGACTTGATAAAGCCCATGTAACTCCCTGGAAAGTAGCAGATAAGCAAAAAAAAGGATTATTCTCATTTGCTATTATCCGTAAACCCTTTGAATGGTATAGATCCTGGTGGGTTAATAGAACTTATGTATATGCTAGAAAGAAGGATTGGAGGGAATTTTTATTAGATTATGCCTTTGATCCAAACTTTGAGCAGTTTATAGAGAACGCAATTGAAATGTTCCCGATGGGAGCTTTGACATTTATGTATCAAAACTACTTAGGACAGGATGGTAAGTTGTTAGACTTTGTAGGAAGGCAGGAAAACCTAGCAGAAGATACGATCAAAGCCCTCAAAAAAGCAGGAGAAGAATTTAACGAAGATGTAATAAGGCATTTAGAAAAGGTTAATACATCAAAATCCAGGAATCTTGATAGCCCTTTAGACATTGATAGTAGCCTAAAAAGGAAACTAAACAGAAGGGAAAAGTGGATACTTGATAAATTTTATGATGATTGAAGGAAAAGGCGACATAGCAAGTGTAATTGAAGATAGGAAGGATATTCTTTTCTATGCTAGAGGTGTATCTAATTCTCAAGAAACAAATGAAGCAGAATATCAAAGAGATAAAGACACACTTTTAAAACAGGATAAATCTAAAAGATTAGTATATTTTGGATCACTTAGTATATTTTACCAAGATACTAGATATGCACAACATAAAAGGGAAATGGAACAGTTAGTTAAGGACAACTTTCCTAAATACTGCATTGTGAGGTTGGGGAATATAACATGGGGAGATAATCCTCACACGATAATAAATAATCTTAAAAACAAAGTTGATAACCAAGAGCCAATTGAAATACATGATGCCTACAGATATGTAGTCGAACCAGAGGAGTTCTTGCATTGGCTAAGTCTAATACCGGACTTTAATTGTGAAATAAATGTTCCAGGAGAGAGAATGAAAGTTAGAGAATTAGTTAAAAGGTATGTATTATGATATCAATTTTTGCTAAACCAGCTTTTTTAAATATAAACCCTCATGAGCCATTCTCTGAGAGGAAGAAACCAGTTCCAAAAAACTCAGGATATCTTATGAGAGTATCTTCCATTATCAGAGGAGAACAAATAGCAAAACAAATTGGAGCCAAATTAAATCCCAAAAAGGGTTATGAAAACGATGTCTGCATCTATGTAAAACCTCATGTAAAAGAAGGGATGGATTTTAAGTTTGAAGGTAAACCATATTTAGATATTGTAGATGGACATGATCTAGGTCAACTTGCTAAAAAACATCCTAAGTTAAAAGTTATAGTCTGCTCAAGAGCTGATGAAAAAACAATGAAAAAAGCAATCAATAACGAAATTATATTTATACCTCAACATCATTGTAATTTTGAAAGAATAAAAAGAACAAGGAAAAAAGTAACAACAATGGGAGTTATAGGAACAAGAGATGCTTTTCCATTACTTCCCAAGCAACTTAAACCAGAATTAAAGAAAAGAGGTATTAAACTTTTAGAGTTCTCAAGATTCTTTTATAGGAAAGATATTATTGATTTTTACAAGAAAATAGATATTCAATTTGTTTGGAGGCCATATAGGAAAACTTTATCTAATCCTCTAAAGTTAGTAAATGCTGCATCTTTTGGTATTCCTACAATTGCTTTAGATGAACCAGCTTTCTTAGAACTGAATTACCATTATATCCCGGTAAATAATTTTGAAACATTTTTAAATAGATTAGATGTCTTATTAAACAACCCTAGCGTATATGAGATTCTCTCAGAAAGGTGTCTTGAAAAAGCAGAAGAATATCATATAGAAAAAGTAGGTGAAATGTATAAAGCTTTAAAATGATAATATCGCAAACACCATTAAGGCTATCGCTTTTAGGAGGTAATACTGATTTTAAAGAGTATTATCTAAGGTATGGTGGATTCGTTGTAACTTCAACAATTGATAAATATGTCTATTGCATCGTTAAAAAGAGATTTGATGATTTAATTTATGTGAACTGGTCAATCAAAGAGAAGGTTGAAAAGGTAGATGATATTAAACATGACCTAGTAAGGGAAGCTTTAAAACTTTTATCTATTAAATCGGGTATTGAAATAACCTTCTTAGCAGATATACCAACAAGAGGAACAGGACTTGGATCATCTAGCAGCGTAACAGTAGGACTGCTAAATTGCCTCCATAATTATTTAGGCCATAGTGTAGGGCCTTTTCAGCTTGCAGAAGAAGCAGTTAAGATAGAGGTTGATATTTTAGGAAAACCAATAGGAGTTCAAGATCAATATGCGGTTGCTTTGGGTGGAATAAGAGCAATTCAATTTTCAAAGAGAATTGATAGTCATAAAATAAATATTTTTGATAAGGAAGATTTTAATAATAGCCTAATGTTGCTTTATACAGACATTGAAAGGAAATCAGATGATATTCTGTCTGAACTTGATATTAAAAAGAATATGGAAACCCTTAATAACAATAAACTCCTCGCTATAGAAGGATCTCTTTTCCTTTCTAATGGACATTTTAAGCAATTTGGTGGATTGCTAGATGAATACTGGCAACACAAAAAGAAACTGAGCAACAAGATAACCAATAGCAAAATAGATAAAATGTATAGTAAAGCCAAAAAAGCAGGAGCAATAGGTGGAAAAGTAATAGGAGCAGGTGGCGGAGGATTCCTTTTAGTAATGTTTCCTGCAAATAAAAGAGCCAAAGTCAGAGAAGCTTTGAAGGATTATAAAGAATTGCCATTTAGATTTACTGATCATGGCAGTAGGATTATATTTAATGTATGAAAGACTTAATTAAAAAGATAAAAAAAGCTAGATTTGTCTTTGTATGTGGTAATGGTGGAAGTGCTGCAACAGCAGAGCATCTAACCAATGACCTCTTTTCAAAAGGAATAAAAGCAATCTGTCTTAATAGTAATGTTTCAATAATAACGATGATTGCAAATGACTTTGGTTATAGATATATATTTAGTGAGCAGTTAGATATTTATGCAAATAAAAGGGATCTGCTTATAACGATATCGTGTAGTGGAACTTCAAGAAACATTGTAAATGCCCTAGCAACAGCAGATTTAAAGAGAATGGAAAGATACAGCTTTGAAACCTTTAAAGGCAAAAATAGAGATTACGAAAAACTAGAAGATAGACATATGAAAATGGTTCATGAAATTAAGAAGGCATTATGAATATATTAGTTACAGGTGGAGCAGGATTTATAGGAAGTCATTTAGTTGATGAGCTATTGAAAGACCATAAAGTCCTAGTTCTTGATGATTTTACAATGGGGAGGAATGAGAATCTTCCTGCTAAACACCCTAATTTAGTGGTTTTTGGAGGATCCATATTAGATGAAACAATACCTCCATTATATACAGATATTGATATCGTTTATCACTTAGCAGCTTTAACTAGACCTAGAGAGTCATTTGAGAATCCTGAAGAAACAAATAGGGTAAATGTTGAGGGGACTTTACGAACTTTAATAAATGCTAGTACACATGGAGTTGAAAAGTTTGTTTTTGTTTCAAGTGCATCTGCTTATGGTAATCAAATAAGATATCCATTTATAGAGGAGGCAATAATGAAACCAGTAAGCCCTTATGCAGCAACTAAGTTAATAGGTGAAATATATTCAATGTTATTTGAAGATATAACTGATATGAAAATAAATGCCGTAAGACCATTTAATGTGTATGGCAAAAGGCAAGATCCTAGTGGCCCATATGGAGCAGCAGTTCCAAAGTTTATTGATTCTTTAAAAAATGGAGTTAAACCATATATTACAGGAGATGGTTATCAGTTTAGGGATTTTATATATGTTAAAGACCTTGTAAGTTTGTTACTTAAATTTATAGACAACGATATATCAGGTGAAGTTTTTAATGCAGGATCAGGAACAAAGACTTCAGTTAATACTTTGTATGAAACAATTAGTAGGATAATGAAAAAGAAAGTAAAGCCGGATTATGTTGATTATGTAGATGACCCAAATACTCAAGCTAATATAGAAAAAGCTGATATGTTTCTAGAGTGGAGGCCAAAATATAGTTTAGTAGAAGGATTGCTAGAAACAATAGAATGAGAAAAAGAATAGGAATAGACCTAGATAATACACTTTGTGAGGGTAAACATTGGAATACACCAGAAGAAGTCCTAGAAGCTAAACCAATTCCGGAAATGGTTGAACTTGTAAACAAGTTTTGGAAAGATGATTTTGTAATTATTTATACAGCTAGGCAGAATTTCTTAATGTCAGCTACTTTTGATTGGCTAGATAAACACAATATTAAATATCATGCAGTATCAAATAGAAAAATACCATTAGATGCAGTATTTGATGATACTGCTTTTCAACCAAAGAGGATGAAAACATGGAAAGACGAGAACGAGAAATAGTTTATTCCAGTTCAGTAATAAATAAGATAAGGGAAAAAGACCCTGAAATGAAAGCTATTGCTGAATTATGGGAAAGGGCATTTGAAGCTGAAGTAAAAATAGAACAAACAGAGCAAGGTGGTATAAGAGTAACACTAAAAGATGAAAGACCTATCAGTAATAATACCAGCAAGGAATGAAGAATTCCTAGAAAGAACGATTCAAGATCTTCTTGAAAACATAGAAGCCGATACAGAGATAATAGCGGTCTTAGATGGTTATTTACCTAATCCTCCAATTGAAGTAGATGATGACAGACTTACTTTAATCTATCATCCTCAACCTGTAGGTCAAAGAGCTTCTTCTAATGGTGCAGCAAGACTGGCTCAGGGTAAATATTTAATGAAAATAGATGCTCATTGTGCTTTTGATAAAGGCTTTGATCGTAAGATGTTAGATGCTTTCAAAGAAACTGGAGATAATGTAGCTATGGTTCCTATTATGAGGAATCTTCATGCTTTTAATTGGGTATGCCCTAAAGGTCATGAAAGGTATCAGGGCAGAAGTGGCCCATGTGAGGAGTGCGGACTTCCTACTAAGAAAGATGTTTGTTGGATTGCAAAAACTAATCCATCTAGTAAATCTTATAGATTTGATAAGACCATGCATTTCCAGTATTGGGGAGAATTAGCAAAAAGACAAGAAGGCGATATAACAGAAACAATGTCTTTACAAGGATCTTGTTTTATGATTACAAAGGAAAAGTGGTTTGAGTTAGATATTTGTAGTGAGGAATTTAACAGTTGGGGGCAACAAGGAGTAGAAGTTGCCTGTAAGATGTGGCTTTCAGGAGGCAGAGTCTTATGCAATCAAAGAACATGGTATGCTCATATGTTCAGGACTCAAGGTGGGGATTTTGGATTTCCATATCATAATCCTCAATCTAAAGTAAATGAAAATAGAGAACTCTCAAGGGAGCTTTTCAAGAATGATAAATGGCCTAAGGCTACTCGCAAGTTTCAATGGTTAATAGATAAGTTCAAACCTCCTGATTGGGTTATAACCAAAGGAATGATCTATTACACAGACAATAAACTAGATGAAAAGATAGCAAAACCAGTAAGAGATAACTTGGTAGATATTGGCAAAAAGAAGAAAATGGAAATAACCTGCTCCTCACTTAGGAAGATGGAGTTTGGAGATCACAATGTCAGATTCCCTAGTCTTGAGAGGGGATATCTTGCTATGTTTAAACAGATCCTGGGAGCTTTGGAAAAGAGCAGGGATGACATTATCTTCTTTACTGAGCATGATGTGATGTATCACCCATCTCATTTTGACTTTGAACCAAAAGATAAAAAGACTTTCTATTACAATCAGAATGTTTGGTATTTGAGATTAACAGATGGGCATTGTTTACATTATGACGTTAATCAGTTGTCAGGTATGTGCGGATGGAGGGACACTTTAATTACCCATTTTAGGGAAAGGTACGAAACTGCTAGGGATGAATATGAAAAACTTGAAGGTGAAAACAAGGAAAGGGATTTTAACAGGTATGTTAGGCATATGGGATTTGAACCATTCACTCATGGTAGGTTTAAGTGGAAAAACCAATTCAATTACGATACTTATATGTCAAAATATCCTAATGTAGATGTAAAACATGGCAATAATCCTACAGGTGAAAGATGGAAAAAAGAACAATATAGGAATCAGCATCTTCTTATCAACTGGACTGAATCTGATGAGATTCCTGGATGGGGAAAGGGTAAAGATTTAATAAAAAGATTCAAGTAGCAGATTGCCTTCAGATATAAAAATCCTTTAATCTTTAAGTATGGCAAACGATTATTCATTGGATTTGGATCGTAGCGGTTCTGATTATGTTTATGCTGATGATTCAGCTAGTTTATCTCTTTCTGCGGATTTTACTATGGAGTGTTGGGTTAAAGTTGATTCACTTCCTTCTTCTCATCCCGACAATATGTATCTTATAAGTAAGTCTGCCTTTGATTCTGGAGTAGATGAAAGAGTTAGTTATAACTTCTATATTACTACTGCAAATAAACTAAGATGTTCTGTTTCTGATGATGGAACTACTGATAATGGGCATTTTACACATTATTCTACAGATAATGCAGTTATCAATAATACAGGGGTATGGTATCACGTTGCGGTTACTTGTGATTTAAGTGAAGAAGATTTTAACTTTTATGTAAATGGTAGGCTTGTTGCAAGTTCTCAAACAAGTGTTTCTAATGTTGGAAACACTCTTGACGATAATAGCTCACGTTGCAATATTGGTTGTTTTAACTCAGAAATATCTGCTGATGATTTTTTAGATGGAAATATTGATGATATTAGAATATGGTCAGACGTTAGAACTGCAAGTGAGATTGAAACAAATTTTCATGTAGAGTTAGATGGTGATGAAGCAGGCCTTGTTGCTTATTGGAAATTGGAGAATGACTATACAGATGAAACAACTAATAGTAATGATTGTGATAATACTAGCGGAACTCCAACCTTTGAAACTGATCCTGCATTTAGGGAAGATAATACTTATGCAATAGATTTTACTGCTGGAAGTTCTGAATATGCTTATGTTACTGATGCAAACCAATCAGGACTGGATCTTTCTGGTGATTTTACTCTTGAGTGTTGGGTAAACTTTGATACTTTACCTACAAGTGGAAATTATTATACTATTTTATCAAAGAGTGATGGAGATACTAATGATTCCTACCATTTTTATTATCATAATGACTCAGGAACTTATAAATTAGGAGTAACTATTTCTCAGGATGGGTCGGGTGTAACCAGAGATGTTTATACTTGGTCTTGGACAGCAACTGCTGATACTTGGTATCACCTGGCTTTAACTTGTGATATAAGTGAGGCTTCAGCAACTACTTTTGAGTTATTTGTAAATGGATCATCACAAGGGAATGGAACAGGAGTTGTATCTGATAATTGTGCCTCTATATATAATGGCGGTGCTGATTTTGCAGTTGGAGCTTTAGATAAAGCCACGCCTCAAAACTACTTTGATGGACTTATAGATGAAGTCAGAGTTTGGAGTGATATAAGAACTGATAACGAGATCTCTAATAATTATAGACAAATTATTGATCAAGATTCGGCTAATTTAGTAGGTTATTGGAGATTCGAAAATAACTATGCAGATCTAACGGATAACAATAACTATTTAGTCCCAGTAAATTCACCAACATTTAGTACAGATGAACCTGAAATGGCATCAGCTAGTGCATCTCTTTCACCATCCGCATCATTATCACCATCTGCATCTTTATCGCCCTCGGCTTCATTGTCACCATCTGCATCATTATCTCCTAGTGCTTCTGAAAGTGCTAGTCCATCCCCTCCAACAGGAACTGTAGAAGTGTTGGTTGTAGCTGGTGGTGGTGGAGGTGGTGGTTCAAATACTGGCTATAATGCTGGTGGTGGTGGTGGTGGAGGGTACTTAGAAGGCAGTTTTACTGCGGTTTCAAGGGAATATACAGTAGTTGTAGGTGCTGGAGGTAGTGGTGGTGCTGCTGGTTCAAATACAGGTAGTAGTGGAGATAACTCTATATTTGATTCAGGTGGTGCAGAAGAAGCTATTGCGATTGGTGGTGGTGGTGGAGGATATGGTGCTGCTGGTGCAGGATTGGGTGATGGAGCTAGTGGTGGATCAGGTGGTGGAGGTGGAGGATCAGATGGATCTCCTTTTTCTGATGGTGGAACTGGTACTCAAGGTAATGATGGAAGTTTAACAGGATATGGAAATGATGGAGCAGATGGTGTAGCAGGTGGAAATGGAAGTGGTGGTGGTGGTGCTGGTGGGGCTGGAGGTTCACCTGCCGGTGGTGCTGGTAGGACTAATGACATATCAGGTACTTCAGTTACTTATGCTGCTGGTGGAGATAGACAAAATAGGAGTGAAGCTGGTGCAAATGCTTCAGCTAACACAGGAGATGGTGCTGAAGGTGGATCGGAAAACAATGCAGGTGGAGATGGAGGTTCAGGTATAGTAATTTGTAGATATCTTACAAGTGAAATTTCAGCTACTGGTGGAGTAGAAACAACTGATGGTTGGTACACTATCAATACTTTTACTGCAAATGGAACATTTGAAATTACTGAAATACCTTCACCTTCTGCATCAGAATCTGCATCAGCCTCTGCTAGTGAAAGTGCATCAGAATCACCATCAGTAAGTCCATCTGCATCTGAGTCAGCTAGTGCATCAGCATCTGAATCACTATCTGAATCTCCATCTCTATCGCCATCGGCATCAGAATCAGCCTCTGAGTCTGCATCGGCATCTGCATCTGAGAGTCCTTCAGAATCGGCTTCTGCTTCTGCATCTGAGAGTCCAAGCGAATCTGCTTCTATATCGCCTTCTGCTTCTGCAAGTGCATCACCATCTGCATCAGAGAGTGCATCTGAATCTGCATCTGTATCACCATCTGCTTCAGAATCAGCATCTGTTTCGCCATCTGCATCAGAAAGTGCATCAGAGTCAGCATCTGAATCTGCATCAGAGTCAGCATCTGAATCTGCATCAGAGTCGCCTTCATTATCTCCAAGTGCTTCAGAATCTGCTAGTGAGTCTGCATCAGCATCTGCATCCGAAAGCCCAAGCGAATCTGCATCGGCATCGGCAAGTGAATCAGCTAGTGAATCTCCATCAATATCACCTTCTGCCTCAGAGAGTGCTAGTGAATCTGCTTCAGTATCTGCGTCTGAAAGTCCTTCTGAGTCTGCATCACTAAGCCCATCTGCATCAGCATCGGCATCAGAATCAGCATCTGAATCTCCTTCTATATCTCCATCAGCTAGTGAAAGTGCAAGTGAATCTGCATCTGCATCTGCTAGTGAATCACCTTCAGAATCTGCTTCAGTATCTCCCTCAGCTAGTGAATCTGCATCAGAATCTGCATCTGAATCTCCCTCAGAATCTCCTTCAGAATCTGCTAGTGCTTCTGCATCTGAATCTGCATCTGAGTCTGCATCTATTTCACCATCAGCATCTGAGTCAGCAAGTGAATCAGCATCAGCATCTGCATCTGAATCTCCATCTGAGTCAGCATCATTATCTCCAAGTGCATCAGCATCTGCATCAGCATCTGCATCTGAATCAGCATCTGAATCAGCCTCTTTAAGTCCATCGGCATCTGCATCAGCATCGGGATCAGCATCTGAAAGCCTTTCAGGAAGTCCATCACCATCATTGAGTCCTTCTGCATCGTTATCTCCAAGTGCGTCAGAAAGTGCTTCTGAAAGTGCATCAGCAAGTGCATCAGAATCGCCATCAGAATCTGCTTCAGAATCTGCATCTGTTAGTGCTTCAGAATCACCTAGTGAATCTGCCTCAGCATCTGCATCTGAATCACTATCGGCATCAGCATCTGAATCTGCCTCAGTATCTCCATCTGAAAGTGCCTCTCCAAGTGAAGGTTATACTGGTTACACAAGAGGAGATTATGCAGCTTTACCGGCAAATGATAATGACCTAGAAACAGTCTATACTCCTCAAGATATTTTAGATGTAGCAACTAATAACAATATAAGAGTAGGTCAAACTGCTACAGGAGAATATGCAATCCATCAATATAAAAACTTTGTAGGCTCACAAGACAGTTGTCGTTTAACATGGGAAGGTCAGTCAACTCTAGCTCCATCAGCTTCGATAGTTAAGTTGCAAATATACAATCAAGTTGGTACATCTTGGGAAGATGTTGATAGCGATAACGCTACAGATGCAAATACAGACTTCTTTTTAATAGGAAACATTGGGGATTTAACTAATTATAAGTCAGGTCAAAACACTATTTCATGTAGGATTTATCAGTTAGTAACATAATATGGCAGATATAGGTAGAACAACAGTAGGAACAAATACAATAGGAACAAATTTGCCCCAAACAAGTATTTTTACGGCAGATGAAACTTTTAATGCAGTAAGGATAACTGTTTATCTTGCTGGAAGTTCTGATAATTTTTGTTGTGCAATATACGATGACAAAAATGGAAGTCCTGAATCGTTATTAGTTCAAAGTAGCAGTAAAGCTTACAATGGAACTCCTGGATGGTGGTCAGTTTCAATATCAAGTACAACAATAACAAATGGAAATGATTACCATTTAGGTTGCTGGACACAAAATGGAAACGCTGATTATAAGTGTGATGGAGCAGATGATATTGATAGAAAAACTGGTGAAACATACTCCACTTGGCCTGCTAAGTTTAATGAAAATTCAGGTGCAGGCAATGGCCCTTTCAGCATCTATGCAGATGATACACCTGTAGGATCTGAATCGCCTTCTGCATCGGCATCAGCATCTGCAAGTGAATCACCATCGGTAAGTCCTTCTGCTTCAGCATCAGCATCTGCTAGTGCCTCAATATCTCCATCAGCTTCTGAATCGGCATCTTTATCGCCTAGTGCATCAGCTTCTGCTTCTGAATCTGCAAGTGAATCAGCATCTTTATCTCCTAGTGCTTCAGCTTCTGCATCGGCATCTGCTTCGGCTTCGGCATCAGAATCGGCATCTGAATCTGCATCGATATCGCCATCTGCTTCTGAATCTGCATCTGCATCTGCATCTGAATCTGCATCATTATCACCATCAGCATCAGAAAGTGCTTCTGAGTCTGCATCAGCTTCAGCTTCGGAATCAGCATCTGAAAGTGCTAGCATATCACCATCAGCATCAGCTTCTGCATCTGCATCTGCAAGTGCTTCGGCATCAGAATCGGCATCTGAAAGTGCTTCGATATCTCCAAGTGCATCAGCATCAGCATCAGCTAGTGCTTCTGAATCAGCATCTTTATCTCCTTCTGCATCTGAATCTGCATCGGCATCTGCTTCGGCTTCAGCTTCGGAATCAGCGTCAGAATCGGCTTCTATAAGCCCTAGTGCCTCAGAATCTGCAAGTGAATCTGCATCAGAATCAGCAAGTGAATCAGCTAGCGAATCAGCTTCTATATCTCCATCAGCTAGTGAATCAGCTTCTGCGTCAGCATCAGCATCAGCTTCTGAGTCTGCATCTGAATCTGCATCTATTAGCCCTTCTGCCTCTGAAAGTGCAAGTGCATCAGCCTCAGCTTCTGCATCTGCATCTGCATCAGAGTCAGCATCTATCAGTCCATCAGCCTCAGCATCTGCATCTGAATCAGCTAGTGAATCAGCTTCTATAAGCCCAAGTGCATCAGCTTCTGCTTCAGAATCAGCTTCTGAATCAGCATCTCCAAGTGAGTCAGAAGAAGTTTCTGAAAGTGCTTCGGCATCTGCCTCTGAATCAGCATCAGCATCTGCATCAATATCTCCATCTGCATCAGCCTCTGCTAGTGAAAGTGCATCTGAATCTGCTTCAATTTCTCCTTCAGCATCTGAATCAGCTTCGGCATCAGCATCAGCTTCTGCTTCAGAATCAGCCTCTGAATCAGCTTCAATAAGTCCATCAGCATCTGAATCTGCAAGTGAATCTGCAAGTGCCTCAGCTTCAGAATCTGCATCTGAATCTGCATCGGTATCGCCTAGTGCATCTGAATCTGCCTCAGCATCTGCATCGGCTTCAGCTTCTGCATCAGCATCAGAATCTGCATCTATTAGTCCTAGTGCATCAGAATCAGCATCTGAATCTCCTTCTATATCTCCATCTGAATCAGCATCAGAAAGTGCTTCGGTATCTCCTTCAGCATCTGAATCTGCCTCAGTATCTGCTTCAGCATCAGCAAGTGAATCAGCTAGTGAATCGGCTTCAATTAGTCCATCAGCTAGTGAAAGTGCATCAGCTAGTGCTAGTGCCTCGGCTTCTGCATCGGCATCTGAATCAGCATCGGTATCGCCATCTGCATCTGAATCAGCCTCTGAATCTGCATCAGAATCAGCATCGGAATCTGCTTCAGAATCTGCATCTGTATCACCATCTGCAAGTGAATCGGCTAGTGAATCTGCCTCAGCTTCTGCATCTGAAAGTCCATCAGAAAGTGCATCTATCTCCCCATCACCTAGTGCATCAGCATCTGAATCTGCTTCTGAAAGTGCAAGTCCTTCATTGAGTGAAGCTGAAGAAGAAACTCTATCAACTGATCTTTGGAATGTTAGCTTTGTATCTGAATCACCTTCTGCTTCTGCTTCAGAATCTGCATCTGAATCGCCATCTGTAAGTCCTAGTGCAAGTGAATCTGCATCTGCTTCTGCATCTGCAAGTCCATCTGAATCTCCGTCTGAATCGGCATCTGCATCTGCTAGTGCCTCGCCATCGGAAAGTGCCTCAGCTTCTGCATCTGAGAGTCCATCAGAAAGTGCATCTGTTTCACCATCTGCATCTGAAAGTGCATCTTTATCACCATCGGCTTCTGCTTCAGCATCTGAATCTGAATCAGAATCACCATCAGAAAGCCCATCAGCTTCAGCTTCTGAATCAGCATCAGAAAGTGCATCAGCATCAGCATCAGAAAGCCCATCTGAATCTGCTTCAGCATCGCCATCAGAAAGCCCATCTGAATCTGCATCAATATCTCCTAGTGCATCTGAATCAGCATCTGAAAGTGCATCTGCATCAGCTAGTGAATCGCCTAGTGAATCAGCTTCAGCATCAGCTTCTGAAAGTCCATCTGAAAGTGCATCGGTAAGCCCATCACCATCAGAATCTGCATCTGAATCAGCCTCAGCATCTGCAAGTGAATCACCATCTGAAAGTGCATCTTTATCTCCTTCTCCATCAGAATCTGCATCTGTAAGTCCTTCTCCATCTGAATCAGCTAGTGAAAGTGCATCTGCTTCTGCTTCAGAATCACCATCTGAATCGGCAAGTGTATCGTTATCACCTTCACCATCTGCCTCTGCTAGTGCTTCTGCATCAGCATCAGAATCAGCATCTGTTTCGCCATCTGCCTCTGCATCAGCCTCTGAAAGTGCATCGGCATCAGCCTCTGCATCAGCTTCTATATCACCATCGGCATCTGCATCAGCATCAGCTTCTGCAAGTGCATCAGCATCTGCTTCTGCAAGTGCATCAGCGTCCGCTTCAGCAAGTGAATCGGCAAGTGCTTCTGCATCTGCTTCAGCATCGGCATCAGCATCAGGATCACCATCAGCTAGTGAAAGTGCATCTTTATCACCATCACCTTCACCATCAGAATCTGCATCTGAATCAGCCTCAGCATCTGCATCTGCATCTGCATCAGAGTCCCCATCGTTATCACCTTCTGCTTCTGCATCACCATCTATAAGTCCTAGTGCTTCGCCATCACCTGCTAGTTATTCAAATAAATATGAAGATACTGGAAATACTTGGACTGATAAATATACAGATACAGGAAATACCTATCAAGACAAATACACCGATACCGGAAATCTATGGATTGATAAATATAAAGATTGGGGCTAATTGCCTAGAAGTAAGAAAATTATCTAAAATAAAACTATGCCAGTATTAGAAAACAAAGAATTTGCAGGAGGTATAAGTTCATTCGCTGATCGTGGAGTTAGAGGAGCTTTTAAATTTGGCAGCAATTTAGATATCAGAAAAGAAGTTGATACCCTAAGTTGTGGACAGGATTTATTAGAAGAAGGAACTTTTGGTGGCACACATTCAGTATCAGCATCAGTATCACCTTCTGCTTCTTATTCTCCTAGTGCTAGTGCTTCGCCTTCAGTAAGTCCTAGCGGTGGATCGGCATCTTTATCACCATCTGCTTCTACATCAGCATCTGCTTCTCCTAGCCAATCCCCTTCAGGATCTGCAAGTCCATCAGGATCAGCAAGTGCTTCACCTTCCCCATCAGCAGGACTTTATAATGTTTATGAAGATTTAGTCCTTTTTTGGGTAAAAGCAACTGATGGTAATACTTATGGTTTTGGTAATGGAGGCCACATTTACAGGAGATATTCAGATGGCTATACAAGGATGGTTTATACAGATACCTACGGAGGCATAAGAGGAGCAGTAGAGAAGCCATCAAGCTCAGGCAAAACGTATCTTCAATGGGCAACTGCAACCAGGATTATGAGAAAAGAGCTTCCAGGGGCATCAAACTGGACAGATGTTGAAACTGTAGCAGCAAACCTCACAGGGTCAGATTGGCATACAATGAAACAAATTGGTGGAGCAAATATGATCTGTAATGGATCTTATCTAGCTATGGTAGGTTATGATGATTCCTGGACAAATGAAGCTCTAGATTTAATTCCTGGTAATCTTTCAAAAACTTTACTTGAAAGGAATGGTAGAGCAGTTGTAGGAACTTATAAGGCAGGCTTTCCTAATAAAGGGGTAAATGCCATGATCGATTGTGAAGTACCTCTAGCACAAATTGGGGATGATGGGGATCTTTACTTTAGCAACTTTACAGATTCAATGCCTGTTAAAAGATTCCCCGGTGGAGGTAGAGTAAACCCAGGAGGAGTAGCAAATGAAGTTGAACAAGTACAGATTTTTGATTGGGAGCAAACAGCCCTTTCGTGGATCGATAAACAGACTCTAGGAAATATGTCTTTATGGGGAGTATTTGATGCAGATACTGGAAGGAATGGTGTTTACACCTATGGTAGGGAAAATAAGGAACAATTATTTACTTTAAATCTTGAATACTTACTGGAAGTAGATGAAATAGGAGCAGTCGCAAATGTAGAGGGGACAACAATAATAAGTTATAGGGATGGATCAGACTACGGAGTAAAAGCAGTTGACCCTGATAACAAAGCACAAGGTATATGGGAAGGCTTAGAATTCAGATCTCCAGTTAAAAGACCTGAAAGACCTACAATTTATAAATATGTTGAAGTATTTATGGAACCTCTACCTCTTGGTGCAAGTGTATCATTCTATTACAAAGCCAATAAGACAGGTGGTTGGGTTCAGGCTAGACTAGCCAATGGCAATTTAAATTACACAGTAGCCAATGGTAAAAAAGCCACTTTCAGGATTGGTAGAGAAATGGAAGTTTATGAACCAAGACTTGTTTTAAATCCAACAGGAAATTCAAGCCCTGAGATTTTAAGAATTAGAACTTACTTTGATTAAATGGCAAAAGAAAAAGTATATGAACCAGAAGTAATACAAGATACTCCCTTTCCAGGGCAAGACGTACAATATGTTAGCGTTTCAGACTCTGTAGCAGGCGGAAACTACAAGCCATCAACAACAAAGGGATCAGCCTTCCCTACACAAAAAATCGCAGTAGAGCTTCTTAGCACAGCCCTAAACACACGATCTAAAAAGATACTCCAACAATTTGAACTAGCTGCTTCAGGGGCAATTCAAATAGGAAATTTTGAAGATGGGGTAACTGGAGATTTAAGATTGACCCCTAACGGATTAACAGCTAGAGATAATGCAGGTGTTACGACTTTTGCAATAGATGGAACAACAGGCGATGCAGTTTTCGCAGGTACAGTTCAAGCTGGAACTCTAATTTCAGGAGCAGTTGCAGTAGGAAATAGCGATATCGTAATAGACGGAGATACAAAAAGGATGATCTTTTATAACAATGATATACCGGCAATTGTAATAGGTTTAGTTTAATGTCAAACGTAATAAGAGTAGCATTACCAGGATACAATGCTATGACAGATACAGATCCTGATCACTATGCCTTGTATGCAGATGAAGATTGGGTCCTAATCAAAGAAGCTATGAGGGGAAGTATAAGCGTTGGGGCAACTGATACAGAAACAATTACTCATAATCTAGGCTACGTTCCGTTTTGGGGAGTATATGCACAAGATAGCGAGGCTCATTGGGTTTATGGAGTGAACTTTTATGGGGATTTTAGAGCTTATTCAGATACTACTACTTTAACATTACAAAATGATACAGGAACAGCTAGAACATTCTATTATTATATATTTCATGATCAACAAATATAATGGCATTAACTCAAACATTTAGACCAGTTGCTGCTGGTAATCATAGTGAATTAACACCAAATGGTGCAGCAAATAATTGGGATTGTGTTAATGATACAACTTCTGATGGAGATGCTACATATGTAGAAGTTGCTGCTGATGCTAACTATGTAGATACATACAAAATAGATGCAACTTCTATTTCAGATTATGTAACTATTAGGTCAGTTACAGTATATGCAGTTATAAAGACAGGAGTTGTTGCTGCTGGAGATCAAAAAATAGTAGTAAGAATTGGTGGATCTAATTACTTCTCTAGCGATCTAGGACTAGGAAGTAATGCTCCTTACACATTAACATCAAATACTTGGAATACAAATCCTAATACAAGTAGTGGATGGACTAAATCGAATTTAGATAGCCTTGAAATTGGAATAAATCTATCATATGCAAGGTGTACTCAGGTTTACTGCATAGTGGAATATGCAGAGCTGGCAATTAAAGTTGGTAAGGATGGAGTAAACGCATTAACAGAAACTGATCCTAACGATTTTATATTTCACTCCTCTTTTAATACACTTAAAATAGTAGTTGAAGGAACTTATAGTCCAACTTTAGGAGATACAGGTGGTGCAGAAGCCAATGCTCAAGTTGCTCATGGACAAGATGCTCACTACTTTACATTTGCTTTTTGTGAGTTTGAAACTGGAAGGGTTGGAACTGCTGGAACTAAAGACCATAACGCTAATTTTTGGTTTGTTGATCTATTTATAAGTGATGATTACATAAATTTCAGATACATAAATGATACCGGAGGGGACTATGATCCAACATTTAAGTATTATATTTGTGAAATGGATGTTCAAAACTAATGTCAAATAAAGTAATAGTAGCAAAATCAGGCTATAACGCCTTAACAGAAACTGTACCTGATAACTTAAATTTCAGCTCAGATTACAATACATTGAAATACGAAACATCGGGAAGTGGAACTGCAACTATACCTGTTGATCCTAATCCTTTTGTTCAAGAAGATGTAATTGTAACTCACAGTTTAAACTACATACCTTTTTATACTGCTTATATGAAAGAATCAGGACTAACTAGGTATTATAATATGCCATACAGTATTGCTGATTGGTGGGGCTATATTCACTTTTTCCTTTATTGCACAACTACTCAACTGATATTAAGAACTGAAATGAGCAGTAACAATGCAGAATTTGACTTTACTGTATGGTATAAAATATTTAAGAATGATACAGGACTATGATAATTTTCTACAACAAAAAAACAGGTAAAATAGTAGGCACAATTAGTGGTAGGATTCATCCTCCTCAACACCTCAAGATGTGGGCTGGTAATAAAAAAGAAACAGACAGGTTAATTGTTAATTGGAAACCTGTAAAGACTGAAAAAGGTGTTGATTATGAACCAGTTACCCAAAAAGAATTATTCAAAAAACTAGATAAAAGACAAGCAGATATTTATAAATATGAGGTAGATATTAAAACTAAAGAACTAAAGTTGCCTAAGAATAGTAATAAAAGTTAATCTATATATATGGACACACTAGCTGATTTCAGACAAGCAATACAAGATGATCTAACAGTAGGATCTGAAAGTACACTTTATTCAGTCAATGTTATTGATCGTGCAATAAACAGAGCATACAGGAAATGTGCTGCCCTTTTCCCCTGGCCTGAAACTGAGGATGCTAAAAAGACTTCAACCCAGGCTAATCAAGAATACTATGATTACCCCTCCAACTGGCTTTCAGATTCTATGTTTAGGTTAGAGGTAGATGGAGATATCTATGGTGAAGAACCTGATGGAAGTCCTATGGATTATAACGATTACTTGACTTGGAGGAATGATGACTACAACGCTAATAGCACAGACAGGAAGTGGGCTAACCAAAAGAGAAGGTTTTTCTTCTATCCAGTTCCTACAAGTGCCGGAAGTTATAACATCCATTGTTGGGGACATATGGTTCCTGATGCTTTAAGTACTGATGGAGATGTAACAATATGGTCTTACTCAATGCCTGAAGGGAATGAAGCTATTGTCTTAGAAGCAGTTGCAATTCTCAAAGCCAAAGGCGAGCAAGAAAAAGCTGGAGAATTTAGAAGTCTTGAAGCAAAACAAATCTTAATAGTATCTTGGGGCAAGATCCAAAAAGAGCAAGGCAAGTATGAAAAGATCAACCCATTCTTTGATGTTCCCGATTACTTTGGAGATACTAGAGCAGAACTAAAAAATAAAATAGGTCAATTCTAATATGGCAGTATATTCACCAGAACAATTAGGAGTAAAACCTCCATCAGGAGGATTTCAGACTGGTGGATGGTATGAGGGTAGGCAGTATTGGAATGGAACCTTGAGTGAACCGGGAGTAATTCATCCATCAAGCAACCAACAAGGAGCAGGTCAAGCAGTATCACCAGAAGTAAATGCCTTATCGGCAGCACAGCAGGGGGTTTCCCCTCAACAATTGGAGTCCTATTTGCAACAACAGAGAGATAAATCTCAAGGCATACAAGGACAAGAGATAGCTCCTGCCCCTGGGGCTGGAACCCCTGGGGCGGGTACTCCTACCGGCTACGCAGGAGCTATGCCACAGATTTCAACTCCTGAAACGATTAACTTGCCTGAGCTTTATAAAAGTTTAATAGCAAGTTCAGGAATCAAAGAGCTTGAAACTAAACTATCAGGTATGGAAAAGGATTACATTGAAGCTAAGGCTGAAATTAACGACAATCCCTTCCTATCAGAAGCTACAAGAGTAGGAAGAATAGCAAAACTTGAGTCCCTATTTCAGGAGAGGACAGCTAACCTAAGAGGAGATATAGCTACCAAGAAAGCTGATATTGAAACTCAACTTAACTTAGAATCAAGGCAATTTGATATTAACTCACAAGTTGCTAAACAGGCATTGGATCAATTCAATACCCTACTTAGTATGGGAGCATTAGATAATGCAAGTGGTGAAGATATTGCAGGTCTTACAAGGGCAACTGGATTAAGTAGTGAAATGATCTACTCTGCTATACAGGCTAATAAGGCTAAGAATGTTTCTACATCTACAATTTCCTATGACGATGGTACTAATCAAGGGTTTGCAATTATAAATGACAAGACTGGAGAGATAATAAGTAAGCAAGTAATAGCTGCAAGTAAACCAAAGGCTGCTTCTGTAACTCAACAAAAAGAAGAAGATGAACAAGCAATAAGAAGGGACTTAGAAGCTGAGGCTCAAAGGGGTGCTACCTGGGATGCCTTATACAGATTAGGACTTGGTTTCCTAGATCCTAACGATATCTATCAAATTTATTTAGCTTATGGAAGATATAGTCCAAGTGAAGAACAACAATACGAAGATCTTAAAAGGTATAGATTAGTAGAATAATATGACATGGGAGCATTATACGATTCATATCTTTCACGAAAGAAGGGTCAAGGTGGAACCCCAACTGGAAGCTTAGTCCAGGGATCTCAGTATGAGGCATATCAAACTAGAAAAGAAAGTGGAATAGCAATAGTCCCTGAAAAAAAAGAGCCTCCTCCAACAGAAGCTCCACAAGTTGAAGAAAAACAAGAATTCAGTTTATTTGGAGAACTTAGTAGATTTATCTCTAATAAACTTAACTCTATTGTTCCTGGTGGAACTCAAGCAGGGATAGAAAGAGTTAAAAAGTTAGTAAAGGAAAGACCGAAAGAACTTTTTTTACCCACAGCCACAGCAGGTGAACCATTTAGACAATATGTAGCAGATACTGGTAAAGCAGCGTTAAATGCCATTAAAGGAGCAGGAAAAATTACACCTGCATACATGGCTTACAGAGCAGCAAGTGGTAATCCGATGGGGCCAAAAGAATATGGTAAAGAATTACTAACTTCAGGACTAGAAGCTATGAATGTTGCTTGGAGAGTTCAACCAGCAGCACCAATTGTAGGAGCAGGATTCGGATCATGGGCAGGAGTTCGTAAATATGTTCAAGGGAAGATAGATAAAAAACAACTGATACAGTACCCTACAAAAGGTTTAGTTGAGCAACCATTTATAGGTGAAGCAATTACAGATAACATAAAAGTTGCAGAGGCAATCAACACAGTCTTTATTGTTGGAATGTTTACTAGAGGTATTGCTAAGAAGAAACTAGGAGATATTAAATTAAGAGGGAAAGAGGCAAGTGATATTAGTAAAACTTTAGGAGTTAAACCCAATGCTTCAATGGAAACTGTAAATAAGAAGTTTAAAGCTGAAATGAAAAAGATCCCTGACACTTTTACTAATGATCCGATACCAGAGAATCTACAAAGGAGAATGGAATTAACCAATGCTTATAACGCATTTAAAGAATTAAAGTTATTAGACAAGAAGTTTGCACAAGCTTACGATTTCCTTAACAAAAGATTTGAAGTGAAAGTTCCAGAGAAGGCTGAGGTAAAGTTACCGAAAGAGTTACCGGAAAAAGCAGGAGTAGAAGCTCCAAAGGTCGAGAAGCCCAAAGAGGTAAAGCCTGTTGAAAAACCGCAAATTACCGCAAAAAAGAAGGTATCCCCTACTCCGAAGAAGGTGTCTAAGGTTGAGCCTAAAAAACCCTCTCCCCCATCGAAAAAGATAACATATGACCGCAAAAAGGGATTAGTATTAGAACCAACTAGGGCTAAAGAAACCAAGAAAAAAACACAAAGAGAAGCGGAAATTGAGGAAATGAAAAAACTCGCTGATGCTGTTGGTTTTGAAGGCCCAATGAATATAAGTTTTGGAACAAAAACAGGGTATAAAAGACCAAAAGTAGGGAAAGTAGAGTTCAGAACAATCCTTCAAGCAGAACCAGAGTTTAGAGAAAATCCTATATTGAAAGTGAATAAAAACAAAGAGCTAGTTTGGAAAGGAACAAAAACTCAATTTAAAATAAAACCAGGAGGAGCAAGTCTTTTAGCAGAAGGGCTAAAGCCTGGAGATTCAATAAGAGTAGATGAAGAAGCAATAAAAACAGGTGGTAGGAAAATGCAAATGAGAGTTTACCGAGGAAATGAAGTCTATGCTTCAACAGATAAATTTGCGGATCTTGAAAACTTAACTCAAAAGAAAGATCTAAAAGTAGTTGAGTTCCCGGAAATGGTAAGAATGGCTAGAGATATAATGGGAGAAGCTCCAATAATTAAAATGCCAAGATTCAGGCCATCAATGGGGGGTTATCCATTAGGACTATTTAAACCTGTAGGTAAAGGAAGAATACAACTTAATCCTGAAGTTTTTAAAGATGAATCTCAGGCAGCTAAAACTTTAGCACATGAGATGGGACACATGGCAGACTACTTCCCCAACTTATCAATGAAAAGAGGAAACATTGTAGGAAGGATTGCAACTCTTAATAAAAATATGAAAGATCTTTATGGAGATCTAAGCAACAAGGCCATAAGAGAAGAACTGAAAGCTTTGTCAGAAAAATGGAAGCCATATCAAGGAGCTTCAAAATCATATATTAAGTATAGAGAATCATCAGTTGAACTATATGCAGATGCAGTTAGCGTATTATTTAATGATCCAGCTTTACTTAAAAGGGATGCTCCCAAATTCTATAAGGGCTTCTTTGAATACATGGACAGAAAACCATCAGTTAAAGAGAACTTTGAAAAGACATGGGAGCTTCTTAATCAAGGAGATGACGCAGTATTTAAAGCTAGGGATGCTGAGTTAAACAGGAGCTTTGAAAAAGGTGAAGAAGCATTTGCAGCCAAGTATCTTGATAAACAGAAAAGAAAAACAAGCTTGATGTATCAAGTAAAGTTATTATTTGATGACAAGAATACTCCAATAATAGACAAAATTAACAAGTTAAGAAAGACAGGAACTGAGATTCCATCAGATCTTAATCCTGATTACGCCTTAAAAGGACTTCTCTACTCTGATGGTAAACTTAAAAACTATGTCAATAATACATTCCAGCCAGTATTTGCCAAAACCCAACAAGTAGCTGATGGATGGAATGAATTTGGAAAAATACTATTTTATGAAAGGGTAATAAATGAAAGAGGAGAACTTGCTAATCCTCAAGGGTATAGTCCTACTACTGCCAAGAAGCAGTTAGACACCATGAAGAAAAATATGAGTAGTGAGGACTGGAGTACCTTACAAGATGCCAAAAAGTTATTTAGAAAAGCAGTTAAAAAGTCTAATAAATATGCAAAGGAAAACGAATACTACTCCCCGGAACTGATAAAACAAATAGAAGCTAATCCATCTTATGCAACTTATCAAGTCGTTGATTATCTTGATACCTATATAACACCTAGAGTTTATAAGCAAAAAGGGACTTTAAAAGATATTGCCAATCCTGCAACTTCTACTGTAATGAAGCTGGTTAGTGTAAGAAAAGCAATTGAAAGAAACAATGTAAAGAAGCTTAATATGGAGTTCTTGAACGAGCATTTCCCGGAAAGTATAGAAAAAGCAAAAACTAGATGGAATGGCAAGAACCTAGATATAACTCAACCCAAAGATCCTGACATGGGGTTAGTAATAGTAATAGAAGAAGGTAAACCTCAAGGATACTATGTAGAAAAAGACATAGCCGAGATGCTTAACTATACAAGCAACCGAACTCTAGAAGCAGCAGCTAAAGTATCAAGAACAATATCACAAAGCAAATTCTATAGACCTCTATTTACAAGTTACAATGTAGGATTCCAAACATTTAACTTTGTTCGAGATATTACAAGGGCATGGAAGAACTATCCCCATCAGACACTTGCAGAGGTTCCTTTATCGCCTATATTTGATGCTTATAGAGTAGGTAGAGGATATATAAAAGCAGTTAAACCTTCTTATAAAAGAGTTGTCGATAAGCCTGATGTTTTGATACAGGAAATGGAAAACGCAAATATTCTAGGAGTTACCTACGGAGATATTTATGGAGGGCAGGTTGAACCTGAAGCAAAACAGATTGAAAGAGTTTTAAGCAAATATGGAGCTATAGAGCCTACTAAAAAGCCGGTAGTTTTAAGACCTTTTTCTTGGGGATTAGACAAAATTCAAGCAGTAGGAGATTTTATTGAAACACTGCCTAAAGTTGCAGGATACATAGAATTAAAAGGGTCTATACCTGAAGCTGAACTTGCAGAGTATATTAGAACTGCTATTGGATCTCCTGCTTTTAGAGTTGGTGGAACAGCTACACCAGTTACTAACAATATCTTTTTATTCTCAAATGCAATTAAAGAAGGTATCAAAACTGATATTAGAGTTGCCACAGGTAAAAAGGGTAGAGCTACAGGGGCAGGATTTTGGTGGAAAACAATAATTAGAGATTTCCTGCCTAAGTTTATTATGGCAGCCACAGCAGGAGGTTATTTCGGAAAGGAACTGAAAGAGATAATGGATGGAGCAAGTGAGTACGATAAAACAAACTACACCATCATACCTTTAGGCATAGATGAAAATGGAAAATCTGTATATTACAGACTACCTAGTGATGAAACAGGAAGGTTTTTAGGAGGACTTTTGTGGAAATCTATAAACATCAATAAAGATACAGCCACGCCTGAGAGTATAGCTCAGATCTTCTCATTTGGAGCAGGACAGTTTCCTAATCTATCGCCTTCATATACGGGGGCAGGAGCATTAAGCCAATATCTATCAGGCAAGAACCCATACGATAGTTATAGAGGCAGATATATCATCCCTGAAACTACATTTAAAGCTGGAATGAGTGAATCGTGGCCGAAAATGAGAGATTGGCTTTTAAAGAATCAGGGACTAGGTGTCTTTTACCCTACATATAAACCTGAAGATCCAACAGACCTTGAGAAGATACTCACAAAACCATTCTTATCAAACATTCTAGGTAGATGGGTAAGGGTTAGTGATTATGGCAAGACCGAGAAGTTAAGAGCTATTTCCAAAGACATTGAGAAGGAAAGATCAAAAAGACTGCTCCGGGAAAGGGAAATAATTGATGATGCTATTAAAGAATATAAAAGTGGTAAAACCAGTAAATTCCAACTTGAAAAAAGAATTGTTAAAGATATTGTGGGAGATCCTCCATATACAAAGGATAGAAAAACCAAACAGACCAACACTATTAAGAAGTTTAGGATAGGCATAATTAGAGGTGAAGGTGATGTCAATATGAACTCACTTATAGATGCCAATACCAATGCAGAGAAGGTTGAACTCTTGCTTGAGATTAAAAAGAAGTTAAGTGATAAGGACTTTGATGAATTGTTAAATGTTGCAAAGAAAAACAAGATTATAAGCAACGATGTTATTAAAGAATACAAAAAGCAAATTTAGTTTGATTGACATGATCTATATCATTTTATGGTTCTTGGCAATCTTCTTGCCTAACTCTACAGAGTTTTGGTTGCCTATAAAGTAATCAATATGCAAAAATATAATATGGTAAAAAACAACGACACAATTAAATGGAGGGTAGAACAGCTTGAAAGGTGTATGAAGGAGGTTGATAATAAAGTAGATCAGATATTAACGAACCACTTGCCCCATTTAGATAGTAGGATATCAAGACTTACCTGGTTAGCCGGACTTAACCTTTTTGCCATATTAGCAGGGATAGTAATTGCATTATTACTTAGATGAAATTAAATATACAGCCTTTGGGACAGAGGGATCCGAGGTGGAAAGATCAGAAGCTAGGCAATTCCACGACTAGGACAATAGGGACTGATGGTTGTTTGCTGGTTTGCCATACCATGATGCTTAATTACTATGGCCATAACTATACCCCTGCAACTTTAAATACTGAATATAAGCAAGGTGGAGCATTTGTAGGAGCTTTGATTTTATTTCACAAGCCTGCTGAAATAATTGATGACTTGACTGCTGATGAAATGTATAATTGTCTTACAGAACCTTGTGATGTTGCAAAAATTGATAAGTATCTAGTAAGTGAACGGAAACCAGTTATCGCATTTGTAGATAATGTCAGTTCAGATAACGTCCCGGATCACTTTGTTTTAATAATAGGAAAAGATGAAAATAACAAATATCTCGTTAATGATCCCTGGACAGGGGAAACAGTTTACTTTCATGCGGTATGGGGAGATGATCCTGCACGATATATATACGGACTTAGGCTTTACTCAGGGCCAGTTCCCGAAACAGATTGCCAAGAGAAATTGGCTGAAGCACAGGCGAAACTTGCGGAGGTTAATAGGTTATTATCGGATAAAGCGGATGAAGTATCTATACTCCAGAATGAAATCCTTGATAAAGACACTAAAATTAAAACACTCAAGACGCAGATTGATGAAGAAAGAAAAAAACATTCTGAGGAGATTTACCAGAAAAACAAGGAAATTGCTACCCTTAAACAGACTTCTGAAAAAGTTGAAGGGCTTGAAAAGCAGGTAGAGTCCCTCCAGAAGGAAAATAAACAGCTTAAAATTGATCTAACAGCTTCACAGGCAGGAAATTTGACCACATTATCGCTTTGGGAATTCATTAAAGTTAAATATTTCAATAGGGGGTGATAATTATGGCAAGAAAAATAACATTATCAGATGTAACAAAAAAACAATTGAAGATTCTTGGTTATTTGGTAGCTTCTGCAGGACTGGCTTATGTCTTGGTTATAGTATCAGCAAGACCAGAAGCCATCTATCTAACACCAGTTATCAACTTTTTAATATATTGGGTTAAGTTAGAATTAAACAAAGAAGGATATTTACAGGCGTTAAGAAAATAATAATGTGGCTTTTAAAGAAAGAACTAGAGAATATTGGCATGAGGTCGCTGACCATAAATGCCAATATGAGTATTGGGATGAAGAAAAGGATATGTGGATAGAATGTCATAAACCTTCTAAGCACGTTCACCATGTTATCCCCGAAAGTACAACTCTCGCTAGAGGGGATGACCCTGAGCGTAATGTTGGTATGCCCCTATGCGAAGAACACCATGTAAGAAACCTCGAAGGTGAACCCCACGATAACGACTCTAGCTTCCACCCTGACTATGGCTATGCCTATAAAGGCTACCATTTTTGGAAAACTCAAAAGGATAGATTCGGAAAAAGAGCAGCAGGAAAATCTCCATTCCAGGAAGTAGCAGAAGAACATAAACGAAAAGCGGAAAAGGGTGAACGAAGTCATACAGGGACTGATGAAATAGATCAATACTATATAGATAAGATGAGGAACAAAGCCACCAAATACAATGCGGTTACAGGGAAAAAGAAACCCAGAACTGCACAGCATCCTAAAACAGATAGGAGCAAAAAGTGGTGGAATAAAATATAAAAGGAGGATAGATGAAAACCGTCCTGGTTTGGATAACTGGTGTGATGGCTGGAGCTATGAGCATAATCCTGATCGATTACATATATATTTATCTAAAAAGGAGGTGATCTAACTCTAGGGGATGGTACAGCAAATGGTTAGTGTGGCTACTTACCGCCAACTGTCAGCAGAAACCAGTACCATCCCCGAAATACCTCTTGACAACCCTTAAAATACTTGTTAAATTGGTAACAGAATGAAAAATATGAAGGATGAAATTGAATTGACTTCAGATTTACTAAAAGTAAAAAAGCTAATGCGTAGCCTACAACAGATTAGTTATTCAGCTAAAAAGACAGAAGATCGATTCCCGGAGATTGAATTCGCCTCAGAAGAAGATATGCTTACCTATATAAGAACTTGCCTCGCCTACAAATATGACATAGCAGAAATACTAGATTCACTAAATAAGGTTTATAAGAAATATGCCACTAGAACTGAATGAATGTCTGAATCAATATTGCAAGAAGCATGATGAAGCTTTAGATTGGCTTTTTATTTACTTTAGGACTAAACATCCTACTAAGAAGAAAATTGCCAAGTTATACTATTTTTTGTATCACGAAGAAAGTAAAGAGCTTGCACAAAGGTTAAATAAGTTAGCAATTAAACATTATGGATAAAGACTTTGATAAAGCCATTGAAAAAGAAGCAGGTAAAAAATCTCCAAAGCCCAAGAAAACTGATAAGGATAAGGAGAGGGAAGTTTCCTATTTCGAAAACGAGAATTATATCCTAGAACAAATAAAAAATACGACACATACCACACATTTGACACAATTAACAGAAAGAGAATATATAAAATATAGCAAGGATTCAGGCTCAGTCGAGCAAATTTCCAGTTTTGAACACAATGGAATTCTTTATAAACCTATAATAGACGATCTTTATGAAAAGAACGCAATAGTCTTACCTTCAGGTGTAGAAGAATACGGAAATGACAAAAAATTAGTGTCTGAGATAAGAGAATTCTTCAATAGTTACTTTGAAGTGCCTAAGTTTTTTGAGGAGTTTTTACCCTACCTTTGTTTGTTTTATTGGGTATATGATAAGTTCCCTTTTGTTCCTTACATTCACTTTGTGGGTAGAACTTCAACTGGTAAGACTACAGCTATGGAAGTGTTTGGGAGTTTGTGTTACAAGCCAATAGATGCTTCCGGGGCAATAACGATGGCTTCTATCTTTAGGACTGCTTCTACTTGGAGAGGCACATTACTTTTAGATGAATTTGAATCAGCAGGGCAAAACTATAAAGAGATGCTTGCCTTCCTTAAAAGTGGAGTAGGAGATAAAGCGGTTTTAAGAACTGAAGGGGACTCTAAAAGAGAAGTAAGAGCTTATGTAATTAAGAGTCCAAAGGTGTTTACTTCAGAGAATCCGATTAACAATGCCGGGCTTCAGTCTAGGACTTTGGTTATTCAAATGCAGAAGAATAAAAGAAGAATACCTTTATATAGATTAAAGAACTTTATTTATGACTCTGAAAGGCTAAGGAATAAACTGCTTCTTTGGAGGCTTAGGAATCTTAATGATATAGATTTAAGGAAAATAGAATATGGTTTTAAGAACCTAAGAGTATTTGATCGTAGAGTGCAACAGGTAATTACTCCTATTTATTATTTATCTGATAAAGAAACAAAAAAAACAATAATAAAGTTTGCTAAGGAACAACAGGAAGAAACTCTCCGGGAAAGAAGGGAAGCTTTAGATGGGCAGATTTTCCAGTCAATTTATGAATCAATGGAAAAAGGAGAAGAACCATCTATCTCAACAATATATGAGTATATAAATGGTCAAGGCGAAAAAACAAAGAGATATCCTA
>Ga0180438_10001233_pt1 | contig 45517 bp, 63 predicted proteins | sample SS_ome_12_FD_132455 | JGI IMG/M metagenome (GOLD analysis project Ga0180438, IMG submission 132455) | Hypersaline lake sediment archaeal communities from the Salton Sea, California, USA - SS_3_D_2 metaG | ecosystem: Environmental > Aquatic > Non-marine Saline and Alkaline > Hypersaline >...
CCCACTGGGGGTATTAAGGGCGGGGGGTAGTGGCCCCCTCCCCGGGGGGCATACCTTACGAATTAAATACTCAACATAATCCATGCGTATCTCTTCGGGATACCGTATGTCCTCGGGTGTTGGTGTCAACACTTTCCTTTCTTGCCGCCCAGCTTGCGGCCCTGTGGTCTGCTTTTACCACGGCCACGTCCTCTGCCATGACCATCTCTCGGTCCTCGTCCTCTTGGGCCGCGTCCATCTTTTCGTGCCATTAATAACCCCCTATGGTGTTAATACCCTTAATCTTTCCATTGTTTCATCATGTGTGAAGTCAAACCGATGCTTTTCGTTGCCCACACTCCAAATGACAAAATATTCGCCAAACAAATAATCGTATTCCACCTGGTGATATTCGCCAGGGTCTAATTCGCCACCGGCCAGATTTGCTGGCAGAGAGTAATCGAAAGGATGGTCAACCCAATAAAACAAATAAACAACCTTCTGGTCGGTGGTGTTCTCAAACGCCACATTCCAAAAGTTATCCGCTGAATTACCAGCGTGGCTTGTCGAAATGCCACCACTTGCTAAAACAAGCAGACATATTAATATAAGCAAGCGTTTCATTCGATTTTATCCACCAATCCCCAATCCAATGCACGCTCAGCGTCGAACCATGTAGTTTCCTGTTCCAACCTGCCCCAGAAATCATAATCTTTGTTAGTATTGGCAATGAGTTTATCCATATACCTATCACGCAACAATTCCATTAATGTGTTCTGGCTGCGTATGTCTGATGCTGTTTCACGCCCCGGCCATTTCCACAAAGCTGCCTCGTGAACCATAAAGATTGTACCTGGAGCTGCAAAGCGCTGATTGCAAACCGCAAATACCGGCACCGCTGCACTCGCTATAATGCCAGAAGCGTGGGCTATTACATGAAATCCCTTGCGTTTCGCTCTTTGTATTTGATCCGCCAAGGCAAGGCCCGAAAACGCATCACCCCCAGGTGAATTGATAAATAAATTAATTTCTCTAATCTTTGTATTGTTTTCCAATACAACAATATCATTCCATAATCTCGTTACGTCCGATACCGACAGCCCTGAAAATATCTTTACAAAAGCCTTGTTGTTTGAAATGAACGACAGGTTCGAAAGATGACCTTCTTGGTTGGGGATATCCATTGAACGCATAATTTCATTTGATTCACCCTCGCATACACTCACCGGCTGATTGCTATCAATATGCAAAATAACTTCCTGTGGTGCCTGGGGCGTAACAACCGGGCTTGTCGCACAGGAAGCTAATATAATGCTTAAAATGATTATTATGTATCGTGCCACGTTGACTCCTCTGGTTTTCCTTGCAGCGGATATCGCCACTCCCAGTACATTAGCTCCATCCGAGTGGGCAGATGGCTAAGTAGTTTTGATAATATTTTATGAATGCGTTTGCGCATATTATAAAACTCCAGTTACAGTATAAATCACTAAAGGGTACAATCAGTTTCTAAATAAAAATAATTCTCAGGCCGCCCAGGTTTGCCACCTTCAGTGTATTCAGCAATAGGGAGCACAAAGGTGATCTCATCAATCCACCGGCCCGCAGCTTGTGGGGTTATCCCCAACTCATTACCAACCATTGTGCGTGTCAAGTGTCGCCCGGACTCAAACAGTTTAATTAGCCTTAATGCCCGTTCAATCGAGTTTCGTTTCATCCCAGATAATAGTAGTTTCGGTTTGTTGACATGTTCCATTGATGGGCGCATCACAAATATAAAAACCAATGCTTACACCCAAGAATATGCCCATTACCAGACCCAATAGTATCCAATATAAATAATCAGTTTTCATCTTTAATGTCCAATACTTCTCGGTAACGATTCCACTCATGGGCAACAGCGTGCATAAACCCCGTTAGAAGCGCATACTGCCCAGGTGTGGGATTTGTACGTTGTATAATTGTGATGGTACGGTGCATAAATCCCTTGAGATCCACCGTCCATTCCGGCTCGTATTTAATGTGGTGTTTTTGTATTATCATAGTCATCATCCGGCAATGCGTCGCTAAATTGGTAGTCAATCCAATCCAATATTTTATTGATAACCCATGTGAAAATTCTACTCATTACCAATATCCACCGCCATTTCTTCGATAGATTTGTATTTTTTGCGCCTCGCAACATAGTCATACGGATAAACCTCATACCCCCTCATTTCCAACTTTGCCCTGGTGGACACAGGAATTTTCCGCTTACGGCCAATATCAACACGATAATTATCACACACCTCACAACCAATCACATATTCGTAAGGATAGCATCCATCTTCCGGCTCGGGACGAAACCACAACCAACCCCTACCACCGCACTCCGCACAATTTTGCTTTTTCGGCTTTCGAATCATTTGGGGGTGATCTTCGCGCCACTTATACCAGCCAGAAAAAAAATCATTGATGGTAGGAAACTGCGATGGATTGGGCTTTGTCGCCTTGATCATCTCGTTGACAATATCCACAATAGCTGCATCTGGGATAAAAGACAGATTGGTATAGTACGTTTCCATCTGGTCGGTGGTTAATGTTTTTTTAAACCACGCTTCCGCTTTTTTTAAGGCGATTTCGAAGTTCTCTATATGCATCGCTATTGCCCCCATCTTTCATGGCCCACGCACTAAATTGCGGGGCGTTTCTAACCCACTGTTGCCAAGCCCTACCCCAATCCACCATTAAGTTGCCTCGGCCTATGTGGTAGTCTTTAAAAGCTAAAAGCAGTTCATCAATTTTTGCGGGGTTGATGTCTCTATCAACTGCGTATTTTTTTAAATCATCACTAAGAGAGAAATCTTCTTTTAGTTTATGTTTCTTATTCTTTTCTTTTATAGTTTCTTTTATAGTTTCATCTGGAGTATTCTCAGAACGGTCTTGGAATAGTTCGGGAACAATCTTGGAACCCTTGTTTTTATTGCATGAAATACAAGCTGTTTTTAAGTTTGTGGGGTAATCAGAACCTTCTTTGCTTTTAGGTAATATGTGGTCAACCGACGGAAATTTACTATTGGGTCCGTCTGGTTTTTCTTGTATATCTGTATATTCCCCGCACAAATAACAAATAAATGAATCTCGTTTAAAAATAGCCTCGTGGTATTTATTGTTTTGAATGCTTGGGCAGGGATTTTGAGGTTTTTGGGGCTTGTCTATTCTTTGATGAACCCTAAATTTTATTATCCACGCAAAGCTTTGGTTGTTTTTGGTATATAAAAAAATCAGACCAAGCTCCGATAGTTTTCTTAGAGTGTTCTTGATTTTGTCTGTTTTTATTTTAGAATCATATGGGAAAATAACAGATTTGAGATATAGGGGGTTTGCCTTAATTAAACCCTCATCATCTGCATAATTTAACATCCCCAATAACAGACACTTTTCAACTGGTTCTAACATTCCAGTTTTTTCATCTGTCCAAAATTCGGGTTTTACCATTCGTGAACGTGGCATCTAATCCATCTTCGCGAGAATCGCCTTTTCATTGAGATTATAGATTTCGGGTCCATCGCCACCGTTTGTATGAACCCACGGATCTCCAATTGCCCGAAGATAGTCTATTCGTTTCTGACAATCACGACATCTGTTTTCCATTATCAGGGCAATTTTTTGGTATGATCCATGTCCTGTATCGCGGGGATTGCAGCGCTGCCAGAATAGCTCTTTTTGTGCTTGCCAGTAACATTTTTTGCAGGGATTTTTATTCATTTTTACACTATTTTACACCATTTTACAGGTGGGTTGCCCCCCCCCATTTTGTGCTTGACAAACAGTAAAATAGTTAGTATTAATTTACCCAACAAACGGACCTGAACTGCCCACATTTACCCACGAGGTAACGGGCACCGCCCCTTCGGTTAATTCCTGGATTTTTAATGCGGTAGTAAGAGACGGCACCCTCCGACCCTTTGTCAAGTGGGTAATATACGACACGTCGACTCCTACTTTCTTTGCAAATTCCGTCTGGGTAATACCGTTGTTTTTTAACCATTGGATTAGTTTCATATTTGTAGCATATACCCAAAATAGTCTTAATGTCAATACCTTTTTTAGGATATTTTAATGGACTTGTATAGGAATATAATTGGTGAGACGATTAAAAAGTTTCGGGAAGCCCGCGATTTGAGCCAAAAAGAACTTGCTATTTTAGCGTTTGGATATGAAGCAACAAATTGCATGGCCGGTCAGCGCAAAATCAGTAAAATAGAGAACGGAAAGCAAGAACTGCATATTACAGAGCTGTTTGACATCGCCCGCGCCCTCAGTATAGATCCTCAAATTTTAATTGCCCACATGATAAAAATGCACAAAAAACAAAATTAATTAAATTTTTTTCTTGACAAGTAGACTATTTTGGGTATATCCTTATTTAGACTATGAAAAAAGAATCAAAATATTTTATCAATTGGTACTTATCCACCTCGCACGCTGATTCGCATAGCGGTCAGAATAGTTGTGGATTTAAAAAGCGGTTCTCCGCCCTGGCACATAAAATAATGGCACGGGGTAAAAGAATTGAGAATGCGCTTTTTCGGCAAGAACCACGAAAAGACAACCCTAAATGAAAGGAGGCGTTTCGGCTTAAATTTGGTTAGCTTATCTACTAGGGCAAATAGGTGATTTCATATGATCGGGTTTGGGGCCACCCTCCAATAGGAAAACGGCCCCACTTAAAACCATGACAAATAGGCAACGGCAAGCACTTGCCAAAAGAGTGCAGAAGAAAATTCAGCGCAACAGCCCTCGTTTAAGAAATCTCGAAAAGCGGCGGGAGATTGAGAGCAAGCTAGATGATTGAACACATTGCAAGTTCATGGATGCTACGGGGCAGTCTTTATTATATAAACGGAAGGTTTGAGGTTATATTATGGGAGACCAAAGACAAAAAGAACGCATTGAAGTGCCAACATCAGTCCTCATTTTCTTGCTGGAAAACATTGACCGGCTGGATAGGCGCAGTGTTGAAGCTATTTATTTAAAAACCAAAACCATTTTAATTGCAGGGAGAAGTCATGTCGTCTTGGAATCTAACTAGCATGGAAAACCATGTAAAATGGGCAGGACTCGACACGCCGATCACCGATTTGGGATACGCGAATAGTTGGTTTGCAACCCCATATCTTGTTGAGCGGTGTAATGAACTGGGGCATGAAGTACAAGAAGAAAAACTCGGTGAATGCTTGCGCAAGGTGTCCTGTAATTTGTGTAAGTATAAATACATGGTGGATAGTTCGGGGTAAATTATGCCACATCCAAAAGGCGGATACAGAAATAAAGACGGCAAGAGAATCCCTGGCGTTACTACTATTATAGGGCGGTTTAAAGATAGTGGTGCTTTGTTGTGGTGGGCATATTCACAGGGACAAGCTGCAGAGCGTGGAGAAATAAATTCACTTTACGACAAACGCGATGAGGCTGCTGAGGCTGGAACACTTGCACATTTAATGGTTGAGTGTCACATCAACAAAGAAAACTTTGAGCCTGATCAAGATTATTCTGAAGATACATATGCTCTAGCTGAGCAGGGTTTTGAAAATTATCTACATTGGGCCGACAATAATAATTTGGTTATAGTTGAACAAGAAATAGAACTTGTTTCTGAACTCTATCAATACGGGGGATGTCCGGATGCTATTGGCTACGATAATAGTGGCAATTTGTGTCTTATAGATTGGAAAACATCAAACGGTGTATATCCTGATTATATTATTCAGCTTGCCGCATATAAGCAACTTTGGGAAGAAAACAACTCCGACAGGATAACAGGGGGGTTTCATCTTTTAAGATTTTCAAAAGAACATGCAGATTTCGCACATCATTATTGGTCGGAGCTAGAAGATGCATGGGAACAATTTAAACTGTTTCGCAAGGCTTACGACATAGATAAAAAGCTCAAAAAAAGAGCATAGGAGGAATAAATGGACGATCCAACATTATATTTAACACCGGAATGTGTCATTGTTTATCCAAGTTTGTTTGAACCATCTTCATATGCAAAAGAAGAACCAACATATTCAGCAACATTCCTTATTTCGCAAGATGAAGACATTTCCGAATTAAAAGAAATTATGAGGAATGCTGCTTACGGCAGATTCGGTACACAAATTCAGTTAAAAAGCCTACACTACCCGCTCAGAAACGGTACAACAGAAAAGGCAACCGATGAAAATGGCAATGTAGATAAAGACAACTTTTATTATAATCGATGGTTTTTAAGGGCTAAGTCTAAATGGCAAGCCCCTGTTGTTAATGTTTACAATGAGATAATTCAAAATGAAAGCGACATTTACGGTGGTTGTATCGTACGAGCATACTTATCTTTTTATGGTTATGACTATATGGGTAAAAAGGGTATTGGATGTGGCCTGAGAGCTGTTTGTAAAATTGAGGATGGAGAACCCCTTGGAAGTGGGCGAATTAATACGGCTGAAGTTTTTGAAAAATTTTTACAAGACAAAGATACTTTTGTAGATTCACCACCCAAAATACCAGAGATGGATTATGACCCCCCGCAAGAACCTAAATTTGAGCCAGACGACATACCATTCTAATATCACCCCCGCAGAAATAATGCAGGGTATGTCTAATGATAAGCGGTTGCTGTCGTCAAAAAACGCGGAATATTTACGTTATATTGAGCAACGTGCAGAAGCTGAAAAGGTATATTCAATAGCGGTGGCTGAGAAAACCTTATATTTTAAATCTGAGGGGCATCCAGTGAGCATTTTGAGAGACATTGTAAGGGGTGACAAGTATGTTGCAGACTTGAAAAGAAACCTTGATATCGCAGATGGAATTGCAAAAGCATGTCACGAATCCATGAAGGATATAAGGGCAAGCATCGACTCGGCAAGGAGTTATTTAAGTTGGCTAAAAGCAGAAATGCAATCCCAATAATCAACTCACAATACTGCCCGATATGTCCGTCAGTATGCTATTCGGGTGTTAAAATAAGAACCTGTTGGAATTGCGGATACAAGTGGAGATATGAACATAGGGAATCCGAAACCGAAGCGAGTCAAGCTGGAAACCAGCGAATACCGCAAGTTCAAAATTGAACTTTATAACAGGGCAAAAGAGTCCTGTGAAATATGTGAGCGGTGGGTAGCGCTAGATCAATGTCAGGTGCATCATATTAAACACCGATGGCAGGGCGATGATACCCCCGATAACTGTCTAATTTTATGCTGGCAATGTCACAGAAGGGTACACGATGGACAAATTAAAGGTTGAGGCATGGAAAAGAGGGGCTGTTACTGTTGGCTGGGGCCGAAAGCGTGTGGATGAACCGATACGAATGCTGTTCGGTGTTCCGCAAAAAATCAAACCGATTCCGTGGGAATTAGACTTAAACCTGATTACTTCCGAATACACGGGGGTTGTCGAAGTCGGTAGAATAACCGCATTTCAATCAAGGATGAGACCGGCTTTCCCTGGGTGTTCCATCGGACACAAAGACATTACAGCCGGGACATTCGGGTGTACGGTGGTAAGAAACGGTGTGCGTTTTATTTTATCCAATAATCATGTATTGGCAAATAGTAATAATGCCGAAATCGGGGATGCTATATTGCAGCCCGGACCTTATGATGGTGGTCGAGACCCCGAAGATCAAATTGCAACATTACACGATTTCGTCCGGCTACGATTCCTTGGCGAAGACTCAACCTGTAAATTTTCCCAAATGGAGGCTAGTTTCCTAAACAAGAGAAACGCCTTATTTAAGAAAAAAACACGGCTAAAGCCCATCGCGCACACCACAATAAGGGACGCTGCAATTAATAAGGTAGACGCAGCGATTGCACTTCCATTACAACCCAACCTGATCGGGGACACTATTATTAATATTGGCTCAATCAACGGTGTTGCAGAGGGTGAGTTGGATTTAGGTGTGCGGAAAACCGGACGCACCACAAGTTTAACAAGCGGCAATATTATCCAAACAGATGTTACAGTCTCCGTGAAGTACGGTGATAAAACTGCCGTGTTTGAGGATCAACTCATGGCCGGCGCTATGAGTCAGGGCGGTGACAGTGGCTCAGCCGTAGTGGACAACGGAAACCGTCTGGTGGGGCTTTTGTTCGCCGGCAGTAACTCAACAACTATTATAAATCGAATACAAAACGTGTTTAACGCACTAGAAGTATCACTTTAAAACAGGAGGTATTTGAATGAATGTCAGGAAACTCGTAATTTTGTTAATACTATCTAGCTTTTTTGTCAGTTGTGCCGGGGTGGGGATTAGCCCCGCAGACCTGAAATCTCCCCACGCAAGGGGTCGGTATGTTAACCGGATTTATCAAATGGCTTATGCAGACCATATAAGATACGCCAATCTGGAAAACTTGAAACCCGAAGCCAAAAAGCTCTTGAACACCAAACGGGAGATTCTTATTCAGCTCACTGAGCCGATTTATGGTCCGATTATTGTATTGAACAACCACATCCAAACAGGTTCAGCAATTACGGATGAAATGTTTTCCGCACTGTTAGATCGGTTGCTGCTGCTTGAAACAGGATGGTACACCGACGACTCACAAGCGCAAGCATTTAAACTGACTCCACAATCAGTATTTGAAAAACCCGAGCAACAGACTGAGGAAAACCTTGACAAGATACTGACCCGGACTGCACAACAGGCACATCTTCTTGCTGATGGACCACAAGCACAGCTATCCGGGGTGTTGGTTGGGGCCTTATTGGAATTGGCGAAGGTGGGTATTCATGCACTTCGAGCAATGATCGAACAGCGCAACTGGGACGAAGCGCAACTATCAGAAGCCTATCAGGAGTCTTGGACAGCGGTTCAAAAACTTGATGCAAACACCCTAAAGGTTCTTGAATAACTAATTTCAAATCAGGTGCTTTGAGGGTTGGCATAATCGTGGGGCCATTATTTATTGCGGCGGTGTAAAAGCACTTTATTCAGGATCATTAGGATGAAACCAAAACCATGTCCCTTTTGCGGTAAAGAACCAATCGTAAAACCATTTGATCCCGAAATTGAGGGAACTGCCTGGGGTGCTGTTGAATGTATTTATGGTAGATGCCCCGCAAATCCAATGGTTTTTGATGGCGCAAAAATAGCCGATGACCGTGGACCAAACAAATACAAGCAAGCGGCAATTAGACGCTGGAATCGCAGAAGCACTTTATAGAGCATTAGATGGAAATTAAAACACAAGAAGAATATAATGAAGCATGGCGTTTTTTGGGCTGGCTTGCCATGAAACCCGAATATGGTGGTCCTAAAAAATTCAGTCGTGAAAAATTTGGTATGGTTATGAAAGCCATAGAAGAATATGAACGCAAAGCAGATAATCAGCATTAGGAGATTATATGTCTGGATATGAACCCGATTGGTTAAAAAAATATGTTGGACCGATAATTAAAGATCCATGTAAAACTTGCGAGTATCTTGATTGGGATAATAAACGGCAATATGATATCTGCTCTATTAATAACAAAAAAATAAATGAAATAGACAAATGCCCAATAGCAGATAATCAGCAGTTATCATCTGATGATAACCATAAAGCAGGTAATCGGTAGACACATGCGAATCAAATTCAAAGAAATAAAATGCCCCCACTGCAAAGCAACCACGACTTATGCCGAACCGGTAAGCGATAGGGTCCGGTGCTCATGGTGTGATCGGTGGATTAAAACTAACAAAGAATAAAGACGACTAAATGACCGTTAAGGCGGTAAAATGTCTTATAAATGCACCAAAAAACAGGTGCAAACGTGCCTATAATGGGTGTATTTCCCGCTATAGCGGCTAATATAGTATTATGCGAAAATTTTTAATAATAGAATTAAACAATTGTTATAAATGCCCATTTAGAATCACGGTAAATTGTAGGAATCATTTCTGCAATAAAAAAGACCGAAAAGAAATAGAAACTAATATTTTTACAGAGATTCCAACTTGGTGTCCGTTACCAAATACCAAAGGATAAAGTGCTATGAAAAGACCCCGAAACACAATCATAACCAAATTGGAAGAATTGGTTGGGAAACATATTCTGACGGGTGTTGACTTCGAAACGATACAGCTACCCGAAGATGCGTGGGAACCGGAAGCCCAGGGTATTAATTTCGTTTTGGATGGTAAAACCTACACTGCAATTGAAGATCCTAACGATGGATATCGCAGTTGCATGGATAAGATATTTGTCAGCGATAAAAAAATCAAGAATACTTTTAAAGCTGTTGAAGTTGTTGGTTCTATGAAACCAGAAAGCAATTATGAGGTTAATGAAACAATTCAATTCATAGATACTAAAAATGGAAAACTTATCCTTGAGGTCGGAACTGACAATATTAATGATTATTATCCTTATTTTGTCGCCGATTTTATACCCGAAAATATTCATTATAACGAATAGCAACTTCTTAGAGATAACTAAAAGGTATCAGGAATGGAAAAAATATGCTGTTTTTGTAAACATTTTTATCTCGATATGGGAGACCCGGGGTATTCAGAATTGACCCCTGGATATGAAGGCTCGGTTGAATGCTTAAAAGGTCATTGGAAAATGCGTACTTTTGATACTGTCGAAACCTATCGCGAAAATATTTTAACAGCTAAAAAATGTAAGGATTGGGAGTTTTTTAAACCAACTACTTAGAGATTAGCTATGAAAATTATAATCTTAATATTGGTAAATATTCATTATTGGTCGGGTAGGATAGCCTACAAAATGTCCCGTCAAAAAGGCGAATCATATCTTGATTGGCTCAAAAGGATGAAAATTTGTTGACCTTCGCCAACCATAAGGTTAATCCTTCTTTCAAAACGAAGGGAGGGTTAGCCATGAAAGGGAATATATACCAAACAAAGTCCGGTTGGTTGGTGTGGTATCCTATGGGCAAAGAAAAGGATATCCGTAAACGATTCATTAAATACGACGACGCCGAAAAGTTTCTGGTAGGGCTTAATTTCAAGGATGCAGAAGGAACCCTTGATGGGCGTGATTATAGGGCTGACAATCCTTTGGGTTTTTCTAATTTAGTCGATAGGTTCATGGAATCTAAGCGGTTATTAAAAGACCCAGGAGCATACCGTAAACGACTCAGGTTTGGAGTCGAAAGATGGGGCAATCGCAACATTAAGACCATAGGATATGCCGATATTGAAGCCCTGGTGCTGGATTTACAAGAGCGAGAATATTCATCCCGGTATCGGCATGAAATCAGCGTAAGTCTTAAACACTTTTTTAAATGGTTAGTACAGGGAAAGGAGATTAGACCCGATGAAATACCGGACTTCCCGGTTATCAAGCATTCAAGCCCTTACCGAAAAATTGTGGATAAACATACACAACAAAAAATTCTCGATGGCGTTAGGAAAATCACGCTATTCAATCCACGCATATATATCGGAATCCTTTTCCTATCGACCTATATCAATGTACGTCCTGGTGAACTTGTATCCATCAAAGAAAAAGACATCGACCTCGAGAACGAACGAATCCTGATCCGGCACTCAAAAACCGGCCAAGACAAATACATATTCCTGCTGCCGGATGATGTTGAATTTCTCAGACAGCAACCGAGGGGTTTTCCTGAACTTTACTTTTTTCGTCATTTGAAGGGAAGACACGGAGCTAAAGCCGGTCAGCGGTTTGCCAAAAACTATTTTTATCGCTGGTGGAAAAAGGCGTGTACCAACATTGGGGTCGATTGTGACCTATATGGTGGCACAAGACATTCATCTGCTGTGGCATTAAGACAGCACAACACACCGGAAGCCATTAAGCGTGCTACGGGGCATAGATCAAAGTCATCCTTTGACCGTTATTTACAGATCACAGGGGACGAGCTTAAGGGAATATATGCCCAGACCCGTGATAAATCCGTGATAAAACTTTCAGACCATATAAAAGATGCTAAATAGCTTAAATTATATAGTAAATCGAACAGATTGCGGGAGTCCACCACACCGAAATCGTATTGATATTATTGGTACTTTTCGGTAGGGTGTTAAGGGTGTGATAAACCAACCAAGTTAAAACAAGGGGGGGATAAATGAAAACGTTAATTATAATAACACTAAGCATTTTATTAATTGGGGGGGTATCAATGGCTGAACAAATTCAAGTTGTTACCACGGCGCAATGGTGTGCCCATCCAGATAATAAAGATGATGAAATATGTAAAGAGTACCAAAAAAGAACAGAAAACAAAATTGATAAGTTTGAATTTGCTATTAGAAATGGAACTGTTTATTATAAAGAGGTGGGGTGCCGTGCATGTACATGGGAAGACATAATGCCAGCATGGATGGTAAGGGAATTAATTAGGAAAAGCAACTGAGTTAAAAATATGCGGAACTTGCATAAATATAGTATGCAAACATAAACTGATTTAAACAAGTGTGTGCCATTGGAATAGCAAAGACGGTTGATAACCGACCCCACCATACAGGGGAAAACAGCGCCAAGATAAGTCCGTTTAATCAACGGCAGTCTGGACCCACTAGAGGGTCTGGTTATTATCTCTGGTGGGCGATCTTTGGAGTTGCTTGCCGGTTGAGAACTCCGACAAAGCCCTTAAAATCATCGTATGGTAATGGCACCTATTTTAAACTTAGGTGATGGGGAGTACTGTGGAAAAAATATTTAATCATCCAATTTATATTCTTTTTGTTTTCATCGTTGTTATGCCGGTAAATGGGCTTATTGCATCAATGGGTGGCAGTTGGATTCTATTCGGTGTGGCTTTGATTTGTATGCAAATTCCCTGGATATTGGGCATTGTGTCTAAACTAAGAAGCAACTAATTCATAGAAACCTGTTCACAAAATGTGACTAACAAAAAATAAACTATAGTTTCCTTTTTTAAACTATAGGGTTTTTAATCTTCCTCAAAAAACATCTCTGCAAGCTGCTGCTTTATCCTGATAATCCACAATGCAATTCTCGGCGGGTATCGTTGATCAGAAAAGGCATATCCGCAGATTGGGCATTTTACAAGACTTTCCCGTTGATGATCTTCTTGTTTGATACGCTGAAGTCTCCCTGGGAATCCCATTCAACGATTCCAAAACCATGATTCCACTTGTTTACGGGTGAGTATTCCTGGCTTAATTTACATAAACAACCAATAGACCATGCCCCATCGTGTGAATGATCCAATTTGCGCTCTATGTTTTCCTGTGTTCTATGATAATGTGCCACTAGAACATTAACTAAGCACCTTTGATAGTAAATACGCGGGATATTAACGACACTATAATTAACCTTAACTTCGTGACCGTGTAAAACATTTAGCTTGCCCAATCTGAATGGTTGCATTTCTTCCCTTAACAACTGGGCGTTGTCAATATACTTCCAGCGCAATTCGTCCAATTCGTATATATTGGGAATTGTCAAAATGTCCAGACCGGCCAGTTTTTTAGAACCGGACCACAACTCCCTCCGCAACCTGTCCTCGTGGTTGCCGCAGATAAATATCTTTTCTTTAATCGACTTGCACTTATCGATCTGCGCATTATACCCCTTAAAAATATCAATTGATTGTCTTACTTCAGACCCGTAATCGGGTCTCAATGGGTCTGTCTTCCAGCTACTAACAGTATAACAGTCAAACGTATCTCCGTTAAGAATGATCATATCGGGGTTTTTAGACAGGCCCCAATCAAGCGCAGCCCGTATTGCAAGGTCGTCATGGTAGGGAATGTGCATGTCGGCCATTACAAGGGCTGTCATCGTCTTGCCAGATTTTGGTCTCAGGCGGGTTTCGTAATGAGCAACTATTTTTCCGTACTGGTGAAGATAAGCAAACACCCGTGCATGATGTTGTGTAATGTTTCCCTGTTGCTCAAGACCCCTTCTTGAAATCTTGGGGTAGGTCCTAAAAAGTTCTGCAATTTCTTCCGGTATTTCTACAACTACTTTCATACCCCTTGCTCCGTTGCGGTAAATCTCTGCTTACCCGAGAGACTTTAGGGGTGAGGGCTAAATCAATCTGTCATCTAATTTCTCGCCATTGGTTTGGCAGGCATCGGGTTCGATTTCATAATGCTTGTCGTTATATGGGATTGACGGGACACCGAATGCAAGCGCACTTTCAACCGTTTGTTTTGCAATGGCATCTACGCTTTCCGCCCTTGCTTCAAGCATTTTTATCCTGCGCTCTAAATCTTCAATGCGTTTCCGATGCGCCTTTAAGACATTGTATAGATTTTTAAGTGCCATTACTCGCGCGGTTGTTTGTTGTAAAATCCGTCAATAATTATATACAGTGCAGCCATTACGCCGACAATTTGCTGCCACATTTCCGGTTCAATCACTATACCGATTAGACCCCCGATAATATTAATCACCCTTAAACTACTCGGCTGTTTCAGCCACTCCCAAAACCATTTCATTTTTACCTCCTGTGCCACCAGTCTTCTATGCTGGCGGTTTTGTTTGTATATGCGCCGTTTTGAGCCTTGGCACATCCACAATGTTCTATATCACTAAAATAATAGTCACAAATTTCACCTTCCGATTCAAAATACTTACAATGCCCTTTACCTCGGCCATGAACTTTGCATATCGTTAAAACGTCTTTACATTCAGCCTGACTCTCCAATTCCATTTTTTACGGTTCTCGATGATACCTGGCAGTGAAAATGTATCCCCTTATCGCGCACATTATGCTTTATCATTACCTTCATTTTTTCACGCTGAGGATCATAAGTAAAGGTCTCGTTGACTTCTTTTAAAAGAAATTCCTGGAAGCCATCTGAATATATCCATGAGCGCAAATCCACGGCCCTCAACGGATCGGTTCCATGAACCCCCCTGTCGCCATATCGATAAGCAGAAGTCACAACAACTTCACCGCATTTTTCCAGAATGTACCAAAGCACTTCAATTAAATTGGGGTGGTGGGGCTTCGCTACAAAGTTTCGAAATACTTTTTCATTTTTAAACTGTAAGTAATTCATTTAACAAACAACGCCCATACTGCTCGGGCTGTTAAAAAAGTTAATAGGGGTGCGCCTATCGCAGCAATTATTTTAAAATATGTTTTGTGTATTGCCACTTGGGTTTTAAGTCCAGCCCGACCGTTGCCCTGCAAAATATCCAGGATAGTTTTTACATCAGACAAAATAGTTTCCTGATGCGTTTTTAAGGTAGTGATTGTTTCTTTTTCCGTACATGGTTGCGTCATGGATTAATCGATACCCCGCTAATTTCTCCTCCGCTAATAATTTCAAATGCCCCAACGTCAGGATTTGAATCTCTATTTGCCATACAGTCGCCAATAGTTAATGCAAATGTATCATAATCAATACAGGATGGTTTTATGCCCAAGTTTACGCCATGTGTAACACTAGCTATTTCTGGCGCACCCGTTACGGTCAGCCCCGTTTGACCATAATCAACTACCGGGCTTCCCGCCGATGGCTCTCCGTGAGAATCAAGACTTAAAGTTGTCTTGTAGTTATCGTCTATGCTGCAATCTGTATGGTCGGAAACGTCTGCATAATTCCAGTTGTCCGTTGGAGTCGAATCGTTGTCGTTTTCGCTTGTCGGAAGTACATAATCGTCGTTGGCATCGTCTTCGGGATCAAAAAAAACGTCATATGTGGCGTGGGGCGCATCCTCAAATATGTTATTCTGTATAGTAACCGACCATGTTTGATTACCGTCAGAATTTTTTAAGCAGAAATTCATATCTGTCCAGCGGTTACCCTCGGATTGCTGATCATCTTCCTGGTAGACATCATCTGCAACATTATTGGAAAATTGATAGGTGTATGCTTCGAACGCATCTGCGGCAGAATTCCCGGATTCATACACACCCTCAGCAATATTCTTGAAAGTATTGTGCCACCAAAAAACATTGTTGCCAGATTCATCAAGCCCGTAGTCAACATTGTAGATAGCAAAATTTTTATTATCACACCCACCAGCCCAATCATCATAATTATCACGAGCTGCGCAGGTGCCGCTTGAATAGTCATTGTCGCAACATGCTAAAAAATCAGTGAACAAATTATTATAGCCATACCCCGCCGTACCACTGCCCATATTAGAAATGTGACTACCTGTAGCTACGTTGTGAATCCAATTTTCGAAAACATAAACATAACCGGAGTCAAATTTTACACCAAACGCTCTGCCGTAAGCCCTATCTGGATTATAGATTTCGTTCCAATAAATATAAATCGGGCCGTCAGTTCCCGTGGTTGTTCCAATTGCCGTGTGGCCCCAATTTTTAAAATAATTTCCTTTTATTGTAATGGTTCCATCACAACCATATGGATCGTTAAAGCCGTCCCGAGAAGTCATAGCGGCTGCAAGATAAGAAGCGGTGTCTTCAATCTTGCAATTTTCAATCGTTACATGATCTACTGAAGACGACTTGACTTCTACCGCCGTGTTGCCTGTATCGTCAGTATCGTGTGCCACATAAACTTGTTTAATCGTTACATAGTCTGAATAGATACCAACAACCCGATCTCCGCCACCAATTATGCTCAGGTTGGGGCTTGCCCCATAAGGCATATCAGAATCGTTACCATCTATGGTTATATTGTCTGCTCCGGCATTAAAATCCATCGCCACACCGGATAGGTGAATAGTAACCTGGACACCCGATTCCGGCTGAATAGTAATCCCCGCATGGTCTGAATCAAGCTCAAACGAAATAGAGTCATAATCATTACCATCGTCGCACAATACTACGGTATCGCCCGAGGAAAAAGACTCACCATTAAAATCTTCAACATCCATAAAATCCGAGGCTGAACCACTGTTGCAAGCAGTCGTCCCCTTACTGCCCTTTGTTCCGTCCGCCCTCATATAATAGGTCGTTGCAGCAAAACAGTTTACTGAAAGAAGAAGAAACAGTAATAATATCAATGTTTTTTTCATGGATTAATTGATACACCCGATATGCTACTATTGATATTTGTTTCCAGGGAACTCCAGTTGTGATCAACGTCTGCGTATCTAATCTCCGATGAACCCGAAAGGTTATCCCTGTCAGCGTACAATTCTACTTGCGTGTAGTTATTAGAACCATCGTGTCCCTGCGCTAATGCGCCCTGACTAAAAGGCCACCTTGCAGTTGCACCCAAGCCAGAACCCGAATCGGTGGCTGAACTTCCGTTATTTGTGGGTGCAGTAAATTCCCAAACACCGGGATCTGTTTCTTGCGCAGATGTTGAATCGTCAGTATTTCCACTAAAATTAACGGCATCACCGCCACCACAATCAGAGCCTTGTGTCAGATAAGACGCCCACCCCCATGTATCGGGATCACCACTACCCCCAAGATTTGCCCCCCACGTATTGTTTGAAACCGTGACATTTGAATCAAACTTATCTCCCGCAGCATTTCCAAAGTGAATAGCGTAGCGGTCACTTGTAGCAGCATTTATTGAAAGGGTGTTCCCGTCGATCAAAATGTCAGTCAGTGAGGAACAATCGGCAGGGCCATAATTAAACCAAATTGCCGAAGAGGAAGAAGTTGTATTACGATACATTTTATTGTTTAAAATATGGATATGTAAAAGGTCTATTTCTTCGGCTGAGTAAACCTGTATAGCGTGCTTGTCTGAATCAATATAATTTCCAACCCAATAATGGTGCTGCATGTCCGACCCGGACGCAGTATTGTATGATCGCATTAGGGCTTGCTCACAAGTATTAGAGAAAATTATATTTTCGACTCCAAACACATAATCCCTACCGGCACCCGTATATATTAAGACATCATTTGCCCTTGAATTGGTATAATAACACCGCCACAAAACAGAATTGCCGGAAGCATACCATGTAGATGTCTTCCCATCTCCCCGGCAATCGGTATCTACTGCTCCCATATCAACCAAATTCACACGGCGCACAACGGAAGCGGAATTGCTCGTTATTGAAGTGAAATCATCGAGCGTAATGTTTTCAAGTGTGGCTCCACCTTGATTGACAGCCCAAACATTATCATAATCTGTTCTGGTTCCGGTGTAATAATATTGCAAGGTCATGCCGCCAGTGACCAGAACATTACTGGCTGAGTTGTCCTCAATGTCTAAAAACTCATCTCGGTTGTTATCACACCCACTAGCATCCTGCCCGTAGGTGTTTCCTGGGTCAAATCTCAGCGTGACCCCTGGGCCACCAGTTAGAGTCGTGTTGCTATATAGGCTCAATCCGTAGGTGTGCCCAGTTGCCCCGCCTTGATAGTCTCCTGCAATTCTATAGGTTCCATCCTCAAAACTAAGAACACCACCGCTTGATAAATGGGTGTTTATGCAAGTTTGTAGCGCCAAGGTGTCATCCGTTGAACCATTTCCCGCAGCGCCACAATCTGCTTTCGCAGCCTTTGTTACCGATCTTGACGCATACATCTGCACCCGCACAATAGCCATTTCGGTTGCGTTGCCATTACCCGTATCTGTTACAACTACTTCGATGTCATAATTGCCGGGAGAGTTTAGGCTTATGGACGGATTTTGGTCATCATAAGTATAACCTCCATCAGTGACGTACCTGTCTTTTAAGCCGTCAAGCCAAGGGAAATTCCAAGCATAAGTATATGGCCCCGTACCACCCGAAGGAGTAACGCTAAAGTTAAGCGTTTGGGTTCCGGTGATCTGATACACTCCACCAGACCACGAACCGGACCCCCCGGATACAGTGGCAGATAGGTTGAAAGCTGCTGCGACAAGCGGAAAGGCTAATAGGGCAACTATGTAAACATATAGTTTTTTCACGTTAAAACGGCGCCCCCGGAAATGTAGTTTCCACATAAACATCATCAATAAAAGGTTCATGTCTCTCCATATCAATAACTCCAACTGTACCCACCCTGATTGCTGTTGGTTCATTCGAAAAGGTGCAGGTGGCGGTTGAGTCACTAGCTTGAGCGGTGTCGTTTACCTCAAGATATATATTATCACCAGTTGAATCCCACCAAGCCTCTATTTTATTCCAACTGTCTATGGTTATTGCATTGGTGTCTGTTTGACAAAATCCATCAGCACTACCCGCAGCGGATGAATAATGATAAAATCTAACTCTCTCCGAACCGTCTGCGCTTATGTGTTGAAAATTGTTGGAATCGTACTCAACATCCCAAAACACAGTAACATTAGTACCATCAAGAGTATAATAAACCCACAACAATATATACCCTTCGCTACTATTCCAAACATCTCCCGAACTAATTGCCCAGCTAATGTACTTACTTGGATCGTCGAAATAAAAGCTCTCACCCGAACCAGTAGTGTGGTCTTGGGTGTCCGAAATAGTGCCGCCATTTTGTGTGCCTTCTTTTGTACCCCCACTAATACACGCAAACAAATCTCCGCTAGTATGATCTGCATCCCAATAAAATTCATACGACCCCAACTTTCCATCGCAATAGTCACCACCAACGGCCCCGCTGCCGATCAACATGCCCGCATTAACAGGGCACGTTAAAAGAAAAAGACAAATAACAACGCTAAGGAATAACGATTTTCGTACCATAATCATAGGCTCCTATGTCACAATCTAAAATACAGGGTACGGTTAAAACACCATCCGGCCAGCTTGAACCGGGCAGTAATTTTTCGTAATCTAATGATGTTCCGGCATCAATAGCGTTTGCGCCGCTTTCAAGCGTGAAGTCACCACTCGCCTCGTCGTTTAAGCCGGGATCTGTGCCGTATGAGTGCGTTTCCTGCACGCCAGTTTCAGGGTCGCCGTTTTGGACTTCGGCTAATGTATAGCCGCTGGTATCATCGTCGCCATCATAAAATACATCACTTCCCTGATCGGCGTGAGGAACAAGAAAATTATAGTCCGAAACAAAAGATATCGAATCTCCGTTGCACCTAAACGCATACTCATCAACCTGTGAACCGTCATTGTCGGAAGCATCAAAAATGTTATTTTTTATAATCCAGCCGTCACAGTTAGCGGTTCCATCGTCTATAACAATACAGTTGCCCGAAACCTTGTAAATCGTGTTGTTATAAACTTTTCCGGTCTGAGAATCGTGGTTTATATCTACACCGTTCCACAGATTAGTACTGTTTGTGCCGGTATTAAAAATCAGATTTCCATAAATCTCGTTATTGTCAGAATCGTAAGCAACCCCAATCCCCAACCCTGCATTTGCGTCATGTATTTTGTTATATTTTATGATCGTTCCGTCAGAATTATGGCTTATAATTCCTCCACCCCAATAATTTGTAATGTCGTTTTCATAAACCTCGCAATTTGAATTATCGTCGTTATCACCAGCAGTGGATTTTAACAGCCTTATTCCGGTAACATATGTCGTGCTAACGGTATTATTATATATCTTTAAACCGGATACCCCCTGTGCAACAATCCCATTTCTATTAAAGGTGTCGTTGTTGGCGTTTGAGATAGTACCAATCGAGCAATTTTTTATTTCTATGCCGGTAAGTAATGAACCCCCGGTTCTTTGCATCTGAATACCGTGATCTGGGTTGGACCCGTCACCACCGGAAATTGTGCAGGAGTCAACAATAATACTGTCGCTGTTCTGGTTGTAAATTCCACGACCAGTAAAATTGGTAATGGTAATATTTTGAATCGTCCAATAGTCATCAGTGGTTAGATGTATTCCGTTAGCTGTTCCATTTATCGTGGCGTCTGTACCTCCCTCACCAGAACAGGCACCGTCAAGAATTATCGGGTTGCCGGATGTACCACTTTCCCGTGTGTCAAATTCGGTTGTAATAGTGCCGCACAGATAAATAGTATCGCCGGGGTCAAGCGAAGCATCCAAATTTCCAGCACCATAATTTGCCATGCTCATTCTGTTAGCATAACTTGAACCGTCACCATCTCCATTGCCACTTTGATCTATAAAATAATCTGTCGCCCAAACCGGAGAAGTAAGCAGCGGTATTAAAAGCATTAAAAGTGCAATGAGATATTTTTTCATTAATCACCAGCATTAATCCGGTAGGTAATTGTGATTATCAACATGGGAATATCATCGTCCCACCCGCTTATGTCTGCCACAATGTAATCATCAGCGGCGGGGCTGTTGTCAATCGTTCCATCATCTTCAGCATTATCAACGCCGGTCATGTCAATATTTTCCATTGTGTCAGGAGATCCGTCATCTTCACCGGTCCACCTTTCAAAGTTAATCGAATCGTTAGTAACATCGGTTCCGTCAGTTCCAACATGGATGCTTACCATTGTAACACCATGCGGATAAGCCTCTGCAACAAACTGCTTTAATAGAACCTCATCCTCGATACCGGCAATCGTATCGGGTTCTATAATTGAAAACGATTCTGCTATGATTGAACCGACTATTCGCGAGGCGGTTCCGTCGTAAAATTCTATGAAATCATCGTTTGAATCAATTGCGATCTCACCGGTTTCATCGGTGGTTGGATTCGCATCCGCAACAATTTCAACCGAAGTTGCCCCGCCCATATCGACAACACCCGTAAGCGTCGGGCTTGTAAGCGTGCCGTTAAAATAGGTCGCTGAAAGCGTCCCGCTGTTTGGGTTGTAGGTCAGGTCTCCATCAGATTCCAGGTTAGTATTGTCTGTCGTAAATACAACCTCGTGAGAATCGTCGGTGCTCTCATCGTCTGAAACCGTGACCGTTGTTGCCAGTGAGGCCGTTCCGGTAAAGTTGCTCGCTATGATCGTTTGACCCGAAGCATCTATTCCTGCACTCGCCTGAATTTCCTGTGAGAACGTGGCTTCACCGTTGGCCGCTATCGCTATCGCGTCGGTATCAGAAGCAGAGCCAATATTTCCAGCGTCCCCTATTACAACGTTCGTAGTTGCTGTAACAGCCGCATCTGATGTAATGGTGCCGGCCGTAAAGTCATTTACCACATCCACATCGCCATCAGCAGCAATACTCATGGCATCGGTGTCTGAGGCGGAGCCGATTGTGCTTGTATCGGGAATTACAATACCACCAGAACCAAGGGTTAACACACCGGCAGAACTCAACGCCATTTTTTCAGAGGCAACTTCACTTGCCCCTGTTTTAAAGCTCAGTTTCGTGGCGTTTGAGGTTGCCGAAAAATCTCCCTCCGATACCGCCTCGATCCCCGCTGCCACCAAAATAGCGTCTGTTCCGGTTCCCTCATCAGGGGCCTGGAAGTAAATGCCGCCCAACACATCACTGGCAGCAATGTCAGTTTCACCAGTTTGAATTGTCAGAACAAACGGATTGTCGTCAGTAGTTGCCGCTGACTTCATAAAAAGCCCATCATCCGGGTCGTGTTTTATATAAACATCTTGGTTATCACCAAATGATAATTCAACATTATCAGCATCCAAATCAACAGCCGGTTCTGAACCGTCTATAATGACTGCCCAATCCGTTCCACCATCGTCCACATTAAAGATAATGTCTTGGTCATTTGCCTTGGCGTTTAGAATAACATCACCAGCAGTTGACGTAAGGTTGATAGCCGACCCCTGCGTGTCTGTAATTGCCCAACTTGAACTTGTCGGGGTAGCATTGCCGGTCAGCGTAAAGGATAATGCTTCGGAGGTGTCACCAGCAGCGTCGGAATCCGCATCGCCTTCTATCTGAAACGAAACATTATTATCATTCGGTGATGCCTGCCCGACTATAACCACATCGTTCGCACCGTCAAACACCATATAGTCAACAGCGGTACCGCCTTCGTCCACCTGAATATTACCAACAACATCGTAAGCACCGGATGAAGCAAAAACAAAATCGATGTCCCCTGCTGCACCCGTGCTGTCCTCAAGGGTTAAAACCGGAGCCGTATGGGTTGAAGTAATTGCCCCGCCGTCCTGATCAATTGCCCCGTCAATATCCATTGCATCTGTTTTTAACGTAGCTATTTGAATGTCTAATTGACTTGTGCTTGATGGAGAAGAAATTGTGACCTCGGCATCAGTTGCAGTATTAAAGTCAAATTTTAAAGATTCATACCCAGACTCATCCGCTGCAGTCCAATCTGCTTGGTTGTCAAACGCCAACACACCCATTTGCAGGGTCGTATCAGAACCCAACCAAACCAAAGAACCCTTATAGGCCGCATTCGCATTCGTCACACCATCATCGTGCATGTAATCAATACGCCAATCGGCAACCTCATCATCCTCTGTAACTGTTGCCAGATTTGCATGGATCCGCATAGCTGCCTCGTCAGTCGTTGCACCACCCGCAGCATCAGAATCATTCCACGTCCACACCGGGGCAGCTGCCCCTGCAACCTCTAGGGCTCCCAGCGTTAGCGTACCGTCTATTTCGACATCATCTGTAATGTAGACATCCCCACCGTCGAGGGCATTTGTTGGTGTTCCCGTCCCAACCTTAACGCCGTCCTCGTCTGCTTCGTATAGGGTCGTACTGTTGGCAACCATCGTCAGAAAGTTTAGCTGCCCTGTACTAGACCCTTCGCCATCAGAAAATGATAGTGTCAAGAGTTCTGTCGCGCCGGCAACGGTTGCAACTGTGTCGCTAATAAAAATCCCATCCCACCCACTTGACGAAGATGTGTATGTTCCAGTGTAAGACGCAAACGAAATAGAACCACTCGCATCGGGATTTTGGATATCGTCATAAGCCGTATTCGTTACCGCAATGGCTCCATCGAGGTCATTCAAAACCCCCTGCACTGTTGTTGAATTTGAATTGGTAAACTCATCATATACCCCAATTATATAAGCACCCGAATCGGTAGCACCCGTTGACTCGTCCAGGGATGTAGACCCGGAATATACAGATGTTACTGTTACCGAATCGGCGACATCCCATGTAGAACCAGCCTGGGCTGTCACTGTAAGCGTGTCGGCCACCTCGTTGTCAGCCCACGGGTTTGCAGTATTTACTAAATTTTCTGCAATTGTCCCATCTGCAATATCTGTTAGTGTAGATTCAAGGGGTTGTATGTTCAGCTCCGCCAATGTGTGCCATTCAAAATCACCCGTAGTTGATTCGAAAGTGAAAATATCTTCGTCTGTTGGTGAATTAACAACCTTTAAATGCTCCTCGTCAATACTAGCCGCAGCATAGTCGGCACTATCTATTGTATCATCTTTAATATCTGCGCTAACCACAATGCTATTCGGGAGACCGCCTTCCGATATTCCCGTCACTGTTCCATCCCCGGCGAGGGTCACTGTGCCATCCGTTACTGTTCCGCCAGTAACAGCACCCGTCCCCGTTAAACCCGCCACCCCTGTAACATTGTTTGAATCATCAACAGATATCCCGGTGGCCTGGGTCAAGTTTCCGGTCCCATCCGTTTTTACAAGAATGTTATCCGTTCCCAGACCAGCGGGACCGAGCAGAAAGGTTCCGGTTTCATTCGGGATTGTCGCAGTTGTTGCAGAAGACGGGTCGGCCACGGCCAATGTTGTAACATTTGTACCATCATCCGTGCTGCCCTCAAACTCTATCGAACTTTCAAGATGAACTGCGCCATTGGCACCTATGCTAAATACCGTATTCGGCGTCCCGCTGGAACTGTCTACCGCTTTTAAGAAAAAACCATCTGCGTCAGCATCGTCAACCATTTTAAGACCTAAAACAGTCATCGTATTGGATAGGTCTGCATCTGTATTTGATAGTGTGAAAAAATATTCACTCACCGCACTATCTAGTGTAGAAGTAAATAAAGTCGTATATCCGCCATGGGCTAATGACTCGTCGGCATCAGGCACCTGTAAATCATCCCAAGCCGTGTTTTGTGCTGTACCACTCGCCGTTGATATCTGACCAGTAGCGTCCATCTGCAAATACAACGTTGACCCAGGAGCCGCCGCGGGCCACTTAACCGCTAAATTATCTGTGGTTGTCCCGTGCGGCTGCATGGAGAGTGTGTGACCCTGGTCAGAATGCATCGTAATTATACCGTCAAGCACACTTGTTTCACCGACCTCTATGCCGGCATCATCAATCTGCAAAATTTGGGCTTCGTCTATTTTAAATAAAACCTTACCAGAATCAGCACCAGCCTGTGATGTTTTTGTAGTAAACGTAACACTGTCAAGAAGCTGATCGCTCTCCCCGAGATCACCAGTGATATGTAGTGCCTCGGCGGTAGCCGCGCCAAATTCTATGAGTGGATCTCCGTTGTTTACGGCATCATAAAATCTCCAACCACCGTCAGACACGAAATCCGTATAGGAATCAGCCCCCATGTCAATATAAACGCCGGTATCGTACCCCTCAAGCTTGTCAAGACTCTTTATGTCGTAATCCCCGGCGTCTGCATCAGCATTAAGCGCAAAATCCTCAACTGTCGCAGACCCGCTCGACCAACTTACCATCCCATGATCACCGTCAGCCATTTCCGCAGCAGCCACCACATCGGCATCAAGCGTCCATGAGCCCGAAGCAATACTGATGTCTCCAAGGTCTTCATTGGCAAAATCTGCCCCCGACACTTGGTTCGTTCCGGTCCCCCAATCAATGAGAGTATCGTCAATACCATTAGCGACAAGCGCCAAACCACCCGAACCCTCTGTCATGTGATCCGAGCTATACTTCACCTGAAGCGCATCTTGTTCCGAAATTAAAGTTGCCGAACCGTCGGAGGGGCCGAGATCAATTGAAATGTTAATTTCCGTGTCTGGGTCTTCAGCGATCACAAATTCACCGGCTGCAAAATCAAGGCTGACAATATCAGCACCACCAACCTGAGAATCTCCTTCCTCAACAGTAGTCACGGAACCAGAACCCGCGCCACCCGTGCCATCCCCGACTGCAACCCAAGCACTGCCGTTACTCACACACACGTTATATGTAGATCCGCCACCACTTGTACAGTCAGCCGCCGTTGACCCATCAGTAACGAGATACATCTCGCCCGCATTGCCAGACGCCGCGGTCGGGAGGCTACCAATCGTTGTGCTTTTTATGGCACCATAATAATCCAACTTGCCCGTATGAGGGTTGTACCTGAAAAAACCTTTTCCCCATGCCGTAGTAGCAAATAGGATCGCAAAGCAAATTATTAAAATCTTTTTAAACATATTCATAACTCGCCCTCTCAGTCCACCTCTTATCGAATGCTTTGCTCCCGCCAGCAAATAGTTTAGAAACCATCCTGTTGCTTGTGTCATAAACCAACTGGTGTATAACCCATTGGTCATCGGACTCATCCGCACCCGGACGAGCATATCCGATATACTGCTCATACCCGTCAGAATTGTACGCAATTCGTTGGGTTAAAAGCAGCGTTTCTTCAAGCATTACATTTGTGTAATGTGCCATAATAAAAAAGCCTCCCTGAAACAGAGAGGCTTTCGCGTGTCTGAATTACTATAAAAATTATTTATGTTTCGTTATTTTGAAAAACCAATCTCCTGGCGAAAATCAACGAGTTGCCCACCAATATGAAGGCCCGCCTTTAACCCACCCTTTGTTGCGTGCCTTGCAACCAACTGCACCGCCTTTTTGCCCGTTGGCGACAGTAAAGAATAAGCACTTATTGCCCCAAAACCCTCAACAATTGGTATGCCAACCGGACCAAACATCGCATAAGCCCCAGCACCAGCTGCAAACGGCGAAGCTCCAGAAGATATTGCACCAGCAACAGACCCCGCCGTTCCCATCATCCCCGGCCTAATCCCAACATTTTGAGTCGCTTTTTTAAAATATGGCACGATATCTGCGTAAAACTTTGCCTCCCCCTCAAGTTTGGGCCAATAGGGTTCTAAACCGGCAGCAGTTCTTTTTGTATCTATTTTTAAAACCGCATCTTTGTTCATGTAAATATTTTTTGAAAGTTTATAGGGGTCAATTGATTGCATCCCTAAATCAGCTTCTTTTATGGATTTGTCGAATATTTTCTTTATGTCAAGGAAATCCCTATATTCCATATATAGTTTGTCAGCAGCCCCCTTCGCCTCTCCCGCAACTTCGTCCATATCCATCAAATACGCTTTTTTAAGAGCCCTTCTATTTGTCTGCTGGGTCGGAGTAACCTTTAAAAAAGATCCCCCGCTTTTGGGTTTTTCCCTAAACACATGATCCAACAACCAAAAGAAATCATCAGAATTAGGAGACTCGCCAGTGTCTATAATTCTTTTTAATTGTCTGCCATACAACCCACCCGGGGCATACCCAAACTCCTCGGCCAACAAGCGCATTGTTACTTGCTTGTCTGTTAACTTCGGATATTGAGTAGTATATTTCTGCTTTAAAAACTTAAAATATTCTTCGGTATTTATCGTTAAAAATTTACCCTCTTTGCTTTTTTTCTTTAACGGCTCCTTGTAGGCATCGTAAATTTTGCCAATTTCTTCCTTGCCCTTCGCTAACTTTAAAGCGATATCGTCAAAATCAACGGTTTGTTTTTTAACCATATCGGGGGCGATATCATACAAAAAATTATTTGCACGCCCCACTGTCTTTTCAATTAATTTATTAGACAGCATTTTGTTTCCAATTTGCCCAGACAGAGTAATTTTAGAAAACAACGGAAATAGCGGCTTTGCCAAGCCCTTGCCAACCACCCCCATGGCGGTTCCGCCCAACTCCCCGGCAGCGCCCAGCGCAGCCTGCTTACCCGCCTCCGCAGGGTCTAATTTTTCACCAGAAATAAACTGGCCCAAATATTCACCCACACCACCACCAGCAGCAGACCCCGCCATTCTGGAAGCAACATTTGCCATCTTTCTACCAATGGTCGCAACCGTTCCTATCCCGTGCGGGATTGCAAGTTCTGGCGCTACAACACTCCCGACAATATCAAGAGCTATCGGCAAAATATCCCTCGCCACCTCAACACTTGGACGGGGTTGCCAATCGGGCCCAAGCGATTCTTTTTTAAATTCTTTCGTCGGTGTGTATTGTATCTCGTCAAACACATCGGCATTTTTTGCTATTTTATCAAAAATGTCGGCCATTAAAAAGAATACCCCTCATCCCGGGCAAGTTTTCTTGCCTTTTCCTTGTCCCCACCAGCCAATTCAAGAAACATCATCGCCTTGTCTTTTGTGAGCCTTGCCTCCCCGGGACTCAAAACATATTTATTTCCGTCTTCGCCGGTCATTATAATATCGGTATTTCTGTAATTTTTATTTGGATCCAACTTTTCAACTGTACCAGACAGGTATCGCTCCAACCTATCAAGTTTGAGCCGTATCAATTGTGGAGTATCAAACACACTTGGCCTAAACCTTATCGCTGCCCGCTTTACTTCCGGGTCGGGAACAGCTGCCCCGGACTCTATTCTAATCTTACCCTCAAGCGCATCATCAATTAAAGATCTCGCCTCACGGCCAGCCGTCCAGGGCATATTTGTTTGCATCTGCCCAATTATCTCATAGGTTTGTCTTGTTACACGACCCTCGGGCATTAATATCGATTTTGCCCTTTTTAATGCGTCAAGACCGCTTTCAAGCATCCCCATCTTGCCAGCGGTCTCTGCCGGCATTGCCTTTTTACCAGATATCGAAACAGGGGGGCCAACAGGTTGCTTTGTTTGCTCATTAAATGTCTGCCGAAACCTTTCCCCACCCTTCTCAAATTCCCCGAAAACAACCTTATTCTTTGCAAGGTTTAGATTTTCTCTTGAAATATCAAGTCTTTCTTCACCCTGATCTAATCGCCCCTGCCCCTGCTGCGCCATAACATCATGATAACGGCGTGTTTCAGAACGCGATTGTGCACCACCCAACCCCATAATGTCAGCAAGAATCGGATTTATATTGGCAAGAGATTGTTTTGCAAGGTCCCCCGAAAAACTACTGCCCAACTTTGTTTCTGTGGGTTGCCCAAGTGACTCTTTAACACCCTGACTTTCTAAAGAAGATTTCTGCTCTTGCTCACCCAAAAAGGCTTGTATTAACTGTTGTCGGAAATCCGCTTCTTTTTGCTTTGTTTTCTCCGCGGCAATTTGGGCCTGCATTAATTGTTTTTTTAAATCCGCTTCTTGCTTTTCGCGCTCATCTTCCCTTTTGCGTGATTGACCCCTTGCAAAACCCTGGACAAGACCACTGAATAAATTTAAACCACCGGCACCTGTGTTCATTTTTTACCACCTAATATTTCACCGACACCCGATCCTATCCCACCAAGGGCCCCGAATATTCCGCCTGTTAATGCAGCCTGCTCCGCCGCTTGACTTGAAGCCACACCAGCCAAACCACTAAGGGTTGTTTGAGGCGCCCCCATTGCAGCACCGTAAATCTTATTGTATTCATCCATAGAAATATCCGCACCCAGTTGCCCTATCTGATTTGCACGACCCATTTCTATGTTTGCAAGAACATCCTGCAACGCCCCGCCCGTTGGCATGTTCGCTATTGCGTTTTGTCTTGCGTTCTGGTACTGACTTTCAAGAACCTGCTTGGTCGGATCCCACACAGGACTTGACGCGGGATCGAACCCACCCCGCAGAAACTCTGTCCCACGATCTAAAATAGACTCTCTCGCCGGATTTGTTTGGCTCCACAACCTTTTTGCAATCTTGCCCGCATCCTTTGCGGCGTCGTTGTCACTGCCCTTATCGCCCATTGTAACCCTCTCTTGTCACATAACTAAAAACCATCCCCGTATCACCCAACCCGCATTTAATATGGGGGATAGTCCCCATTACTGTAAGCCCCACCTTTTTTAAAAACCCAACTGCTTTTTTATTGTTAGCGGGAGTGAAACCCAAAATAACATCTAAAATAGACTCATCACCCCGCTTAAAACTAAACCAATATTCCAGACATTTTCTACCGAGAACCACTGAATTTTTGCCCCACGTTTTAGGAAAACAACAAAAATGCCCGAATGCATAATTAGACCCAAAACCGTTCAACCATGCGATCATACTTATTCCGTTTTCTTCCCATATAGTATGAACAACATTGCTTTCCTTTTTCACAAACCCCAAAAACTTGTCTTCGTTCATGTTCCCAGTATAAAATACAGTCTTATCCAAACCGTAATGCACCATAATGCGCCAAATTTTTCTCATCACATCATCCGGCATGGAATAGCCCCCACCACTTTTCACATACGGTATTATATTCATTCGCTCTCTACCATCCTTATCTCTATTGGCCCGGACCCACTTATTCTGTGCGAAAGCCTTCGCCCGTTTCCGGGTGTTATCAAACGCCTTTTTGTTTTCCTCGCTGCAGTTAAAGAATGTGTTTGGTGGATCTCCCCGTCTAATAAAACATACCCATTAGCAGAATCCGCAGATGACGCATCAACATCATATTTCGCCCATCTCGGGAAGTGCCTCCTGGTCTGCAATGTAAAATCCTTACCTTCCACTTCCCATGTAATCGCCGTGTTATGGTCTGTTGTTGAGTTTCGGTGTTCTATTATCCACGCATATCCGTTTTCATCCACCGCAACCATTCTATTGTTATAATGGTCAACACCAACAGCGTGGATTTCCTCACCCCGGGTAAAATAACTGGCCCGCTGTTCGTCCATATAATAAACAATAATATTAGATGGATAGGTATCGTTCTCGCCCGCATACCCGAAATAAACTTTATTTTCCCAATAACACAACCAGGAAGTAGACAAGTCGCCAGCCGCAGCGACCCCGCCAACACTCTCACCCTTAAAAACCGGGTCAAACGGAGAACTTATTTTTTCGTCCTTACCATATTTATAATCCGTCGAAGGAAGGAATAAATAAACCCCATCAGACCCCACATGAAATATTCCATATCCCTCAACAGCAAGTGCCCCGTTTTGAGATTGGGTGCCGGTCTTGGCCGCCATGTCCTTGGGAATAAAATCCGTAGCAGATGATCCATAAATATAAAATATTTTATTTTTAGTTAAATAATATGGCTGCTTGTCATACAGGACCACACACTGCCCACCATACTGAACCGAGCTCACATCAACATAATAAGTGGCTGGGAAATACTCGGGTTGCTTTGTTTTGGAAAAATACAGCTTATTATCCTTGATCACAAAAACCGTACCGTTAAAAGACGGCCCCGCTACATAACTGCCAATCGGGGGGCGGTTATGATCCGTTGCTACCGTTGTCCCCAAAGAAGCATCTGCCGTGTCTGTATCTATATCAAGATCAATATAAGACTCGGCAGCCGATGTGGGATGTGTCGCGTAATCGGTCCCGGCATACTGGTTTCTATAAATCTCCCACGAATACATATCCTCAGTGTTATCAATAGTATTTTCTATCGTCGGGCGGTATGCCACTCCGGTTATATACCCGCCGTCAGCTTCCCAATCAAAACACGCTGAATAATCCCTGTTGCAATAATTTAATTCATAAGCGTCGAGAGAATACGTCGATCCGCCAGCAGCGGTTCGGTAAAACCGAATTGCATTTATCTGGCCGTCCGGCGGCTCCTCTACTGTCACCTTTAACGACTCGTTAGCAAGTGCAACCACCGCAGACGCCCCGTTGCTCGGGTTTGATTCGCATACAACCGTTGCCCGTTCTTTTCGACAATATGTGTACTTAACATCATAATCACCAGTTAGCCCTGTTGAGCTTCCCGCTACAATTATCGGCCTTACGGTAGGAGCATCAATACCCCACTCCCACGTCTCACTGCCATCTATCCTTTTGCGATACGTTCCGTTTAGCGCAAAGATCGACTCTGTTGTCGAATTATAAGGACTATATAATACTGCCGACCAACCCATTTACATCCCCACAGGGAAAAACCACCCACTTTGCCAAACGTCTGTAACCGTATCGGCACCACTGGCATATATTTCAAATTTCTGTGAACTATCCGTATCAACTATAACAGAAGCCGAATCATACGTTGAACCCGAAGCAGTTTCCAATACCCTGTGCCCCGTTGTACCCGTTTGACCGTTTGTTCTCCAGTTTAACGTTCTGGGGTTCGCATTAGCACCCGTAATAACTACAATCGCCTTTGTTGAAAATGCCGGTGAAATACACGTTACATCAGTCCACGTTTGCGATGTCGGTGAATTGGAATAAAGCGAAGCATGATCAGCAAAATGGACTATCTCACCCGAATGATAAAACTCAGGTAATTGCGACGAACCATCCGTTCTAAACCCGAAAATACACCTATCAGCACTATTATACCAACCGCGATAAGTTTGCGAATAACTGGGCGCAGTGGAAGATATCGCAATCTCCGATGCTGTAATCGCCGTTCCCGAAGTAATCCCAGACTCATCAAGATATACATAGTATTTAGTGCTTGCGCTTAACGACCCAATTGACTTTGTTAATTTAGAAGTCCAACCCGCATATTTGCCAGCCACGTCATAAAACCCTGCCCCGATATACAACTCATCAGCATCTTTCCACGAAAATTGCGGCCTTAAAAATTGCCCCGTTATAATCAGGTCGTCCCTTATGGTTTCCCATTCGACCTTCTTACTTTTCTCAGACGAACTTTCGCTATCGTCCGTCACGCAAAATAAATCATCTGCAGCAAGACTTGTTAACTCTGTTAAATCCGAAAACGCTACATCTGTCATGATGTACCTTCCCCTATAAAATCGCTGTTATCTGTTTCTGTCCACATATTGTCTGAATCCGTTTCTGTCACAAAATCTATCTTTGTAGCAGTATAATACGAAGACTTTATTTCTGAATCTAAAAACCCATCTCGAACCGCAACCGCTTTTAGTGTTGTGAGAAGTGGCACGGTTATTGCAGAAGCGTATTTAAAATCCGCTTCTGTTGGTGTGCTGCCATCAAGGGTGTAATAAATATCCGCCCCAACCGTGTCACAGGTTATCGTTACAGTCTGTGCGCTACCATACGAACCGCCATCGGGAGAAAACTCAGGGGTTGAACACTGAACACCTTCCGCAATTTGTGTTTCATCCCTGTAAATATATTTGCCACCCAATATATATCTGTGGCCCCCTTGCTCAATAACAAAATCCATCGTCCCAACAAGAGCCGTTGTGTTTATTTTAAAAGACCCATCCCGAAGTTTTAAAACACCCTTCTCGTCAAGGCGCAAGTTCTTACACCGCTTCATTCCATCGTCAGGAAGGTCAGATGGGTCTGTCGCAACATCCAATGTCCCAAGTGGTTTAAATATTATCATACGAGCAACATCGGTAAAATTTTAATTGCCATAGTTGCCAACATTGATGCAAAATCACCATCAATACCACCGCCTGAACCCCGTTTCTTTCCTTGCGCAGCCATGTTTTGCTGCATCACAAAATCGTTTTGCATGATAGAATTTAGTCTTTGCTGTTCAAGCAAATAATCCATAAAACCCATGCCTTTATTCCAATTGCCAAATACCGCCTCATTATTATTATAATTGCCAATCATGGATATGTACTCGGATATGTCGATGGAAGTCTAGGGTGTCTTCTTGACCTGGACACCATCGGGTTTCGTGGTTGCAATCTGTAATCCCTATCTGACATCCTTTTTGCAAGATATCTCTTTATTGCCCTTACCCCAACTTCTTTTCGCATCTGCCAGTATTCCGAAAGAGACGGTATTCTGCCGTCAGTATTCCCACCATAGGCCCGGGCAATAACGCCCTTTTCTATGTATTTGTGTAGAAATGTAGCGAAAGCAGATGAATCAGTATCTGCCGAAAGATCGGTGGTGTTTTTATCAAAAATCACTATCAGATTATCGTCCACATCAAGGGCCGTGGTCGAATACGCCGCCTCGTCGGGGTCTGTGTCAATCGATGTCACGCCCAACGTGACAGCTCGAACTTCAACATTATCGACATTACCAACGAAGTCTTTATTCGCTGTTAGTAACAAATCCGTACTTCCCGAACACTTTATGTATTCGGTATAAGTCCCATCGGCAGATCGTGCCGTTCCCGCGCCAGCTGAACCCACACTAATTGTTATTGTGCCGGCAGTACGCCCAGACACGGTGTAGCGTGTCCAGTACAAAACCGCATCCGTCAATATTGCCGATTGCGTCAAATTAGAATTAGCCGACTGAGAACCGTCACTACTCGCCACCCCACTGCTTATAGACCAGCCCGTCCCCAACGACCATGTACCAGAATCATCAAACCCGCCATTTACAACAAGGTCTGTCCACAACCTGTAATCACTCCATGTTACAGAACTCGGCAGGGGATATAAAAAGTGTTTGTTCGATAATTCCTCGTCCCGATAATAAAACATCGGATCTCCCTGGCGGGTTTTCCATGTCCTGTCCCTATCCTGAAGTTCTTTTCTTGTGGTTGGTTCTATTGGTTTTCTGTCCCACGCAACAAACTTCGCCCTGTAAAAACCATTCGGAAACGGCACCGGGGGTGGTTCACAGGGGGTGGAAATCTCCCACACCTCCCAGGGTTGTGTATAAAACTCACCATAGGAACTCGTTGTCGGTGTTAAATCGTCAAGGTGTTCATGTTCCCAAATATTCGTGCAAACATAGGTGTTTGTGTCATTATAATATCCAGGTTGGAAAGTCTCACCGTTTGCATTGTCGTTATGCGGCCACTCCCAATTATACAGGTAACAACTCTGCATCCTTGATGGAATCATAACAACCCGTACATCTTCCACCTGGCCGATTTCATTTTGAAGGTCGTTTTGCTCGTCGTTAAAAAGACGCAACAAAAAAGCATCCGCCCATATCCTGCTGTCCGGGTCTCTTAAAAACCGCCTTACCCGTGTTTTATGGCTCGACCAATTCATCTGGTTTATGCGCCCATTGCCTTTCGTGTGTTTCGGGGTACAAATCTATAAGGCCCAGTTTTTTTAAATATCTCATAAAATAATCTGTTGCGGATTTTGCATCCCCCACACTTGCCCAATATTCACTTACCGCATAATTCACAATCGCCCATTGGTGTTCGTCTCGGACACTTATTCTGTCAGAATCCAACGTGTACCTGTCTGGAATTGCCACTGCATCAATTTCCAAAGAATACGAATCACTTCCGGGTAATGGGTGAATACCCATTTTGTTAGTCCCAACAAGAAAATATCTTTCCGGAGTTCCGGTATCGTACATCCAGCGGTAGTTTAAATTAAGCAGATATTTAATATCTACCATTTTTAATCGCCACTTAATATCGGTAAGCCAAACACTAACCGGCCATGCAAAATATCCACGATCATCTGTAATCTGATAGAAGTTCTTACCGCTTTGAACCGGGATTATATAACGCCTACGGTGGCAACCCGTAACCATACAAACTTCTTCAATCGCATCATTAAGGGAATCCCTTATCTGTGCCATTCCGGTAGAATCGTCGGTGAACACATCGGGAGATTCTGTGTCTTCACCGATTAATTCTAAAACCCTGGTTTCAAGTACGTTCATCCCAGAACCCCTTTGACCAATCGGCTTTGTATTCCCTTAATTTTTTGGTCATAGCCTTTGCCATCGAAACCGCCACCCTTAACCGAAACTGAATATCAGGATCGTCTGTCATATTATAAATATCCCGCAATGTCTGACAAATTGTGTTTTCGCCAAACTGCTTTTTCATGACATTCGGATGTACCGGTTCGTGTTTTCTCATAATTTGAGCGGGGGCTCACGCAGGATAGGGCTGCGCAAATTAAGTGCTTCACACCCCCATAAAATTATCTTCCAGCAGAATCAAAATTGCCGGTTTTCCGAAATACCCTTGTCTGCACATCCCCGCCATGAATGGGTGGGTTGTCCTCGCCATGAGAAAGAACTGTGTTCTCCTTGCCAACCCCGATATTAACAAGATTATCAACCCGGGTCATCGGATCCGACAAGTCAAAATCAACAAAACTCGTTGTCGGCAACTCCCTGGTATTTACCTGAAACGGCTCCACCATCGTTCCGAGGGTTGTGGTGGTCATCGCCCACCCGATAAAATTGACAAGACTCAGGTCGCCCTTTCCCCTGCGCTTTTTAGTATACAGGACGTCCCTTCTTAAAATACTCATTTCTTTTTCTTCCTTTCTGTTTTTACGTTCATGGCCCCACCCATATAATTGTCGTCCTTCATCCAGATCATGTCACTTTTGGGAAATACGCTTCTACTCAATAAAAAATCCCTCACAGCTGCATGGTTCATTGATATGTGTTCTGGATTTCTAAAATCCATGTTTTTAAAAAAATTTGTTATTAAAACGGATTTTTCTTTCATCCTTCCGATAGCATTATCAAGAATTGCTTCCCAATCTCCCAGATGTTCAATTACATCTAAAAATAAAACAAAATCGTAGGGGCCCTCTATTTTCCACCCAACCCTGTGATGATAACCGTCTTTATTGACCCGCCATTTTAAAAACTCATAACCAGCAGCACCCTCAACATCAACAAAGTCCATACGATGGCCCATCTTCAACAACTCAAAACCAATCGGTGCCGTTCCGCATCCGAAATCAAGCCCATACGCCCGAACACCCTGCCGAAACTGCTTTAAAATTATCAAACCCTCCCAGGCAACATTTTTTTTGGAGTGATAATACATCTGCCGGCAGATTTGCGAAACACCACGAGACCGATAATACTCCTCTAAATCCCCTTCTTTGGAAAACTCTTTCGCACTAATATCATCATACCTAAAGGCCCCCTCAACAATCTTGTCTACCGTAAGGCCGGTATATTCAAGCACATCTTCCCGGTAATCCTTCAGCCAGTTTTCGGCCATCCAATCATCGGCAATGTGACCCTTCATAATGTTATCGGCAATAAAAGAAGACCTGTTTAAATGGGTAACAACTTCATTTTCCTGTTTTAAGTGCCCCACAACAATACTCGTGTCACACCACACAGAAAAACCCTCCGCCTTCGCCTTTTTACAAAGCTGAATGTCCGTTCCGAGATTTTTACCAACACTCTGCTGCTCGGGCTCAAAATACGGTGGTGTTATCTTATTAAAAATCTTCATGTCAATAAGCATCACCCCACCACCCTGAACATCAACTTCCTGCAAACCACCCGTAATCTCGTCATCTGTCAAAAACGTGTACTGATGTTCCCCGGTCTTTTTCATCAAAACCGGACGGTAATCACCCGCACGATGATAATAAAGACACCCGACAATCGGCTTTTTGTGATCCAGAAGTTTCTTCAAAAAATCGTATTGCGAATGCTCACAGGTTTCCTGCCAACTGAAAACATGATCATCATCTAAAAAAAGAAGATAATCCATGCCAGTTCTTAGAGCAGTCTCAACTATGGCATTTCTCGCCCGAAACTGTTCGGATTTCGTTCTTGCGATAAGAAAAAACTCATGTTCCTGATAGCGCCGGCCAAAGTGGTACATCATCCGCATATAATCAAATGCGACTTGCGGCTGAAGCGACTGAAAGAGTGGAATCCCTATCCCTATCCTACTCATCCTTTATGTCCTCCGCTTCTTCAAACTGTTTTAAAAAATTAGGGTCAATCTTATATGGAATATCCAAGCCTATTTTCAGGGTGCCGTTTTTCAAACCGTAATATTCGTCCTCTTCAAGACCACGGACATTCTTAAACCGCTTGTTTCCGCAATTTACACACCCTGCATATTTCTTTATATACGCACGGTGCGTAATCTTAGCACACTGCTCACACCTGACTATCGGATCATTAAAATCCCGTCCCTGATAATCTATTGCCATCCCTATCTCCTTTTATGAGGGGGCCGAAGCCCCCTTCGGTTCTACATTGCGTAAATAACAGCCTTGATCGTACCCGTGGTCCCAACAGAACCATAAGCCTCCAAGGCCACCGCAACCGGACGATGCTCAACATAAAGCTCGTCGGTCGTACCTGATGCCAAATACGGGCCTTCCAGGTTGAACGCATTGGCCGACATAAACAACGGGCAACCCGTCCAAATATCAGCGGTCGTTGAAGAATCAACGATAACGGCACTGTGATACCCGTAAACCTGAACCAAACCATATTCACCGGCAGCAATCGTTTCGGATGCAACGCCGGCAAAATTAGCCATTCTCTTAAAAGCGGTTCCGGGTTTGGTTACACTAACACCATCAGCGTCGGAAAGATCCCACATTACCGGCTGGCCATTGGTCAGCGATGCCGTGGTATAGCCATTACTGCAAACAATAAATACCCTTTCGGGATCACTTCTTGAAATTCTTTTGAATAACATTAAAACAATCTCCTTTTGTTACTGACGCAACCCCTACCCTTGCCGTTTTGTTAAAGATTTACTACGCTACAATTGACTGAGAAATATCAATTGCAACACCATGCTTCCTCATGTTCGATACACCAGCATTACCCATAAATAAAATCTTCGCGGTTTTCGCCGTCTGGTTTTCCGGTTCCACAAAGGGCGTTGTAATCACATCCGTTTGTGAATCAATAAACAACTCATAGAACTTCGTGTTAAGGAAAAACGCAGTTCCATAGGTCATTGTAGATGAACCGCTGTAAACATCGGGAACCTTTTCATCCCAAATACACGTTGCACCCCGAAGTTTAATCGTATCAAAACCCAAATCCGCCATCTTTGTGTTCATGTATCTAACAGCAGTCTGCAGGCTGTTCTCATACGTTTCAAATGTCACCTGATCGGCAACAACCAAATCAGGGGCTCCGCCCGTTCCACGCGCACAGTAATTATACATTCTGCGCATCGCTACGTTAAAATCACCATAGCTGTCACTGCTCAACGAAAAGTCTTCATTTGAAACACTGCCAGCATTTGAACCCAAAACGCCAACCCGGTGTCTCCACCACGAATAACTTGAACCACTAATATTGCCCACGCTCGTTGTGGTCGGATCCGTCGCTTTCTCCTTACGCAAAAAATACCCCAAAGGGTTCAATCCATAACTACCATCCTCTGCGGTGTCCTGAACAAACGTGCTACTTGAAATCGTACCCAAAACAAGGTCGTTATTCAGTTTTTCGCGCATCGTCATCTCGGCCTGTTTGATTTTTGCTTCCAGAAGATTCAAAAGACGCCCCTCACCAGAGTTTTGCCTTTCTTCTTTCCTCGAAATAGAAATCGTACCGGCCACTTCCGCCCACTCATAAAACGCAGACGTAATACCTTCTTGTGGTGTGGTATCCAACGTGGAATACCCACCGTGGGTTTTAACCGTCGAATTGTCAGCATACATCAACGGCACCTGTATTCTCTCCCCGCCGTCCTGCTTTCTGATGGCATCGCTCATACGAAGAAACGCCAAAAACGCAGAATCCTTAAAAATATTATCATATAAGGTTTTTCTATATGCGTTCAGCGTTGTCGAAAGCAACGCATCATAATATACAGTATTGGTTGAAGGAGAATTTGAATCACCTATTGTCGCCATGTTTTACTCCTAGCCACCCAGTGGGGCAATCCCGTCCTCCGCCAACTTCTTTTTTGCGGCCTTAACCGCATCATCAAAAGAAACCGGCTTGTCAGGCAGTCCCCCCTTGGGCTGTTTCGTTGTTGTAGATCCACCCGAAACTTGTGCCGATTTTCCCTTCGCGTCCAACTTTGCAAGAGCCGCCTGGGTTGCCCGAGACTCCAAAACCCCCTCGGGAACCGCCATTTTGTAAAGCAACGCCGCATCGTTAGCCAGCGTGGGATGCATCTCCATTAACCGCCTCATATCACCCTCATACTGCTGCCATGTCGGGTCAATTTCGCTCAACTCCCTTTCAATGCTCGTTTTTTTGATTGCCTGGACCTCCTGTAAAACCGGACCAAACTTTTGCATTAAATTTTGCTCGGCCACTTGCGTGGCCCTCGACATAACATCGTCCCAGCTTTGCGGTTGCCAATCCTCGCCTTGTTGCTGAATCTGTTGCTCCGCTTCTGCCCGGGTGAGGTTGTAACCGTATTGCTTGGCATAACGCTGGAGACTTGTTACTGGATCCGCGTTAAACGCATCGTATGCCTCGATTTTCTGCTTATCCGCAGTTAATGATTCCATTTTCTTGGAAAATGCCCGCTGCATGTTCTTGTAGGCCGGCAGCAAATCGTCTGGCACCTGTTTCGGATCGAAGAAAGTCTGTTCCTGAGTTCCTTGCATGGTTGTCTCAGCAGCAGGTTGTCCTTCACTCCCTCCGGGTGCCCCTTCGGTTGTCTCAGCGCCCTGAGTTCCTTCGGCGGCTTGTCCTTCAGTTGTTTCAGTTCCTTCTGTGACCTCTTCCATAAAAAATACCTCCCTGTTTCCAGAGAGGCATTCTGCGTGTCTGTAAAATTTAATCTAAATTGTCAAAGAACTATAACTTTTGCGCTATTACCAGCGCAGCCTTAATCATCCCTATCAGGTGTCTATACATTTCCGGGGCTTTGTTTTTTAGCCTCGAAAGCAATCTCGCAAGCTCATCTGGTTCAAGCATACCCTACCCCTCATATAAACCTTAACTCTACTTTATTTTTTGTTGCAAATTCGGTTGTTATCTTGTGTTCCGCTTGATAATCGTGTGAACTGTCTTTAAATTGCCGATTTTCCCAAATGGCCGAACCGACATAATATTTTGTTTCCTTTAAAGAATCGCGTATCGAATCACACCCAAACGCCGTAACCGGAAGATTAAAAAACGAAATCGCCGCAATAATCGCAACCCCACCATGGCTAAAATAAGGATGTGCGGCATCTTTTAAATAGCGCCCCTGCCAAAACTTAACCTGTTCCGTAATTTCCTGGCCGCCAAACTTACTTATTAAAAACTTATACTCATCACCGATCGGGTTGCCATTTTTCGCCCAAAGATAATAACCCTCTTCGGGCAATTCCCGCCTAATTCTTTTGTTTAATCGGTTTATATTGGAAAACCAATAAGTTGTCCTTTTCCCATAGTCTATCGGTATCTGCCAATCTTTAAGATATGGAAATCTGATGACTATTCGATAGTCATCTATGTACTTCCCATACCCCGCGCCCCTCATTGAGGGCCCGTGACCGATTATGGCAACACCGCCCTTCAAACCCAGGCATCTCCGTCCGGTTTTGGGGTCGCTCCCTTCGGCGTAACCCCCTTCTGTCTCATAACTTCTCGTTTTTGCCTGTTTGTAGATATACCCATTTCCAACTGATCATCATAATAACCATAAGCCCCAACACCCATATTTATGTTAAAACCGTTTGGTATTCGTCTAGACTCCTGATGGCATAACGGACACGCTGGTTTTTCACCATCCCGAACGATACGTTCAAATTTGTAATTACAATTCGTGCATTGAAAATCGTATAGCCGCCACATTATGCTGATATCGGTGCGCCACCACTCATCGGTGTCACCCTTGTTTTGTCATCCCCAAGTTCTAACTGAATAACCGGCTGCCCATCGTCAAACCTGTGAATAACCCTTGTTATTTTTTTGGTTCTCCCCGCACTCGATTCAACAAAATCCCCCTCGCGTGGCACAACCCTAAATTCACTCGGCCACTGATCATCTGTAACCGAAAATAAATCGGGAATTACACATTGCGCCCTAACCCATTTATTTTCTGGGGGTTTTGCGAATGGAAGAATCATCTTTTTTCCCTGTCTTTCGGCCCATGCCCTTTGCGCACGACCTTATTACCCCATTTTTAATTATCATCTATTTTTCTTGCTATAATCAGCTTGCAATAAACACCCGCCAAGGCAAGCCAATATTCGTATTCGTCCTTTTTGCCCGATTCAAACGCCTCTTTTGCAAAATCAATACATTTTTCAGCGGTGGACAAATTCGTATTGTTCGCAATACCCCTTATCTCTTCTCTTATTGACGCATTTAACCATTTCATGGTGTCATTCCGCCAGCCTGACCACCAATCGCGGATACAGGTCTGTTTTCCCCAACCCCCGGCTGGCTGCCAACATTGCCCGGTGCAGGAATTGCCCCACTCATCATTTGTTTCGCTATTTTTAACAACTCCTCCAACATGGCCTCATCCTCAATATGGTGTTGCTCCGCCATGTTTTTCATCAACCGCTTACTAAGCATCAATTGTGGAAAATTCGCTAAAAGATTCAAAAATGCTTGCCAGCTAGCCCGTTCCATCTGCGGCATTCTCGGTATGGTCGCGCCGACATTTACACCATACTCAAACTCACCGGCAATTTCCTCATAATCAGACGCCCTCACAAGTTCCCAAAATTCCCCCTGTGGGCCTACTACCCTTACCGCTTCGTCCCTTTCAATGTTCGCCTGAACAAGCATGTCTAATTTTCGCGCAATGTCTTTGGCAAAATCGATAACCATGCTCATCGCATCGCCCTCTTTCATCTCGAGACGCTTGTCAAGTATCCCTGCCTGGGTCGCGGTTTCAGATTTCGCCAGACCTAAATTTTCGGGTGTGTTCTGACCATACAATTCGTTCATTTCCATCTTGAGATATCCCAACTCCTGATATCTCATCTGGTCAAGCGGCGCATCTTTTACCGGATGAATACCTATGGTCTGACCACGATTTTTAATAATCGCACCGTCATCGCCATTTTCCAAATCACCCAAGGCGTCTTCATCAATTAATTGCTCAAAAACCTCATATTTACGGTTAAATCTTTTACGGTGCCTCATTATATCCGACCGGGCCATATTATATTCACGACTGGGGTCAAGCCCTTGAGACATCGGCGGTATCGGATAGGGAGAATCGTCTCTCAATGTAAATCTTAAAATTGAAAACGGGTGTTTTTCTATACCCGCAGGAATCGGGCCCTCATCCAAAAGCGGAATTTCGCCATTTTCAGCAATTACCAACCACGTCCCCTTGCGAATGTTGTAAATTTCCCACCTAACGACAATTTCCGGTTCTATTTTTCTCGCAGGCCGCTTTTTCCCGTCACCGCCCCGGCCCTTAACGTCCGAACCCTTTTTCCTTTCCTCCCTATCTTTGCGCTCATCGTCTTTTTCCTCACCCTTGCCTTCAAGTTTTTTAATCGCAGCCCTGCTAAACAAACGATTTTTCTTTACATCTGCATAGGGTTCTCTTATGCACTGCGCAACCCAATCCCAATCATCTTCCAGGGGCCCCGCATCCTCTCCCCAAACAAAATCGTCTGGATGAATGCGTGTTATTTTATATCTAGAATTAATCGGGATGGTTTCTGGTTCCAAAAGCGGGTCGCCGGCATCGTTAACAAGCGGCGTTTCATTGTCATCTGCATATATTGGTTGGCCGGCATCAGGATTTTCCACAATATCCGAAGTATGGTGAACTTTAATTACACCATACGAAAAATGCGCATCCTGAATCGACAATCTTGCCTTTTTCTTTAGGCTTAACTCCTCTTTAAGATAATTAAGCATCGATTGCCGTATTTTTGCCTTCTGCTCATATAAACCTATTGCCATCGGATGGGGATTATAAGACCGCCTTAATTTTACATAAAAATATGGATCCGCACTGTAAAGACTCGGCAATTGACTTTTTAAGTTTGAATAAACTGAATTAATAGTTATCCAATCCCCCTCAGTATACCCCGGGGGACGTTGTTTACCGTCCAAATAATTTAAAGCAAGCTGCACGCGGAAAAGATCCTTCCAGTTCCCCCGAACCTTTTTTGCACGCAAGATTTTTTCTTCCCAAACCCTTTGGTTTTCAACAGATGATTGTGAAATTCTCGGCATTATCTAACCCTATTGTAAGCAGCTTCCAGGCTAACCCCGTAACGCTGTGAATATTTCTTAGCCCGTATATACCGCCGGCGCTCCGCCTGAAACGTCCCTTGTGGAATAGGATCGTGTTTCTTCGGAATAATCGGACGGCTCATAAACGCATACCTTGTAGTGTCATACATATGATCCTCTTGATCCGTATCAACATCTTCGGGCCGCTTTGGACTTTCCCGCAAGTTGACCATTGTGCGCCACCAATTTTTGCAATTATTAAAAGCGACAAAGCGGGGATACTCTGCCTCGACTTCTCCTGTCTGGGAATTCGTTTCTTCCACTATCTGAAAACGCTGATGGCATTGTTGCTTTCCCCGCAACCTGTCGTTGTCTGCCTGCATAAAAAACAAACCCTCCCGAGAAGCGTCTTCAGTAAAAGACGGCCCGAAATGCTTGTTTGAACCCTTTAGCTTTGTTGGTGCCCAACAAGCTGGATCCGCAACGCGATAATCAATTTTTACCCTGAGTTCGTCCTCCGCCTTCATAATCTCCCGGCAAATTTCGGTGTTTGTCTGCCGCAAGCCAACATCAGACTCACCCTCTTTGTGACCGTAAACCTCTTTGACAAGATAAATAACCTCGTCAAAATCTACTGCAAACACCAAATAACACCAAGGCTTCGCATAACCCCAATCAAACGCACCGAAATATTTCCATTCAAGAGGAAGATCAAACGGCTCAACCCCATGAACCTTCGGACTCAAATTGCCAAAGACCTGACCGGCGAATGTCTCCCAATCACCATATAAAAGTCTTTTTTTCTCTATTTCCGGCAACGCTTCTAATCGTTTCACATAATGGGGGTCGGTCTCCATTAATGCAGGATTATCGGTCACCTTTGCCGGAATAAACACCCGGGATTGACCCGTATCGGGATCAATATACGCCCTTCCGGGTTTGGCCACATCAACAAATCTTTCCTTGCACCATACATGCCCAATTCCACCCGGGTTGGTTGTTGCCCTTATCTCTACCGGGATGTCCGGGTTAACACTTCTAACCCGCGACAAAATATATGTATACTGCGTCTGCGTAAACTGTGTTAGTTCATCGAAACCGGCAAAATGATACTCACGACCTTGGTGGTTGTACTTGTCATCTTCGTGCTGTAAGTGAGACAAGCCAATTTTAGCCCCGGAAGGAAACCACCAACGATGCTCAGTCGCACGGTATTCTCCTCCAAGCTTAGGATACCATTTCCAGCAACGATCGATAATCTCCTGCAGCTGTGGAAAGGTGCGCCGGAATATGACCGCCCTGTAATCCCCGTGGTCGATCCCGCCCAGCGCAACCATTATCAAACAATCTGTCTTCCCAGGACCAGCCGCCCCGCCAAACAACACCTCGTATTCCCCGCGGGAACAAAAATTCTCCTGTGGGCCTGGAAACGGTTTCCACATTAGGCCTCGTTCGTCCCTGTCTCACGAACTGGTTTAACTTTTTTGGAACGTCCTCCACTTTTCTTCGGGGCGCTAACCTTTTCAGCCAGCTTTTCCAAAACGTCAATTAGGGGATAACACTCACCACCCCCGGGGAGATCCAGGCGCGGTTCTTTCCACGCCATGTTAAATGTCGCAACCCTATCAAGACCCAACAATTTCCCTATTTTCTCACCCTTTTCTAAAAGCTCTTGCGCTTGCCGCTTATTCAGATTCGGATGCATCCTTCTTGCCTCCATTTATTGATATTATTTTAGCAGGATCATTCTTTTTCTTGGGCAAATAAATCTCCGGCTTTCTTTCATCCTTGTGCGTCGTTGTACTCTCACTCTCCCGTATTACCAAAACGTCAGCATACCATTTTGCTATACCCGACTTCGCAGTAGGGTGAAACTTATCATCATAAAGAAGTCGCAAAATACACTCTTCAATACCGTACCCAAACTCTTTTTCAAGTTTTTCCGCTGCGTTACGAACCCTTTCCTTTACCCCAAGCGAAAAATTACGACTCTTTTTGGGTGGCCCAGACCCCTTACGGGCCCCACCGTGCCCCGAAGCCTCTTTTATTTTCTTTTTACCAGCCATGTATATATTTTTTATACACCCCCACGGTTCAAGATGCGCGTTTCACGGGACCCACTGGGGG
>Ga0180438_10001234_pt1 | contig 45434 bp, 63 predicted proteins | sample SS_ome_12_FD_132455 | JGI IMG/M metagenome (GOLD analysis project Ga0180438, IMG submission 132455) | Hypersaline lake sediment archaeal communities from the Salton Sea, California, USA - SS_3_D_2 metaG | ecosystem: Environmental > Aquatic > Non-marine Saline and Alkaline > Hypersaline >...
AATGTTTACGATTCGATGTTCGGCAGTGATAAGCTGCAGGCAGATATAGTTCAAGTGAATGGAGCAGCGAAGTCAATCGATGATTTCAAGGCCGATGTCAGTAATATTCCAACTAAACCAAGCGGAGTAAGCGTTGAGGTATAAATGTATATTGGTGAACACAAATTAGGATGTACCATAACTTTTAACTTTCAGGCTCTTGACGGTGAAGGCCAGGCTATAGATCCGACTGGAACTCCCACATTCATTGTTTATGAGGGCAATGAGCCTATGAGTCCAGAAGTTTCAGGGACGCTTTCGAAGATTGACGGCCAGACAGGTTTTTATGGCAGTGAAATCGAAGCGAGCGTTGATAATGGATTCCAATCGGGCAAAACCTACACTATAAGGGCAAGTGCTACGATTGACGGAGTGCCTACATTATACGTTTACAGCTTTAATGTCATAGCTTCAGTACCATCTGTACAGGTTCAGAATCTTGTAGCTGGCGGTTCCGTATCTGGTGTGGTTTCAGGCTATATGACTGAACTTGACCAAGACTTCGTACCTCTTGCTACGGAGCTGATTGACGAAATGGGTAAGACGGTTGTTTTCAAAACTTACCCGGATGCTGCTTATGATGAGGTGGAGGGTGAAACAGACCTCGGAGATGTAGTCAGCTATACAAAGAAGATTATACCTCCGTTTAACTATGACCAGAAATATATCGATGGTGAAGTAATTAAAGTTGGTGACATGCAGACAGGTATTGCCGGTCAGGGTTTGGAATTCACCCCAGAGCCGGGACTTGTGGAAGTAATCATAGATGAGCAGACGTGGAATATTGTCAATATGATGCCGCTTTACAGTGGCGAACAAATAGCTTTGTTTTTATTGCAGTTGAGAAAATAAATGCCTATTTGGTTAGGAAAAGATGATAAAGGTTGTTTTGTGCAATGGGGCAAGCATGGAAAGAAGTACTATTACAAATGCGATGACGAGAACGAAAAACGAAAAGCAATTGAGAAAGCTGGCAAGCAGGCTCAAGCTGCTTATGCTCAGGGACACAGAGAATGAATGACGATTTGGACAATTTCAATAGAGAGATAGACGACTTTGGAAAGTCTATACCCAATAAAGTTGTGGAACTTCAAAAGAAGATTGTCTTGGAAGCCTTGAGACGGATTGCCCTCAAGACTCCGGTTGATACAGGCCGAGCGAGAGGTAACTGGCAAACGACTATTGCAAAGGCAGCCACTAATCAGCTGGATGTTGTAGATAAGCAAGGCGATGAGACGATTGCCAAAGGTCTTACAGCCATTAAAGAGTTACCGCCTTACCAAGTTGTATATATTGCAAACAATGTTGAATACATAGAATTTCTTGAAGAGGGTTCAAGTAAGCAGGCAGCGGATGGAATGGTCAAAACGACAGTTGAAGAATTAAGGCAGATATTCAAATGAGTACTCAAACTATAGCAAGCACAATTAGGTCAAGATTCAAAACGCTAATTGCGACGCCGCATAGTTTGCCGACTCAATATGACAACGAGAATGAGACAAAACAGACTGACTTGTGGTGTAGGTTATCTATTCTTTTTGGTGATAGCTTTCAGGCTTCGATAGGAGCTCCATCAAGTAATCGTTATAGAGATACCGGAGTTGTGGTTGCTCAGCTATTCTTGCCTCTTGGTAAGGGTGATAAGCAGCTTTATCAAACCGCAGGTTATATAAAAACAGCTTTTAAGAGTGTTTCAGTTAGCGGAGTTGTTTTCAGAACTCCCTCGGTTAAGCGTGTCGGCAGGAGTGAGAACTTCTGGCAGGTTAATGTCAGTTGTCCATTTTATGCTGATGAAATTGGTTAAAAAAATCTTTATTTGAAAGGAATGTAAAATGAGCGTAAGTGATAGTAGTCGGGTGCAATTGGCCTACGTTGCAGAAAGTGAATATGGTGTTCAGGAAACCGGCTCTAATCTCCAAATCCTTCGCCATACAGGCGAAACATTAAAACAGGATACGGGCATTCAGCAATCTGCTGAGATTCGTTCCGATAGGCAGGTTGCCGATATAGCTCGGACTGGAATTGGAGTATCAGGCCAAGTCAACGCTGAAATGACCTATGGAACTTATGACGATTTGCTTGCAGCAGCTTTAATGAGTGCTGGTTGGTCATCTGAGGTTGAGGAAACAGAAATCACCTATTCTATGTCAGATGTAGATAACTCAATTAACGACTCAGCCAGTGGATTTGTTACCGCTGGTTATCAGGCCAGTCAATGGGTGAAAATTTCCGGTTTTACTGAATCAGCAAACAATGGTTATTTCAAAATTGTTTCGGTTGCTGCAGGCAAGATGGTTCTTAGTGGTGGAACGGTTGTAACTGAGGCTGCTGGTGATAGCGTAACAGTTACAATGGGACCTCAAATTGTCAATGGAACAACCAAGACCTCATTCAATATTGAGCGGGAATATCAGGACCTGTCCAATGAACTGTCTCTGTTTCTTGGTTGCATGATTAACGAACTGGGGCTCAATGTAGCTCTTGACAGTATGATTACCGGTAATTTCGGAATCATCGGGAAAAAAGAGCAATCTCTGACAGCAAGTGGAGGCTCTGGTTATGATGCAGCTTCAACAACCGAGGTTATGAACTGCGTTGATGATATTCTGGCATTGTTTGAAAATCAGGTTGCAGTAGATTCCACTACCTTCTCGTTGAGTCTTAATAATAACCTTCGAGCAAGGAATAAACTTGGCGAATTAGGTGCATTTGATGTTGGTACAGGCATTGTGAATGTTACAGGTTCACTTCAGGCTTATTTCCAAAGTAAAACGCTTTTCGACAAATACCTGAATTTCACAGCGACAAGTCTTGCTATCAAACTCGAAGATGGTGCCGGAAATGCTTATATCATCGATTTGCCGAATGTGAATTTTACAGACGGCCAGAGGCAAGCAGGTGGACAGAATCAGGACATCATAGCTGACTTACAATGGCAAGCGTTTCTCGATGCAACGGAAGGTATAACAATCAGAATTGCCAAGTTTGCTGCATAAGCAGCTTTTTACTGACTTTACGAAAATGGTCTGAATTGAATTATAGGAGATTTGTTAAATGGCAAAAATAACAGAGATTATGTCTGACATGGAAAAGGTAGAAAAAGGCGTATGGGTTGACTATGCCGCTGGTATTAAGCTGTGCATTGCGAGTATCAACAATACCCAATACAAAAAAGCTCGTAGCAGGCTTTTGAAACCTTATCTCAGGCAAGTAAGGGCTAAAGCTATGAATGCTGAAGAGATACTTGATATTCTCAAACCTGCAGCAGCAAAATACTTGCTTATTGACTGGAAAAATATCGAAGATGAGGAAGGCAATCTTGTCGAATACAGCTACGAAAAAGCCCTCGAATTCTTCAAAGAACCTGCACTGTCGGACCTTTACAATTTTGTTCTCGAAACAGCTGGCGAAAATGAAGTGTACCGTCAAGAGCTTGTTGAGGACGCTGAGGGAAACTCGTAGAAGTTCTGAAATGGCAGCTTGAGTGGGGACCTCATATTGAGTTTCTTGAAAAATTGGCCTCAAAAGGAAAAAGCGTTCCTGCTCTTGAAAGCCAGCCGGAAGTACATCCGGATTTAGTCGAAACATGGCAGGCATTTCAGGACTTGAGTAATAGTCGAACGGTTGGTTTTTGTGTTAATCCGATACAAGTCAGCGAAATTGAGGCTTGGCTAAGAATTTATGGAATTACAGAGGTTGAAAATAGAGTTGAATGTTATCGGTTGATTAAGTCGTTAGATAGTATCTGGTTGACTTGGTCGAAGCAAAAACAAAAAGAACAACAAGAAGCTGAAGCTAAAAAGAAAAAGAAGGGCAAAAAATAATGGCAACATTAAAACTTGCTATAGATGCCAGAAATCTGATTCATAATGCTGAAAAAGCTACTACTGCTATTAAGGGTATAAAACGTTCGGCAGAGACTACCTTTAATGCGGTCAAACGGGCAGCAAACATAGCTCTGGGACCTTTGAAAGCTATGGTTGCAGTTACCGCTTCGCTCAAAGCTGCTATGCTTGCAGCTGGGGCAGCTTCTATTGGTGCAGCTGCTGATTATGAGGTACTTGAATTAAGATTGAAGAAAGTTATCGGCTCTAAAAAGGAAGCCGATCGTGCTTTTAAAGAAAGCCTCGAATTTTCAAGTGCAACTCCGTACACAATCGACAAAATCGTAGAATTAAGAATTGCACTTGAACAAATGGGGATTTCAGGTAGCAATGCCGTTACTGATGTAGCAGATATGGCAGCTGCAATGGGACGAGATGTTATGGATGTGGTTGCTGCTGTTAGGTCTCTTGAAAGAGAGCCTCTACGGAATTTAGGCCTTACAGATGAAATGCTGGATAAAATTACCGCATTAAAATCGAAAGGGACAAAAGAGGCGAGATTAGCGTTATTAGACATTTTTGAAATGTACAAAGGGACTACTGCTGAATTATCAATAACATGGAGAGGTCTGGTATCTACGATGGGGGATAATGTCAAGAGGCTAAGGGCTGCTTTTGGGAAGGGATTTCTCGATGAAGCTAAATTATTCGTGAACGATATTATCAACGCCGCTGCACAGTTAAGAGAATACGCCAAAGAAGCTGGTGAAGCTTTTGGTGATGAAATGATGCATGCCAGAGCTGCGATCTTATCTGGTTTTGATATAGCCCTTAAAATGGCGGGCCAGATAAAGGACGTTATGAAACAGGAAGGTGGAATTGGCCAAGTCGTTCTTGCAGCACTTGAGCTTGGAGCTACTTTGCTCGGAAAAGCTATATTTACCGCCTTTGAAATTTCGCTGCCTTTATGGAAAACAATAGGGACTATTCTTGGCCAAGGTGTTTTGAATGCACTCTATCAATCAGGTTTACCATTTACCGATAGACTGAGAGCACGTGCTATCGGCAAAACATTAGGCAGTAAAGAATATGGCGATTTGGTTCCTATTGCTGAAAAATTTGGGATAGATCCAAACGAGTACTCTGCTGGTTATAAAGAAATGAAAGGGCCTCTTATAACAGTAACCCCAGTTGTTCGTTATGAGAGCAAACAGGAAGCACTTCTTAAAGCAATAACAAAAGAAATCGGAAAGCTATCCATCGAAGAACAGCTTGAATATGCAGAGTTTGACCCAGCTTCAACAATCGCTAAAAGTATTCAAGACTCTAAAGACACTCTTGTCAGGGAAGTTAAAGAGCTTGGTACGGAGGCAGTTACAGCTCTTCAAGATTTTGAGAATAAAATTGCTAATGCAGCTGGTCAAGAGCCTGTCGATGTGTTGGCAGAATTCAATCAGGGTATGGAAAAACATCTCAAAGAGGGTGAAAAACTCATTGAGGATTGGCGTAATAAACTTGATGCAAGCGGAGATGACTTAGCTAATAATATGCAAAACCAATTCAATGGTATTGCTGAATCCAGCAAAAAAGCCAGTGAAAATATACGACAGGTACTCAGTCCAATAGAATCCCATTTTGAGAGGGCGATATTTGAAGGTGAAAAGCTTAAAGATGTTATAAACAGTTTGGCTACTGATATTCAACGCATTATGTTTCGGCAAATGGTTACCGAGCCATTAATGACGAAACTGACGCAATTATTCACACCAACTAAAACTGCTACTCAGCAAACGCAGCAAGCAGTTGGTGGGGCAGCTACATCTGGTGTTCTTGACAATTTCGCTAACAGAACTGAGCAAACTCTTGACAAACATGCAAGTGCCGTAACGAATTCCACAGATAAGCTGGCTGGCGGCATATCTAACAGTCTATCAAATTTCGGCGAAGGGCTTGGTGGTTTACTAAGTAATCTCGGAGGCATGTTTGGGAATATCCTTGGTGGGCTTGGCAATGCCGCTGGTGGATTATTAAGTGGTGTTGGCAATATCATTGGAAATGGTATCAGTGGAATATTAGGTATGATCCCATTTTTTGATAAAGGCGGTGTTTTTTCTACAGGCAGGCTTGTACCTATGGCTGCTGGTGAGCTTATCAATGGCCCGACTTACTTTCCTATGGCTGGTGGTAAAGTCGGTCTTATGGGTGAAGCAGGACCAGAGGCTGTTATGCCTCTAACCAGAACCACTACTGGCAAACTTGGAGTTAGAGTAGAAGATAGTAGACAGGATTCAAATATACCACGTGGCGGTGATGTTCATGTATCCTTTAACGTCAGTGCAATTGATGCAGCCGGCGTGGGGCAGTTTTTCAGCAGAAACAATAAACTGATAGCATCGGCTGTCAAGAAAGCAATGGAGGAAGGTCACTCAATGCGAAAGTATGATGACTGGGGCTAACAAATGGAAGTTATAAATGAATATTTGACAAATGGGTTTTCTTATCCGCTTGAACATTGGCAACAATGGGCTACTGAAATTGTGACTAAAGACAATGGTTTTGAACAGCGTAATCAACTATGGTCATCACCAGTTCGTCATTGGGTTATTAACCTACTCTTGATGGAAAATTCCGATAGGCAAGAAATTCTTCAACTATTCGGCCGTGCTGCGGGCAAATATAGGATATTTTTATTGGAACATAATTTTGGAAATTCTCAAGACAATCTCTGCGAGCTAACCGACTGGTCTTATACTGCTGTCGGCGGTGAAACAACGACTCAACTCCAAAAAACATATTCCAAAGGTGAAACTGAAGAATGGACAGAGAATAAAACACGAATCGTGCCAGGTACTATCTATGCACCAACTATAAAAATTGACGGTGCTACCAAAACTGAAGACACGCATTTTACCCTTGATGATGATATGGGGATTATTGACTGGACTGGTGGTAGCTCTCCAGTTGGCTCGCTTGGAGCAGGCAAGATAGTGACAGCTGATTATAAGTTTTATTATCCTGTTCGGTTCAATGAGGACATCTATAAGGACAGTATGGATTTTTATAATTTGTGGAATCTACGAAGCCTTGAATTGATTCAGGTGAAAGAATGAGAGACTTAGACCCAAGTTTTATAGCAGCTATTGCCTCTGGCAGTGTTAAGATAACTGAGTTGTTTACTATCGAGCTTGCCACTGGTGATATATACCGATATACCACGCATGACCAGAATCTTACATGGGACGCTGCCAGTAATACCTATTACAGTACATGGCCTATCAGCAGGGACGCTGCACAGTTAGGCATTGATTCAGGGGCTGATTCAGTACAAATTGCTTTAGCTAATATCATTGGTGACTTGGCTACCAAAATTAAGAAGAACATGCTTGACGGTGCTACGCTGACAATTAAACGAATTCGATGGAACGATACTTATGCAGCAGATAAAGAAATTACCATCTTTGTAGGTTCAATCAGTGTAACTTATGACCGCAAAGAAGCAACATTCGAAGTAATACCACAAGAGGAATCGCTTGCGATAAAATTTCCACCGCATACATATCAGGAGCCCTGTAATCATACCCTGTTTGATGAACGGTGTGAGTTGACGAAATCAGATTATGAATACAGCGGGACAGCTACAGGTGGAAGTGCAACAACATTGATAGATACGACAAGAGGTTCAGTTTACAAGGTAGATTTTGACGGTGGTGATTCAAGCAATCCTATTGAAATAGGTGACTCTATCGAGGGACAGACAGGACTTGGAACGGCTAAAATAGTTAATATCGTTTACCTGACTGCGACTACAGGGACGATATGGTATGTCGAGCAGTCGGGAGCTCAATTTATCGATGATGAAGAAATTCAGAATGCCGGAGCTGATTCGATAATAGTCAACGGCATGCCTGCTGCTGATACTGCGTTGTATCAAAAAGGTGAGCTGGAAATGACAAGTGGCGATAATGCTGGCCTCAAGGTTGAGGTACTTTCAGATTCAGCCAATACGATAACTATATTCGGCTCGTTTCCTTATGCTGTAGAATCAGGTGATACTTATAAGCTTTATCCCGGATGCGATTACAAGGCTGAAACTTGTGACAATACATTTAATAATTCTGATAACTTTTCGGGCTTTCTGCATACACCGCAATATGAAGAAACGGCAATGTGATATGACGCTTAACGAAAAAATAGTTGAAGAATCCAAGCGATGGCTGGGCGTGCCATATCAGCATCGCAGCAAAAGCAAATTCGGCTGTGACTGTACTGGTTTGATTATCGGGGTCATGCAGGCTTTAGGCTACATGAAAAGTTACAAGATGCGACTGTATCCTAAAGACTGGAACATGCATGGCATGGCTGATAATCACATCGAGGAAGAAATCTCAAGGGTAGCTGATAAAATCACCGGCCCTGCCATGGCTGGTGATATTGTTTTGTTTCAATATGAAGAACAAGAATATCCGGCTCATATCGGAATAGTTCTCGAAAATCAAATGTTTATTCACTGCTGGAAAAAATCCGGCCATGTGCAGATAAGTTCATTTCGGCCTTGGGCAAAAAAAAGTAAAGCTGTTTACAGATTCAATGAACAAAAGTTGAGGTGTTATGAGTAGCTGGGGCAGATTAGCTGTATCAATAGGTGGAGCGTTAATTGGCAATGCCATACTGCCCGGTATTGGCGGGGCAATTGGTTTCATGGGTGGTTCGATTCTTGGTAATATGATTTTCCCCCAGAAGTCGAAAGTCGAAATGCCAGAGCTTGCCAAGTATCCTGTGCAAACCGCACAGAAAGGAACACCTATATCGTATATAAGGGGTACTATACGAACTGCAGGTAACATTATCTATGCTGCCGATGCAGTGCCTTATGTCGTAGCACATTCGTCTGGTGGAGGTGGTGGTAAGGGCGGTGGAGGCGGTGAATCAAAAACTTATGAAACTCGTTATCGCAGGTCTTTTCTAATTTGCGTCTGCGAAGGACCAGCTAATATCCGCAGGGCATGGGCGGGTAAAACTGAAATAAGCCTAACTGATTTTACATGGTTTGACGGCAACGACAATTCAGGAATAAGCACTATCATCGGCAAGGATTATGCTGAGTACAAAAACTATGCCTGTGCATGGTTCGATAATTACGAACTCGGCAATACAGAGCAAATACCAAACTTTGTTTTTGAGTTAAGCAGCGGTGAGGTAGACAGTGATTATCTGTACATACCCAGCAATGGCAGTTTAGTTGTAAAGGATAGGGATGGTTCGACCATACGAACTCATACTTTGCCTAATACTGGCTGCCAATCCTGCGATGTTGCAAGAGATGGCAGATATGCCTGTGTTTTCACCTTTGGGGGTGGAGATTCAACTTGCGTTAAGATTTATAATTATGACGGGACTGATACCGAAGTAGTATGCGATATAGCCCCGCTTTTGGCTTTGGATACAAGTACTTGGTATGTTCATAGCTGTCAATTTTCAAAAGACGGCAATTATATCTATGCAAATGTGTTATGTTCATATCCAAATAATCTGAGATACTATGTCAAATGGAACTCTCACACCGGCGAGCTGGTTGATATGGAGCTTTTATCCGGGGCTAATGCACCTTACTCTTATCATGAGTATATCGTCAACGATAATGAGGAGTTCACAATTCAGGAAGCTGTAGCGATGAATGCTTGGCATGTTCCTCCTGAACTACAAACCTCTAAAACTTGGGGAGTAGAGAATTTCGATGGTGACCGTTTAGGTTATGTGGGTGGTACTGGATTTTCTGGCGATCCTGAAACAGAATATTTTCAAGGAATAGACAACTCATGTTATGCAGGTGAGATAGGATGTTTTGCTGCCATAAACAGAACATGGCCTTCGGCCAGCGGTTGTACTATTTCTGTTTTTAATCTGAGTACGGAAGCGTGGGCAGGTGTAAAATGGGATTCGGACACCAGCAAAAAGGCTTATGCAATCTGTACTGATGGCACGTATCTGTATGTCGCTGGCGATACTCGCTCAGATGGAACTAACATATCAAAGTATTCAGTTGCCATCACAAGTGGAATACTTGGTGCTGAGTTAGAAGTAACCGAAGTAGCTCGGGGTGATGCCAGGCATGAATCTTGGGTATATCCTGATTCCCAAATGAGCACCATAATGATAGCGGGGAGCGTTTTGCTTGTTTGCTACGCAAGTAATAAAGCAGGTAATGTTAGAGAACACTGGCTAAGCGATTTGACTCAAAAAAGAACAGTTACTACAGGCACCGCATTTCCGATTAGCTATTGGGCTGAATTGCCATGTAGAGCAGCAGCTGTACCCATATCATATTTCATATCGCCTGCCTACGATATGTATCCACCTGACATCGTAAAAACCGTTATGGAAAGACTCGGTAAGGATAGCATTCTTAACGAGGACAAATATAACTCGGTTCTCAATTATTGTATCGAGCAAGATATAAAATTAAGTATCAACTTTAGTCAGCAGAAATCTTGGCTTGACTGTGTGGACTATGTCAACTCTCATTTCGCAGGTTTTCGATGGACGGATGCTGGCAGTCTCAAACTTGGCGTATTCAGAGATGAAGATGTTGTTGAAATCAATGGCACTCCTGTCAATCTAACAACAGACGATTTTGCTGTTGGCGATGAAGAAAATCCGGCACCGCCGTTAAAGGTTCAGGTGAGAAAATATGCCGATACATATAATCGCATTGAGGTTACATGGACAGACAGGGATAATAATTATGATTGTGCCGTAGCAGTTGCCAAGGCCGAAGCTGACATTAGAAGAACAGGTGAACGAAAAAAGACGGTCAATCTTGAAGGTATAACCAATGCCGACCTTGCTCAGAAGATGGCTTACAGACTGCTAATCGATTCACTATATCGCAAACGCACTTTCAGTTTTGCCTTGAGCTACGAATACATGCCGCTTGAGCGTGGCGATGTTGTAACACTCACCGATGAGGATTTGGGACTTGATAGCCAGAAAGTTCGCATCACATCTATCAATGACCATCCAAATGGACGCTGGCTGGATATTGAGGCAGTCGAGGATGGCAGCGAATTATACCCTGATATAACATGGAGCACACAGCAAACTACTCATACACAAAGCGAAGCTCCAACTTTAGCGAATTCTCAAATTGCATTCCGTGAGGATGTAAACGAATCAAGGTTGTATCTATCAATCACACCCGGTAATCAATATGTCAATGGCTGGGATATTTACAGAAGTTATGATGGTAGCAGCTATGACCTTGTTGGCAGATGTGGCATTGACGGGATTACAGGTGGTGATGCTAATTCAGCGGGAACGTTACAGAGCAATTTACCAGCCCATACGGCAGTTACTCATTCAGCTGGCGAATCTTTCCTTGTTGATATTGATACGGTAACTGATTTGGATACAGCTATCACAGACCAGCAGTTTTTCAACAATCTCAAACTGGCTAAAATCGGCGATGAGATAATAGCATACAAAACCTGTGAAGAAACCTCTACAGAGGGCGTGTGGCGAATTACAGGGCTTATTAGAGGGCTATTCGGTACCGATCCGGTTGCACATGCAAGTGGAGAAACATTCGTTACACTCGACAACAATTTTACCTATGTTTACAGGCCGGAAGATATTGGCAAAACACTATATTTCAAAGCAGTTGCTTTCTATGGCGGCCAGATTCAGAACATAAGCAGCGTAACTACCTATTCGCATTTAATCGAAGGTTGGTATCAAAGACCGATGGGAGTCTCACTGCTTAGATTAACGAGTGGCGAAAATGATTATGGCCGAGAAATTACTACTTACAACGGTTCGAGTTTTATGCTGTATTGGAATCTGCCAGGACAGAAAGGCTCCGGTGCTAATCAAGGTGGAGCTGACCTTAATGAAGATTATCCGGAATGGCGATACGGTGATGATGAAGCTGAGCTTGTCGGTGGTAATGGTGTGCCTGCAGGTAACTGGCTGGCTGATAGTGAGCTGCAAGCTATAGATTTGGTTTTTGAAAAGACGGACGGTACACATATAGGTCAACGGAGCATTGCAGCAACCGCACAATTAGCAACTATTGACAAAGCAACTGACTTGGCCGGTGAAACATCAGCTGTGATAAAAGTATTACCAAGACGCACTTTAAGGACATGGAGCGAGCATCAAATAACAGTAACTAATAATTAAAGGAACAGCAATTATGACTGTAAGTTATACGACTAATTTTAATTTCCCCAAAGCAGATGACGGTTGTGAAAACTGGATGGCTATCTGGAATGGCATAGCAGATGATATTGACCGATTACTGGCCGAAGCTCGTGACCCCTTAATCTGGGACGATGATGGCGGTGATTATCTATTGGATGGTTTATCAGTGAATAAAACGACAACGGAAGTTTTAACTTATAATGGTGAAGTTCTACTTTATGCTTAAAGGAGTATGAAAAAATGGCAAGAGCAAAAGAAAAAACATTATCAATGCTTGCAAGTGTTGAAAACTGCGACCTTAATGCAGCGGCTGATACAGAAGGTGTATTATACGCTACACCAACCGGCAAGAAGATGGAACCTGCTATGGTTATTTTGCATTCTTTCTCTGCTGGATGTAGTGCAGCGGTAATAACATTCGGAAAAAGCGGCGGTTCCTGCGATGAATTTTTGGGTAACCAAACATTAACAAATATCTCTGCTGCCGGTGATTTTTGCACCTGTATGCCAATACCAAGTGCTACGCCTGCCAAGGGTGTGACCTTTGATGCGGGCGATGAATTTGCATACGAAATAACCACTGCAGAGGGTTCAGCCCTTACATGCACAATGGAATTGATTGGCAAAGAGCGTGATGCTTAACCAAGGTTAATAACTTAGCTTGATATATAGAGAGCCTGTCCGATAAAGAGACGTAATTCATGCGGCTAATGCCTTTAATTGACGGTTATAGTAGCCTTTCAGACGGTTGGCGATCAGAGCCAGGCTGTAAAATATCAGCTTGCCCATACACCATCGCTGCACACAACGCCGACCTGAAATATACCTGGGAATTTTTTCCATACCAAAGGAGTCTTTCAATTGACCGTTGACTTGTTCTACAATGGTGCGTCGGCCAAAGATGGAGGTGCCGAGTTTAGTTTGCGCAAAGGCGACAGCCTTTGTACGATTGTTTTACCCGTTTTTTCTTCTTCCTGCGTCCTGGGCAAACCAGCAGAGCATGCAGTTTTTTCGACGCGGTTCGATAATTCTTCTCCGCATCGAAGCCTTTATCCGCCGGAATATAATCACACGAACGAGATGTTTCTTTCAAACGCTGTGCCGATTCAGTCAACAACGGCACACTGACATGACTTTCGACGAGGTTAGCCGGGACCAGTCTAAAGGCCAGCGGGATGCCGCTTTGGGTTACCACCAAACCCAGCTTATAACCCCAGAAAACCTCGTTTGCGGCCCGATAGCCCCATGCCGCTCCGGGATCACTTGCAGAAGCGTTCAACGCTGTCAGGTCTATAGCCATTATGTGGGTTTCTTCCTGCCCAGACAAGCCCAACGCATAACGCGTGCTTTCATGAAAAAACTCACACAGGCGATACCGCAGACTTCGCTGCCGCAGCCGATGATAAACCGTACTGCGAGATGGCAGACGGTTGGGCAGGTGATAGCGACGACGCAAAAGATTTTTTTCCCGCCGCAGTTTGGCATACAATACGTTAACCGTCCAGCCTTCCAATGCACAAATCAGCCAGAGTTTGATGATCAACCAGTCACTGTACACAGAATCCGGCTCACATTCCGCCCTTTTTCCTTCTCGATTTTTGAGTCTACGCAACATTTTGTCGATAATAACTATCAGTTCGTACATGGCCGAAATCCTCCAATAAAAACCTTGTTCTTTGGAGGTCTTCGGCCGTTTTTATGCTATTATATGCAATTTTCACCGTTTCTCATCGGACAGGCTCATATAGATAAGAACTAAAACATCAGGTCAAATATACCTGTTTGCTTGGGTCTTACCCCAATAATTTCGAACTTGCTTTCGGGCTCTTCAGATGAGTCGTATTCCCATTCCATATCGACTTTGGGGTCTATCTGGTCTGGGAGCTGGTCAATATATCGAAAGGCCTTTTGAAGCGAAAAGAAAGGGCATAGCTGTAAGCACTTGGAATCGGCTTCAGCTGTGAGCTTATCCTTGATGTCCTGCTTATCTATAAACTGCACTTGGCCGTCAAAGGGGCCTACTCTGTACCAATGAACGCCTTTGTGCCTGCCAAATCTGCCGTGTCGCATAATTGAATGGAGCCACTTGCACCCCCAACCGTGAATATCCTTAAAGCCCGGACTTATACAGCAATAGTCCTGCTGGTCTGGGAAATATTCGTGGTTGCAATAGCATCTTATCCAATTGAATATACCCTCGGTCTGTTCTCTGGTCAGCATTCGATTGTTGGCAAACATCACTGTGTCTTTGTACTTCTTGATGATACCCCAGAAGTAAACCAGCGACTTGAAATCTTCAATACTGGACTGGTTGTTGATGATGATATGACAAGGTTCATCAAGCTCTTCAGGTAAATGCTTAATGCTGAAACCTTGAACTATACGCTTCAGTTTGCGAGCGTTTCTGGACGTTCGGTAAAATTGTAGTTTTATTTCAGCGTTCATTGTTTGTAAGGAGCTCGTCTATTTTTTTCATAGACTCTTGCGTGCAACCATAGGTTTCCAAGATATTAAGCATTTTCGTAATAATTTCGGCTGGGAGTTCGTTAAGCAATTCTATAATATCTGAAATCATTTCTTCTTTTGTTTCTGACATAATTAGAATCCCCAAAAAAGTACACTACCCCATCATTTTAGCTACTTTTTCAGCCTTTGCCAAGTCCAATTCTGCATATACTTCTGTTATGGCCGGAGACCTATGGCCGAGGACTGCTCTTGCTGCGTCAAGGCCGAATTCTCTGCGAATATCTGTCGCTGCCGTATGTCTTAGCTGATGAGGGTACCACCTCTCAACCTTAGCTGCTTTACAAGCTCTTGTAATCGCCTTGCGATAACTATTAGTATCGAAACATTCATTAAACTGTTGTATGCCTCTATTGTTGGTGCCAGGTCTGTTTCCACAGGACAGAGGAGTTTTTCGCTTCTTGTGCCTTCTCTGGCGTGCCTGTATGTTTGAGACAGTAGGCTTAAAACAATAATCAGTTTTTATCCTAAGCAGATATGGTGCAAGTATAGCCTGAGCTTTCGGTCCCATGGGAATAAATCTTTGGTGTCCGTGAAAAGCTGTCTTGTGATGTTCTGGTTTATAGACCCAGATTGTTGGACCGCTACGGTCTATATCGCAAGGTCGCATCTGGACAAGTTCTCCCGGCCGCATACCAGTTAATAGCTGAATCTTTATCATATCCGCTATGATAGGCGTTACAACGCCCAGAACAGCCTCTATGGCCTCAATACTAATCGGTCTAACCGTTCGACCTTCTCTGGCTACCGTGCGGCCTCTACGAAGTCCCTCGACTGTCTCTAAAGCACGGTAAGTATGTATTGAGACCAACATTTCAGAAGCCGCCCATTTATACATTCGCTTAATCATGCCAATCCTGCGATTGATTACAGACCTGCTCAAAGAGTGGTTGTCAATAATGTGCTCTCTGAATTCTTTCAGTTGGAGAGGTGTCAGGTCATCTGCAAGTAATTCCTGATAATAATCAGCGAGTGCAAATATCGCATATCCGATATTAACAGCTTCTTTCGATGGTGATAGGTAGTATTCTTGATTATGTTGATTGTACAGTTGAACAAGCGTTGTTAATCTTCCGTCCCATGTTTCTGGCTTTCGCTCTCTCAAGTGCTTATCCCATATTTCAGAAGCGAGCATCTCCGCGAGTTTTTTATCCTTTGTAGCAAACCTTGAGCCTTTAGGTCGCAGTGCTATATAGCTGCACTTTGATTGTCCGGGCAGTCGAACCTTCCACCAATATCGACCATGATTTAGATAGATAGTGCCTTGATAATTGTCCATGCTTATACTCCTTTTTATAACTCGATTCCGCAATTTTGGTTATAAAACCATTTTCAAGTATAAGCAGCAAAAAGTGTTTGAAGTGTAAAGCTTTGTTACGCAAAGCTTTAGCAATGGAGCCTATGGGATTCGAACCCACGACCTCTTGCATGCCATATTGAACTGGCATAATTCTCTAACCGCCTATACTCTATAGATTTACAACTTAATTTTTTGTTAGCAAATTACTTATGATTCAAAAAGCTGTGTCAATGAACGATTGCCAACGCCAGTAAATGACACAAAAATTATAATGCCGGTTATAAAAACAACTTACCATACCATCTTATTTATCTCATACCCCTCTGTATTGATTCATAACTCCCCTTAGCAACATTAAAGCCATCTGTCCAACCCTGTTGATATTGACTATCCGTTTCAAATCTATAAGTGTCTTTTGTAAATGTATAATAAGGATGTCCCGCTGCGACATAACCACTTGCACATCCATCAGCATAACCATCAGAATAAGAGGCTGAAAACCCTCGATTTATCATTTGAGTGCGTACATCATTAGTATTACATCCAACTATAGATAGCAAAATTAAACAGCAAATAGTTTTTTTCATTTAACACCTTCTGATTTTCTTAACAAATAAAAACACAAGCTAAATAACAGAAGCGTCGATGGCTCTGGAACAAGGATAATTGAAGCTCCCGACTCACGATAAAATTGAACATCAATGTCTTGCCCGCCTTCTAATGTTCCTGTTAATAAACCCTGCGTACTAACAATTTCACCCAAAGGCAGATTGAAATTTGTACCATATATATAGATATTACTGCTGTCATATGCCTTAATCTCATAGAATTCAGATGTTGACCTCATCACCCAAGGAACCACAGTCCCCCCTTGGATGTTTGCACAGCTATCGCCATAAACTGATATATCCGAGATTCGGCAGGGAAAAGTAAAATTTGCGATTGTAGAGATACTGCTCGGACTATCCGTAATTTCGATGCAACCATCAACTGGGCGATATTGTTGGTATATGTCCAAATCTGAAACACTAACAACAACGCGTCCCGGAGGGCCTACCAGTTCGATAGTACCGGACAAGTTATCTTCTGCCCAGTCTGTCCAGTTAAAATCAATCTCGTTTGTTTGTCCGTTGTTGTAGTTGATAAGAGACGCTGATGCAAAATCAACAAAAAAATCGCAACCCATCCCAAAAAAAATAATTGCAGATAACACTATTTTTTTCATAATGATTTATCTAAATTTTTCTTGTCAGGTTTTTGTTCGGGTTATATAATTCCGCTCAGTTACCAGTGGCGATTCAAACGAAGCAAAGAGCGGAAACCGCTACAAGGCAACATGCAAATCTTCGTAAAAAGGATTTTGCAAAATGAAACATAGAGTTACTTCTTCCTATGAGGCGGGCTATAAACTTGGCCTAAAATTGCGTCGTCTAATCCCTTCCGAAATTCTTCCCAAAACTTCTTGTCAACAGAAGGCTTGCCGGAAACTTCGAGGTGGGCTTGACGTTGAACAGAAGCGGGGAGATATTGCCAAATCACCATAGCGGCTGCAATACTGTCGCTATAATTACTTCCAACCTCATCGCAGTATGTCTTAAACCTGTCGACAACTGCAACAGGCACTTTCCATCCTAACTGTGTTTTATCACTCATTTTCACCATGCCTCATTAACTGTATTATTTCTTAGGTTTTTCTACCTTACGTAACTCCTTACATAATAGCAAGATAGAAAAAACTATAAAAAATTTATATTTATTTTAGTTTTTTCTATTGACAGTCGATATAGATTTAGCTATACTAAAGATAGATTAAGCTATTACTTTTAAGGTTAAACAATGGCAACACAAACAGCAAAAATCGAAACTAAAAAATTGCTAATTGACATTCCATTGGAGCTTTACCAGCGGTTTCTGGCATCCCGCATTAGACGTGAATGCAACACAGATTCCGAAGGCATCCGTGCCGCCTTAAAAAAAGCTATCGAATCAGACGGACTTTGTCAAGAACAAACTACCCAAATTAACAGCGAGGTATCTTAAATGCCTGAGCAGTATTTGACAGTAAACGATGTTGCAAAAATCCTGCAAGTGAGCAAGCGAACAGTACAGAGAAGAATGCCTGCTATGAGGGCTAAGGGTTTGAAGGTAGTTAAGGTCGGTCACTTTCCAAGAATTATAGAGTCATCGCTTGATAAGGTTCTTTTGAAAGCAGCGGCGAGGGAAGAACCCCTCGTCTGAAGTGTTTGAAGCCCGTTGCCGGTGCGGGTTATCACCGGCATGTTTTATGAGATTTATAGGCAAAATAATTTGTTCTTTCACAAAAAGACACAGGCTTAGGTATTTCGATGAGAAGCGGTCTTATTGTTATCGATGTTGCCGGATGATTGAAAAGTAAATATCGCGGGGTAGAGCAGTCAGGTAGCTCAGCTGGCCCATAACCAGCAGGTCGCAGGTTCGAATCCTGTCCCCGCAATTGGTGGGGTTGGTATTTGGTTCGTGCTCCCCTCAAAAGCTCAGCCGCCAACCCCACAAAAGGTTTAATAATTAAGTGGATGTAGCTATGAAAAAGATTTGGAGACTTATTGTTGATGTGTGGTTTTTGGCTCGGTTGCTTTTTGCAGCTTGGCGGGACCAACAAAACGATACTGCACCTGCTGAACTTAAAGAGGGGGAGCATTCGTTATGAAAACAGCCGTCAGGCAAACCAGCATAGATGCCTATCACAGCATTGAGAATCTTAATCAACAAGAACAAGAGGTGCTTACTGCAATCAAGGTTTTGGGTGAAACTTGCATTGCTGATGTAGCTGCTTATCTCGGCTGGGAAAAATCAACTGTAGCTGCTCGAATGAATACGCTCAAACCCCCAGATGATAATCACCCCGACAGAAAAGGCCTTCTGGTTTTCGTTGACAAACGAAAGAGTGAAACGACTGGCATTAACAGTGAATTTTGGAGAGCTAAGTTTTTCGGAGAAACATTGTTTTGAAATAAATTTTTAGGAGACCTTCACATGGAATTACCAGAGCTAACAATCAAACGAGAGGATGAGGGATGCCTGCATATTATCCCTAATGATGAAACAGACTTTTTGGCTTTTGTGGACTTGGCTAATAGCCCTGAACTCCGAGAGCAGATTAGCAAAGAAATCGTTCATCGATGTAAGCGTTTTGATGGAATTTTGTTTGCCCTTAAGCAGGTAAATGAATTTCTCAAATACAACTCAACTATACCGCTAACCCTGCGAATCGAAGAAATAGTCAAAAAAGCGATCTCCAAAGCAGAGGGGAGGGAATGATGAGCAATAGCATTATCTGCGAATCACACTTAAAGAAATTTATCAAGCAAAAAGCAGAATCACTTAGGCCGGGATGGGAATGCAAATATGTTAGCCGAGAGGCTATTGAAAAGCTTGAAGCTAAATTTCGCAGCATTGTAATCAGCAGCATTAAGCAACATCCATCTATAGGAAAGACATTTAAGCAGGTGATTTTTTTGAAATGAGTAATAACAAGAAATACCACTGTCGCGGTGAAAATTATTATCCAACTAATAATGAGCCTAATGCCTATGAAGATGAACACGCTCTCGGTGTTGGCTCAATGATGTAAAGGTTTTGTTATGTGTGACTATTTAAGAGAGCACGGTGTTTGTTGTGGTGAGTGCGACAGGCAGATTGCTCAAGTGTCTACTGAAAATATGAGCAATCAGGCAAGAGATATTATGGAACGCTTCAACGGATGGCCCAGAAGAAATGAAGCACTTTACAGGCATGAAAGCCTACTAACAAAACTGTTTAAGAAATACAACCTTGAAACCATGTGTACGGTTTGTTGTGCGATTATGCCTACATCACGAAGGCAGGTTAAATGTGCTGTTTGTGGCAGTTCTAATACTTGTAGTCCTTACTATTGTTAGAGATTGAAAGGAAGTTGATATGCCAATTACCGAAAAGCAAAAGGAACTAAGAAAACAGCATTTAGGCAGTTCCGATGTTGCAGCTATTCTCGGAGTTGACCCTTGGCGAAACGCCTATGATGTCTGGCTTGAGAAAACCGGTCGAGTTGAAGACTCAAAAGAAACTGAAGTGATGTATGCCGGAACGATGTTTGAGGATGGCATATTAAAGTATGCGGAAGGGCAGCTTGGTAAACTTATACGCAATCAATATAGGTCTGCAATTGGATTTCCTATCGCTGCTAATATTGACGCTATCGTAAAAGAAAGTGGCGAACCAGTTGAAGCTAAAACAGCAGGTTTATTCGGACCGGTTACTGAAGAATGGGGAGATGGGGGAACCGACCAGATACCAGATAGGGTTATTATTCAAGTTCATGTTCATATGCTATGCACCGACAAAGATATTTGCCATATTCCAGCATTCATTGGCGGCAAAGGTTTTAATATGTTCATGGTCAAAAAAGATGATGAAATTATGAACATCATCATGGACCAGTCAATTGAATTCTGGGGTTATGTCGAAAACGATTGTCCACCGCCGAATTGTATGCCGTCCATGCCGCTAATCAAAAGAATGAAGCGTGAACCTAATAAGGTCACAGAGATTGACCCTATATTAATCCAGAATTGGGAAAACGCAAAAGCAAGTCTAAAGTTGGCACAAGAAATCGAAGAAGGTGCTAAAACTGAAATGCTTGCGGCTTTGGGCGAGGCAGAGGCCGGTACTTTTGAACGAGATGGACTGCAGATGACACTTACATTCTTTGAGCAATCTCGGCGATATGTGGATTCGAAAAAGCTAAAAGAGGACTACCCTGATTTGTACAAGATGTATGAAAAGGTAAGTGTTTTTCGAGTACCAAGAGTTAAGAAGCCTAAAAAAGATTGGGCAATACCTACCAACTAACATTTTTTTGCAAAGGAGGTTTGTAATGGCAAACCAAAAATTAGCTATTATCAAAGACAAAAATACTCTTAAGGAACTACTGTCTAATGATACATTCAAAGAAGCTCTTAGCAATATAGCGACAAAATATATGACCGCCGATAAGGTAGTCAAAATTGCTTTATTGGCTGCGAGCAGGCAACCTAAGCTGTTTAATTGTACAAAGCAGAGTTTTATCCAGTCTGCAATTAAAGCGGCTGAGTTAGGACTCGATTTTGCGGGCCAAACAGGGCAGGGTTATTTAATTCCTTATGGCAGCGAATGCCAGTTTATTCCGGGCTATCAAGGCTTACTTGAGTTAGCTTATCGTAGTGGTCAGGTTAGCTACATAGATGCCCAAATAGTCTATGCAAAAGACAAATTTGATTATGACTTGGGCGATAAGCCGTTTATTTCATTCAAGCCTAATTTACTTGAAGATGACAGAGGAAAACCAGTATGCGCATTTGCTATTGTAAGGCTCAAAGGCTCTGAATACCCAAAGGTTGAGCTAATGACCTACAAACAGCTTATGGCTGTTAAGGGTCGCAGTAAGGCTGCTAATAACGGGCCGTGGAAGACTGATGAGCCGGAAATGATGCGTAAAACAGTAGTACGCAGAGCGTTTAAGTACATTCCTAAAACCCCCGAAATTGACACAGCACTTGAAGCTGATAATCAGATGTATGACTTAAATGCTCAAGCTATAGCTGAAAATATGAATGCTGGCGTCGATGGTCTTAAGGACCGTCTTAATCAACAGAATGGCAAAAAGCATATAGACTCAAAAGAAGTCCCAACCACAGAAAATTTAGGCGATGAACAGGACGCAGAAACAAAAGCTAAGGTTGAAGAACAAAGAAAGAAACTACAGGAAACAGATAAACAAGAACCACAGTTTGTCTATGTTTGCAAAAGTTGTAAGGCTGAATTTGATGAGCCAAAGCAGGGGAAGGGTGGAGTAGCTTTATGCCCAAGATGCTCTTCATCGAAGTTTGAAGCTGTTGAAAAGGAACTGGCAGGAACAAGTAGCAACTTAAAAACCTAAGCTGATTCAGGGAATGGAGTCTCGAAATGAAGTTCAAGGGGCATACTGATAATGGAAATCCATTGACCAACTGGAAAAAGATTTATGCACAATGCCGAAAGTATCATCAATTTATTATAGAGGTTCGAGAGTATAGCCAAGAGGCTGAAATCAGCATGGCCCAGATGGCCTATTGGCATTGCATGCCAATAAAGCTCTTTTCAGAGCACACTGGATATACGCTTTGGAAGTCAGAGCAATGGCTCAAACGTGAATGCGGTGCTCAGTGGTTCATGTTGGAGGTCGAGGAGGAATGCACTAAGCGTGGTCAAATCATGTTTGAGTGTCAAAATCCACAATGCAGACAGTTGTTTTTACTGCCAGGCAAACTGCGTGGCAAATACGTATGTCGAGATTGTCATTCAACAAATATCCGGATGTTCTTCATGCTGAGTAAAACCGAATTGAGTGTAAATGATTTTACTCAGGTCTTGCAGAACACTTGGGATTTCATGGAGAGCATCGATTGTCATTGTCCGCCTCCGGACCCTCAATGGCGAATTAATCAATCAAAAGAAAAAGAAAGGGAGTTGGTACATGGCTAATTTTAATAAAGTTTTTCTGATTGGCAATTTAACCAGAGACATCCAGCTTGCATATACACCTAACCAAACTGCGGTTGCAAGTTTCGGATTAGCGACCAACCGCAAATTCAAAAAGAAGGATGATTCAACTGGTGAAGAAGTTTGTTTTATCGATTGTGTTGCTTTCGGCAGGTCAGCGGAGACTCTTAATAAATATGTGGGCAAAGGCAGCCCATTGTTTATTGAAGGTAGGCTTAAATTTGATAGTTGGACTGCACAAGATGGTACTAAGCGAAACAAATTAAGCGTACTTGTCGAGAGTTTTCAGTTCCTTCCAAGTGGTAATAATCAACAGCAGTCTCAAGGCGGTGGAGTTAATCCGGACTATGACGAAAACTATGTGCCTCCAGATGATGATATACCTTTTTAGCAATTCCCTGTGAAGGGACAGGAAGTGAAAGCCCGCTTCCCTCCGAAAAGTAGGCTTGACGGCAGCCAGAGGCTGCAACTTTGAAAACTGAATTGAATGGATTGACCCGATTGCGGGTCAAGGACGACTGGTAATGACTGTAAGTACGGAAACTATTGAATATCAAGACTTCCTGCAAAGCAAGGCGATAGATTTTGAGCCTGAAGGTTTGAAGGTTGATTCTGTTAATAAGTCATTATTTGACTGGCAGGCAGATGTAACTATCAGGGCTTTGAACAGGCAGGTCTTTTGTCTGTTTGAGGATTGTGGGCTTGGCAAAACACCTCAAGAGTTGGCTTGGGCTTATGAGGTTCTAAGGCACCGTGGGCATGTTCTAATCGTCACACCGTTGTCAGTTGCTCCCCAAACCGTTGAAATGGAGCAAGAGCTTTGTGGTATTGAGTCGGAGTATCGCAGAGACGGCCAGCGGTCACAAACAGGTATTACAGTTACCAATTACGAAATGCTCGGTAATTTCTGTCCTGATGATTATGCCGGAATCGTGGTTGATGAAAGCTCTATACTCAAGAGTTATACGGGCAAGGTCAAAAAGCAGATAGTTGATTTTGCCGAGGGGATTCCGTTTAAGCTGGCAGGTACCGCAACACCAGCTCCGAATGATTATATGGAGCTGCTTAACCATGCCGCATATTTACAGGTTATGCAGAGTCATGAGGCACTGTTGATATGGTTTATCAACGATTCGATGTCAGCCGGCACTTATCGTTTGAAAAAACACGCCGAGCAGGACTTTTGGCGATGGGTATCGACTTGGGCGGTATGTATTACAAAGCCAAGCGATATTGGATATAGCGACGATGGATACGAATTACCGCCACTACAGGTCGAAGATTTTATCGTTCCCGTTGACTGGTCAGAGCCGACTGAAGGTCTTTTGTTCAGACAACCGGAATTAAGTGCGACATCTTATCATAAAGAAAAACGCCTCACTGCTAAATCACGAGCCGAAAAAACAGCAGACTTAGTACGGGAGTCGAATGGTCAGCATGTTGTCTGGTGTGAGACGAACCAAGAAGCTGATGAGAATTATTATCAGGCCATCCGTAGGTTCTATCGATATGGCCAGCCAAATCAAGTCAACGTCAATCGTATTATCGGCGAAACAGAAAAGCAAATCATAGACATTGTCAACGGCAAGGAATCACAACACAGGGCAATGAAAAAAAGAATGATTGCCATTGCCAAAAACTATCAAACAGCCAATAAGGATATTAGATTCAAGATGGACTATGAGCCTGATGAGGTGAACATCGGGGATGCAAGGCTTCTCAGGGGTGATTGTGTTGAGGAAATCAAAGAGATACCAGACAGATCCATCGGCTTTTCAATTTTCAGTCCACCATTTAGTAATCTTTATATCTACAGCGATTCGTATCGGGATATGGGCAATTGTAAAAGTGATGAGGAATTCTTACAGAATTTCGAATATCTCATACCCGAGATTTATCGAATCACAATGAACGGCCGTCTGTGTGTGGTTCATTGTAAGGACCTGATGAAATACAAAAACAGGGATGGTGTTGCAGGGTTAAAGGATTTTCCCGGCGAGATAATCAGACTGTTTGAGAAATACGGCTGGTCCTATCATTCAAGAGTAACTATCTGGAAGGACCCCGTTATCGAAATGCAGCGGACTAAATCTCATGGTCTGCTGTATAAACAACTGTGCAAGGACAGTACATACTCACGGCAGGGATGCCCTGATTATCTCGTTGTTTTCCGCAAGTGGGCTGATGAGAACGATTCACCAGTAACAACAGGTGGGGAGAGGTTTGACTCTTATGTGGGCGATGAGAGTGTTGTAAGGATGGGTCTGGCGGTCGCTGGAGCTCCGAAGGGCAGAAAGGAAGCTATCGGCAGCAATAGTGATAAAAGAGGCTACTCAATCCACGTATGGCAACGATACGCAAGTCCGGTGTGGTTTGATATTCAGCAGACAAACGTTCTTAACATTCGGGCAGCTCGTGATGACAAAGACGAAAAGCATATCTGTCCACTTCAGCTCGATGTTATTGAACATGCGGTCAAACTCTGGAGCAATGAGGGTGATACTGTATTCAGTCCTTTTTTAGGCATCGGTTCAGAGGGTTACATTTCGATTAAAACTGGCCGGAAATTTGTAGGGATTGAACTTAAGGATTCATACTTCGAACAGGCCGTGAAGAACATTCGCCAGGCCTGTAATGAAGTTAACGAAAATACGCTGTTTGGTGAAATGCTATGAACGAAGTGTTTGGAACAATCTCGATGATATTAGCGGTCGTTGGTGTTTTACTCAATAACCGCAAAATGATTAGTTGTTTCTACGTGTGGATTGTTAGCAACCTCATTTCGGCTTACCTGCACTTTGACGCAGAGATTTATAGCCTATTAGTCAGGGACTTGATTTTCCTTGTGCTGGCTTTCGAGGGTGTCATGAAGTGGAGCAAAAAATAAATGGCTAAAATAGATTATGTTCAATTAGAACCCAAAGCATTTTTAGCTGACCTGATAGCAATGACTACGGTCGAAAGTGGTGCTTATGCAAGGCTGGTTTTGTATCTTTATAACAATAAAGGTCAGTGCAAAAACGACCCAAATGTCATTAAGCAAATCTGTGGCAATCCTCGAAATTTCGACTCGATCTGGAACAACATTAAACATAAATTTCAGGTTAACGGAGCATCAATTGTTCAAAAACGTGTAACACAAGAGTTACAAGAAGCGGAGCGTAGAGTTGCACTCAAAACAGAGCGAGCAAAGAAAGCGAGTGCGGCCAGATGGGGCAAAAACGGCGATTTTGAGGATTTAGAGGATAGCTCAAGTACTGCACAAGCATTGCATACGGATAGCGTAAGCAATGCCAATGGTAATGGTAATATAAATGGTAATAATAATACCCCCCCTATATCCCCCCCAAAGTCAGGGGTTTTTTTTAATTTTGAAACAGCTCAATTTGAAGGAATCGGTAACGACAAAAAGACCCAGTGGGCAGTCGCCTTCCCAGCTGTTGACATTGACTTGGAGCTTAAGCGTGCTGCTTTGTGGGCTTCGGATAATCCTGCGAAACGGAAAAGTAACTGGGGAAGATTTTTAACTAATTGGCTCAAGAGAACTCAAGAGCGAGGTGGAAATAGAAATGGTGGACGAAGTTCAAACAATCGGACAAATTTTAACCAGCAAAAATCCCAGATTGGCGAAACAGTCGAAGCCTAAAGCTGGCAGATGTCAGTGTGGTGCATTGATTAAACCTACTGAAATTGCTGGTAGATGGTTTGTCCATGATAAATGCGAAGCATGTGCAGAGATTCATAAGGCACAGCAGGCGAAACAATCATTACGCCAAGCAAGGAAGACTAAAGCCGCACGGATGCGGCGTGCCTTAAGTGATGTAATCCCACCTTTGTTTGCAGCTGCTCATATCAGAGATTTAAGCAATCCGTTTTTAGTGAAAGTTTTTGAGCATAGAGATTATCAAGGCTTGCTGCTTTGGGGAAGCCCGGGCGTTGGTAAGACTTATGCTATGGCTGCGTTAGCAAGATTTTATATTTTACGTAAGAAAAAATGCAAACGCATAAGCTATGAAAATCTCTGCCTGCAAATCAGAGACACTTACAAACCGAGTTCCAAAAAGACTGAACTCGATGTTATCAAACCTTTGGTTGATTGTGATTGCCTTTTCCTTGAGGACCTTGGAACTACTGTGTCGGTTGGTCAGCAGGAAAGTGATTTTAGTTTGCGTACTTTTCTGGTTTTGCTTGACAGCAGGCTTGAGGCTTGCAGGCCCACATTCATCACAACTAACAAGAGCGTGGAAAGTCTGGGGATAAGTTTCGATGAGCGTGTCGCAAGCAGGCTGCATTATTTCAAAGTGCTGGAAGTATCTGGGAGCGATAAGCGGAGTATTGATAGATGAGTTTTTTAATCGGTTTTTGGTGTGGCGGTATCCTGATGTTTCTTGTCATTGCGATTTTGAGAATGAGTAAATGAAAATTAGATGTGAAATATGCCTTGGGTATGGATACGAGGGGACTTACCCGCACACCGCAAGAGATTGCTCTTCATGCGGCGGTAAGGGACATAAAAGAATCAGTGTGAAAGATTATATCTTTTTGAAATTCGGATTGTATCTACGTGAGTTAGTGAGGAAATACAGTGACTAAGATGGGCTTTGAGACAAATAAGCGAATAGTTAAGGTCATGAATAATCAGCGTGTAACCGCTGTGTTCAATGGCCGCAAGTGCTATTTCCGCTCAAAGTTCGAATATCACTGGGCATTGTATCTACAGTTCCTGCTTAAATGCAGCAAGATATTGGATTGGTTCTATGAGCCTGACCTGTTCATATTTAAGGGTGAAATAACCGCACCTGTTCAGTATCGGCCAGACTTCAAAGTTATTGACACTATGGACGGGATGTTTCCGGATGGCATCACAGTTTATCAGGAGTGTAAGGGTTATCATGACGGCTCAGCAAATGCGAAGCTTCAGAGAATGGCCAAGCATTTCCCAGACGTAATAATGGAGCTGGTCCTTCAGAGGCTCCCGAGGTTCAACAAAACGAAGGGAGTTAATCGCAGGCGGGTCGCTGAAAAATACACACACAGGATTATAGATGCTTCGGTAATTTTCAACCAACTCAAAGGCGTTATCAACTTTGATGTTTCAAAGTTGAGGGAACTATAAATCATTTTTTTACAAGGAGATTAAAAATGCAAGAATTAAAAGTAACTGGAAAGGACATCGTTAATGAGTTCATTAGCCATGTCCAAGAAGGCAGCGAACATATCATTGATATTGCTCGTGAAACCTTAGGAGAGGGCAAAGGTGATAAGTTGACTTTTGCCATGCAGAAACGGCAGCTTCAGCCTGAACAGCCCAAGCCACTTGTTCGGAAAGAAAGCCCGAAAAGAGCACACAAGTTTTACAGTGTGGGAAGTTTTGTTGATTATCTTTTGAAGTATAAAACACAAAACACTGTAGTACTTGCCGATGTCGAAAAGAACACCATAGCGGCCGTCCTTGATGAAAAGGCAGATAAGGGTTTTGAGGTCATTGAGTTTCAACCGCAGATCCACCCTCTATTTGCTCCATGGCAACACAGGATAATTGGCAAAGAACTTGAGATTAAAGGATTTGCTTTGTTTTTGCAGCAGAACAAAAAAACGATTCTGTCACCGGATGCAAAAGAACTGACAATGTTTTTTAGTCAGATAAGGGCTTCTCAAAAAATCAATATGCACAAAGGTATCGGCAATGGTTCGATAAATGGCCTAACGTGCGAATTGACCATCATGGGCAAACATGAGAATCAGGAAGTTGAGTTGCCTGAAACCATTAAGCTGAATGTTCCGGTTTATATCGACACACCAGAGCAAGAAATTGACGTTGACATAATCCTGGCTGCAAGCAATACCGAAGTGTTAGTTTGTTGCAGCAGCTCAGGACTTGACGTCCATAAAGTTAAAGCCTTCGAGGGTATGATTTCCAAAGTTCGTGAAGTTGAGGGACTCGTTGTCGGCTTTGGCTCTGTGGATACCGAAGAATGGGAATATCTGAGATAACGGATATTCGAACCCGAAGCTATTAACTCACAATGGAAAGGAATCGTATGAGTAAAAATAATTTGAAACAAGTTACTGTTGAGTCAATCGATGAAGGCAGGTTTATGCAGGACATTAACGAGGCTCTTGAAAATCTACAGGAGCACATTATCGCATTCAGTGACAAACACGGAATAAAAGCCAAAAACGCCAAGGCCAAATTGACCATCGAAGTCGTAATTGGCTGTATAGCACCTGAAGATGGTGCGTTTGCATTTGGCACTCAAGTCAAACAGAGCCTGCCATCACCGCCTGCGAAACTTACACTTGCTATGGCAGCCAGTGCGGAAAACAACAAGCCGAGGCTTTTTGCCCGAGCTTCAGGTACCGGTAAAGATTCACCTGTTCAGAGGGTTCTTTGTACAGAAGATGGACATTCAATAGACCCCGACACGGGTGAAGTGCTGAATGAGGAAATGGTTGGTTCTTAACAAGGACGTGAAGGTTTCTTGGCCGTGGGTTTAGGGCTGGTATGGAAGCCAGCCCAGCCCACGAATAAAAAAAATGAAGATAGCAGAAACAAAAAACCGGCTTACAGAAGGGCAGAAATTCAGAACTGTTCTAACGCTTAGAAAATTGCTGCCTATGGCAAAAAAGGCCTCTGAGTATTTTACGTTTGAACCGGACAATTTGATTGAAGGCGTGCAGTTACTTGATGAATTGGAATTTGAGGAAGTTGACCCAGTAGTAGCTGAAGCAGTGAGAAGGCACAGGAAGCTTGAAGAAAAATTGAAGTAATTTGAAAGGATTAGTTATGACCGAGAACAAAACAGGATTGAGCAAAAAAACAAATGTGGCAATGACCGCAGCTGGTTGTTTTGGCTTGGTAGGCACAGCTACTAATGACTGGAGAGTAGAGCTGGCTGCAATAATAGCTGCTGGCGTTGTCGCTTTAGTGGCTATCATTTTTCAGGCCGTAATCGACCAGAAAGAATTGGACACTAAGGGGGTTGACAAATGAAACGATTACTTATCTTCACAATTCTGCTGATTGCTGGTTGTCAGCAGTCTATGATTCGTTTTTCAGAGAATGACCCAAATATACCAATTGAATATCGTGGTAAAGCTGCTGATACGATTGCTGAACAGATTGCGGATAATCAAAAGACCGCTACTGCCAGAGTGGCTGAGACCCAAAAGCATAATGCCTGGTTGTATGCTGGCTTAGTGATAGCGTTTGTCGGAGGTCTTGTTTTTTGGGGCTTTACTCGCAGTCGCTACGGTTTTGTGATACCTGCGTCTTGTGCTGTGGGCTTAGGATTGATAACCGCCTTTGCCAAGTTTGCTGAATGGATTGCATTGGGTGTATTGGTTATAGGTTTAGGATTATTGATTTGGAAATCAGTCGAATATCAAAGAGAACGTAATGAAATTTTTAAACAAAGATTAGGAGACTCAAATTATGAAAATTAAAGATTTTTTCAAAAGCCAATGGCAACTATATACTGTCCAGATTGTAGGTGCTGGGTTATTGATTCCGGCGTTCGCATTGGCTGTTATTGCAGCCAGAAGTGGAAACATTAACCTCGCATATACTGCGTGGATTGTGTTAGCTGTAATTGGCATTCTTGACCTTTACATAATCCGTGAAGCGAAACAAAAAGATATTCAAACCGTTACTATCACTCGTTGGATTCGTAACCTTTTACCCAAAAAAGCAGACAATGTGATTATGTTCGGTTTCATAGGTGTAGTGTGGTGGTTAGCAGGTCCTTTGTATGCTCTGTTTTACATGCACGGGTTTCTGAATGACCACTTCAATGAGAACAGGGATTAAAACTTTTTTCTTTGTCGACTCCGCCTGAACGGATGCGGGCGGAGTTTTTGAAACTAAAAAGGTGAAAAATGACAATTGGAACTCGTGAATGGTCAAAGTATAGTCAGAATATTCAACTTGGATGCTCTAACGGTTGTAGGTATTGCTACGCCCGATATGAAGATGTTTATCGTTAAGAGAGGTGGTGTCCTAATGGTATACGGCAATCGAATAGAAAAATGTTTTCATTGTGGTAAAGAATATATTTGTGGCGATTGCGTAACTAATATTTGTCCAGATTGCGAAAAGGCCGGACATAGAGGGCTCTTTTTGAATTGCCCTATATGCCTTAAGGATAATGCAATTGAAGCATCGGCATCCATTGAAGATTTGGAAAAGAAAAATAAATACCTCGAATCTGAAGTGGGCAAACTTCAAGCCGAACTGAATAAGCATCGCTGGATACCTGTGTCAGAGAGATTGCCGGAAAAGAATGGTAGGTATTGGGTAACGGATAACATCACGGCATGGGTAAGTCATTTTTCAATATATACAGGTGTGTTTTCGTATGAAAAGTTTCTTATAGGTTACTGGAAACCAATAATCCTGCCTAAAGGTAAGGTGGACTATGAAGCCTAAACGAATCCAGAGAAAACGCACTAAGGGCTGGCGTATGCCACCGAATACTGTCTATGTTGGTAGGCCAAGTAAGTGGGGAAATCCGTTTAGAGTTGGCGAACCGCCATTCGAATTCGGTGGAATTAAAATTGTAACAATAAAAGGAGTGATACGTGCATATCGTGCGTATGTAAATGGCAGATTATATTTCAATTCGCACTATTTAGACGAACTCAAGGGCAAAAACCTTGCTTGCTGGTGTCCATTAGATAAACCGTGTCATGCTAACGTTTTATTGGAGATAGCGAACAATGAGAAGTCAAGCTGATTTACAAGAGATGTTATTGGATTTGCTTAACCTCGATAGTGGGCTAAGCGAATGGGAAGTTAATTTCATCGATGATATGAGCAAACGAGCTGATTTGTTCACGCCAAACATGGCAAATAAAATCGAAGAGCTTTGGAATAAGCATTTTTAAGAAAGCGAGGTAAGTTTTGGAAGCAATTAACTTTGAACACGTAAACAAAGTTCTCAAGGCAGACGGATGTCATGATTTACCAGTCTGCTTTGACGGCAAGAATATAGTTTTCTGTTGGAAACTGTCACTGAAGGAACGTGTTAAGCTGCTTTTCACTGGCAAGCTGTGGCATCTTATCTGGTCGAATCGTTGCTGTATTCAGCCAGTTTGTTTAGAGGTTGATAGTCCTTTTTCAGAGAGCCCATTCTCTCCAGAAACACAGCAGCAAATAGATAAGACTTTGAAACTGGGAGAGGATTTGCAAGACCATGTAAAAAATCTGCAATCCAGAAGAACCTTTTTTGATGGTACTGGTCAATTCTCAAATAGTGCAAGTAATCCGTGTAGGGCTAACTGCATTGTCACCAAGTGGAATGTTGAAGATGGAAATGGCAGGCGAATAACAGAGATACAACTTGACAATGGCAGATACGTTTCAATGCCTCACAAACAGATGCTTAGCTTCCTACATTTTGTAGAGGATGACGCTAATGAATGAAGAAACAAAAATAGGTGAAGTTATTGAAGCAACTCCTACAATGGCAGAAACCAAGGCTTTCGCCCAAAAGTGTTTCGGTGGGTATAAGCCCTCAGAAGATGAGCTTAAAAAACACTCCGAGAATCTCAAAGTACTTGTAGCAGAGCGACATGGTATCAAAACTGAGGAAGTTGAGGACTATTTGAAAAAACAACGCAGGCTAAGGCAGATGAGGCCTTATCGTGGCAAAATCGGCCGTAATCAATCTTGTTCTTGTGGTTCTGGGCTAAAATTTAAGAAGTGTCACGGAAGGTTTTCAAGATGAAAACAAATGACAGGTCAACAGATTGCGGCATCTATATTTTGGTTGTCTTTTATAATCCAAGTTAGAAATGTTCAATAAGAAAGGTCACCAATAAGATGAGAGCAATGCGTAACTATAGACATATTTACATAGAGCTATATCGAGTCAATGTATATTTCATTCTATGCAGCAGCGAACACTATGAGCGTAAAATTCGCCACGAGTTTGAAGCTAAATCGCCTTCAGATACCAAAAACAGTGCCGGCAAGTTTGAGGTCTATGAGAAAGATGGTCAAGAAATATGTGTAATATGGATTACAGACTGGGAGTTTCTTGCTCACGAGATATTTCATTGTGTTCACTGGATAATGCACTCAAAAGGTTTATGGCTGACAAATAGTAGTGAAGAGGCATACGCATATTTAACAGAATTTTTAGACCGTAAATTAAGAAAGGAATCCAAATGAGATTTGACGAATACATAAAACTGGCCGTAAGGACGGAATCGAGAATAAACCCTAAAACAGGTGTTGGTTTCACGAGAGATGAGAGGTTATTGCATGCCGCTATCGGGATGGTTACTGAAGTGGGTGAGCTGCTCGATGCGATAAAAAAGCATATCTTCTATGGCAAGCAACTTGACAGGGTGAATATGCAGGAAGAAATCGGCGATTTGTGTTGGTATGTAGCTTTGGCCAGTGATGTTCTGAATATAACACCAGAGGCAGTCATACGTGGCAGTGCTGATGTGTTCTGTCAAGTTATTTCAATAGTTCATGTCTCTGCGAATTGTTTGGTTTTTGTTCATAACGAGGTAGCCGTTGTCAATGCTCTATCAGATATAATGGGGAGTATTTTTACTATCTGCGAAGTCAAATCTTTTTCACTTGGAGATATACTCGATACTAACATTGCCAAGCTCAAGGCAAGATACCCTGATAAATTCGATACTGATAAAGCCCTGAATCGTGACCTGAAGTTGGAAAGGAAGATTCTGGAAAAATAATTTAAAGGTGTTCTTCACGGATGAAGGCAAAAACGAAAAAACATAAAGTTGTTTTGTGGCGTTCAATAAGGTGCCCTGAATGTGGGAGCAAGAAAGTTCCCGTTACTGGCACAAAATTACCTGTTCGTTATCACAAATGTCGAAAGTGTGGTCATACTTTCAAATCTGTTGAGCAAAAAGTTTAACATTATTCCAGAATCTGGAATAGGACATTTCCTTTTCATCATACCGTAGTCGATAATTCACTTATGGAATCTGTCTGTTAATTGTGGTGACTTATGGTTTACCACGGAACTAATTTGGGAGATATGAGAGATGAAGTAAGGGAAATTCATAGGAAGATTTTGCTTCTTATGGAAAGTTGCGGTCCTAAAAAACTGCACGTTTTGTATGAAGCTCAAAAAAGTTTAGCTCAGTGGGAAGCTACTCACATGCATGAAATATGGAAACTTTTTGAAAATGACAGAACCTGAATTCAGGAAATTTCAGCTAAGTGCTCTTAACCCAGCAGTCTATAATCCGAGAGTCATTTCAGATGAGAATCTGGAAGGTCTCAAGAATTGCTTGGCTAAGTATGGTTGTATCGAGCCAATCGTAGTAAATGTCCGGGACGGCCGGAATGTCATTGTGGGAGGGCATCAGAGGCAAAAGGCTCTGATTAAACTGCATGGCAAGGACTGTGAAGCTACTTGCGTAGTCGTTGACCTTGACACTACTGATGAAAAGCTCTTGAACATTGCTCTCAATAATCCGCATATCCAAGGCGATTTCGTTGAAAATCTGGACGAATACATCGACCAGCTTCGAAGTGAATTGCCGGACGATAAGGATTATCTCGATTTGCAGATTGACAGGCTCAAGAGCGAAATCGATGAGGTTCCTGAAAAGACTGGCAATATCGAGGATGATGACATCCCTGAACCGCCAAAAGAGACGATTACCCAACTGGGTGATTTGTGGATTTTGGGGGAGCATCGACTTTTGTGCGGGGATAGCACTAATCCAGAGCATGTCGCAAGGCTTATGGATGGTAAGCTGGCTTCACTATTCGCTACGGACCCGCCATATTGCGTTGATTACACGGGAGCTGATAGACCTAATGGCGGTAAGGACTGGTCAGACGTGTATCACGAAGTGGATATACCGAGTGCCACGGCGTTTATAAGGGCATTTTATGAGGTAGGGCTTAAGGTAGTCAAGCCACACACGGCATTGTATTTGTGGCATGCAAGCAAACGTAGGCGGGAAATTGAGGACGTTTGCAACGAATTGGACATTTTAATCCATCAGCAGATTATCTGGGTCAAGCCATGTGTGGTATTGGCCTATTCGTTTTTCAGTTGGAGGCATGAACCCTGTCTGCTTATGTGGAAGCGTGGTCAGAGGCCTCCATATAGACCTAAAGACAAATCTATCGGCAGTGTATGGCCTGTTGGTTTCATAAAGTCAGGCGATCCGAACACACCGGAGTATTACACGGATGTATGGGAGTTGGACTGGGACGGCAAAAAGCGTCCTGTAGGATTCGACCATCCCACAAGCAAGCCTGTTGAAGTATTTGCAATCCCGATGAGGGTGCATACTCAGCCATCGGATATTTGTTATGAGCCATTCTGCGGTTCGGGTTCTCAAATCATAGCAGCTGAGAAGTTAAGTCGTAAATGCTATGCGATGGAGCTTGAGCCGGTTTTTGTAGACGTAGCGGTAAAACGTTGGGAGCAATGGACTGGAAGTAAAGCAGAGAGAATCGAGGCATAAAAACAAGCCGATGCGGGCGGCGAATATCGGAATAACCGCCTGCCAAAGCAGCTTGCACCTGCTAAGGCATTTTTTCGCATCGGTAGTTTCAAAGCTATTAGTGAATATCGGAGAAATGTGGATGCGGCCTTGCAGGAAAAACCGGCAAATATTACAGAAATCGCAAAAAAACAGCGGTACTTGTATCTGCTTGGCAAGGTTAAGCAGTCAAAACAACTTAACTCTTCGGAAATTCGAGAGTTAGAGAGTTACGAAAAGATGGCTAAGAAGCCTAAAAAAACAACACCGAAAGAAACTGCTGAGAATGTCGGTAGGAAGCCCGGGGAGCCTCTGCAGAATGGACAACACGAGAAGTTTTGTCATGAATATATCATCGATAGCAATAGGACTCGTGCCTACAAAGATGTGTATAAATGTTCGCTCAAAGCGGCTGAGTCTGGTGGTAGCAGATTGCTAAGGAATGCTAAGGTTCAGGAAAGAATTAAAGAACTCGAAAAACCTGCTATTAAAAAGGCAGAGGTAACTGCTGAGAGGGTTATAGATGAGCTTGCCAAGATAGGTTTCAGCGACATAACAGACTTTTTAAGAATGCAGGGTGAAAACGGTATTTCGCTTGAGTTATTAGAGAATTTACCACGAGAGCTGACTGCCTGCATATCAGAAATAACGGAATATGAGACAGTAACCGGCCTTAAACGATATAAATTCAAGTTACACGACAAAGTCAAAGCATTAGAGCTTTTAGGTAAAACCAACACATTAAACCTGTTTGCCGAGAACATAAATCATAGATTCCCCGAAGGTTGTGGGGTTTTAGCTGTACCAGTAGGAATGGACAAAAAACAATGGTCGCAGTTTGCGAAAAAAAATCAGAGCCAAAGCAAAAAGAAGTGAATGTTATTTGGCAGCCCTATCCGGGAAGCTCACAGGAACTATTTCTGTGCTGTCCGATATTTGAGTGTCTTTACGAAGGGACACGTGGGCCGGGTAAGTCCGATGCTTTATTGATGGATTTTGCTCAGTTCGTAGGTAAGGGGTATGGCAGGCATTGGCGTGGGTTACTTTTCCGTGAAGAATTCGAACGGCTTGAAGAACTGATTGAAAAGTCCATCGAGTATTTTTCACAGATATTCCCGGATGCTGTTTATAACATATCCAGAAGCGTTTGGGAGTTCGCTACTGGTGAAAAGCTGTATTTCCGATATGCCAAAAAAGAAGTTGATTATTGGAAATTTCACGGCCATTCTTATCCTTGGATTGGATGGGACGAATTGACAAACTGGCCTGATGATAAGCTTTACATCAAAATGATGTCGGTTTGCAGGTCAGCATATCCCGGAATGCCGAGGCATTACAGGTCAACTTGTAATCCGCATGGCGTTGGTCATAACTGGGTAAAAGCCCGATTTATCGACCCAGTACCAAGAGGCATTGTTCACGCTGATGATGAGGGCAGAGAAAGGGTTTGTATTCACGGCTCGATATGGGAAAACAAAAAGCTGCTGAAAAATGACCCAGACTATCTCAAAAACTTAGAGGCACAGCCAAAACATATCCGTAAGGCTTGGCTTGATGGTGATTGGGATATAATCGCTGGCGGCATGTTCGATGATGTATGGGATTCAGACATACACGTTATCAATCCTTTTGAAGTTCCAAAGACATGGCGAATTGACCGTTCGTTTGACTGGGGAAGTTCAAAGCCTTATTCGGTCGGATGGTGGGCTGAGAGTGACGGCTCTGATATTAAACTTAATGACGGAACTGCCATAAGCACACAAAAAGGCAGCTTGTATCGTATCGCTGAACTTTACGGCTGGACAGGCAAACCAAATGAGGGAACTAAAGAACTATCAACAGAAATAGCCAGAAAAATTAAAGAGTTTGAAAAAGCTCTTTGCAGGAATGTAAATGCAGGGCCTGCAGATTCCTCTATCTACGATGTCACTGATGGTAAAAGTATTGCCAGTGAAATGGAGCGTATGGGGGTTGGCTGGCGAAAAGCAGATAAAAGCCCCGGAAGTCGTAAGAATGGCTGGGAGTTGATGAGGGAACGTCTAAAGAATTCAATTACCAAGGAAGGCCCCGGCCTTTTTATTTTTGATACATGTCGACAGTTCATTCGTACCGTGCCGGTTTTGCCGAGAGATAAAAATAAGACAGATGATGTGGATTCTTCTGTTGAGGACCATATAGCAGATGAAACCAGATACAGAATTTCTACTAAGGTCTACAAGTTTAAGAGTGATTCTATTGGTTGAAAGGATAGAGGAATGCCAGAAGATAAACCTAAGTGCGATGTCCACAGCGAACAGATTAAACAGTTACAGTCGAGTGATAGCAAACAATGGGACAAACTCAATGAACACGATGGTTTGTTTAGGAAATACATCCCTGTTTGGATGACTGTTGTTCTTATGGTTATGAGCGGCTTGACGGGCAGTGCATTAACGTTTGCGGGGATGATTATTAAGTTTTCAGGCAAATAATAATGGCTAAAGAAAATAAAAACACAGTTGATAGCCCTTGCAGTGCTTATACCGCAATGCAGTCTCACTGGGATTTGATTGATGACCTTCTCGGTGGAACGCTTGCGATGCGGGCAGCGGGCGAAAAGTGGCTTCCTAAAGAGCCGAAAGAAGAAAACCAAGCCTGGCAAAACAGACTTGACCGCTCAATTCTTTACGGTGCCTACTCTGATACAGTAGATGACCTTGTTGGCAGGCCATTCTCAAAGCCAGTAACAATTCAGGGTAAGTTGCCTGAGCAACTTGCAAGCCTTGAAGATAATTGCGATGGTCAAGGTACCGACTTCACTCAGTTTGCAAGAGAGTTATTCTATACCTGCTTAAGCCGTGGGTTGACTCATGTGCTTATAGATTATCCGAAAACAACCCGTGAAGACGGTAAGAAGTTGACGCTTGCACAAGAGAAACAAACAGGCGTGAGGCCTATATTTGTTCATATCAGACCTCAACAGCTTATCGGTTGGAGATATGAAAAAGGCCTTGATGGCAAGCCAAAGCTAATTCAGATTCGCTGGAAAGAAACACACTCTGAACCCGATGGCGAATTTGGCACTAAAGAAGTTGAAACAATCAGGGTCTATACAACCGATGGCTGGCAGATCCATACAAAAAATGATAAAGAGTATGTTCTGACTGAGGAAGGTACTCATACCTACCCTGACGGCATTCCTTTGGTTACCTGCTATGTCAATAAAGATGGGTTTATGACGGCACAGCCTCCGCTTGAGGGTTTGGCTTGGCTTAATCTTGCTCACTGGCAGAGCTATTCCGACCAGCGTAATATTCTACGTTTCGCACGTGCCGCCTTGCTGTTTGCCAAGGGACTTACTGATGAGGAAATGGAAAAAGAAGTAGTTCTTGGTCCTTCCCGCATGTTCAGAAGCACTAACAGTGAAGCGGATATGAAGTTTGTCGAGCATACTGGCAAGGCGATTGAAGCAGGCCGTCAGGATTTACTTGACCTTGAAGAACGAATGACAGTTCTTGGCCTTGAACCTTTATTGAGCCGGCCGGGTAATCAAACCGCTACAGGTCAATCCATAGATGAAGCTAAAAGCCAATCATCAATTCAGGCCTGGATTCGGTCTCTTGAGCTTGCTTTATATAACGCAATTGTAATCGCTGCAAAGTGGACAGGTGAAACGCTATCTGATGACTTCACGATTGATATTTATAACGACTTTGGTGTGAGCATCAGAGCTACAGCTGATATTGAAGCCCTCATTAAGATGAGGCAGGCCGGTGAAATTGACCGTGAAACATTCCTGCGTGAAGTAAAGAGGCGGGCTTTGTTATCTGAAGCGACTGACATCGAAGAGGTCATATCAAGAATTGAAGCCGAGGGACCTTCTTTGGGACTTTTAAGGGACGAAGATGAAACCAGTGAGTAATGAAATCCTGATGAGAGCGATAAGGCATGCGGTTTACCTTGAGCAGCTTAAAAACTCTGAGGTAAGACGGCTTATCAGGTTATTCAATAATGATATTGAACCGGATGTTATGGCTTTAATCGAAAAACATATCGGTCGAGGCACATTCACTGAAAAGCGGCTTGCTGAATTGTCGAAAGCAAATCAAGCTGTAATAGCAACTGGTTATAAAAATCTTGAAAAGGATTTTACTAAAGAACTGAAAGAAATCGGAATCACAGAGGCTCAGTGGAATGCCTTAATGCTCAAGCAGGTAGTTCCGATAGACTTCGATTTCGTAACTCCACATCTTGCGACCTTAAAGTCGGCTGTATCGAATTCGTATGTTCACGGCAAGCTACTCAAAGACTGGTTTGATGATTTGGGCAGGCAAACAGCTTCAAGAATCACACAGCAAATCAATATAGGCATTGCCAATGGTGAAAGTATTTATCACATAACTCGAAGAATAAGAGGAACCCGGGCAGCTGGTTTTGCTGATGGAATACTTCAAGAAAGCAGGCGAAACATTGAATCGGTTGTCAGGACGGCAGTAACTCAAACTGTCACCAACTCAAGTGAAGAACTGTATAAAGCCAATTCTGATATTGTCAAAGGTGTTCAGATGGTTGCTACACTTGATTCAAGAACAACTGAAATTTGCATGGGCTATGACGGCAAGGTGTTTGGAATTGATGAAGGCCCCAGACCACCATTTCATTATCAATGCAGGACAAGGACTATTCCTGTACTCAAGTCTTGGAAGGAAATGGGCATCAAACTAAAAGAAGCTCCGGAAGGAACACGTGCATCGATGGACGGTCAGGTATCAGCTAAAAAAACTTATGGTACTTGGCTGAAAGAACAAAAGCCAGAATTCCAAAACGAAGTTTTAGGACCAACAAGAGCGAACCTTTTCAGAAGTGGCAAAGTCAGAATCGACAACTTCACCAGAGACGGCCGTTTGTTGAATCTGGAAGAATTACGTAAGCGTGAAGGTCTCTCGTATAGGGACATTAGTGTTAATCGAAAGAAAGCAAGTTAGTAAGGGCAGGAAGCCCGCAGGACGAGATGTCCTGTTAAATGGCGGGAAGCCGAAAGGAGTTTTATTATGGCACTGGCAGCGATTATCAAACAGGAAATATTTGACGGTCTGAAGGACGAAATCAAGGCGGAGTACAAAAAACGAGATGACGGGACGTTCATTCTTGATGTTACTCCAACTAACAATTTCGCATTAGAAGATGTTAAGGGACTGAAAGATGCTTTGGGTTCTGAACGTGCAGCTCACACTGAGGCTGACAAGAAACTTAAGGCTTTTGATGGACTTGATATTGACAAGGCAAAAGCTGCTCTGGCTAAAGTCGAGGAAATGGCGAACTGGAAGCCAGAGGATAAAGTCAAAGAACAAATTGAGGCTATCAAAAATCAGCTTACCGAAAAGCACCAAGGGGAGCTTGGTAAAAAAGAAGAATCTATGAAAAAGCTGACAGGCCAGCTTGAGAAAGTGATGATTGAGGCCGCTGCTATAAAAGCGATTGCAGAGAACAAAGGTTCATCGGCATTGCTTTTACCGCATGTCAAATCAGCAACAAGGATGCGTCAAACAGATAAGGGAGAGTTTATGGTTGAAGTAGTTGGTGAGGACGGAAATGCCCGAATCAGCCCAGCTACGGGCTCTACCGCTCCGATGAGCATTACTGAATTGGTTGCTGAGATGAAAACTCAAGAAACTTTCGCCCCCGCTTTCGAGGGTTCTGGAGCATCAGGGAGTGGTGCATCAGGGTCAAGCGGAACTCAGGTTAAAAACGGCGTTCATATTATTTCCCAAGCCGACGCCAAGGACCCTCATAAGTACCGTGCTGCTAAAGAGGCATCTGAAAAGGCTGGGAGTAAATTACAAATAGCTGACAGTTAATGTGTGGTTAATTGTCATAAACAAAAAATGACATTGAAAGGTAATAAAAATGGCTAATACACTTGGTGTTTATAACCCGATTTTTTACGCTCAGGAAGCATTAATCCAGCTTGAAAAAGCTCTGGGTTTAGCTGGGCGTATTCATCGAGGTTACGATGAAGAAAGAAGAACATTCAACAAAGGACAAACTATAAGCATTCGCAGGCCGTCAACTTTCACAGCTGATAATGCACCATCGAGTGCTCAAAACGTCACAACGAGTTATGTTGACATTACACTTGACCAGTGGAAAGAGGTCAAATTTGCTTTGACCGATAAGGAATTGGCATACACTGGAGAGCGGATAATCCAAGACCATATTCGCCCAGCGGCCTATGCACTGGCTGATAACATCGACCAGGCACTGGCAAGTTTGTATAAATATGTGCCTTGGTATTACGATTTGTCAGGCACTCCGGTTGTTGCTGATGTTACAGGTCCTCGTCAGGTATTGTTCGACATCAATGCTCCTGTCCACGATGAAGTAAATATGCACTTTATGATGAATGGCGGTCTATCTCATTCTCTTATGGGCTTGGCTGCCTTCAGTCAGTATCAGGGAGCTGGTGACGCAGGTGTCCAGACTCAACAGAGAGGCACGCTTGGCAGAAAGTACGGAATGGAATGCTTTGCTAATCAGAATACTCCGTCTCATACAGCCGGTGCAATGGCTGATGCGGCTGGAGCTATTCTTGCTGGTGGTTTTAGTGCAGGTGCTACTGCAATTAGCATCGATGATTTGACCGACACACAGACAGTTAAAGCTGGTGATAGTTTTGTGATTGCCGGAAATACTCAGCGATATGTGTTTACTGAGGATGGAACGGTAGCTTCCAATGCTCTTACCAACATTGGAATTTATCCGGCCTTGGTAGCAGATGCTGCTGCAGATGCGGTTGTTACAATTCGTGTGGATTCACATGTAGCTAACCTTGCGTTCCATCGTAACTTTGCTGCTTTGGCAATGGCTCCGCTTTCAGAGTTGGGTAATGAACTTGGTGCAAAGATTGCGACCATCACAGACCCGATTACTGGTCTGTCTATAAGGTCACGTTTGTACTATGTCGGCAACTCTTCAGAGGTTCACGTAGCACTTGATGTTCTCTATGGCTATAAGATTCTGGATGGCAACTTGGCCTGCAGAGCTTGTGGTTAATAGAGCTTTTTATTGATGGTGATACCCGCCTGTCTTTGTGGCGGGCGGGTATTTTTGAAACTGGAAATTGAATTTTAATAGGAGTAATCAAAATGGCAAGTTTACCAACAATTGAAATGGTTGGCCCTGCCGGACGCAGGATAGTCAACGAGTCCGACCGTAAGATGTGGGAGCAAAAAGGCTATAAGGTGGTTGGTAGTGAGCCTGCAAAAACCGGCGACGAAGGAAGCGGGCTTGGTGATATGACTATCGCTAAACTAAAAGCCTATGCTGAGGAAAAGAACATCGACCTTGGCGATGCAACCAAGAAGGCTGATATTGTTGCAGCTATTGAAGCTGCAGAGTCCGAAACTGAAACCGGCGACGAAGGAAGCGAATAAGCGAGGTAAATTATGGCTTTAGTAGTCGAAACAGGTTCGGGATTAACTAATGCTGATAGCTATATTTCACTTACTGATGCAAATTCGTATGTGTCTGACCACGGCGATCCCTCATCGTGGTCAGATGCTACGGATGATGAAAAAGAGGAAGCTCTCAGGCTTGGCACACAATATATTGACTTGAAATATGGCAATAGATTCGTTGGTGTCAGAGGTAGCAGAGACCAAGCCTTAGATTGGCCTCGCTCGGCCGTGGTTGATGTTAACGGCTATATCTATGACTCTGATGAGATTCCTACCTGCTTAAAATATGCCGTTGTTGAAGCTGCTCTGAGGCATTTGGCTGGCGATGATTTGCTTGGCGTATTGAATAATCCCGGAACAATCAAAAGTGAAAGAAAAAAGATAGGTGTCATGGAAAAAGAGGTTGAATATGTTGGCGGTAAAGCTCCGGCTAAAGCGTATCCGAAAATCAGAGCTTTGTTAAGGCCAATACTTGACTCTGTGGACACTATTTCAAGAGGTTAATTATGAAAGTTTATTATCTGATAGCGATTATCGCTGCGGTACTGGGCGTGGTGATTGCATCTTCAGCGAAAACGCCTGTTGAGCCTAACGATGTGAACGATATTGAAGTTCGCAAAACAGAAATTGAGGGTATGGTTAAGGAACTCCCTGTTAAAGAGGATGTACTCAAAAGCAAAATATACACAGGGACAATCGAGGAAGTTTTAGAGCAGCGTGTAGTGGATGTAAACACAGTCTATCAATACGCAAAGGAACTTAACGAAAAAGCAGTCAAAGTCTGCGAGGATATGGGACTGAAAGTTACTAAGCAGGAGGCTGTCAAAAAAATCCTCGACCAGAAAAAGGAAAAGCTCGAAGAAAAGAAACGCAACAGTGAGATTATCAAGGCAGTACACATCATCATCAATGACCCGAATGTATTGCCTGAGCCGAATGACCCCAACTATGCCTATGAAGTGGAATTGAATCAGGGATTTATCCTTGCCGTGATGGAGCTGTGCGAGCCGAGATGAAGCGATTAGTCGTTATAATACTATTTTTGCTTACTTGCCCTGTGTTTGCGTTAGAGGCAAATCTTAACGGGGATTGTATAGTCAATTTTTTTGATTTTGCTATATTTGCTGCGGACTGGCAAACTTCAGAACCCAATATATCAGACCCGAACACTGATTTTGACAACAGTGGAGTTGTTGATATAAATGACCTTGCCATTTTAGCAGACCAGTGGCTTGCTTACGAAACTCTCGACCGTTCACCTGTAGTAGAGGACGAATCCTTTACCGTTGTTCAAGGTTTAAGTCATACGTTTGGCATTACAGCGACAGATAGTCAATCTTTGACTTATAGTGTGGAATCATTACCAAGTCATGGTACGGTTCACGATTCCAACGATACACAGGTTTCATCTGTACCTTATATTTTACCGGATAATCAGGTCAAATACACGGCAGATTCGAATTATGTTGGTTCGGATAGTTTTACTTATGGTGCCGATGATGGCACAGGCATGAATCCACCTTGTGGCGGTAAATCTATCGGGACGGCCAGCATAACAGTAACCGCCATTCCCGCTCCACCTATTGCGAGCGATGTCAATGTTTCGATTTATACTCACCAGACCACTACTATAACAATGGTCGCTACTGATGATGGTTCGCCGAGTGTACCCGGAAAGTTGATGTATATAATCACTTCGTATCCGAATGACGCAATACTCCAAGATCCAAAAAGCGGAGCCAGTGTCATAGATACAAACGATTTGCCTTATACCCTAAGCTCATTCGGTAGTGATATTTGGTTTACAGCCGACACAAATGGCATTCGAACATTTCAGTTTAAGGCTAATGACGGTGGAACGGATGCAAATAGCGGTGATTCCAATATCGCAACTGTAACTGTTACCGTTATAGACCATCCGCAGGATTCTTTATCTTTTGACGGCAAGGGCTACGTTACTTTTGCGGATAACAGCTATTACGATATTACAAACGGCTGGGCGATTGACTTCTGGGTCAAGACAAGAGAATCGTTTATCGGATTGATTGATAAAAAAGATTCCGGTGTTGGTTATGAAATTGGGCTCTCATCTGGTAAGCCGAAAATGTATCTGTTTGATTCAGGTGGTTCTTTTACTGCAGAGGTTAGGAGCAATACCCGTATCAACGATGGCCAGTGGCATGAAGTTGCTTTTATATTTAATACAATCACAGGCGGCATATGGGTTACTATTCAGATTGATACAGAATCAGAATACTTTGAGGTGTCAGGTACGTTTCCTGCCTTTGGTAACTCCGACAATTTAATCGCAGGGGAAAACTCTAAAAAGCCTTATCGAGGTGACATTGACAAAATACGCTTTTTCAGTGGCATACCAGTTATAGCTGGATTCGGGGACATCATTCAGGGGTTTAGTGAGCGAACGGAAGCCGGTAACGAAGTTATTCTTGGTATGGGTAAAGCGTCAAACGTCTTATTCATGTTTGATGAGGGGTCTGGAACAACTGTAACTGACAGCAAACTTGGACTTACTGGTTCGCTAAATGACCCTAATCTTGTTCGCTGGATACCATTCAATCGTGGATTTGCAGATGTATCTGTTCAGCGACATTACAGAGGTAACCAATGAGGTATTTAAGGCAAAATACAGCGGTTACGATTGTAGTCGGGTTATTCGTTGATTATTCCGATGGCAAAACGCTATTGCGGGATAATGACGAATTTGACCCGACAGATATTGTTTGTGAGCTTATCAAGGGTAATAGCAGCAGTGAATTAACGCTTTCAAAAACAGGTGGTGATAATGACATTAACCTTACTGGCAAGGGGCTTGCGACTTTAGAACTTACAGCAGCAAATGTGGACACTCTCGGACAGTTGCGATTGTCTTTTACAGATGCGATTGTTGATAATTTCCCAACCGAAACAATTCTTGCATTCGTTGAAGATTTCATGGTTATGCCAGCCAATGTTTACGATTCGATGTTCGGCAGTGATAAGCTGCAGGCAGATATAGTTCAAGTGAATGGAGCAGCGAAGTCAATCGATGATTTCAAGGCCGATGTCAGTAATATTCCAACTAAACCAAGC